>ERZ1066118.1310-NODE-1310-length-16331-cov-10.996191_pt1 | contig 16331 bp, 16 predicted proteins | sample MGYA00382765_ERZ1066118 | MGnify/ENA primary metagenome ERZ1066118 (study PRJEB33369, sample SAMEA5778348) | biofilm metagenome | biome: Industrial cooling water; feature: Water cooling tower basin; material: Biofilm | place: United Arab Emirates | collected...
GGGCGGGCTCCCGAAGGCGCCCGCCCCGTGGCGTGTCGGTGTGTCGTGGCGCTCCCGCCCGGCGCCGGGGCCCGTGAGCGCCCCGGCCGGGTGGGCGCTGCCGGGTGCGTCGGTGCGTCAGTGCGTCAGTGCGTCGCCGTCGCCGCGGCGCCCGGCTTCGCGGCGCCCTCGGCGGCGTGCCCGGCGAACTGCGCGTTCGTCCAGAGCACGGTGGCGTAGACGAGGGCGGCGATGACCACCAGCCCGCCGAAGAGCCCGACGTATGCGGCCCCCCGGTCCTGGCTCACGTCGTGATGTGCGGATGCCATGCGTTCCTTCCTGCGTGGGGCGCCGGTGCGGCGCCGGTCTCGGTGTGGGCGAAGTGGGCGGCGACGGCGCGCTCAGGCGACGCGCACGGAGTTCATGACGTCGTTCGCCTGGATCTGGCGCACCACGTCCATCCCCTCGGTCACCTGCCCGAACACGGTGTGCACCCCGTTGAGGTGCCGCGTGCTGCTCTCGCTGAGGACGATGAAGAACTGGCTGCCGCCGGTGTTCGGGCCGGCGTGCGCCATCGACAGGGCGCCCTCGGCGTGCTTGTGCGGGTTCCCCTTGAGCTCGTCGGGGATGGTGTAGCCCGGGCCGCCCGTGCCGACCGGCCCCTTGGCGTGCTCCCCCCCCTTGGAGTAGGGGTCGCCCCCCTGGATGACGAACCCCGGGATGACGCGGTGGAACTTGACGCCGTCGTAGAAGCCGTCATTGGCGAGCTTCTCGAAGTTGGCGACGGTCTTCGGCGCCTCGCCGTCGTAGAGCTCGGCGACGATGGTGCCGCGATTGGTGTCGAAGGTGGCGCGCTTGGGCATGTGCCGACGTGGGGCTCTGAGTGGGACCGGACCTGCGAACGCTCCGGGGCAGCCGCAAAAGCTAATCCGCCCCGGGGGGGCGCAGGTAGCGATCGAGCCCCGGCTCGCACCAGGTCGCCCCCTGGCGCACCACCTGCTCGTAGAGCGCGTTGTTGTCGTCGACGGTGCTCCGCGGGCGCTCGGGATGCCAGAGGTGGTAGACGATCCCGCCGAACTTGAACCGGCGGCGCACCAGGCGGGCCGCGAGCATCCGGGCGACGAACTCGCTGTCCTCGCGCCCCCAGCCGACGAAGCGCTCGTTGAACCCGTTGACGCGCACCGCGTCCGCCAGCCAGTAGGCCATGTTGCACCCGCGCGTGCCGCGCAGCGAGTCCTGGGGCGTGCGCACCAGATGCGAGAGCAGCGGCAGCGACAGCGCGTTCTGCCGGTTCTTGAGCCCCGGGTCGAGCAGCCCGAAGTGGGTCTCGCCGCGCTCCAGCGCCTGTCGGGCGCGCGCCTCGGAGACGAGCACGCGGCTCCCCTGCACGAACGTCCCCGGCCGCGCGAACGCGAGATGCGAGCGCACGAAGTCGGGGTGCAGCACGCAGTCGCCGTCGACCATGAGGACGTACTCGCCTGTGGCGGCGGCGAGCGCCCGGTTGCGGATCGCCGCCAGCCGGAACCCCTCGTCGGGGTGCCACGCGTGCACCAGCGGCACGCCGAGCGCCGCGAGACGCGGGACGAAGCGCGCGACGAGCGCCCGCGTCTCCTCCCCCGAGCCGTCGTCGGCGACGACCACCTGCGCCGGCAGCGTCCGCTGCGCGAGGACGCTCCGCAGCACGAGGTGGAGCGCCGCCGGCCATTCGTACGTGGAGACGAGGAGCGTCGCCGTGGGCCGCCCGCGGCCCCGCCCGACCGGCGCGCCCACCCCCGCCCGCCCCGCGCCCGCGGCGCTCACACCCGGAACGCCGACGGGCAGACGTCGGCCAGCGGGCACGCCTCGCACTTCGGCCGGCGCGCCTCGCAGATGCGGCGGCCGTGGAAGATCAGCCGGTGCGACAGCAGCGCCCAGCGCTCCTGTGGGAAGAGCGGCATCAGCGCCTGCTCGACCTTCACCGGGTCCTCCTCCTGGGTGAAGCCCAGCCGGCGCGCGAGGCGCTGCACGTGCGTGTCGACCGTGACGCCGACGTTGATCCCGTAGGCGTTGCCGAGGATCACGTTCGCCGTCTTCCGCCCCACCCCCGGCAGGACGACGAGCGCCTCCATCGTCCGCGGCACGACGCCGCCATGCTCGGCGACGAGCGCCCGCGCCATCCCGATCAGACTCTTCGCCTTGCTGCGGAAGAAGCCGGTCGTCCGCACGAGCGCCTCGACGTCCTCCTGCCGCGCCGCCGCCAGCGCGTGCGCGTCGGGGTAGGCGGCGAACAGCGCCGGGGTCACGAGGTTGACGCGCCGGTCGGTGCACTGGGCGCTGAGGATCGTCGCGCACAGCAGCTCGAAGGCGTCGCGGTGCGCGAGCTCGCAGTGCGCGTCGGGGTGCGCCGCCGCCAGCCGCTCCCAGACGACGCGGGCGTGCGCCGGGAGGTCGCGCCGGGCGATGCGGCGCGGGCGGCGCCCGGCGCTCCGGCGCCCCGCCGACGGCTCGGCCGATGCAGCCGCCGAGCCGTCGGCGGCGAGGTGGATCGGCGCGTCAGCCGACACGCGTCGCCTCCGCGGCGGCGGGGCGCGCCCGCCCGGTCGCCCGCGCGCTCGCGCCATCGCGGCGGCGTCGGGCGAAGGCGAGCACGTCGTCGGCCGAGCGGGTGTTGAGCACGTCGCCCGGCTCCAGCCACCCCTTGCGGGCGATCCCGACGCCGAAGTCGACGTTGTCCAGCCCGTGCGGCGAGTGGGCGTCGGGGCCGATCTCGACGGCGACGCCGAGCGCCTTCGCCTCGCGACAGAGCCGCCAGTCGAGGTCGAGCCGGTGAGGGTCGGCGTTGAGCTCGATCGCCGCGCCGACGTCGGCGGCTTTGGCGATGACGGCGTGCATGTCGATCGCGTAGGGCTCGCGCGTCAGGAGCAGCCGCCCGGTGGGGTGGCCGAGCACCGTGAGGTGCGGGTCGTCGAGCGCCTTGCACACGCGCTCGGTCATCTGCGCCTCCCCCATGCCGAAGCGCGAGTGCACGCTCCCGATCACGTAGTCGAAGCGGTCGAGCGTCGCCGGCTCGTAGTCGACGCGCCCGCACGGCAGGATGTCGGCCTCGATCCCCTTGAGCACCTGGAAGGCGATCCCGGCGTCGGCGAGCCGGGCGTTGAGCGCGTCGATCTCCTCGTGCTGCCGGAGCACGGCGTCGCGCCCGAGCCCGCCCGCGTACGACGCGCTCTGGGAATGGTCGGTGACGCCGAGGTACGCCCAGCCGCGCGCCCGCGCCGCCTCGGCCATCTCGGCGATCGTCGCCGAGCCGTCGGAGTAGTGCGAGTGGCAGTGCAGGACGCCGCGGATGTCGGCGGGCTCGACGAGCGCGGGGAGCCCCCCCCGCGCCGCCGCCTCGACCTCCCCGCTCCCCTCGCGCAGCTCGGGGACGACGAACGCCATCCCGGCGAGGGCGTAGAGCGCCGCCTCGTCGGCGACCGCGACGGCGCGCCCGTCGGCGCCGCGCAGCTCGTCGCCCACGAGCGTCAGCCCGCGCGCCGCGAGCCGTTCGGCCACCCCGGCCACGTGCTCGGCGCTCCCGGTGGCGCGCCAGAGCGCGACCGCGTACTGCTCGGGGCGCACGCAGTGCAGGTCGAGCTGCGTGCCGTCCACGTAGCGCAGCCGCACCGAGCGCCCCCCCGCGCCGATCGCGTCGCGGACCCCCGGGGCGTGGGCGAAGGCGCCGGCCACCGCCGCCGGGCTCCCGGTGACGGCGGCGACGACGTCGACGTCGCCGATCACCTCGCGCCGGCGCCGCAGCGACCCGGCCACCGCCGCGGCGACCACCTCGGGGTGGCGGCGCACGTCGGCGAGCAGCCGCCCCCCCTCGGCGGCCGCATGGGGGAAGAGGACGCGCGCCCCGCTCGCCTTGAGGAAGGCGATCCCGCGCAGGATCTTCTCCGCCGTGCGCGGCCCGAAGCGCGGCAGCCCCGCCAGCCGCCCGTCGCGGGCCGCCTGCTCGAGCTGGTGCACCGTGTCGATCCCCAGCCCGGCGTGGATGGCGTGGATCTTCTGCGTCCCGAGCCCGGGGACGCGCAGCATCTCGAGCAGCCCCTCCGGGGTGTCCTCCTGCAGCCGCTCGTGCAGGGCGGAATCGCCGGTGGCGACGAGGTCGCGGAGCACGGCGAGCGTCGCCGGCCCGACCCCGGGGACCGCCTCGAGCGAGCCGTCGCGTACCAGCGGGGCGAGGTCGTCCACCTCGAGCGCCAGCACCGCCCGCGCGGCGCTCTCGTAGGCGCGCGCCTTGAACCGGTTCTCCCCGCGCAGCTCCAGCAGCGCGGCGATCCGGGTGAGGACGTGGGCGGCGGTGCGCGGGTCCATGCGGAAAGCTAACAAGGACAACCCAGGAACGCGCTCGCTCGCGCGGACCCTCGCCGGCTGCGCCGGGCTCGGGCCTCGCTCGCTCGCTGGAACGCGCTCCGGCGCTGTGCGCGCCTTCGCTGGAACGCGCTCGCCGGCCGCTCCGCGGCGGCGCGCTGGAACGTAGGGCGCTCGCGGCTGACTACCGCTGTTCCCGGTAGGGCGGCCGACGCGCCGTGGGCGCGTCGTGCGCGGTGGTTCGCTGACACCGGGGGTTCGTTCCAGCGTCCCCGCCAGGGGGCGCGCGTTCCAGCGACGCGGCGACAGCCGCGAAGCGCGTTCCAGCGGAGCCGCGCACCGCGGCGCAGCGCGTTCCAGGGAGCGCGCGAGGCGCCCGGCACCGCCGGGCGACCGAGGAAGCGACCGCGTGCTCAGCGTTCCAGGGAGCGAGGGCGGCAGCGACCGCCCGAGCGAGCGCGTTCCCGGGTGCTCAGCGAATGGCTGCCGCCGAGAAGAACCCTACCTGTAAGGTGTGATTGTGTTCCATCTGCGTGCCGCTCGGCTTGAGGACGAGCTGGTGGAGGTAGCCTGCCTCGAGGCGGAGGGTGGGTGACAGGCGCCAGCCGACGGCGGCGTAGGCGCGGTTCTGGTCGAAGACGTTGTTGCGGACGTTGCGGCCGGCGCTGACGAACAGCTCGTCGTAGACCGAGACGTACGGCGTCCCGACGGCGATGGTCGGGCCGCGCAGCGGGAGCGAGGCGCGGGCGAGGTAGCGGAGGCGGTTGGTGTAGCGCCAGCCCGTGCGCGCGTCGGTGGCGGCGTCCATGATGCCGACCCAGCGCTGCTCCACGCGGTAGCGGTGCTGCCAGGCCAGGCGCCCGGTGGCGTGCGTGACGGTGAGCTGCTCCCACAGCCGGTGCTCGGGGAAGCGCGCCGCCACCGGCTGCTCCCCGTACTCGTGCGTGTCGATGTAGGCGTAGCCGCCGGTGACGCGCGCCTGCGGCGTGATCGTGTAGCCGAGCCCCGGCCGCAGGAGCAGCTGCTGCCAGGTGGCGCCCAGCTCCGCGCGGCGCACCTGCGCCTCGGCCCAGAGCGCCCAGCGCGACCGGCCGAGCGGGTGCTCGCCGAAGTACATCACCCAGGCATTCGCGTTCTGGACGGCGTCGCGCGGCGGGGCGTCCTGGGCGGCGAGCCGGCGGGTGGCGGCCGGGGCGAGGAGCAGGAGCGCGGCGGCGGCCGCGATGGTGACCGCGTTCGCGGTGGGGCGCGGCGTCACGAAGCCACCGTCCGGGCGAGGAAGGGGAGCACCGCGTCGAACAGCGCCTCGGGCTGCTCGACGTAGGGCACGTGGCCGCACGCGGCGATCGTCGCCAGCCGGGCGCCCGGGATCGCCGCGACGATCGCCTCGCTCGAGGCGAGTGGGATCGGGTCCTCGCGCCCGTGGACGACGAGGGTCGGCGCGGAGACGGCGCCGAGGTGGGGGGCCAGGTCGAAGTCGCCCAGCGACTCCCACACCGACTGCTGCACCCGCCCGGTGACACGGAACGGCGTCAGGTCGCGCGCCCGCGCCGGATCGTGGAAGTAGCCGGCGACGCTCAGCTCGAAGGCGCGCTGGCGGTAGGCGTCCGGGTCGCGCTCGCGCAGCCCGCTCGCCGCGAGCTCGGCGCGCAGCGCCTGCACGGCGGGCGCCTGCGACCGCGCGGCCATCGCGGCCTCGAACTCGGCGCGGTACGGGCGCGCGATCGGCGCGGGGTCGACGAGGGTGAGCGACGCGGGCGCCGGCACCGCGGCGTCGGCGCTCGCCGTGATCGCGTAGAGGAGCGCGAGCAGCCGCACCCCGGCGGCGTCGAGCGCGTAGAGCAGCGCGAGGAGCGCGCCCCACGAATACCCGACCAGGTGCAGCGGCTCGACCGCCAGCTCGGCGACGACGCGCGCCAGGTCGTCGACCTGGGTCTGCCAGGTGACCGGTGCGAGGGCATCGGACTTCGAGCGCCCACCGCCGCGCTGGTCGTAGAAGAGGCAGTCGTGCCGCTCCGCCAGCCGCAGCATCTGCGGCAGCAGGTAGTCGTGGTGCGCGCCGGGCCCGCCGTGCAGGACGAGGAGGCGCGGGGCGCCCGCCGCCCCCCACGCGGCCCAGTACAGGGGGACGTCGGTGCTGGTCGTCGTGCCGCTCGCCCGCGGCGCCGGGATGGTTGGTGGCATGGCCACAGAATAGCCGCGGGAACGGCGGCGCGCGGCGGCAGGCGGCGACGCGGCGGCGGGTGGGAACCGGGCGGGCTCGCGCGACGGTTGCTCGTCATGCCCCGTCTCCGCACCGTGCTCGCGTGCGCCGCGCTGCTCGGCGTCGCCGCCGTCGCCCTGCTCTACCGTCCCGACCTGCCGCCGGAGTCGCTGCGGGCGCGCTACGCGCCGCCGCCGTCGCGCTTCGTGCGCGTGCAGGGGATGGACGTCCACTACCGGGACGAGGGGACCGGGCCGGCCGTCGTGCTGCTGCACGGGATGGGGGCGTCGCTCCACACCTGGGAGGGGTGGACGGCGGGGCTCCGCGACTCGCTGCGCGTCGTGCGCCTGGACCTGCCCGGCTACGGCCTCACCGGCCCGTTCCCGCACGGCGACTACCGCAACGCCGCGTACGTCGCCTTCCTCGACGCCTTCCTCGACTCGCTCGACATCCGCCGCGCGTCGCTGGCCGGCAACTCGATGGGGGGCGAGATCGCCTGGCGCTACGCCCTCGCCCACCCGGCGCGCGTCGACCGGCTGATCCTCGTCGACGCGGCCGGCTATCCGTACGGCGATCCGCCGCCGCTCTTCCGCCTGCTCGGCACGCCGGGGCTCCGATCGGTGCTGGCGAAGCTCAGCCCGCGTTGGCTGTACCGGCAGAACCTCGAGCAGGTCTACGTCGACGACGCGAAGGTCACCGAGGCGCTCGTCGACCGGTACTACGACCTGACGCGCCGCGCCGGGAACCGCGAGGCGTTCCTCGCGCGCGCCCTCGTCGTCGACTCCGCTCCGTTCGCGGCGATCCGCGCCGTGCGCGCCCCGACGCTGATCCAGTGGGGGGCCGAGGACCTGTGGATCCCGCGGGCGATGGCCGACACGTTCGCGGCGCACATCCGCGGGTCGCGCGTCGTGATGTACGACGGGGTGGGGCACCTGCCGATGGAGGAGAGCCCGGCGCGGAGCGTCGCCGACGCCCGCCGCTTCCTCCTCGGCGGTCGCTGAGCGGCGCGCCGCCGCTCAGCGCGTGGCCGCTCAGCGCGTCGAGTCGGCGCGCGCCGCCGAGTCCTCGGGGCCGCGCGTCATCGAGTCGATGCGCGTGCTGCTGTCGATCATCTGCCCCGGGCGCGTCTGCTCGCCGGGGGCGTTGCCGGTCTCGCCGGGGCCCGGCTCCTGGCCGTCGGGGCGCTGGCAGGCGGCGGCCGCCGCACCGAGGGCGAGGGCGACGAGTGCGGCCGTGCGTCGTGCGGCGGGGGGCGTCATGTCGGGGCTCCGGCGGTGAGGGTCGCCCTCGCGACGGTGCAACCCGTGCGCCACCTCCCCCCGGCCGGCGCGCTACGCCCCGCCGGTCGGGGGCTCGGCGGCGTCGGGCACGCGCTGTCCGAGGCCGGCGAAGAGGCGGGCGACGGGGAGGGTGAAGCCAGGGAGCACGTCGCCGCCGTCGAGAGTGCCGTCCCCCTCGAGCCAGTCGCGGATCGGCGCGTCGGCGGTGTGCACGACGACGCCGCGCGTCTCGGGGTCGATGACCCAGACCAGCCGTACACCCGCGCGAAAGTAGTCGCGCAGCTTCCGGCTCATCTCCATGACCGTGTTCGACGGCGACAGGATCTCGGCGACGAGGTCGGGCGCGACCTCCAGATACCCACGTCGCCGCGCCGGCAGCCGGGCGGCGGAGACGAACGCGGCATCCGGTGCCCGCAGGGTGTCCGGATCGCGACCGAGGATGAACCCGGTCGACGAGTCGAACACCTCGCCCGACTCACGCTCGTACACCCACGCCGCCAGGGCCGACGAGAGCCGGACCGCCACCGATCCGTGGTCGCCGCTCGCGGGGCTCATCATGACCAGCACTCCATCGACGAGTTCGGCACGCGAATCGTCCGGCAGCGTCAGGAGCTCCTCGGCCTTCAGCAGCCGGGGCTCCATGGCACGTGCGGCGGTGGCCATCGTCACCCTCCTTCGGCAGACGCGTGCAAGCTACGCGCGATCATGCGAAGCGCGCCAGCGTGCGCACCGTCCGCACGTGCACCGCCACCGTGTCGCGCACGTCGCGCCCGTAGCCGCCGGCGATCGTCACGCACACCGGGAGCCCCACCTCGCGACACGCTTCGAGCACCATCCAGTCGCGCCGCGCCAGCCCGTCGAAGGTGAGCTTCAGGCGGCCGAGCCGATCCCCCTCGTGCGGATCGGCGCCGGCGAGGTAGAAGACGACGTCGGCGCGCGCCTGGTGCAGCACGCGAGGCAGCTCCGCGGCCAGCACGCTCAGGTAGGCGTCGTCGCCGGTGCCGTCGTCCAGCTCCACGTCGCGCGTGCCGGGGACCTTGTGGAAGGGGAAGTTCCGCGCCCCGTGCATGCTGAAGGTGAACACCGTCGGGTCGCCGGCGAAGCAGGCGTGCGTGCCGTTCCCCTGGTGCACGTCGAGGTCGATCACCGCCGCGCGGCGCACGTGGCCGGCGCGCTGCAGCCGGCGGATCGCCACCGCGACGTCGTTGAAGGTGCAGAACCCCTCGCCGCGATCGGGGAAGGCGTGGTGCGTGCCGCCGGCGAGGTTCATCGCCACCCCGTGCACGAGCGCCGCCTCCGCCGCCTCGCAGGTGCCGCGCACCACCCGGTAGGCGCGCTCGACGAAGCGCTCGCTCCACGGCAGCCCGATGCGCCGCTGCTCGAGCGGGGGGAGGGTGCCGCGCGTGACCTGCTCGACGTACGCCGGCGTGTGCACCAGCAGCAGGTCGTCGAGCGGCGCCGGCGGAGGGTCGTGCAGCCGCCCCGGAGGGACCAGCCCGGCGTCCAGCACCCCCTCGCGCAGCAGCGCGTACTTGCTCATCGGGAAGCGATGCCCGTCGGGGAGCGGGATCGCGTAGGCGGCCGACGACCAGCAGTGCAGCGGCATGCGCGGGCTCGCGAGCGGAGCGGGGCGGTCAGCGCCCCGCGGCACCCGAGCGCCGCGCGCCCCGCGTCGCCCGACGCAGCCGGGCGAGCGCCCACGCCCCGGCGACGCCGGCGGCCGCCATCGTCAGGAGCGCCGGCCAGAACCGCGACGGCGTGTGCGCCCACGCCACGAGCGTGCGCTGGTCGAGCGACGGCACGGCGCTGCCGACGACCACGAGCGAGCCGTTGTAGGCGCCGTGCAGCACCACGCTCGGCCAGATCGAGCGCGACCCCCACGCCGCGTAGCCGGACGCGAGGCCGAACGCGAGGCGGAGCGGGAAGCCGTACCCCTCCAGGTGCACCGCGGCGAAGACGAGCGCGGTCACCCCGATGGCCTGCCACGGCGCGGTGCGCCGCTCGAGCGTGCGCTGCATCCAGCCGCGGAAGAGGAACTCCTCGAGCAGCGGGGCGATGAGCGCCACCATCACGAGCACCGCCGCCACGCCGAACGGGCGCCTCAGGTAGGCGTCGAGGAAGGTCACGCGCTCGGCGGGGACGGTGAGCACCCGCGGCAGCACCACGAGCCCCGCGAGCACGAACGCGACGAGGGCGAGCGCCGCCGCCGCCACCCACCCCCACCCGGCGCGCACCGGGCGGAGGCGCAGCGTCGCCAGCCGCCGCCGGTCGGCGCGCGCCGCGGGGCGCAGCGCGAACCACCAGACGAACGCCCCGGCGAGCGCCAGGTTGAGGGCGACCCCCGCCAGCGGCGGGACGAGGAGGAAGAGCGCCTGCAGCGACCCCCACAGGAGCACCGCGCCGATGCCCCGCACCACGCCGCCGACGCGGCGCGTGCCGCCGCCGCCGGCGAGCTCCCCCGGCGTCGCCCCCGACGTCGGCAGCAGGAGGGCGTCGAGCAGCCCCCCGCTCCCCTCGCCGCGGCCGGCCGCGCTCACCCGCGCTGGCCGAGCGTTACGGTCACCGTCACCCGTTCCGGCTCGCCGCCGTCGGCGCGGCGGCGCAGGACGACCACGGTGATCTGGTCGCCCGGGGCGTGGGCGTACAGCGCGTCGGAGTACGAGTAGAGGTCGGTCACCGGCTTGCCGTCGATCTCGACCACCACGTCGCCGGGCTTGAGCCCGGCCTTGTCGGCGGGGCTCTCGGGGCTCACCCCCTGCAGCCGCAGCCCCTTCCCGTCGTCGGCCGACATGTCGGGGACCGAGCCGAGCCAGGGGCGCGGCCCCTGCCGGCCCAGCCCGCTCTCGGCGCCGGCCATGCGCGGCGGGCCGGCGGTGCGCTGGAAGGTCGGCCGCGCCGCTCGGTCGGCGAGCGCCCGCGTGACCCGCAGGGCGAGGTCGACGACGCGCGCCGTGCCCGGGGCGTTGATGCGCTCGACGTCGTCGGTGGCGGCGTGGTAGTCGCCGTGCAGGTCGGTGAAGAAGTGCAGGACCGGGACGTTCTTGTTGTAGAACGAGCTGTGGTCGGAGGGGCCGACCCCGTCGCCGAGCGCCTTGACCGCCAGGCGCGGCCCGGCGGCGTTGGTCGAGTCGACGAGCGCCGGGAGCTCGCTCGCCGTGGCGACGCCGTAGACGAGGAGCTTGTCGTTCGTCAGCCGCCCGACCATGTCGAAGTTGAGCATCGCCACCATGCTGTCGACCGGCACGGGGGAGTGCTCGACGAAGTGCTGCGAGCCCAGGAGCCCAAGCTCCTCCCCGCTGAAGGCGACGAACAGCACCGAGCGGCGCGGCGGGCGCTGGGCGAGCAGCCGCGCCAGCTCGAGCACGGCGGCGGTGCCCGAGGCGTTGTCGTCGGCGCCGTTGCGGATCGCGTCGCCCGCCTTGGGGTCGGTGGCGAACGCCCGATCGCGCCCCAGGTGGTCGAAGTGGGCGCCGAGGACGACCACCTGCCCGCGGAGCGCCGGGTCGCTCCCCTCGAGGAAGGCGACGACGTTCTGCGTCGGCAGCGCGGCGTCGCGCCCCAGGTGGGCGAGCTGCGCCGAGCGGGCGGTGAAGCGCTGCAGGTAGCCGCCGCAGCGCGGATAGGCGGGGGGCTCGGCGCCGTCGGCCGTCGGGCCGTGGGGGCGGGGCCCGCCGGCGAGCCCGGTCACGCGGGTGCGCTCGCACGTCGTCGCCCCCTCGCCGTCGGCGACGACCGGGCGCAGCCGCAGGGCGGCGAAGCGCCGGGCGATGTAGGCGGCCGCCGAGTCGTTCCCGGGCGTCCCGGTGAACCGCCCCTCCATCCGATCGTCGGCCAGGGCGGCGATGTCGCGGAGCAGCCGTTCGGCGCTCGGCCGTCCGGCGTCGCTCCGGGCGCCGCCCCCCGGCGCCTTCGCCACCGGCACCTTCTCCACCGGCGTTCCGGATCCAGCGGCGGGCTGCGCCGTGGCGGTGGCGAGCGGTGCGACGCCCAGGATGGCGGCGAGCGCGGCGGTGCGGAGCGGGCGGTGGCCTGGCATGGCGGGGAGGGCGGAGCAGGAAACGGCGTCGGGCGCGCGAGGGGGGCGCGCCCGAGAGGCCCGTGCTCCAGTCTAACGGTCGACCCCCGCCGGCGGTGTCGGGGCGCGCCGCCGGGGGCGCGGGGCGGGCCCCCCGGGGGGTCAGCGCGCCGTGAAGTCGGTCTCGGCGCTCACCGCCCGGCACGCCTCGGCGATCACGTCGGCGGCCCGGTCCAGGTCGGCGAGCGCGACCATCTCGTTCGGCGAGTGCATGTAGCGGTTCGGGATCGACACGAGCGCGGTGGCGATCCCCTCGCGGGCGTTGTGGATGGCGTCGGCGTCGGTGAAGCTCTCGCGCCCGGCGGCGTGGACCGTGTACGGCACCTCGAGCCGGGTGGCGGCATCGCGCAGCAGCCCGTAGGCCACTGGCGAGATCACCGAGCCGCGCGTCAGCACCGGGCCGCCGCCGAGCGCCGCCTCGCCGAGCTCCTTCTTCTCCACCCCCGGATGGTCGGTGGCGAAGGTGACGTCGACGACCACCGACATCGCCGGGGCGACGCGTACGGCGCTCGCCAGCGCCCCCCCGCCGCGCCAGGCGATCTCCTCCTGGGTGGTCGCGACGGCGACGACGCGCGCCGAGCCCGGCCGTTCGGCGTACCGCCGCGCCGCCTCGAGGACGACGAACGCCCCCACCCGGTCGTCGATCGAGCGCGAGACGATGCGTCCGTTGGGCAGCTCGAGCAGCGCGGCCTCGACGACCGCCGGGTCGCCGACCCCGACGCGCTCCAGCGCCTCCGCCTTGCTCGCCGCGCCGACGTCGATCCACAGCTCGGTGAGCTTGCTCGCCTTCTCCCGCTCGTCGGGCTTGAGGAGGTGGATCGGCTTCTTCCCGATCACCCCGGCGACGTCCCCGGCGTGGCCGAGGATGCGCACCCGCTGGCCGACGAGCACCTGGGGATCCCAGCCCCCGATCGGCCCGAAGTGCACGTAGCCCTGATCGTCGACGTGGGTGACGATGAGCCCGATCTCGTCGATGTGGCCGGCGAGCAGGATGGTCGGCGCCCCGTCCGGGTGGACCACGGCGAAGCTGTTCCCCATCACGTCGCCGCTGACCTCGGCGAAGGTGCGGGCCTCCTCGCGCCAGACGCGCGTCGGAGCCTGCTCGAAGCCCGACGGGCCCGGAGTGTCGAGAAGCCGCTTGAGAAAGGCGAGGGAGGCGTCGCTGAGCATCCTGGGACGAACGCGGGGCGTCACGACCGTGTCAACCCTGTCGCGACGGTGCGACAGGCGCGGACGCGTGGCACGGCAGGCGCGGTCGCGCGGCGCGGCCTGCGGCGTGCGGGACCGACGCCCATGACCTTCATCTTCCTCGCCATCGGACTGGGGGCCGGCGTGCTCTCGGGGCTCTTCGGCATCGGCGGCGGCATCGTCATCGTCCCGGCGCTCCTGGCCTTCGCCAAGATGCCGCCCGCCGCGGCCACCGGCACCTCGCTCGGGGCGCTCCTGCTCCCCGTCGGTGCGCTCGGCGCCTGGGAGTACTGGCGCAACGGGAACCTCGATCCGCGCGCCGCGCTGCTCGTCGCCCTCGGCCTGTCGGCGGGCGTCTGGTTCGGGGCGCGGCTGGCCCAGCTGCTCTCGCCGGTGCAGGCCAAGCGCGCCTTCGCCGTGTTCCTCGTCGTCGTCGCCGTGCGCCTCTGGCTGAGCGCCCGCCCCGCCGCCCCGTCCTGACGCCCGTCCGCTCCCCGGGGCGCTGGCGAGCCGAGGCGAGCCCGGCGCCCCGGATCGTGACTGGACGGTCATGGGGGGGGCCGCTACCATGCGGGCTCGGATCGCGTCGTCCCCGCGCCCCTGCTGCACCCATGCGCGTCCTCGTCACCGGCTCGAGCGGACTCATCGGCTCGGAGCTCGTCGCCCACTTCGCCGCGGTCGCCGACCGCGTCAGCGGGCTCGACAACAACATGCGCGCCGACTTCTTCGGACGGGAGGGGGACACGCGCTGGAACCTCGCCCGGCTGCGCGAGCGTCACCCGGCGTTCGTGCACCACGACCTGGACGTGCGCGACCGGGGCGCGCTCGAGCGGCTGTTCGCCGACGAGGACGGCTACGACCTCGTCATCCACTGCGCCGCGCAGCCGAGCCACGATCTGGCGGCCTCGCGCCCGTTCGACGACTTCGACGTGAACGCCGGCGGGACGCTGAACCTGCTCGAGGCGACGCGGCGGCGCTGCCCCGAGGCGGTGTTCGTCCTCCTGTCGACCAACAAGGTCTACGGCGACGCCCCGAACGAGCTGCCGCTCGTCGAGCTGCCGCGGCGGTGGGACTACGCGCGCCCCGAGGACCACGACGGGATCGACGAGTCGATGCGGGTCGACCAGTCCAAGCACTCGCTGTTCGGCGCGAGCAAGCTGGCCGCCGACGTGATGACGCAGGAGTACGGGCGCTACTTCGGGATGCGCACGCACTGTCTGCGCGGGGGGTGCCTGACGGGCCCCAACCACAGCGGGGTCGAGCTCCACGGCTTCCTGTCGTATCTCGTGAAGGTGCAGCTCACGGGGCGCACGTACCGGATCTACGGCCACGGCGGGAAGCAGGTGCGCGACAACATCCACAGCCGCGACGTCGCCCGCGCGGTCGAGGCGATCTACCGGGCGCCGCGCTGCGGCGCGGTGTACAACATCGGCGGCGGGCGCGCCAACGCCTGCTCGATCCTCGAGGCGTTCGACCTCGTCGAGCGGCTCACCGGGGCGCGCATGCGCCACGAGTACGTGGACCGGGCGCGCGAGGGGGACCACGTCTGCTACATCACGAACCTCGCGCGGCTGCGCGGCGACCACCCCGGGTGGGCGCTCACGCGCTCGCTCGAGGACATCGTCGGCGAGATCGCCGCCGCGTGGGAGGCGCGGCTCTCGACGTGACGACCGCCCTCCCCGCGTCCGGCGCGTCCGGCGCGCCGCCGCCGGCCGCGCCGCCCATCGCGCGCCCCGGGGTGGGGGAGGCGTTCGCGGCGACGCTCGCCCAGCGCGAGCGGCTGCGCGACGCGTATCGCGCCCGGCGCGACCCGATCGCCGCCGACCGGCTGCTCTGGCGGGCGCAGTCGTTCCGGCAGCTCACGCACCCGCTCCCCGGCGAGACGATCCTCGAGCTCGGGTGCGGCGACGGGGCGTTCACGCGGCGGCTAGCGGCGCTCACCCGCGGCGAGAACCCGATCACCGCGGTCACCTTCACGGGCCGCACCCCGGACGCGCCGGTCGACGCGGTGACGTGGCTCGCCGCCGACGACCTGCCTGGCGCGCTCGCCGGCCGGCGCTTCGACCACGTCGTCGCGCTCGACCTCCTCGACGCGCGCAACAGCGCCTGGCTCCTGCAGCAGGCGCACGACCTGCTCGCCCCCGGGGGCCAGGTGGTGTTCCACGAGAGCAACCCGTGGAACCCGGTGCTCCGCCTGCGGCGCGCGCTCGCGCGCTGGCTGGGGCGCGACCCCGATCCGCGCGCCCTGCTCAGTCGCGCGCAGCTCTACGAGCTGGTCTCCGAGCTCGGCTTCATCCGCGTCTTCGCCGTCTACACCGACTTCGTCTACGCGCCGCTCACGCGGCGGCTGGCGTGGCTGCTGCGCAACCTCTCGATCGTGCTCGAGAACGCGCCGGGGGTGCGCCGCCTGGCCGGGGCGATCCTGCTGCACGCGCAGAAGCCGCCGCGCGTCGTCGCCCGCCCGCGGCGCTCGCTCGCCGAGCACCGGGCGCTGCACGGGGCGATCTCGGTGGTGATCCCGTGCCACGACGAGGAGATGAACGTCGAGCCGCTCGTCGATGGGCTGCGGGCGCTCTACGGCGAGTACCTGCACGAGATCGTCCCGGTGGACGACAACAGCCGCGACGGCACCGCCGACGTCCTCCGGCGGTTGGCGGCCGAGGATCCGCGCGTGCGCCCGGTCTTCCGCACCCCACCCAACGGCGTCGGGCGCGCCCTCGCCGACGGCTACCGCGCCGCCACCGGGCGGTGGGTGCTCTCGATCGACTGCGACTTCCAGCACCTGCTCCCCGAGCTGCGCGACGTGATCGACGCGGCCGCCGGCGGCGGGTGCGACGTGGTGGTGGGGAGCCGCTTCTCGCGCCACAGCGTGCTGCTCAACTACCCGGTGCAGAAGATCGTCGCCAACCGCGGCTTCCACGCCCTCGCGCGGCTGCTGCTGCGCCGCCGCTTCCGCGACCTGACCAACAACCTCAAGCTGATGCGCGCCGAGGTGGTGCGCGACCTGCGCCTCGCCGAGCCGGGCTTCGCCGTGAACGCCGAGACCGGGCTGCAGCCGCTGCTCATGGGGTACCGGGTCGCCGAGGTGCCGATGGCGTGGATCAACCGCACCCCGGACATGGGGACCTCGTCGTTCCGGCTGGCGAAGGTGGGGGGCGGGTACTGGCGCGTGCTGCGCCGGCTGTGGCGCCGCTCGGGCGCGTATCGCGACCTGCCGGCCCGCCCCCGCGCGACCGCCCCGGCGCCCCCGGCGCCCCGGCCGGCAGAGCGCCCG
>ERZ1066118.1311-NODE-1311-length-16316-cov-6.881373_pt1 | contig 16316 bp, 11 predicted proteins | sample MGYA00382765_ERZ1066118 | MGnify/ENA primary metagenome ERZ1066118 (study PRJEB33369, sample SAMEA5778348) | biofilm metagenome | biome: Industrial cooling water; feature: Water cooling tower basin; material: Biofilm | place: United Arab Emirates | collected...
GTTTAGCTTCAATACTGACAAGAAACGCGCGTTAAAAGTCATAAAGATAATCCTAGAAAAGCTACCTCAGCAAGGTTAACAATCAGCTACAACATTGTATTTCTTTGCAACCTGTATTATTTCCAAGTATTTAGTACATTTGATTTATTCATTAAGCCGAATTTTTACAAGCTTGGGGCGTGAGTTTCCCCCAGGAGAACAAGGATTTTTATTATTAAAAAATTGTGCTAACAGTATCTATATCTGTATTTGTGTATACCCCCTATTCAAGACATCGCTTGTAATATTCTGGATAATCTCTCCTGACTCTATTTTCCAAGCGATTGGCGATCGCCTGATTTTGCTTAGCACCAGCAATTAAATGGGTAAACCCAGCCTTTGCCGCATTATCGGAAACAAAGGCATCATCGAGAGAGGGAAATAAATATTGGATATCAATGTTCTTGTAAGGAGAATTAGGTTGGTAGCGGTGATATTCAATACAGCAACCCAGCAGATATTGTTCAAATAGGACATTCGGCTCTATGTCTGGATGGAGCAAAACCCAAGCAAGTTGATTAGATGGATGTTCGACAAACTGAATGACAAGATTGGCATAATCACGAATGAAATCTATAGCGTTGCCACCAAAGATGCCACAGCATATTGCTTTCTGAATGCTGTTGTGCGATCGCTGCCATTGCCAAGTTTCTGGAAGCCAACCGTTGACAGCTTGGATAGCAACTTCCAACCCTTCTGGCTGATAATAAGAAGCTCCTGCTACAAAATACTCAGGATTTTGTGCCAGTAAGGGCGCAGATGACATTCTTTCAGGTAAGGGTTTCCAGAGGAAAACATCACTATCGATATGGATGAAGGGTTCTGTCTGGGCACGGTATGTATAGACTTTGCCTAATGCCCACAGTTGTGGGTTATGGTTGTCTAAAGCATCTAGCTCAGTCAAAACGCGATCGAATTTCAGCCCTAGTCTATCGACCAAGAGAGTAGCACCCTGACTATCGGTGACAAGAGCAGTTTTGGGATAGTGCTGTTTGGCAGTTTCTACTGATAAAACCCAAGCCAGCAGATGATGTTTTTCGCTTACCCAAATTGATTGTCGACTAGAACTGTAAGGCTTCGTCCAAAAAGACCAGACCGCTTTCATATCAATCTGACCTCCATAGCAAGTCTAGCCATCATCCTGCCAAAGCAGCTCCGCACCAATACCATCCCCAGAACCGACGTAGTCATAGGTACGAGCTAGGGAATAGAACCGACGGCGGCAATCGTCAGGGGGGATGATCAAATTCCCGTCCCTACTGGAGACAATGGCGAGGGGCGCGTAATGATGTTGGATGCCGTGGGGTAGCAATGCCTCAGGCTTACCATTTGCTATAGGCCACTCTATATCACCTGTAGCAGTTCGGGCAGGGATTAGCCAGTAGTCTCCTGTTCTATATGTATGTTTTGTACTTTGTCCGTCATGGGTTGAAGCTTTTTGAAACTGGATCTGTACTCCATCTTCGATCGCAACCCATGTATCATCTTCTTCCACAATTTTTATTGCACCATCGCTCAGAGTTACTCCATGCCTTTGCTTGTGATCCCAACGCCGCAGTAGACAATTATGACTAAAGTTTTGTTTAACCTCATTAGGGGGTTGATGTCGTTTTAAAGTTACCTGAAGCATTTCTGGGTCAATCTTTTCCACTTGCCAAAGAGGATCGGCTAATTGATGTAGAACGTATTCATCATCTACGATCTCTACCCAATTACCAATTTTTAGACCAAAACGCTCATCGCGCCACCATTGATGCAGTGTCACTGTTACAGTTTGGCTTTGAGAGGACAAATTATTTCGATTGTCTGGAATCATTACTGGAGCGATCGCAAACACTACAGAACCATTCTCCCGCGACCATTTAAAAGTAGCTTGTCCTGCCTCACCCCCTTTGTGAATTTCGACACGGTAAAGCTGGTTTTCCACTCCCTGATAACCTAGATCGGGATGAACGATACAAGGTTCAGTCTTGTTATTCTTATATACCCTTGCTTTTAATAATCCTCGATTAGGCGATTGCCATTCTTGTAAGAGTTTATCCCAATGTTTTTCAGCACTCGTGCAAGAAGTAACATCACGAAAATTGCCGTCTTGCCCAAGTTGCTGTACTTTCACCTGCCAAATAACCTTACTGCGCGTCGTTGTATCTGCACCACCCAAGGCAACTTCGCGAATATAGTTATCTTCTACATATGTAATGTGGCGTTCCCAGACATCGAGATACACTAAAACTGGAAGAGGAATTTTATCTTTATCTGAATTAAGCGGATAATCTGGTTGCTCGTAGTAAGAGATAGCTTTCGGGTTCTTAGACGTGCGGTTATTTTCGCACAAAATGCCATTAACATAATAACGCCCAGTACTAATTTTGAAACCTTTCAGGACATTATTGTTGTCTAGCTGATTATCTTCCGTCGTGAATATTTCAAACCCCAGTCTCCTAATTGGACCACCGTGAGCGCCAATAATATCCTCTGCCAAAGCTTGCAAATAGCGCAAGAGTATAGCGGTTTGTTCGTTCCAGTCTGCATCCAGTTGCACTCGCCCCTGTTGCATCAAAACTCTAAGATAATGATTGCGGGGATCGAAGGTGTCGCGGGTAAAGTCACCTCTAAATTCGCCTTGCATATGCTGCTCCTAACTGCCGTAGATAATGCCAGTCTCCATTCCAGCTGGGGTATACTCGTCTAAACGGGTACGCAGATTCGCTGCCCGTTGTGGTTGGAAAAGGTCGTGAAAAGCTCCCATTTCTGACTCGTCATCTGCGCCTCGTTTAATTTCCATCGCACAAGCATGACTGAGTTGGCAATAGGTAGGGTTACCGTAGCGGATGCTATTAAATTGGGGACGGACGCGATCGCTTTCTACTGTTCTCAAATCTTCCGTGACTGCTTGGCGTACCAAATCGGGTTGACAGTTGTAGCGGCGAGGGGTACGAGAACAAAGCGGTACGTAGCAGAACCGCATACAGCCAACTTGACGACGAGCAACCAATACTTCGCCCATAAAGATGCTGTTTTCTGCCAATGGGATGGCATGAACTTGAACTCGACCCAGTATCGTGCTGCGGGTGACAGTCAAAGCAACGTGAGCAACAGGTGCTAGGGATGCGTCCAGCGCTTCCATGTCTGTAGCCGTGGCATCGAGAATACTGTCGCTGATATAAATCGAAATCGGATCGGTTGTCACCTGATTTTGCTCCACTTGAATTGAACCCACAATGCTGTGCTCGATCGCAACCCGTGTCGGCACGTTTTCTAGGTACAAACTAGGTTTAAGCTTAGCTTCCGGCTCGCAGTCTTCTGACTCGATCTCCCAACCTGGAACTAAAGTACAATGGCGAATCGTTAGCTCTGCCAGCTTGCCAGTTACTTGTACGCCTCGACCAGTAATCAGCAAACCATCTAAAGTAAAACTGCTGCCAGTGTCGCCGCTAATATTGACGGCATCACCAAAGGGAGCATTCCAATTTAATTGCCGAAGCACGGGACGGGTACGGTTAGCAGCACGGAGAGTGAGACTGTGGTTTTTAGGCAGCTCAATATTTATCGGTTCTTCGTAGAGGTAGCTGTGGGTAATCTCGATCGCTCCGTGGCGTGGCTTTTCTTGCCGCCATCGTTCTATAGCATCGTTGAGGCGCTCCCCTCCACAGACATAATAGACAAAATAGTATTTGGCAATTTCGCTCGGATAAGCTGTCTCCAATAACAGGTGATTAAGATAAATCAGTTGTTTGCCTTGTGGATTCTGAAGAATCAAAATTTGGGCTTGTCGTGGTAAATCATCCCAGTCAAAGCGATCGGGTGTGTAGAGAGATTCCCGTTGAATGAGTTGGTTGAGATCGGTAAGAATTGCCGTTAATAGCTCCAGTGGCGGTTCTGCTGAGTCAGAGGTGGGATGATAATCATCCAAGCGGTGGCGAGTTTCTGCTGAGAGCTGTTGCTGGATGTAGCTAGAAACTGATTCTGGAGGGTGCTGCAATTTATTGACAAAACCAACAGGGTCATTCAAGTCATCCTCGTCGAGGAGTCGGTAGGCTGCTGGTTCAAAGCGGGGGCGATCGTATTCTCCACCTCCCATGTCAGCACTGAAGCCGTAGTGGTAAGTAACCCAAACACCCTTCTGCGTCCACAGGCTGGAGGGAAAAACCATACGTCCCAACACTGGATCGACTGCCACGTTCTCGTTAGAGCGGTATTGCCAATTGCTGAGATCGGCAACGACAACGCGATCGCCTGGTATAGGTTGAAGTTCGTTCGGCGCGATAGGAGTTGAGCTAGAGGGAATCTGCGCCCAGATTTGTAGACTCCGATCTGCACCATAGTAATTATTTTTATTTGCTGCTAAATTTGCTGCAAAAGCCCGTCGTCGAATCGCGATCGGTAAATTTATCTCGTCGGCAATGTGAGTAGGGTCTGTTTCTAACTGGGGATGAGTGTAGAGAGGCGCGTCGTTACCCAGGATACTGAAGGTGTAGCAGTAAGCCCGCGAATCGATCCGGTATGCTGGAGTCTTGGTGACAGAGTAGACTTTAAGCCGCCAGACAAATAGCCCCACGCTAGGGAGATTGTAATAACCTGGCTCATATTGGGAAGTGATGCGGTGGATATCTACGGTATGGGCTATGCGGTTGAAGGGAGTGTCCAACAGATCCAGTGCATTCCCCTGGCGCAGATCCACTGTACGTCCTTGGTTAAGACGCAAGCGATCGAGATGTTGAGTCCAACCGAGTAGCCGATAAAACTCTACAGCCCTAGCAGCCCAACCCGCCACATCGTTTGCTAGCAACTCTAGTAATGCCAACGTGCCTTTGCGTCGTCGGTAACGAATTGTATTGGCAACTTCGCGACGCGAGATGAGAATGCGGTTGCGCTGTTGTCCCTCAAAAGTGGCAATATCCCCTGGTTCCCCTGCTTCATGGACGGGTTGATAACCGATCGCATCACCAATATAAAGAACAACCCAGTCCTGACAGGTTTCAATGAACCAGTTTTCATAGAGTTGGGCTATGTCTGCTTCTACCAGATCGACCTGGGTAGCAATGACCTGCAACAGTTCCCGTAGGGGCATTCCTTCTATTGCGTCCCGCTGACGGTAAACCGCAGGTAGCAGATTGTAAAGGCGGTCTTCTGGATCGCTCATGGTTTCCGCTCCGTCAGGGTTAAAGTATCGGGTATATTGGGTGAGAGGTAAGCAATCTGCGCTGGACGAACGATCCCTGCTTCAACATCTGCTAGATTAACGGTAATGACCGCAGGCGGTACTGTCTGCGCTGAAGCCTGCCCTTCTTGGAATTGATTGGTTGGCGATCGCTGGAGAATTTCTGCAACTGCGTGCTGGATCTCAGTGGGAGTTAGAGGTTGTCTCTTCCCGCCGTTGGTGAACTGCGTATCTTCGGTTTTCTCTGGCAAGCCGCCAAAAACATCTACATCTACATACGCTACCCCTGGAACCTGTTGCATGGTACTAATAACTTCGCTGAGAAAGACACTTTGACCTAACTCTCGTCGCTCAAAGCTAAATGCGTCCAGCATTTTGCTGCGAATCTGGGAGGCAACTGCTTCCCATAGGTAATCGGGCAAGAGCTGTACCTGAGCGTTGATGATTAGCAAGACGAGTTCTCGCACCTCTACCTGAAATGGTTGCTGCGGGTCGCCATATTGACGCAGTGCTTGCACCAAGTTCTGGTACAGATCGGATTGAGGGCTAATGGGAATGTCGTCAGCACCAGCAATGGTAAGGTGGACGGATTGGCGACGACCATCCGATAGCAATCGCGCACTCGCTTTGCCAATTCCAGCAAACGTGCGGGTGAAATCAGCATAATCTCGAACAGATACCAATCGATCTAGGGACATCACGGCTAAAGGTGCATTGTGTCTGGCGCGATCGCGACTTTCGGGATCGGCTCCTCCTGTCGCAGCTAGGGGATTGATAACGCTTTTAACTCCCAAGGGACGGGTTGCTAATAGGCTGATTTGCTCTGGTTTGACGTTGCCTACTTTGCCAATGCCGTTGCGGTAAAATGCTTTAACGTTTTCCGTACCAGTTGGTAGTCGCGCACCGTTCTTGCCATTACCAAAGATGACTGTGGTTTTGCCACTTTCGTCGGTACGGGTGATAAAGTTGCGATCGCTATGACTCAAACTTGCTAAACTATCTACCTCATGCCAGAGAATATCGTTGACTCGCACCTGTAACGTACTGGCAGCACCAACAGGTGTGGGGGCTGCCAAATAGGTGAGAGGCATTTGGCGCAGGTCAAATCGTTGAAACCCCTTGCTACCGTCCCCGCTCCCCAAGACTTCCGTGCGGGTTTCGCCGTGGGTGGCTTTGATAACGTTAGCATAAATGCTGACAGTATCTCGTTTGTAGCTATAGGCTAATCCTTCATTTGCCAGAATTAAGGTGGTATGGGGCTTATCTCCAGGCAAACCGGCATTGGCTGTTTGTTCGACACCTGCTAGCATGACCAATTCACTGGACTTGACTCCAGGGACATCGGCGCGATCGCCTGACACAATTACCCATTTACCCACCTCCAATCCGTCATACAGCCCATCTAATTCAATCCGCTTAGGATCTGGCTGCTGAGCATCTATTTCTGTTGTTGTCGCTGCTAAGGCTAGTTCTTTGTTAGGTTTTGGTAGACCAATTTCTGTGGTTATTGGTTCTTCAGCTAAAGTTAATTCTTCGCTTTGGGCATAAACAGCAGTCCCACGAATCACTGAAAAATTATCTCGCTGCGGGTCGATCCAGGAGCGATTTTCCTGTAATTGAATGCGAGTACTCTTACCGGAAATGCCGTAGTCTGCTTTGGAGCGATCGCTCATTTCTTTAACTTTGCTAATCACAACTTGATTAATACTGGGTGCAGTAGCAGTTGCCCCTTGTGAGTTAGGGCGTTCTAGCACGATCCAACTATCACTTGAGTAAGTCGTAGGCAAAATTTTTTCATATGAAGCATCCAGCCATACTACCGTCGGCTCTTCTGCAATCCTACCTGGAATCAGCCTTGGTTCTTCTGCACTCATACCTAGAATCGGTGAAGATCCATTTTGTGGCGGTCTTTTCAGATCCCATTCTCGGTAATCCGTAATCTCTCCCTCAGAAACAGTGGGAACAAGTGGAGCATTATGACCGAATACAGATGCACGAATACGCAAAGCATAGACCTTGACAAATGGCGAGTTGTTCAGAGTTAAGCTTTGCCATGCTTGATACAACAGTGGTTGCAACGTTGGTTGTAAACTAGTTAGTAGCTGGGGTAACGTGTCAGATGTGCTAGCAAACGTTTGCTTGAGGTCGCGACTCAACCGCAGACTATTCGCAGGTTGTAGAGAAGGCGAACGGGAAAGTGGTTCTAGAATACCTGTTAGCTTTCCAAATACCGATTGTTCCCCTGTGTCGCGATCGCCTGTTGTAGCCAGAACCCCCAATCCACTCGATTCTCTACTCGGTGGTGTTGCAGGTTCTTGCAGAGACACTTTTGTACGATTTTCAGCTACCTGTACTTCTACTTCCTTAACATAATGTAGGATTTGTTTGTCACTAAAGACAAATAAAAGCGGGTCATTTGGTTTCAGGTTGGTGGCTGTCCCCTGAAAGTAAATATCATTTTTGCTAATACTATTACTGTCATCACTCAGAGTTATCTTCTGGGGTTGAGTCAGGCGTGGCTTAATTGCATTCCACTTGACGCGAGTTTTTAGATTTTCTGCCGTCTCAAAGGATTGAGGCAGTTGCCCCTGTTCTGGAAGGCTTTGGGCGCGAGTCCCCACTGGAATAATAGTGTCATCAGCAGCAGTATTTTCTAGGGTAAACGCTAGGTAGACACTGGCAGAAACGCCAGGACGCAAACTGTAACCTACCACATTCGCCAACTCCAACACCGATCGCCTTTCTGTTGCTGTCCGCAGATATCCCTCGTTGGCAATGCGTTCTTGGTAAAAAGTCAGCACGTCCGCTACAGTCGCCCAGGCATCGAGAAAAGCGATCGCCGGATCGTTGCTGTCCCGCGTCCGCAGTTTTGCCAGTGCTGGATACCCACTACTTGACAAAAGTGCTTTCATGGTCTCCAAAAATGTGGCATGGGTTCCCACTCGATATGCCAGCGCACTCAAACCAGGACGATTGGCGATCGCAATCGGCGTTACCGCTTCTATACCTTCACAGCAACCGCAGGGTAATTTCATCTTCCACCTACCAGATCGAGTATAAGGATGCCGTTTTCTGGGAAACTGGGGTCATTGTCCAGACGAGCAATCTCCTGCGGCGCTAAACCTAAGAAGCCATCCAAAATTTCTGGACTTGCAGTTTCCGAGGAGTCGGGCATTTGGGAAGGATGGGGAACCTCTGCCAACCGCTTGAGGCGCGTTACTGTCACGCTCATCACTCCAGCAACCGCTTGGGCAGTGGCAACCAGTTGGCTGAGGTAGATACCTCCACCAAACGTGAGGTTGTCGGGATGGAAGAAACCCTGTTTGCCATCGGGCAGGAGGCGATTACTAAATACATTGAGTAGAGCAGCCTTGACATGTCCGCGCAGATAGTCAGGCAGGACGCACACGCGCATGGCGATCGCTAACGATACATATACCGCAGACTTCACTTGTAGGTCGTGACCTATGCGGCGATAGCGGTACAGGCGAGCTTTAATTGCTTTGAGAAGTCGCTTGTCTGCCTCTTCTTGACCTCGCTGGTCAATAGCTACCAAGACTTCATACCAACTTCCCGTCCAGCGCCAGCTAGCTGCGGCTTTTTGCACTTGGGTTTGGAAATCGCGCATCACTAGATCGGCATAGTCTTGGGCAGTAATTGCCCGCTGCAAATCCTTACGAAAAGTGCTGGGGGCAAATAATTTCACTTCTGTTAGCGGTTCGGGAGGAGTGCCACTTTGGGCTGGGAAGGGATTGTGGGGTTCTAACTTCACTCCACTTTGGGGAGAACGGCGAAAGACTAAATGAGCGATCGCTTCAGCTCCAATATTGCCTGCCAAGCCATTCCCAATTCGGTAATAGGCATGAAACACCATACCTACAGTGGGCTTTTGTCCGAGTCCTCCATCGCCAAATCGCAGGTGAGCGATCCCGTCATTGTCCATTTCGGCAATAAATCTCTGCATGGAACTGCTCGTTCCATCTGTGCTGTGCCAAAACAGATCGGCGGTTGGTTCTTGGTTAGCTAGAAGATCGAGGGTGGGTATCCATCTTAATGACTTTGTAGGCTTTGCATTCACTTGGGGACACGAGTTCATAGGAAAACTCGTCAGATAGATTTGCGGCAAAGCTCCACGGGGTTCTTGTCGCAGTAACGCCGATGCAGATGCCTCATCCAAAAATGCTGGGGAAATGAGCTGGCGAAAAGTCAGAGGAGACTGGGGTAGGTGGGGACGGAACAACCCTGGCATCAGAGTAATGTCTGCGGGTCGATCTAAAGCTTGGCATTGGGCGATCACTTCTTTTTCTGGTACGGCAGGCTTGAGATCCTCATCCACAGTGCGTCCGTAATCCACTAAAATGACATTACCCCGCACTAAGGTGATATCTCCAATCAGCTTGCATTCTGGCGCGGGTCCGATACTGGAAATACACAAAGGGAACGGCAAAGCATCTTCTAACCCCCATTCAATTTCCACAACTGGGGTAGGCATTTCCTGCGTGACATTTGCTACCTGCTGTTTGTAGAGTTCGTCCTCACCTGGACAAACACAGGTAAGCCTTACTGCGTGGCGATGAGTGGGATCGGCATCGGCAGGATTTCCGGTTTTTGCTCCTTTGACTTCTTCAAATATGAGAATGTCACCTTTCTTTAAATGCTGCAACTTGCGCTCCAATGTAGGCTGTGGTTCTGCAGTATCTTGGCAAGGATCGGGCGGGCAGCCATCCTGTTTTGGGGAGTCGGGTTTTTCAGGAGGAATCCATTCATCTCGTAAAGTGGCGCTAGTCGCTCCTTTTGGCAAGCAACACAAGCGATCGCCCCAGGTGTAGAAGTGCATCGTACTATGGGCAGCATAAAGTTGGATCGTCTGGGTGGTGACTGGCTCAAACACTTCATACTGACCCTTGGGTATGTTTTTTAAATCGTCTTCCTCCCTCAGAACTTTGCCTTTTTCTGGCGCACCAGGATAGGTAGTAATGAAATAAATATCTTGGGGTTCTAGGGAAGTATCTGAGTCTGTATCTATCCACACCCAAGTTCGAGCATTGCAACCCTCGTGCATCAAGTAGTCTACCAGCCGCGCGTGACGGCGCACAGAAATGCGCTGCCGTGCCGTTTGCAAGTAAGCTTCTGTTGCTACGGCATCTTGATAGTAGCTCAGGTAGTCTCCCACATATGCCAACAGCTCCACCAGTGCAATTCCTAGATCGGGGACGTGGCGTTCCTGCCAGTCGGGTAATATCAATGACAGGCGATCGAGAATCAACTGCCGGAAGCTGGCATAGTCTTTTGCTAAATAGTTAATTTCTGGCTCTACCCGTACAACTGGCGGACAAACAGGCTGGGTTTGGCAATCTAGATCGTTAGAGCATCCGGTTTTGAAAGTAAACTCTAGTTGGGAATAGCGGGAATCGAAGCCAGGTAGCGGCGTAAAATTTCCCTTGGCATCTTTCTCTCCTAGCCTCAGAGTGTAGGTAGAAAAATCCCCGTATTTGTTGAGCTGAATTTTTAGGTAACTATCCTGAGTTGGATCGTGCGAGCATTCAACTTGGGGGTGTCCCACCACTTGAATATCGCGAATGCGCTTACCGCCTTCTATGCGGATCTTGTCGGCAGTAATACCCGTTGGCACGTTTCCCAGGAAATAAATGTAGAGGACAGTTTGACTGTCATCCACTTCCAAATAGTCTAGCCCGTTGAGTTTCTGCCGGACTTGTTGGCGGCGCTGTTCGTCTTGACAGATGAGAATTAGCTCGTTCATGGCACGCCACTCCGTTCAAAGGTGGTGGTGCGCTGTTCTCCTGTGCGGAGGACGAGATATTGGATAAAGATTCGCAAGGTAGAATCTTCGCTGACAACCTCCAGCATTTGTACTTCAATCAAATCGCTTAACCATCGCTGGAGAGCAGCTTTGACTGCAAATTGCAACGCCGTTGCAAGTTCGGGACTATTTGGGGCAAAGACCAACTGTAGCAAGCCGCTGCCAAAATCGGGACGGTTGACTCGTTCGCCAGGGTTGGTAAACAACAGTTGCTCGATCAGATCGCGAATGTGGTCGCGATCGTCGGTCGAAGCCGTGCGTCCCCTTTGGTCGAAATGGAAGGGAAAGTCAATCTGCATCACATCCCCCTGACGCGAGTCTGAGTAGTGATAATGTTGAGGGGCGTACCCGTAGGAACACAAATTGCTCGACTGTCTTGAAGCAAAACGGGCATTCCTCCGGCTCGGACGCGCAAGGCTGCTGTCACCCACCCAGCTGTGGCGCAGGGAGGATTGGGCGTACCCGTAAGGCTACAGCCCGCGATCGCATACGTACTCGTCTGGGTGACAACTGGCTGACCGCTGACTCGGACGCGAGGATTAGAAGTCATGGGCTGTGCCTGCCCTGCATGAGTACACAGTACCGTAGCGCCGACGTGTAACAAAAATCCTGGCATTAAGTCACCTCCAATGCCCCATTATTGAGCGAAATTTGGTTGAGGCTGAGTTTAATACTTGCCCCTTTGCCATTGCTAATTTCCACTCCAGTTTGGCTGAAGTCGATCTTCATGCCATCTTTGGTTTCCAGGGTAATACCTCCTACCCCTGGCAAATCATTCATGGTGAGCGTACCACTATCGGTTTTGAGAATCTTGACTTCGGCTAAAGCAGGGAGTTTTGGTAGTTCTCCTTCTGCCCAAAAGCACCCCGTCCAAATGGGATAGTCTGGGTTGCCTCCCTCAAACTCAATCCACACCAGGGCATTGACTGGAGGAATCAGGAATAGTCCTACTCCTTTACCAGCATAGGGAGAACACGGCAGCGCCCAGCCACTTTCCTCGTCGCCCAAAACGTCCTTCACCTTGGCGCGGATGCGTCCCAAGTTCTTCAGGTCGCGATTGTCTGTCACTACACCGCGATATTTGCCGTAGTAAGAGGGTTTTTGTGCGTTCATGGTCTAACAAGTGGGGTTAACGCACCCCGACCTTCACGGGTAAGGGTGAAGCTTTGCTTGTATTCCCCTCGCCGGATGCGATGGGTGACTTGTTGGACGTAGTAGTTACCGTCATAGTTTTGTCCCACACCTCGCACGCCAACTAAGCGGCGCGATCGCAACACTCCTCCATAGCGCACGGCATCTAGTTCTCCGGTAGCAGTAATAGCATTAGCGGAGTCACTAGCAGACGATAATGCCCGCAGGGTTGCTTGGGCAAGGCTGAGTTTGGCAGTGTTTTGCGGCAGGATTTTGCGTAAAGGTTGACTGGGTTGCCGTGCTAGCGGAGATTGCAGCCCTTGAGGTAAGGGAATAGGAAGACTCCGGCGGGTGAGGGGTTCCACAATCGATACCTGGGGGTTAACTGGTGCTAAAGCATCGAAACTGAAGGTAATGGGCGCATCCACATTTGTATTTGCTCCCATATTCATAGTCAGGGCAGGTTGGGGTCTTTCTAGGCGATTGTCTAGTCCCTCTAGTCCCCAATAGGCAGTATTAAACCCTGGTGCTGTTGGTTCGATGTAAAATACAAATCCATTTTGTTGTGCTAGTTGTCGGATGTAAGCAAGGTCAGTGCCTTGCTGAGTGGGAATGCGATCGATTTGAATCGGATGATCGTCGGTACGAGTGACTTTAGGATCTAAGCCTAGAGTGGCATAGTTGGCGAGGAGTCGGGTAACAATTATTGAATCAGACTGATTGGGATAGGTAGTTCTTTTCTCCTCTAGATCGAGTTTGAGGCTAATGTCTTTACCAAAGACGTGCAGCATCGACTGTCCTGGATCGTTGCTGGGAGCGACTTGGTGATTGGTGATGATGCCATCAATCAATACCTGGGGCAATACGCCGATGATGACGATGATAATGATGCGGCTGGGAGGATCTAATATGCCACTTTGCAGCAACCCATAGTCTAATAGCGAGTCTCTACCGATAGTAAATGTCAGCTTGAAACCGTCAAAATCTCGATCTTTGTTCTCCACCTCCGCGCTGACCAAGGCATCCACGACTGGATAGGGAGCGGGAATCGGAACTGTAGCACCAAGTAGCAGTTGCAGGCGGATACCAAGGTCAGGCATAGTTCATCCTCCTTGAATCAATGGAATACGCAACCGCCGACCGATCGCATCCTCAGCAGTGAGGTCATCGGGTTGCATGGCGTTGTTAGCATCGCAGACTCGCCAAAATTGTTCTGGATCGCCCAAGTAGCGGGCAGTAATATTGTCAAGGCGATCGCTCTGTACCACAAGATGCTCTGTCAGAATAGCTGTGGTGGCTGGCGGTAAAAAGCGCCGCCGCAAATAAGCAATTTGCCGCCCATCGGCTGCCACGAACACGGCAGTTTCAATACTGTAATAACGACTGGTAACGGGAAACATTTTAGATTTTAGATTTTAGTTTTTAGATTTTGGATTTGAGTGCGATCGCGCTAAAACAAATGGGTATTAAGGGGAATTAAAACAGTTTTAGCGATACGCCAATTTTGTCAGTGCTGTTGGCAATATTAATGTTTGCTAAAGCTTGTTTGGCGATTTGGTGGGTGAGGAACATGGTGTAACCAGGATTGGTAATCTTGAGGTCGTGATAGCTCAATACCTGGAGCGTCAGATCGACTTTGGCACGGGTAGGATTGAGCAGGGTGTCGTAAGCCTCCTCGGTGATGCTGAAGCTGGTGAGCCGGACGGGTAATACCCGTTGCGCTCCCCAGACAAATAAGGTTAAGGGTGCTTCTGGGGGAATGATTTCTAAGTTGCCGAATTGTGCCAGAACAGTATTGGCAATGACTGTAGCAGTGTTGGGGTAGAACAGCATTTCGAGTGCCGCGAGCGTGGAGTAGATTCCTGAAGCTACCGCTATGGGATTAGCTTTTTCCAATTGGTCGGTAGCATCAATCTCTACGCTGAGGGTAATAGTTTCCTTGGGCGGCCCCTTGAGGCGAAAAGCTTCAGCGCGATCGCTGTTTTCACCTCCTCCCATTGCCCGTGCTTCCAACCTGCGCGTCATCGTGTCAGGGTTGTATTGAAACACGATTGCACTGGGTTGTGGGTTAGTCCGGTCAAGGCTAATGATCGCCCCTTTCAAGAGGCGGGGAGAGCCAGGAAAGCCAGTCATATAAGAGTCCTTTCAAGAGACTGTTGCCTATTTAGTTGGGAGTAATTCAGCAGGATTGCGATTGGTAGAAGCCTTGCATCTTGAATTCTGATTGAACCTGCGGTGTTGCCGAGGCGAATTCACCTTGTACAAATAAAATAGCTCTAAAGTTAGGATTGGGCTGAAATTTTTAATGTTTTGCCGAGATATTTAAAAATAATTAATCTTTAGAGGGTCTATGCTCTTGCGTTTGAGGTAAATCTTCATATTAGAGTCAAAATCTCAGTGTATTATTTGTTTGGTTTGGGTGGGAGTGAGCGATCGCTTAAGCATTTTTTATTCTTTGTTATCAACTGCTTATGTAATATAGGAGCAGAAATTTTTCGTGTTCCAGGAATGCTGGGTCTCATGCTTCAACCCAACCTAAGGACGGGCGATCCCACGTTGCACTCAGGACAGTCGCACAAAGAAGCGTGAGATCAGCGTGCCTTATACGGCTCCCACACAAACGTAAACGTAGGGGGAGTCGCTGATAATCTGCAAGCAGTAGAGCAGTGCTTGCGGTTTTCTGTGCTTGGCCGAGCCGACGGCGAACCGCTTTTATAGGTAGCCTCAGCGAATTCAGTAGGTGGACCAGGATCATCGAAGGTAACTGTCTTATACAGTCCGATGAATGACTTCATCCCTGTTTCTGTGAAGAACGGGATGTTGACCTTCCAGCTAGGAAGAGTAGGCGAGCCGCTGTAATAGGTGTAGCACTCCTTCATCATGATTCCAAATGTCGCGTAGTTGGCGGTTCCGGCCAAGTTGCATTTTCCACCGACTCGGACGCTGTTGCTGCATGTGCTAGGGTCTTCCACATCACCACCGACCGGAGCTGCTGGTAGTCCGCAAGGTGGCGAAAATGGACTCATGCGAAGCCATCGTGTCTCTGGAAGGAAGAGTTCGTGGATGTCCCATGCCATGATAGCCATAGGGGGAGTGATGAGCCACTGGCAACTCAGGTGCTTCTCCCACCCCCCTAGCCCACGGAAATGAGTTTGCATCTCCCCGAGAACCTTTGTCAACTGCGAGTCGATATCAGGACCACATATGTGTGATGACGGTACTGTGCAAGGAGGGCACTCGACTGGCCGTGGCTCATCTGAAGGGCAGGGCGGGCAGCTTGGTAGCAGTGGTGCAGCCGTGCTGATAGTAGCTCGGCGATTAGGGGCGAGAGAATTAGAAGAAAATTCGCTAGTCTCTCCATAGGCAATGATCTGAATCCGGTTATTTGGTACTCCCGGAACTTTTCCTGAGCTTGGGCTCTCTAATTCCAGGCTAACTGCTTGAGCACGAGCACACGATAATTGCCAGTTGAGTTCATCAGGTCCGTCAACGCTCGCGTATCCATTTACTTGAATATCTGTATTACTGCCTAAAGCATTCCAACTAACTACAAATGACTCAATTTGATCCTTTTGTAGTTTAGAGAGTGTAGAAACATTGGTGTTAAATGTCAAATCTACTACTACTGGTAATGGTAAACTTGTGGCGACAGGAATAGGACAAGACAGCCCTGCTGGAACTTTCTTTAAGTCACCAAGACGTTGTAGCTCTGCCCCAGATAATTGACGTTGTACTTGTATTGGTTCTGCGCCGTTAAGTTCAACAACTTGTGTTGCCAATTTCTCGGCTTCTTTTTCGTAGATATCGTCTGGCTTACTAATCGCTGTTTTCGCTTGAGAGATGTTAGATAAACCAAATTGTGTTTGTTGAATGGTATGCGTTAGCTCGTGTGCGAGTAATTTTTGCCCAGTAATTGTTCCAGGCGAATACTGGCTGGCTCCAAACACAATATCTTGCCCTACTGTGTACGCTAGCGCATTCACTGCCCGTGCTGACTCTGCTGCCTTTGCGTCAGTATGCACCTGGACTTGGCTAAAGTCTTGACCGAAGCGAGATTCCATAAAATCGCGAGTGTCAAAGTCTAGAGGTTGACCGGGCGATCGCAACACCTCATGCACAATTGGCGGCACCTCCGAAGTTGCTTCCCGATTGGTAGACTGGCGC
>ERZ1066118.1314-NODE-1314-length-16281-cov-13.229323_pt1 | contig 16281 bp, 14 predicted proteins | sample MGYA00382765_ERZ1066118 | MGnify/ENA primary metagenome ERZ1066118 (study PRJEB33369, sample SAMEA5778348) | biofilm metagenome | biome: Industrial cooling water; feature: Water cooling tower basin; material: Biofilm | place: United Arab Emirates | collected...
CACTTGGTCGAGCCGACCTTGCGGCCCTTGGCGGTACGGACTCGGGTGGTCATGACATTCCCCTCCCGCTTGCGGGAGGGGAGGGGCCGCGAAGCGGCGGAGGGGTGGGCCTGTCCATTTCCCCGCGACATGCCCTCCCCCAGCTCCTCCCGCAAGCGGGAGGGGTGAGCTAGAGCAGATGCCCGTCCCGCGCCATCAGGCTCCGCAAGATCCCCTCGCGGATGCCCCGGTCGGCGATCCCCAGCTGCTGCGCCGGCCAGATATCGAGGATCGCCTCCAGGATGGCGCAGCCGGCGACCACCAGATCGGCCCGTTCCGAGCCGATGCAGGGGAGGTCGGAGCGCTCCTCGAAGCTCATCTCGGCGATCATGGTAGAGATGTCGCGCATCGCTCCGATCGGCACGTGCAGCCCATCGACCGCGCGCCGGTCGTAGCTCGGCAGCGCCAGATGCACGCTGGCGAGTGTGGTCACCGTGCCGCTGGTGCCGAGCAGCCGAATGTTATCCTTCTTCTCGGGCAGCAGTTCGGAGAAACGGGCAAAGGCGTGACGGGTGCGTTCCCGCATGCGGGCGTAGGCGGCGACCCGGTCGGGACCTTCGATCGCCTCCCGGCCTTCGCTTTCGGTCAGCGAGACCACGCCCCAGGGCGCGCTCCACCAGGCCTTGATCCGCGGTGCCGTTTCGTCGCTGCCCGGCTCCACCAGCACCAGCTCGGTCGAGCCGCCGCCGATGTCGAAGATCAGCGCCGGACCGTCGCCGGGCTCCAGCAGTTTGTGGCAGCCGAGCACCGCCAGCCGCGCTTCCTCCTGCGGAGCGATGATCTCCAGCACGATGCCGGTCTCGCGCCGGACCCGCTCGGCGAAGTCGCGGCCGTTGGCGGCTCTGCGGCAGGCTTCGGTAGCGACGGAGCGGGCGAGGCCCACGCGGCGGCGGCGAAGCTTGTCGGCGCAAACGCCGAGCGCCTCCACCGCCCGGTCCATCGCGCCGTCGGTCAGCCGCCCGCTGGTGGCAAGCCCCTCGCCCAGCCGGACGATGCGGCTGAAGGCGTCGACGACGGTGAAGCCCCCGGCGCTCGGCCGGGCGATCAGCAGCCGGCAATTGTTGGTGCCAAGGTCGATCGCGGCATAGGTCTGCTGCGGCGGGGCGGGTGCTCTTGCCCGCCCGGGAGGTGCCGGGGGGACCGGCCCTGACGCACTGGCTGGATGGGACGCCATCGTGCCTGTTCGATCCATTCTTCTGTTCGGCACCTGCCCGAACCGGGCAGGCTGACTTGGATCAAGGTCTAGGCCAAAGGCAGACACGGGCGCAAGGAGACTCATTGACAGCCTCGAGCCTGCTGCCTAGGTGGCGGCGCAGCGCTTCGGTGCCCATCCGGCTCCTGCCCGATCGTCTAATGGTAAGACTACGGACTCTGACTCCGTCAATCGTGGTTCGAATCCACGTCGGGCATCCAGCCGCCGCTTCCATCCTTCAGTAGGCCACCGCGACACGCTGTTCCTCCACGGCGCCGTCCAGCCCGTAGATGTCGGGCGCATAGGCGAGCGTTCCGTCCGCGTTCGGCCAGACGGTGAGGTAGGTCAGGAAGACGGGCACGCCTTGCCCAAGCGGCACCTCATATTCCGGCCGGCCGCTGGTCGGCACCGGCTCGCGGCCGAGCAGCCAGCGGCCGAGGCGGGCGGCATCCTCGAGCCGGACGCAGCCCGCGCTGAACGCGCGCTCCGCTTCGTCGAACCTTTGCCGGGCCGGCGTGTCATGGAGATAAATGCCAAGCTCGTTGGGAAACTGAAACTTCATCTCCCCCATCATGTTGTTCGGCCCCGGACGCTGGCGCACCCGCGCCTCGGCCCGGCCTTCCTCGACCGCCTTCCAGTCGACCGTCGCCGGATCGATCACTGCCGCGTCCGCTTCCCAGCCCGACAGCACTTCGTAGCCGCGGCCCTTGAACCAGCCGACGCCGTGCCGGCGCACGTTGGGCGCGATGTTCTTCGCCGCGAGGTCGACGGGCACGTTCCAATAGGGATTGAAGGTCACCTGGCGAAGGGTGCCGGCCATCAGCGGAGTCTTCATGTCGGGCTTGCCGACGACCACCCGCATCCGGTCCACGACCTCGCCGTCCTCCATCATCATCAGCTGCTGGCTGGCGATGTCGACCATCACCCAGCGGCCGCTGGCGGGAAGGAGCCGGGCGCGGTCGAGGCTGGCACGGACCGCGCGGCTGGGTGTGCCGAGGAAGCGCATGTCGGCGGCAGCTGCCTTGCGAAGCCCGGCATAGATGGGATTGACCGCAAAGGTCTGCCGGACATGACCGGCAAGGTCGGGCGCCTGCGCTGCCGCATCGAGCAGCTCGGAAGGCGACGGCACCCTGGGGCTGAGCGAAGGGTCGGCGAAGATCATCTGCGCTGAGCCCGGCCAGTGCAGCGCCTGAGCGTGGAGCACAAAGGCATTGCTCATCAGCCGTTCGGCTTCGCGCGCCGCGCCGGGGATGCCGGCTTCTGCGTCGCCCAGCGCTCGTTCGATCGCGAGGGCAAGGTCGGGGCCGTCGGCAAAGCCATCGACCGGGCCGGCACGGAGCTCGACCAGCAAGGAGCGGATCGCTTCGGGCGAACGCAGCCAGAGCGGCTCGGCGCGATCGGCGTAGAAAAGGGCAACGGCCTGACCGGCGGGCAAGGAATCGGCGCTGGTGCCCGCGGCCGTGGCGGCGGCAGGCATGGCGCAGCCGAGCGCCGCAGCCAAAGCGGCACCAAGGAACGGGATCGATCTCACGGCGTAAGCTCTTCGCGTTAGACGGGTCTTGCCCTTCTTAACGCATTGCTAACCTGAGGGTTCACTGAACGGTGCCGCCGATCCAGCGCTCCAAGCGCGCGCGGAAGCCGAGCCTGGCTGGGACCAGCGCCGGCGCTTCCTCCACAGCCGGGACCAGATCCTCGACTTCGAACAGCTGGAGATTGCGGGGGAGGCGCGGCCGGAGGGTTTCGCGGCCGCGCATCACGTCCTCGGCCAGCGCCAGGGCGCGGTGAACGTCGTTGCCGGTGAAGGGCTTGAGGAGAAGGCCGAGCGCCAGGTCCGGCATGGCGAAGCCGGGCGCCCGCCCGGTCACGAACAGGCAGGGCACGCCGGCATCGTTGAGCCGCACCGCAACCGAGAAGCCGGTCGACCCACGGGCAAGGTGGAGGTCGACGAGAGCAAGGTCCGGTTCCTCCCGCTCGAGCTGCTCGAGCGCACTGCCAAGGTCCTCGGCAATCCCGACCACGCGGTAGCGGGGATTGTCTTCGATCAGATAGCGGAGTGTCTCCGCAAGCGGACGTTCGTCCTCGACGATCAGGATCTTCAGCACCTTACCCACCCTTCCCGGCCGCCGCCGGGACGGCCCTGAGGCAAGGAATCGCAGGAAAAGCGGCGGCGCGAATCCCGCGGTGAGCAGGTTATCGCCGAGCCGGGTGATAACGCCGACGAAACGTCATGACGTCAGCTTGGACTCCCCGCTTCGCAGCGATGCGGAGGGGGATCGCTGCCACAGGCAGGGGTGGAGCGGCCAGCAGCGCTGCGCCGGGCCCCTCCGTCAGCGCCTCGCGCTGCCACCTTCTCATTCCGCTGCGCGGAAGAGAGAGGAACTTACGAAGCCCGGTAGAAGATGTGGGCGCCGATCTTGTCGACCTTGGCGAGGCGGCGGCCCCAGCTCGGGGCGACATAGTCGGCGTGGTACCACAGCACGTCGGACGGCAGCGCATCGGCAAGGTTGCCCACCGCGATGCGGGTCAGCGCCACGGCATAGGACCAGGAAGCGCTCGCCCGGTTGACGCCCGGCATGCGGCCGGTGCGCGGATTAACGAAGCTGAACTGCCAGGGCTGCTTGACCACCGCGCACCAGCTCGCCGGATAGCGGCCTGACGCGGCCCGGTTCATGATCACTTCGGCCACCGCCAGCTGGCCGTCGAGCGGCTCGCCCCGCGCCTCATGGTAGATGGCGATGGCGACGCATTCTTCCTGTTCGTTGAGCTCGGGGCCGGCCTGCTGGGCATAGACCAGCGGCCACAGGCTGGCGTGGGTGACGGCCGGGCGGACATCAGCGGCAGTGCCGTAGTTGGTCACTCCCGAGAGAGGCCGCGGCGCGCTGGACAGCACCGCGGCGCGGCCCGGCTGGCCGGGAGCAAGCGCGGGAGTGGAACCAATCGCCGGAGCGCCATTGTTCGCGCTTGCCGCCGGCGCCTGAACCGGAGCCGGAGCCGCGCCGCCGACCTGACCGGAGGCGGCGCTCGCAAAGCTTGCGAAAAGGCAGGTGGCAGCAATCGCGAGCACGCGGCCCGTCGCCAGTCGGTTGATCAATTCGGTCTCTATCCTTGGCGGGCGAGGGTCCTGCCGCTCCCGACACTGTTCGCGCCTCCCCGGCGCAGCGGCTGGAACCCTCGTCCGACTTGCCCGGGAGCCATGTACGCCGGCTCCCTCGCTCTCGTTCTGCTGGAGCCTTCATACGGAACGGCGGCCGTCAGGTAACCCCAAGTTGGCTGAGCCGAGTTGCTCGAGCGGCAAGCTGCAGGAACGAATCCCATTTCAGCACAGTGACTTGGACGAGCCGAGCGCGTCCGTCGACGAACCGATCGGCAAGCCTGAGCGGCAAGGTACGTGATGCGCTTGGTCGATTCGGCGAACGGGCGATGGACAAGGGCCGAAGGCTCCCTAGGCTCCCGAACCGTTCGAAAAGCATTGGGGAGGAAGGCTTATGCGCAAGGCTGTGTTTCTGACCGGAGTGGCGATGATGATGGGTTCTGTTCCGGCGCAAGGCAGCGTGTCAGAGGCCAGCCAGGGTCCCACGGCGCCCACTACCGCGGCGGCGGCGGCCGATCCGTTCCAGTGGCTCGAGGAAGTCGAAGGCGAGCGCGCGCTCGATTGGGCACGGACGGAGAACCAGCGCACGCTTGGGCTGCTGCAGAGCGATCCGCGCTATCAGCAATTCTTCGATGCGGCGCTCAGCATCCTCGAGGCGCAGGACCGCATTCCGGCCGTGACCATGCGGCCCGACGGGCTCTACAACTTCTGGCAGGATGCGACCAACGTCCGCGGACTGCTGCGGCGCACCAGCCTTGCCAGCTACCGGACCGACGCGCCGCAGTGGGAAACGGTGCTCGACGTCGATGCCCTGGCCAAGGCGGAGAATGCCAACTGGGTCTTTCGCGGGTCGAACTGCCTTCCGCCCGAACAGCGCCGCTGCCTCGTCAACCTGTCCGACGGCGGCAAGGATGCGACGGTGGTGCGCGAGTTCGACACGGCCACCAGGCGCTTCGTCGAAGGCGGCTTTCAGCTGCCGGAAGGCAAGCAGAGCGTGGCCTGGCTCGACGAGAACACCCTGCTGGTGGCGCGCGACTGGGGCCCCGGCACCATGACCAAGTCGGGCTACGCCTATGTGGTCAAGCGCTGGACCCGCGGGCAGCCGCTGGAGAGCGCCCAGGAGGTGTTCCGCGGCACGGCCGACGACGTCTCCACCTCCCCCTTCGTGCTGCGTGACAACCGCGGGGTGGTGCACGCGGCGGGCTTTGTGCGCGGGCTGAACTTCTTCGAGCGCGAGTGGGTCGTCCTGTCAGGCGACCGCACCATCCGCCTGCCCATTCCCAAGAAGGCGAGCCCGGCCGGGATCGTCGACGGGCGCCTTCTGGTGCAGACCAGCGAGCCGTGGAACGCAGGCCCTGGCCTGAACTTCACGCCCGGCACCGTCGTTTCCTACGATCTGGAGGAATGGAAGCGCAACCCGGCCGGTGCGCGCCCGAGCCTGGTCTGGACACCGGGGCCAAGGCAGACGCTGTCCGGAGCAGCGGCCACCGCCAACACGCTGATCGTGACCATGCTCGACAATGTACGCGGCCGGGCCATGACCATGGACTTCGAGAACGGACGCTGGGTGCAGCGGCCGATCGCGCTCCCACAGAACGCCACCCTTAGCCTTTCCACCTCCTCGTCGCAGACCGACGAGGCGATGTTCAGCGTTACCGACTATCTGACGCCCAGCACCCTCTGGTACTTCGATGCGGCGAACCGCAAGCTCGAGGTGCTGAAGCGCAGCCCCGAGCGGTTCGACGCTTCGAACCATGTCATCGAGCAGTTCGAGACCGCGTCGCGCGACGGGACCAGGATCCCCTATTTCGTGGTTCGGCCGCGCAATGCCCCGATGAACGGTTCCACCCCCACCATCCTCTACGGCTATGGCGGCTTCCAGGTGCCGATGGTGCCTGCCTATCTCGGCACCACCGGCAAGCTGTGGCTGGAGCAGGGCGGCGCCTATGTGGTCGCGAACCTCCGCGGTGGGGGCGAGTTCGGGCCGGAGTGGCATCAGAAGGCCCAGGGCGAGAACAAGCAGCGCACCTGGGATGATTTCATCGCCGTCGCCGAGGACCTTCACCGCCGCAAGCTGACCAGCCCGCGGCGCTTAGGCATCATCGGCGGGAGCCAGGGCGGCCTGCTGGTCGGCACCGCAATCACCCAGCGGCCCGAGCTGTTCAACGCCGCCATCGTTCAGGTGCCGCTGTTCGACATGCTGCGCTATCATGTCATGGGCGGCGCCGGCGCCTCATGGGTCGGCGAATATGGCAATCCCGACGTGCCCGAGCAGCGCGCCTGGATCGAGGCCTATTCGCCTTACCAGCGCCTGACCCCCGGCCGCACCTATCCCGCCCCGTTCTTCGTCACCTCGACCAAGGACGACCGGGTGGTGCCCGGCCATGCCCGCAAGGCCGGGGCGAAGATGCAGGCGATGAACCAGCCCTTCTATTATTACGAGAATATCGACGGCGGGCATTCGGCCGCCGCCAACCTCCGCGAGAGCGCCAAGCAGATGGCGCTGCAGTTCACCTACGCCTCGCGCAGGCTGAAGGACTGAGCGAGGCTGCCCCGTGCTCCGGCGAAAGCCGGAGCCCAGTTTGCCTTTGAAAGGCACTGGGCTCCGGCTTTCGCCGGAGCGCAGTCATGCCCTACGCCGCTTCCGCCTTGCGGCTCTGGCGCTTGCGCTCGTGCGGGTCGAGGAAACGCTTGCGCAGGCGGATGACCTTGGGGGTGACCTCGACCAGTTCGTCGTCCTGGATGTAGGCGATCGCCTGTTCCAGCGTCAGCTTGCGCGGCGGGGTGAGGCGGATGCCCTCGTCCTTGCCGCTGGCGCGGAAGTTGGTCAGCTGCTTGGACTTGAGGGGGTTCACCTCCAGGTCCTGCGGCTTGGCATTCTCGCCGATGATCATGCCTTCGTAGAGGTCGTCGCCGGGGCTGATGAACAGCACGCCGCGCTCCTCCAGCGCGTTCAGCGCGTAAGCTACCGCCTTGCCCTTCTCCATCGAGATGAGCACGCCGTTCTGGCGGCCGGTGATGACGCCCTTATAGGGGCCATATTTCTCGAACAGCCGGTTCATGATGCCCGTGCCGCGCGTGTCGGACAGGAACTCGCCATGATAGCCGATCAGGCCGCGCGAGGGCGCCGAGAAGGTCAGGCGGGTCTTGCCGGCGCCGGACGGGCGCATGTCGGTCATCTCGGCCTTGCGCAGGCTCATCTTCTCGACGACCGTTCCGCTGAACTCGTCGTCGACGTCGATCACCACCGTCTCGTACGGCTCCTCGCGGCCGTTGGGGCCGTCCTGGAACAGCACGCGCGGGCGGCTGATCGACAGTTCGAAGCCCTCGCGGCGGAGGGTCTCGATCAGCACGCCGAGCTGAAGCTCGCCGCGGCCGGCAACCTCGAAGCTGTCATTGTCGTGGGCGACCGACACGCGAATGGCGACGTTGGTCTCCGCCTCGCGCTCCAGCCGCTCGCGAATGACTCGGCTCTGCACCTTGTCGCCGTCGCGCCCGGCGTAGGGGCTGTCGTTGACCGCGAAGCTCATGGCGAGCGTCGGCGGGTCGATCGGGCGGGCCTTGATCGGCGTGGTAACCGAAGGCGTCGCAATCGTGTTCGACACGGTCGCGTTCATGAGACCCGCAATGGCGATGATGTCGCCCGCAACCGCCTGCTCGACCGGTACGCGCTCCAGGCCATGGAACGCGAAGATCTTGGTCGCGCGGCCTTCCTCGACCTTGGCGCCATGAACGTCCATCGCCCGGATCGGCTGGTTGATGTGGAGCGTCCCTGCTTCCACCCGGCCGGTCAGAATGCGGCCAAGGAACGGATCGCGGTCGAGCAGGGTGGCGAGCATCTTGAACTCGCCGTGGACCGGAAGGCCGGGCTCGGGAATGTGGCTCACGATCGTCTCGAACAAGGGCGTGAGGTCGCCCTCGCGGACCGTGTCTTCCTTGCCGGCATAGCCAGCCCGGCCCGACGCGTAGAGCACGGGGAAGTCGAGCTGCTCGTCATTGGCATCGAGGCTGAGGAACAGCTCGAACACCTCGTCCAGCACTTCGGCCGGGCGCCCGTCGGGACGGTCGATCTTGTTGACGACCACGATCGGCTTCAAACCGAGGCCCAGCGCCTTGCCGGTTACGAACTTGGTCTGCGGCATCGGGCCTTCGGCGGCGTCGACCAGCAGGATCACGCCGTCGACCATCGACAGGATCCGCTCCACCTCGGCGCCGAAGTCGGCGTGGCCCGGCGTGTCGACGATGTTGATCCGCGTGTCGCCCCACTCAACGCTCGTACACTTGGCAAGAATGGTGATCCCCCGCTCCTTTTCGAGGTCGTTCGAGTCCATCGCCCGCTCCTCGACCCGCTGGTTGTCGCGGAAGGTACCGGACTGGCGGAACAGCTGGTCGACGAGCGTGGTCTTGCCGTGATCGACGTGGGCGATGATCGCCACGTTGCGGAGGGTCATTATCGATGTCCTTGGGGAAGAGTTGCGCGGGCCCTTAGCGTAATTGCTGCATTGCGGCAATGGCACTGCCCGTGCTCCGGCGCAGGCCGGAGCCCAGTGCCTTCTTGCCTTCGCCGAGCCGAAGAAAACTGGGCTCCGGCCTTCGCCGGAGCGCAAAGGGCTTAATTGATCACCCACTCCGTCGCGACATTGCGCCACTCGCGCTCGCCGATCAGCTGGCGATGGTTCAGCCGGACCGAATGCAGCGTCGCCTCGATCTCGCGCCGCCAATGGTCGAGGAAGCGCTCCAGCGCCGGAAAGCTTGGCGCCAGGTCATGCTGCTGGAAGGAGAAGAGCTGAAGCAGGCTCGGATGGTCCGGCATGTAGTAGCGGACCTCGATCAGGCTCAGCCCATAGCCTTCGAGCTGCAGCTTGAACTCCGGCGTGACGAGACCTCGGGCCATGCGCCTCTCCTGCTGTCCCTTCTTCTACGACGCCGATGGTTGCGATTCCGTTCCCACCGTCAAGCAGGAGCGCTATGGAGGGAAGGAAGCAACGGGGAGGCAGATGATGAGCGGCAGGGATCCTTATTCGCCAAGGCCGGTCGCGCCCTGGTTCAAGTGGGCGGCGCTCGCAACGCTCGCCTGGATGCTGCTGGGCGTCGTCAACTATCTCTGGCAGGTCACGCTCGACCCGGCGACGCTTCCGGCCGACAGCCAGGCGATCATGGCCGCCGTGCCCACCTGGATGCTCTTCTTCTTCGCCGTCGCGGTGTGGCTCGGCCTTGCCGGAGCCGTCCTGCTCGTCCTTCGCCGCAAGCTGGCGGAGCCGCTCCTGCTCGCGTCGCTCCTTGCCTGCGCCATCCAGTTCACGGCTTATTTCGTCCATGCACCGCTGCGCGAGGCGATGCCGGGCGATGGCCTTGTCATCCCGGTCGTCATTCTCGCCATCACCTGGACCGTCTACTGGTTCGCCCGTCACAGCCGTCAGAAAGGATGGCTTCGTTGAGCACCTTCACTCTCGATACCGCCACCAGCCGCGCAACGCCGACGCCGGTGCCGGGCAAGCGCATGACCGTGCCGGCGGTGAAGGGCCGCAAGAAGGACGGCGTTACCGAGCAGCCGATCGTAATGCTGACCGCCTACACCATGCGTACCGCGCAGCTGCTCGACCCCCATTGCGACCTGCTGCTGGTCGGCGACAGCCTCGGCCAGGTGATCTACGGCCTGCCCTCCACGGTGCCGGTCACGCTGGAGATGATGATCGCCCATGGCGCCGCGGTGGTCCGGGGAAGCTGGCATGCGCTGGTGGCGGTCGACATGCCCTTCGGCAGCTACGAAGCCTCGCCAGAACAGGCCTTTGCGAGCGCTTCACGGGTCATGAAGGAGACCGGCTGCGCGGCAGTGAAGCTTGAAGGCGGCGAGGCCATGGCCTCCACCATCCGCTTCCTGTCCGAGCGCGGCATCCCCGTCATCGGCCACGTCGGGCTTACCCCCCAGGCGGTGAACACGCTCGGCGGCTATGGGGCGCGCGGGCGGAGTGAGGCGGAAGCGGCCAAGATCATCGCCGACGCCGAAGCGGTCGCCGGGGCCGGCGCCTTCGCCGTGGTACTCGAAGGCGTGATGGAGGAGCTTGCCACCGCCATCACCCGGCGGATTGCCGTGCCCAGCATCGGGATCGGCGCCTCGGCCGCCTGCGACGGGCAGGTGCTGGTGACGGAAGACATGCTCGGCCTGTTCGAGCGGACGCCCCGCTTCGTCAAACGCTACGACGATCTTGCCGCCCGCATCGGCCAGGCGGTCGAGGCCTACGCCGGCGAGGTCCGGGCGCGATCCTTTCCGACCGCCGACCAGACCTACCGGCCCAAGGCCTAGCCGCTTCCCGCAAAAGCGGTTAGACGCCCGCTCGCTCAAGCTTTCATTCATCCTCGCCCGCCGATGAGGCCGGCGACACGCAAGTCGAGGAACCGCATCGTTGGCACTGGCGCCCGGACAGACTCAGGAAAGCTTCATCCGCGAGGTCGACGAGAACCTCCGGCGAAGCCAGGCCGAGGACTTCGCCCGGCGCTACGGCAAGTGGCTGATCGCCGCCCTGATCCTGTTCCTGCTGGCCGTCGGCGGTTTTCAATATTGGCGTCATAGCCAGGCCGAGAAGGCTGCCGCCAACAGTGAAGCGCTGACCGCCGTCCTTACCGACATCGGTCAGGGCCGGACGCAGACCGCGCCGCAGCGGCTCGAAGCCATCGCGGGGGATGCCAATGACAGCATGGCGGCCTCGGCCCGGCTGGCCCGGGCGGCGCTCGCCATCCAGACGGGGGACCGGGCCGGCGCCCTTGCCCAGTATCGCACGGTTATGGAAGACGGCGGTGTGCCGCAGGCCTACCGCGATGCCGCCACCATCCGCCTGACCCAGATGGAGTTCGACACGCTCCAGCCCGACCAGGTGATCGCCCGCCTTCAGCCGCTCGCGGTGAAGGACAATGCCTGGTACGGCAGCGCGGGCGAGCTGACGGCCCTTGCCATGCTCAAGGCCGGGCGCCGCGCCGAAGCGGCACGCCTGCTCACCGCCATCGGTGCCGACCGCACCGTTCCCGCCTCCATCCGGGGCCGCGCCGAACAGCTTGGCGCCGCCCTGGCCCTTCCCGCTGCAGCGCCCGCTCCGGCCGCCCCTGCAGCCCGCTAAAGGTTTGAAGACGAACCCATGATCCGCAAGATCGTTACCTTGTCCCTGGCTGCTTCGCTGCTTGCCGGTTGCGGCGTGTTCAACCGCTCGCGGCCCTCCACCCCGACGGTGGGCGAGCGCATTCCGGTGCTGGCGACCGACCCCGACGTGGTGGTCGATCCGGCCACGGCGGCCCTGCCCTTCGCCCTGCCCGCGCCGGTCGCCAACGAAAGCTGGTCGCAGCCGGGCGGAACGCCGTCCAAGTCGGTCGGGCACCTCGCGCTCAGCTCTGACCTGTCCACCGCCTGGTCGGTGTCGATCGGCCAGGGGAGCAGCCTTGACGCGCGCCTTGCCTCGGCACCGGTGATCGCCGGCGGCTCGGTCTACACCATCGACACAGCCGCGACCGTCCGGGCGTTCGACGCCGCCACCGGCCGCGAGCGCTGGGCACGGCAGTTCGGCACCGAGCGCGGCAACAATGCTTCGCTGTTCGGCGGCGGCGTGGCGGTCGAGGGAGGGCGAGTCTACGCCACCAACGGTCTCGGCTTCGTGGTCGCGCTTGACGCTGCCACCGGCGCGCCGGTCTGGCAGGTCCGCCCGGGCGGCCCGCTGCGCGGTGCCCCGACCATCACGGGCGACACGCTCTACGTGATGAGCCAGGACAACCAGCTCTACAGCCTCAAGGCTGCCGACGGGACCACCAACTGGTCGGCCACCGCCGCGGTCGAGATTGCGGGCGTGTTCGGCACTGGCGCTCCGGCCTTCGCGCAAGGCACGGTGATCGCCGGCTTCTCCAGCGGCGAGCTCAACGCCTATCGCTACGAGAACGGTCGCCTTCTCTGGCAGGATGCGCTGGCCCGCACCTCCATCTCGACCAGCGTCGCCAATCTAAGCGACATCGACGCTTCGCCGGTGATCGACAACGGCCAGGTGTTCGCGCTCGGCCAGGGCGGGCGCATGGTCGCGCTCGACCTCGTCACCGGCCAGCGAATCTGGGAGCTCAATCTCGCCGGCATCGCCACGCCCGCTGTGATCGGCGACTGGATCTTCGCAGTGACCGACGATGCCAAGGTGATGGCGATCGCCCGCACTACCGGCAAGATCCGCTGGATCAACCAGCTCCCCGCCTTCGAGAACATGCGCGCCAAGCGTGGCCCAATCACCTACGTCGGCCCCGTGCTGGCTGGCGGCCGTCTGATCCTGGCCGGCGACAACGGCGTGCTGGTCAACATCGACCCCGCGACCGGCGCCTTCCAGAGCCAGACCAACGTCGGCGCCCCGGTCAGCTTCGCGCCCGTGGTGGCGGGGAACAGCCTGTACGTTCTCGACGACCGCGGGCGGCTGCACGCGTTCCGGTAAGCTGCACAGATCCCGTTCGCCCTGAGCGGAGCGCCGCAGGCGCGTAGTCGAAGGGCGGTCGCCAGCGTCCTTCGACTGCGCTCAGGACGAACGAGGTTTGTCGTGAGGCGCGAAGCGGCTACAGGCCCTCCCATGCCCCATCCCACCGTCGCCATCGTCGGGCGCCCGAACGTGGGCAAGTCGACCCTCTTCAACCGCCTTGTCGGCAAGCGCGTCGCATTGGTCGACGATCGACCCGGTGTCACCCGTGACCGCCGCGTCGGCCAGGCGCGCCTGCTCGGGCTTGAGTTCGACGTGATGGACACGGCCGGCTTCGAGGACGAGGACCCCGCCTCGCTACCCGGCCGCATGCGCCGCCAGACCGAAGCGGCTGTGCGCGAAGCGGACGTCGCCCTGTTCCTGATCGACGCCCGCGAAGGCGTCACCCCGCTCGACGAGGAGATCGCCCGCTGGCTCCGCGCCGAGGACACGCCTGTCATCGTCGCCGCCAACAAGGCCGAAGGGCGCGGCGGGGAGGCCGGACGACTGGAGGCCTTCGCCCTCGGCCTCGGCGAGCCCCTCGCCTTGTCGGCCGAACATGGCGAAGGCGTGGTCGACCTGTTCGAGGCGCTTCGTCCCTTTGTCGAGCGCGAGGAGGAAGAAGAAGAGCAGCTCGAACCCGAGGACCCGGCCCGTCCGCTCCACCTTGCCATCGTCGGCCGGCCGAACGCGGGCAAGTCGACCCTCGTCAACCGCATGCTTGGCGAGGACCGGATGATCACCGGGCCCGAGGCAGGGATCACCCGCGACAGCATCAGCATCGACTGGGAGTGGCAGGGTAGAAAGGTCAAGCTGGTCGACACCGCGGGCCTCAGGAAGCGCGCCAAGATCGAGGACAAGCTCGAGAAGCTTTCCGCTGCCGACACCCGCCGCGCGATCGACATGGCCGAGGTCGTGGTGCTGCTGCTCGACGCCACCCGCGGGCTCGAGTTACAGGACCTCAAGATCGCTTCCCAGGTGCTCGAAGAAGGGCGCGCCCTCGTGCTGGCCTTGAACAAGTGGGACGTGGCGGAGAATGCCTCATCTTTGTTCAACGGGATCAAGGCCGCGCTGGAGGAAGGCCTCAGCCAGCTGAAGGATCCTGCGCTGCTGACCGTATCGGCGGTGACCGGCAAGGGCATCGACCAGCTTCTCGGCGCCGCCTTCACCCTGCGCGAGGCGTGGAACCGGCGCGTTTCCACCGGCGAGCTCAACCGCTGGTTCGAGGCGGCGGTCGAGCAGAACCCGCCCCCTGCTCCCGGCGGCAGGCGCATCAAGCTTCGTTACATCACCCAGGTGAAGACCCGTCCGCCGAGCTTCGTCGTGTTCGGAACGCGGGTCGACCAGCTTCCCGAAAGCTATCGCCGCTACCTGCTCAACAGCCTACGCAAGGCCTTCGACCTCGGCTCGATCCCGCTTCGCCTGACGCTGCGGGCACCGAAGAACCCGTTCGACCGCTAACCGCCCCTTTACCTCTTCTGCCCTAGAGTTTGCGGCAAACGGGAGCAGGAGGGGCATTGCACGTGGACCAAGGCGGCGTCGACATCGTCGATTGGGCGCATTTCGAGAAGGCGCGGGCGGAGCTCGGGCCTGGCTTCATCCGCATCCTGTCCTACTTTCGCGAGGACGGGGTGAAGTCGGTCACCGCCATCGAACAGGCAATGCGGGAGGAGAATACGGTCGCTCTGGTCATCCCCGCCCACACCATCAAGGGCGAGGCGCGCCAATTCGGTGCCGAACCGCTGGCCGGGGTCGCCGAACTGATCGAAAGCACCGCCCGCCTGTGCATCGAGACCCGCCGCTTCCCGGACGAACTCGTCCCCCAGGTCGTCGAACTCCGCCGCCTGTTCGACCGTACCATCACCCTCTTCGACGAGGCCACCAATCCGCTGCGGAGCCGGCCCGGGATGAGCGGCGGATTCGGGCGCAAGGCGGCCAATCAGGGCTTCGGGCGTATCTAAAGATGATCCTCCCTGTTCGGCGAAGCCGAATGGGGAGGGGGACCGCTGCCGAAGGCAGTGGTGGAGGGGCCATCGGCGTTGCGCCAGGCTCCTCCACCACTCCCCACCCGCTACGCGGGCAGGGAGGATGCTTTGCGCAATGGCTCCAACCGCCAGTTGGTCAAGCTCCGCCACAGCCACTCCAGCGGCCCATAGCGATAGCGCTCCAGCCACGGCTTGCTCCACGCCAGCATGACCACCCAGGCGGCGAGCATCACCAGTGCCAGCTCCATCCGCCCGAGCTTGCCGAACAGCCCGAAGCCCCAGCCGTAGAACAGCGCCGTCATGACGATGCTGGTGCCGAGGTAATTGCTGAAGGCCGCCTTCCCGGCCGCCGCGATCCGCTCGACCAGCCAGCCGCCACGGCGCGTTGCGAGGATGATCAGGCAGGCGTAGGCGACCACCATCAGCGGCCGCACCGGCACCGTCGCCGCGAAGCTCCACAGGAAGATTGCCGGCACCGCCCACTCGGAGCGGAACAGGAAGCGCAGCGCGACAAGATAGACCGGCAGCGCGATGGCGAGGCAGACCAGCGCCCACTTGAGATAGCGCCGGTCTGCCCAGGCGCCGGTCAGAAGCCCACTCTTCAGCGCCGCCATGCCGAGCAGCATATAGGCCAGCGTCTCCCAGCCGAGGACGAAGATGCCGGCGAGCGGGAACCAGGGCTTGTCGACCAGATGATGCTCGACGATCCCGCTCCAGGGCCCGAGATAGAGGGCAAGCACCCGGGCGCGGTGCTCGGCGGTCGGCACCGCCATGTCGCGAGTCATCTGCGTCCAGCTCTGGATAGTCTCCGGCGACGGATCGTTCGCCATCGCCTCCTGCAGCGTCAGCGACCAGCCCGTCATCGCCGAGTAGAGGAAGAGCTGCACGGCGAGCAGAAGCACCGCCGTCGCGATCAGCGGGCGCGGGCCGGCGTTGCGGAAGGCCAGCGCCACGAAGCCCAGCAGCGCGTAAGCGACAAGGACGTCGCCCCACCACAGAAGGTAGAAGTGGAGCGCCCCGAAGACGAGCAGCCAGAACAATCGTCGCCGCACCTTGCCCGCGCTCATCCGCTCGGCGATCAGCAGCACCGACGCGCCGAACAGGAAGGAGAAGAGCCCGCGCATCTTGCCGTCGACGAGAAGGAAGTTGCCGGCATAGACGAGAAGGTCGCCGGTCCGCACCGCCACCGTCTGCGCCAGCGGGTTGAGGTAGGCGGCGGGAACGTCGGCGAAGCTGACGATATTCATCGCCAATATGCCCATGACCGCCACCCCGCGAAGGATGTCGAGCGTGGCGATGCGATCGCCGCTGGTAGTCGTCACTAGTTCCTCCCCGTCACCCCGGACGTGATCCGGGGTCCCGCTACTTGCGGGTGAACGAAGAAGAAGCGGGACCCCGGGTCAAGCCCGGGGTGACGCATGTCCGTAGGCGCGACCTACTCGTGCGCGCCGGCGGGCTCGCTGTTGAGCTGGATGTAGTTCTGCAGCCCCATCCGCTGGATCAGCT
>ERZ1066118.1326-NODE-1326-length-16165-cov-7.937616_pt1 | contig 16165 bp, 22 predicted proteins | sample MGYA00382765_ERZ1066118 | MGnify/ENA primary metagenome ERZ1066118 (study PRJEB33369, sample SAMEA5778348) | biofilm metagenome | biome: Industrial cooling water; feature: Water cooling tower basin; material: Biofilm | place: United Arab Emirates | collected...
CCGGTGTTCCTGTCGCCGGTGTTCCTGTCGCCGGTGTTCCTGTCGCCGGTGTTCCTGTCGCCGGTGTTCCAGTGGCCAGCAAATTTCACTTCTTCGACAAGGCGAATGAAGCGAGCAACACGCTTAAAATCAGCGCCTGGCTCGCGCTTAGCTTCAAGTACTTCGCGCGCTTCGACTTTCCAGACACGTGTATCCGTCTTATCGTAGTAAGCCCACACGCCGCTTGGTTGTTCGCAGAAGTGGAAGCCGTTGGCACAAAGCTCTAATTCCCCGCCGCACTCATGCCATACGCCAACTTCAAATTGGTAGCCCCGGCATTGGATTATGCCGTTTGTGGCTTTGTAGCCGGTCATAAATTCGATTGTTTTTGGTTTGCTCATGATATTTCACCTGTTTGCCGGTTAAGCGACCGACGGCGCATTTAATCACGATTCGTTTTTTCTGCTTCGCGCGCCGCCCGTCGTTCGTCAATCAATTTCGACAGGCGGCGGATTTCGTCATACGCCGCCTGCAAGTGCGGGCTGAGCGGCGCGGGTGATTGAGACGTGGTTTGTGTCATGGCGAAAGACTTTCGCGGAGTGCACGAATCCACGCATTACGCTCGTTTGTGCGCTCAACTTCTTTTGAGTACTCAACTGTGTGGTAATTGATGCCATGTTCGGCACTCGATAGGTCACGCCCATAATAATCCATCGGCGACGAATTGGTTGCTGTTTCCAATTGTGTTTCCCAAAAATCAGCGTTGCCATCAAAGCGCAAGGTTTCCTGCAATTGTTCGAGCATGAACTTCTTGAAATTGGTGTGCTCATCCGTTGGTGGTTGCCACTGTTGGACACGCTCGATCATGGCGCTTAATCGCTCTGCCGTCTTGCGAGTTGACTCAATTAATTCTTGTGCGCGCTTGATGGCTTCATCCCGGCGCTGCTCACCATAGGCAATGCACTCTGCATTCGTAAGGCTTGTTAGGTAGTCTCGCTTCGCAATCGCCTTTTTGTGAGCTTCTACGTGATAATCGCTCGGCTGAAATTCGTCAGGGATTGGTGTGTTTTGCGGGTCATCTCGCATCAAAATGCAAGCACCGAAAGCACGAGCGCAGCCTAAAGCAAATTCCTGAAACGTCTGCTCTTTTTCGCAAAGATCTGCTGTATATCCTGTGGGCATCTTTTCACTTCTCCTCATGCGGCCTGTGCCGCGTTCAAATCAATCCAGCAAAAGTTGAGGGCTTCGGCGGCGCGGTGCTCTTGCGGAAACCCGCGCCGCCGTGGGCTTCTGTGTCCCGAAAACCCCTCCGTGAGGCGTCTGACCCCGATTGTAAGCGTCCCAGCCCCACAAAAACACGCGGGGCGAACACTTCAAAACTTGCGCTAAGCGCTCGGCGGTGTGCGGCGATGCGTCGCCGTTTCGCGCGAGATTTTCAAAATGCCGCTGGCCCATGCGCGCCTTCTTGCAAACTTCGTCAATGGAGAGTCCGGCGCGCGACGCCAGAATAAAAGCCGGTGAGGTTTTCATGGTATGTATTTGAACTCCAACCCGAACGAAAACGCGGTCATACCTTTACGAATCATGCGCTTCTTCATGCCGCCACCGCCTTGCGGCCAAAGCTGCGACGCCATTCGCCGTTCGGCCCAGCAATCCAAACACCGCCCTCGACCGCATCGCGCACCATGCGCCATTGTTGCGGTGTCCACGCCTTGCGTGTTCCGGCGTGCCACTGGTGATGTGGATCGAGTGTGGTGAAGTAACCAAACGCCGCGCCCAGCATCGTTTGGCTGTCATTGCTCAGTCCATGTTTGGCGACAACCGCCATGCACGCGGCGCGCGCCTTTTTAAGCTCGTCTGTCTGCGGTTGAATCGCGGGCATTGTGATTTTGCCTGCGTTGGTGTGGTTGAATGTGTGATGCGTTTCAAGCTGCGGGGTTGCAGCTTCGATTTGAGTACTCGCATCGGGCGATGCGAATGCGATTTTGTTGCGGCGAATGAAGCGCTCGCACGCGACCTGCGCCAAATCAAAGTAGACAGCCCAGCCATCCACCACGACAACACAGTCGCTTTCGTGCAAGCGAATGAAACCGTTACGCGCATCGCCGCTGATAATTTCGTCGCCCGATGATAGGCCGTCAAAGCGGAACGGGATGCGGATTTCGTAGCCATATTCAAACATGGCTTCGACCTGGGCGCTGGTCGCGCCGGAAGGTATTATCCGGCCTTCGTTTTTCTCAACTGTTTTTTGTGTCATTGTCCTGTCCTCTCGGTTTTGATTTACTTCAGTTCGTCATCCTCTCGGATGTGCCTCACTGTTCCAGCAGTGGGGCTTTTTAGTTTTTCTGGCTGCTGATTCCTAATTTCTTCTCTATGTCTTGAGAGTTGAAACGCAGCAAACGCCCTATCCGACTTGGTTTGAGTTCACCTCTTTTCACCATTCGCCTGACCGTTTTTTGCGAGACCTTTAGTATTTCCGCAACTTCCTCAACACTCAAAACTTGGTCTGCGGTTATGGCCATATCGCCTCCTTGTTTTTACGTAAGAGACCCCTTTTGCTGTCCCTCGTGGTTCATTATAGACCCACAAAGGCCCCTTGTCAAGTCATTTTTTCAAAAATACAATAAAAATGTGTCCCATTGTGGCCACAAAAGAGCAAAAAGGGAATCAGGTGGGCAACATTCAGGCACAGAACGTTTCTGCCACTAAGGAGTTGGCGGAGCGCACCTACAAAATTCGGTTTACAGAAACCGATTGGGGCGCTTTAAGCAGCTTTGCCGCGTCTCAAAAACGTGACGTGGCGGGTGTGGTGCGTGATGCCATCAAACATGAACTTCAGGGCGCGATTGTTGAGCAGTCCACAATTGCGCTGCCCATCCTTGCCAGCATTCCGGCGGGCAATCTCGAAGAAGCGTTCAGCGACAATCCCTCAAAAATCCTGGTCAACAACGACTGGCAAAGCGAACTGGGCATCACGGAAAACGATGTTTTGTTTTACGTCCACGGGCAGAGCATGGAAATGGCGCACATCCCCGACGGCTCTTTAATCGTGGTCGAACCGATTCCGCGACACAGACCGCCGCGCGCCGGAAAGCCCGCCGTCGTTCAAATTGTAGACGAGCACGGCGATTATCACGTGACGCTGAAAAAATGGGGCATGAAGGACGGCAAACCGCACCTGCTGGACGGCAACGACAAGCCGGTGAAACTGGGCTTTGAGCCGCGCGAGATGTGGGCGTTTGGTGTTGTGAAGCGGGCGATTATTACGTTTTAGAAGGAGTGTTTCTCAAATGAAAAAGTTGTTTTTCGCAACGGTGATTGTGCTTGCCTTATCAGGTTGTGGCGGCGGCGGCTCTACACCCTACTCGGTTATTGGGCGTGATGAAGGCACGGTTCAAGTCACATATCGTGTTCAGGTTCCCGCTGGTGCGACACAATCGGATATGTCCGGCTGGGCCAGAGAGCTTGAGGCCAAAGAAAACGGAAAGAGTACAATGGTAAATTTTTATGACGGGCCACGTAGCACGGAAACACTCATAGCCAGCTATCAGGGCGGCAATCTTTACGATATGCAGCCGGGTCGATAAGAACTTTCTAAGAACTCTTTCCAGTTATGGAGCGCGTAGATGTTACGAGAACGAGAATCGTTGGATGGCTGGGCGCCTCTGCGCTACAGCGATGGGCGCGCGTATGGCATCGTGGGCGCGCGGGTTCTGATGCCGCCCAGCGCGCCGATGATGCGCATCTGCCAAATCGAAATTGTGCAGCGCGGATGCGAGTACTCGTATTGGGATTTCGAGTTTCGTTTTTACGAATCGGCGTTTGCGCGAAACGTTGTGGAAGATAGTTGTGAATGGCTTTTGAACTGGGCGCGCTCGTGGCTACAGAATTATTTTTCCAGTCATCTGCAACCGCCGGGCCGCAGCGCATGGGGAAGGCCGATTCTGGTGGTGGTGAATTAAAAGGGGAATTATGAAAAATGTAATTTGTCGGTTTGCCGCAATTTCAGTTCTCGTCGTTTTACTGCTCTTGCCTTTCTCGCTTAATCTGGGCGAGGTAACAGCGGACACACAGGTAAAAGGGCATTATCGAACCACCAAAAGCGGTAAGCGTGTCTACGTTCGCCCGCATACAAGAAAGACGGGCGGCAAAAGGAACAGTGCAGAAAATACCCAAAGCCCTGATAACACATATGCAATTCCCGACCCAACGCCCATCCCCGATAACACTGAGAGTTGGAATGATGTCTTAAGCGGAAAATACCAGGACAAGCCTTATGTAGAGCCGACGTTGGCTCCATTGCCCGAATCAAAAAGAGTTGTGAAAGCATCCGACGCAAACCCCGACACCTGGACAGGCAGGTGTGTTGGTGTTTCCGATGGCGACACTATTTCCGTGATACTCAACAGTAAGCCGCAAAAGATTCGGCTTTATGGTATTGATGCGCCCGAAAGCAAACAAGCCTTTGGAACACGCGCCAAACAATTCACTTCACAAATGGTTTTCGGCAAAGCAGTCACGGTCTATAGCAAAGGCAAAGACCGCTACAATCGAGTACTCGGATGGGTTTTTGTTGGGCGCACCTGCGTGAATGCTGAGATTGTAAAAAATGGTCTTGCCTGGTGGTATAAGCAGTATTCGCCAAAAGAGGTGAAGTTGCAGCAACTGGAAAGCGAGGCGCGCACAGCAAAGCGCGGCCTGTGGGCTGATAAAGCGCCGGTTGCGCCGTGGAATTTTCGTAAGCCGAATTTATGAGTACTCAGAAATACGTGGCATCGGCGAATGAGATTCACTGGCTCGATCCTGAAACGATTGAGGACAGCCCGTTTCAGCCGTCCACGCGCGTTCTGACGCCCGAAAAGCAGCGCGAATTTGACGCAAGCGTTGAGACGCACGGCGTGCTGCAAGAGGGGCTTGTTCGCCCCGTCAAAGGCAAAAAACATAAAGGTATCGAATATCAGTGTGTTTTCGGACATTTGCGCCGCGACGCGTGCAGGCGATTAGGGCAGCAATTCCCGGCCAAAATCCGCCCCATGAGCGACACCGAAGCTGCGTTGCTCACACTGGCCGAAAACGTTGACCGTGAGGCCGTTACCGCCACGCAGGAAGCCGAAACCATCGCTAAAATCATGCAAAAGGCCGAAGAAAACGGCGAGCCGTCCAGCGTGCGCGCTATCGCGCGATTGATGGGCAAAAGCCCGACCTACATCAGCACCAGCCTGGCGATTCTTAAAGTCAAGCCCGACGTGCGCGCTGTCGCCGACGCAAACCCGAATGTGAAATCTTCGTGTCTTGAGATTGACAAAATCAGCGACAAAGACGAACGCGCGCCGCTGCTCGCCGCCGTCGAAAAGGGCGCATCATACCGCGAAATTAAGCCCAGGGTGGACGCGGTTTTAGAAAAAGAAAAACAGCAGCGTTCAGGCAGCAGCGCGCCCGACAAACAAACCCAGAGCCGCGCCGTTGCACACCGGCAAAGCGGCGGCGGGCAGATGTCGCGCGGGCGACAGATGAGGGGCGCAAGTCGCAGCGAAGCAAATCAGAAGGTTAGAGCAATCGGCGGCGAAGTCGTGTCCGCGTTGGTCGTGCTGGCGCAGTGGTGGCCTTACGCGGCGCCAGCAGAAAAAGAGAAGGTGACACACGAAATTGAGGCGCAACTCAAAGCCTTGAAATAAGGCTAAGAAAAAACACCACATGAGTGGATAAAAAACGGGCTTCGTTGACACAGGGTTTTGAGCACGAATGAGCATGAATTACGGTCAATTTTGATTTCATTCATGGCATTCAAGAGGTCAAGGGTTCGACTCCCTTTAGCTCCAGTAAAAACCTTATGTTTTAAGCGTGATTATGCGGAAATCACGCTCGAAAACAGCATTTTTTCTGTGTCCCGGAAGCCCTTCTAAACACCTGTTTGGAGGGCAAAAATGCAAGAAACACCACTTGAGTTCTCAAATCACGGCAACGCTTTGAGGCTCATTAAAGGCGACCGTCGCGTCGTCAGTGTTGCCGATAGCGAGGCGCTTTCGGTTGAGGCCATCGTGCGCTACAGCGCCGACTGGCTGGGCGAAGCCGAGTACTTACAACAATCCCCGCACACCATCACCGGCAAAAAAGACGTGATTGCAAAACTGCTCTGGTGGATGGAGCGATTCAATCACACGGCCTGCGGCACGCGCGAATTGCGCCACTTTCTGGCTTATGTGGGCAACGGTCACACGCAGCCGGGCGGACGCTGGGGGCGGGAAAATCTCACCAAAGCGGCCACCAGCCGCACGGTTCAATATTACTTCAACTACCTGCGCGGATTTTCACGATGGCTTGTTTCCGAAGGCATTCTACAGATTGACATCACGGCGGGTCTGGCAGCCCCTAAAAACACTCAGGAACAAATTCAGCCGTTTTCCATTGACCAGATAAAAGCACTTTTACAGGCGGCGCGGCATTTAACAAATCCGAAACGTGACGAGGCGATTTTATTATTTGGTCTCGATACGGGCGTGCGCGCGTCGGAATTGTGCGATGTCACGCTGGACAACATGGACTTGCACGGTTCGTATGGGCAGGTGACGGTTTTGGGCAAAGGCCGCAAAAAGCGTACTCTCCCCTTCTCTCGCAAGGCCGCGCGCTCCATCTGGCAATACCTGCGCGAAATGCCGCGCATGGAAAAGTCGCCGCTGTTTTTGTCGGATCGCGGCACATCCGCTGGCGCGCCGCTCACGCGATGGGGGTTGCTTCAGCTTTACGAGCGTCTGGGCGAAGCGGCGAACATCCAAAGTGTCCGTTGCAGCCCCCACACCATGCGCCACACTTTTGCAATCAACTATCTGCGTAACGGTGGTAAAGTGTTTACCCTTCAACATCTTTTAGGGCATACAGACTTGAAAATGACAATGAAGTATGTCGCTATTTCACAGGCAGACAAAGAGCAGGAGCATCGCCAGTTCAGCCCCGCAGACCGCATCAAAGATTGACAAAAAAGAGACAGCAAGAAATCGCTGTCTCTTTTTACCCCACTTTGCGCTGAATAAACTTTTTTTAAAATTTTCCCTGAAACACTTGCGGTATCAGTTGAGACCGTGTATAATGAAATTCGTTAGGGCGCAATCACCCAAATTCACAGCGCCCAGGAGATAGAACAATGAACAAGACCATCGAAGTTTGTGAAGAAGTTTTGGAATTGAAAGAAGCGATTGATGTTTTTAGAACATCCCGTAAAGAGCTGGCCAGCGTGACGGAATACGACGAATCAGAGAAAAGCGCGCCGTTTGTCAATGGGCCAATTCAGACGCCTGACTATATCTCTTTGAACCAGAGAACAGAGTTTTGTTGGGAGCGGGTAAAAGAAATTCGGGATTCTCTTAGCCCTGACGCTCGTGAAGTAGTGAACGCTCTCTACCACAAAGGGTATTTCAACGAAATCTCGAAATTTTAATTGAATCAGCCCGCTTCGGCGGGCTGATTAGGAATTTCCATGAAACTCTTTGACCTTTCCAAAGAACTTCCCAATCCACCTGACTGGGTAAAGAAAATTACAGGGCTGGATGTTACAAAACATAATGGTTTTTCCATTTTAGGAGACTGGATGAAAGACCACGATTGTCCAGCCTACTATAGTCCTGGCTTATTTATAAGCTGTGTAATCCTCCCAAGAGGGAACTATTACCGGCTATGGGAAATTACAACGAGCTTTGAGATTAAAATGATTCAAAGCCACAAAGGGAATAAGGGGTGGGCGCCATTGTTCTGGCCCGCCATTCAACAGTGGATGGAAAAGAACAGTGAAGTGGCAGAAGAAGAAAAACTACCTGGAGTGTGGGTGGATTAAAACCAAAATCGCCCCTGAACCCAACCAAAAGTTCAGGGGCTTTGAGATAGAACACCATGAATCATACCAAAAAGCGGCAAAGGCAAAAACCCATCGTCTGCCCCGGCTTCGACCGTGACGCCCACAAGTGTCACGAAGCCGATTTTTACAGAGACGAGAACCGTCGTGGCGGCGGGCGCTCGTATCTCTGTAAAGAGTGTCACAAAGCGCGCAGTCGCGAGTATTCCAGGACAAAGTACTACCCCGAAAACCGCGACGAATTGATTGAAAAAGCAGCCGCAAGGCAGGGGCAGCGATGAATGATTTAATCCTCACACCATCTCAAGTTCGCCACATCATCGAAAGCCAGCCCGAAAATTCCAATCGTCAGCGCGTGGCGGCTCTGGTGGAACGAACAGGCATTCCCCGCCCGTCATGGTTTCGCTACATGGCGAATGGCGTTACAGCAAAAACGCCGCGCGTCATTCAAAACGTGCTGCTGCGGTTGGCGGCGGAGACGGGCGCGACGCCGACCGATGAAAGTATTAGTGGCGTGTTTCTGTAGAAAAATCGAGTACTCGAATGTGAGTACTCGATTTCATGTTTTAATTTTGCTTCACAACAATTTCACCGCGTGCCAGCGTCGCTTTTCGCCCGCCCGACAACGTTGCTTCCAGATCGAACGAAAGTGCCGTGGCGGGGCCGCTGGAGTACAACGCTGTGGTTTGAATACTCGAAAGTTCAACCGAAATGCCTTGTTCCGCACTTCCCGCGTTTTGAATGCTGCCCGCGAAAGTGCCCAGAAGCGCCCGCGCGCTATCGTAAACCTTCATTGAAACTGTCGCGCCCGTCAGGTTTGGCCATGCCGCACTCGACCATTGGAGCGCGCGCCCGTCGGCGCTGAAATAATCATCGCCCGCAATAATTTCCACGCGTCCAGCTTCAACGACGGGCGAAACAACAGTCACGCGCCCGCTGGTGATGGGCAGCGTCTTTTGATAAGCGCTTTCCAGCCAGGTGTTTTGTTGTGTTGTTAATCCGCCTCCGCCGCCACCACCGGCGGGCGCCATTTCCAGCGCATTGGCGTCAAAGCGAAAATCCGCGCCATCCGGCTCGATCATCGCGTTTAGTTTGTCTGTGGTGTTTTTAATCGCGGTTTCCGTGGCGTTGGCATTAGTGTTGATGGTGAAGCCAAAAGCTGAAAGTGTGCGCGAAGCCGCGCCCCAGACCGCGTCACGAACATCGTTCACCAGCGTTCCGAAACTCGATAGCGTGCGCGTCGTGACACTCCAGACATCAGCGGCGCTGTGGCTGCTGCGCGTCGAAACCGCGACGTCGAGCTTTGTGCTATTGGAATCAATTTCGGCGCGAATGGCGGCGGGCGTTGGCGGCGCGACAGCATTGCGAGTACTCACCGCGACATCCAAATTCGCAAGTCGCGCGTCGCCCAGTGCCGTTAGATTCGCGCCATTATTGCCGATGCGGGCAAACGCGTCGCCGGTTTGTGGCGTGTGACCGGTCAATATGGAAACCGTTGGAATAACCGCGCCCGCGTGCGTCTGCGCCGCCAGAATGACCGTGTCCGACGCCGGGTTAAAAGCGCTGATTTGCTGAACTTCAATCGGCTCGCAAATTAAATGTTTACCCGACGCTTCGCCGTAAATTTTCACAGTGCCTGCAACCGCAAGCGCGCCGTTTGGCACATCCAGACGATACACACCAGCCGCGCCCACACGCTCTTTGACGCCGCCGCTGGAATAGGCAGATGTGATTAAAGACAGATCAGAAAGCGTAATTTGCGTTGTGCTGTTTGCACCGGCCAGTGAATAATAAATCGGTGGCATGGTGGCCGCGACAAGGCCCGTGACCGGCAAACCGCTGTCATTGAGAATTTGAACATCAACACTTTGTGAAGTTGTGCCGGGATTGACTAACATGATAATGCTATCCTTCTGCGCGCCATCAGCAGGCCGCTCGCTGCGCCGCCCGGCGTGAAAATCGCCCACGGGTCGGCGTATTCGGTTGTGATTTGTGCCTGCGACAATGGTGCGTTGTAGAGCTTCACTGCGACGACTGAACCTGTCCAGTGCGCTGTGCTGTTGAACTGCGATGCCAATGCGAGTACTCGGCTGGTGGAATCCAAAAGCGGCGCATTCGCGGGCGTGCACGAGCCTTGTAGCGCCGCGTCCGTGTAAAACTTTCCCGATAAGGGCGAATTGTCCCAGGTGTAAACCAACTGGTGCAAATTGCCATCGGCGATGTTGCTGGTGCCGGTCGCATAAGTCGGATTGCCATCGCTGAATGCGCGCCCGATACTGCCGTTTTGCTCCACGCCGATCCATCCCTCGTTGGCAAAGATGTATTTGCCGTTTTGCGACGTATTGGTTGCCAACCAGACTTCAATGGAGCCACGCACCAACTGCGCCGCTGCGAACAAATCCGAAGCGTTGGAAACCGCGTTTTGAGAGCCGCTAAAATTCTGCTGTGGCCCCGACGCGCCCGTGCTCCATGTGCCGGTCGTAGTGAGATTTTTGCCACCCACAATGTCCGTGAGGGTCGCGCCAGTGCCTTCACACAACGGCCAGCACGCCGCCAGAATCGAATGCAGCGGATGTGATGTTTGCAATACCGGCGATGCGGGTTTAGCTGGCATTTTGAGTACTCAGCTGAGCCGCTAAATGAACTTCAAACAAAGCGACAATATTTTGCACGGAAGGAACGTAACTTCCCGAAAGGACATCAGCGCGCTGCACCTGAACATAATCCATAACCTCGTTACAAGCCGCAGCGGCTGCGCTATGCAACTGGCCGAATTGAACGATGCGCGGCCATTGGCGCGCGACTGTAACGTCTTCGAGTGTGGCCACGCGCTGGAGCAAATCTTCCGCGATGCTTTTGCGCGCCTTGCCAAAATCCTTCACATAGTCGGCTTCGGCCTGCGTCCACACACCGCCTGCCACCAGCGCCCCCATCATGGTTTGGATGTTCGGATTTTCCAAATTCACAAACGGAATTTGCGACTGCGCCAAATCCAAAGCGCATTCCGCCGCCACGCGAATTTCTGGCACCGGATGCGTTCGATAAACCGCGATGAGCTTGGCGTAAAGCCCCGTGTTCATCAGAAAATTCGTGATGTCGGGCGTCGCAGGCTGAATCGAGTACTCGACACCATCAGGCGCGTTCAACATAGCCACAATTTCGTTGTCGGTTTTGTTCGAGTACGCCGGTTTTTGCAATTCGTTATAAAGCGCTTCGCTCACGTTCCACCGTCCTTGTTGACTTCCAAATTTTCGATATTCACCGTCACGTCTTTGGCGGGCATCGGCCACACGAAATGCCCGAAAACTGCGCCCATGCCGAAGATGACAAAGAATTTCAGTGGCGCGGGCGCGTCGCGCCATGTTTCGGAAATCGTGTTGCCCTTTTCGCTATCGAACGCCGACAGCGTTTCGCCGATGGCCAGAATGCCGCCGCCGATGATCCACAACCATTTCGCGTATTTTGTCATGTGAGTACTCGCTATGTAATCGAATCGTAAACAGCGATAAAGCCAAGGCTCGCGCCAGCCGCGTCGAAAACTTCGATTTTACGAACAACGGTTCCGGGCGTTGTCGCTGTGGCTGCGCTTGTCGTTTTCATCACATCGCTGCCCAGCCGCGCGTTTGCCAATGTTCCGGCGTTGATGTCGCCCGCGCCGTGCGTGTGCGGCGTCGGTGTGCGCGCGTCGGAAAGTCGCGCGTCGTTTCCTTCACAAACTGTGCCCGCCGCACTGCCGAAATTTTTGTTGTACGCCGCCCCTTTGGCGAGAGACACGATGTTTTTACTCGCATCTGTTTCGAGTACTTGCGAAGCCGTCAGCGCCGATAAATTAACACTGCCCGAAAATGTTTTGTTACCGGTAATTGTTTCCGTGCCCGCCAGATGCACAAGCGCCGCATCGTTGGACGGAGTGCGTGCGTCACTCAAGCGCGCATCGTTGCCCTGACAAACATCGCCCGCTGCCGCGCCGAAATTCTTATTGTAGGCCGTGCCCTTCGCGACGCTGATTAAATCGCCACTGCCATTGGTTTCCACGACCTGCGAGTTTCCAAGAGTATTCGCAATAATTGCAATTCTTTTTCCCGCCCACTTCAAAACGCCCGCCGCAACGCTGTAAATTTTATTGCCCGTTGCGCCCGGTTCGGCGATGTCGGAAAGCACCAGTTCGTTGCTGAATGTCTTCACGCCCGCGATGGTTTCATTGCCGGTTTTGTGAACCGCCGCGCCGTCGTTGGTGGATGCCTGTGTTTCCAGATATTCCAGATTATCCATCACATCTTCGGCGCGCGCCGTGGTTTGTGTTGTCAGGTCAATTGGTAATGCCATATTATCACCTTATCAATTCTGATCCCAGTCCGCCTCGCCCCAGTTGTCCAATCCCCAAAACAAAACGTTTTGCGAGCGATACGGATTGCCCGCCGTGCCGTCACCAACAACGCGCGTGAGCGGCGTTTGCACCGGCGCGCTGTCACTTGAAAAATTCGCGCCGCTTTCGATTGGTGCGCTGGTGATTTTTGCGCGCTGCACCGTGCGGCGTGCGATGTTTTTCAAAGGGTTCGAGACAAAGCCGCGCATCACGCAGCCTCCTGTAAAGTCAGATTCATTTCATCGCGCGCAACGCTCCCGCCGATGTTCGCGACCTCGCAAAGCACGCCGTCAGCCGTCACGTACGCGCCGATGAACAGATGATTAAGGTAGCATGTCTCGAACGTGATGTAGCGCGCCGGTTTGCCTTTCACGGTTGCAATCGAGCGCACGGCGCGCGCCACGTCCTGAGCGGTGCGCAGGCTGTTGTCGCTGACCGTTGCCAGGCGTTTGCGACGCCCGATAAAGCGCTTGGAACCGCTGCCACCACTGGCGAGAATCGAGTCCGCGTTTTCCCACTCGCGCACGATGGGGTTGCCGTTTGCATCCTCTGCGCCTTCCACGCGAAACGAGTTGAACACTTCGCCCGAATCGTGAATACGGTCAATCGGATTCAGCATCGCGTAACGGCCCGGTGTGGTGTCCGGGTCAAAGCGCGTGGCGCTGCTGGAAAAATCGGCCTGAATCGTCGTGTTGCGCGCGCCCAATGTCCACACGCCGTCGTTGATGGAAAGCCCCCAGCCCATGCCGTGGGTTTCCACCAGATAGCGCAGAAAATCGCCGCGCGGCGTGTCGCGCGAAGGTCGCACGGCGGGTGCTTCGCCCAGCGCGGCTGTGGGCAAAATCGGCCCGGCTTCGCTGCCATACGAACCGTCGGGCACGCCGCTCATTCCGCTGTCGCGCACGCCTCCGTTTTTGAGAATCAAACGAATGTATGGCCCCAGTCTCATGCCGTCGCCGATAGGATCGTCCTGCATCAAGTCCTCATCCATCAGCGCCCACATGTCGTCAATTTCCAACATGACGACGGTATCCGGTGCCATCACCTGATTGTGCGTCAGGTTCTCTGTCGTCTGCATCAAATCGGTGCGCGTGCTTTTGCGCACGATGCCGTTTTTGAGTACTCGAACGCCATCAATGTAAATGTCCACCAGACGGTTTTCGAGCGCTTCGTAGCGCATCCCAGGCAACAACAGTTCGCCCTGCACATCGGCCAGCGAAACGTTGTAACCGTTTCGCCGCGTCCATTCGTCGGCGTTGCCTTCGAAACGTGGTTCGATGTCGAGAATCGCGTCCGGATGATCGTCGCTGTCCCATGTCACAGTTTCGGTGCCGTTGCGCGCACCGGCGGGAATTGTTGCCGAAACGCGATACAAAAACGGTGTGTGCCGATTGTTGCTGGTGGCCAGCGTGGCTTTAACTTCGGCATTCAGGCTATCGAGAATATCGTTGGAAACCGTAACACTTGTGCCGCTCAAACTGGTGTCATATTGGCCACCGAGAACTGCGTTGCCCATGTGATCAGTCCAATAGCCAGTTGAATACGAGCCGGTGCGTAGCACGCCGCTTGCGCCGAATTGCGGGTATCCGACCTGCCACATGAAAGCGCCGCCGTTGGTGCCGATGATGAAATTTCCCGCGTTCCAGATGATGCCCGGCGCGCGCGATTCCAGCACTTCATGAACCGAAATCGTCACTTCGTCGCCGCCTTCGATTATCAGGTTCCAGTTGCCGCGCGGCTCCGGCAAAAACGTCAGTGTGAACCAGTTGTTATACCAACTGTCACGCCCTGAACCACCCATGTTGAGCGATTCCCATACGGTGTCGCCCACCATCTGATATTCCCACTGACCGTCGTTGAGACGCAGTTTCCAGTTAGGCCATTCCAGCGTGAAAAACTTATCAGCCTGTCCGTCGGGCAGGTTGTAAACAAAGGCCCGCACCGTGAACGATTCATTCAAGCCGACAAGATTTGAAATTTGAAACCGGCCCGCGCTGTTGGCGACGTGGCGCGCGAACAGCAGCGCTTTGCCGCCGCGCGGCGCTTTGGGAACTTCCTCGAAATAAGTGCTGCCCGCCAGCGCAGTCCACGCGCTTTTGACGTTCAGCGCGTCGGGAAAATTCAATGAGTAATCGAGAATGACCGCCGATGTGTCATCGGCTTCGCCGTCGCTGCCCACGCGCAATCGGCGCACACCGGTCGCGCCGCCACGCAAAACAGAGCCGCGACGCACGCCGGTCTGCGCGCTCAACTCCAGTGTGAACGCGGGCGGCTCCGGGATACCCCAGAAACCTTTAGCGACAAGGCGCATTGTGTGTTTCATGTTTCGCGTTTGCTGGCGATTTCTGCGATTTTTTAGCGCAGAACGATGAAATACATGTCTGCGCGAAAAACATCGCTAAAATCGCCTTCTATCGAGTACTCACGGAACCGCGTTCCATGACTTGCCGAAGTCAGTTGATTCCCACGTTTTATCCAGCCCGTTGGTCACCACCAGAACCGGATGGCCCGCGATGCTCTTTTCCAGAATGTGGCAGATTTTGCCCGCGCTGGTGCCCAGGTCTCCCACCTGCACCGCCGCGCTGTCGTTTGGCCACGTCGCGCCGCGCGCGCGCCACTTTGCCCACACCTGCGGCGGCGTGGTGCTGTTCTTAATCGCGCAACTGGCTTCGCCGCCGTCGCCGGTCGCGCACGCCGCGCCGTTTTTGTAACCGCTGCCCCAGACTACCATCAGGGTTGTTTCACCGCCGTTTTAAGAAAATCAGTCGAAAGCCAATCGTATGTCACGTTGTCGTTTTTGTCCTGAGCCGAAACCGTAAAAATGCCGTTCTGGTAGCGCAATGACGGGTTTTTCGCATTCGCGATATTGGCCAGCGTTTCGCGCGACCCGACGCCGCCTTTGAATCGGAAACATTGAATGTTGTTAGCGTTGTTGGGGTCTTTGACCGCGCTGTAAAGGTGGCCCGCGTGGTCAATGCACGCGCCGATTTGCCCACCTTCGCCCGGCGATACAGGAACAACCGCCGTGCTAAACGAAGAGCAGCCCGCCGCAGTTATTGCATCCACCCTTACATTGACATTGGTAGGCGAAGTTGCCGATGTAAACAAATCCGTAAAGTCATGTGTAAAAGAAGGCACGCTAACAATTTGGTCAATTGCTACATCATCGCCAGGGTTACTAATGTTTTTTGGGTCAGTAAAACGCCAGCGCCATGAATTGATATAGGAACCCCAGGCATACCAATTGTTTGCTGAAAAGGTGAAGTTGCTTTCATCTTCGCTTTCACCAATCAGTGTGCCCTGAATGGGAAAAAACTTTATGTCCATCCAGTTTGTTTGTTCGCCATTGTTGTTCCCAAAGCGAATCTGCACCGGGACGTTTTTATCAATCACTATAGATGCTTCTCGTGTATCATTCGCCACGCGTGAAGTGAATACAACCGTAGACGGATGCGGCTTTCTGTAAATTACATTTGTATTGGCGACAGACGAAAACAATGCCCCGGTCGTTTGGGTGACGCTACCATCTACCCTGAACTCCATATGAGGGCATGCTTCATAAATCATAACGTCATTCACCATGAGCTTGTTGTTGGACCAGCGAACTGTCAGGCGCGCCTGATCGGGGCCCTCTGGAACCAGCATTAACCTCTTGGTTGCATGAATTGTTGCTATCGTAGTCGAAGCACGCCACTCAGCGTAATTTGTTCCATCGGTCGCATAATACTTTACTCTGCTACCTGAAAGGAGCATCGGATTTCCTGCCGGATAATCCACATACACAATTTCAGCATTTGGATAATCGAGCGTTCTTACGTAGGGCAGCGAAGATGGATTGTGTCCCAATGTTCCAGCATAAGGATTTTCATTCTGAAAACTAAAAATGGCAAATGACGACTGGGGAAACGACAGGCATCCCATGCTGTAAACAGGGTTCGTCAGCGTGTCATCCCAGCCGGACAGGGTGCCGGGGCTTT
>ERZ1066118.1327-NODE-1327-length-16162-cov-10.722916_pt1 | contig 16162 bp, 7 predicted proteins | sample MGYA00382765_ERZ1066118 | MGnify/ENA primary metagenome ERZ1066118 (study PRJEB33369, sample SAMEA5778348) | biofilm metagenome | biome: Industrial cooling water; feature: Water cooling tower basin; material: Biofilm | place: United Arab Emirates | collected...
CGATCTACGACCCGGTCACCTGCCTGCGCTCCACCGTCGCCGCGATCGACGCCGACGTGCCCTGGGGGCCGGCGGCCCGCCTGGCGGTGATCGACGCGGCGGAGCGCACCGCCCGCGCCGCGGGGCGCCCCGTCCCGCCGGCACTGCACGCCCTGCGCGCCCGCGTGCGCCCCGCCCCCGTGGCGAGCGGGGCTACTGGGCCCGCGGAAATCGCCCCGAACGCGCCGCCGGCCGTCGGCGCACCGGCGGCCGGCGGCCACGCGGCCGACCCGCTCCCTCCCCGGCTGGCGCGCGGCGGGGACCCCGAGCACGCCGCGCTCACCGACGACGCCGCGCGCGCGGTGCGGCTGCTCCAGGAAGCGGCGCCCGGCTACGACGACCTCTTCGCTCCGCTGCACGACGACGCCCTCGCCCTCCTCGTGCGCCGGCACGGGCTGCGGGCGTGGGAGGCCCCGCTCGGGGCGACGAGCGCCGGGGTCGTCACCCCGCCCTTGTGGGGGACGGCCTTCGTCGTCGTCTCTGCCGGCGCCACCGCCGACCAGCGCCGGCTCGCCCTGCGCGTCGCCCTCGCCCACGCCGCGCTCGGCACCGTGCGCGAGGACGCCCCACTCCCCGCGCCCGCCCCCGAGCCGGCCGCCCGGATCGCCGAGCTCGCCGCACTGGCCGACCTCCTCCCCTTCTGGCAGCTCGCCGACCTGCGGCGCCGGGGACGGCTGGGGTGGCGCGCCCTCGAGGCGCACCTCGCCGCGGCCGTCGCGGCGCTCGCCGGCGACTGGCCCCCTTCCCGTGCCGCGGACCGGGCGGCGCTGCGCGTCGCGCTCTACCGGCGCACGGGGCTGTAGGCGGGCGGCGCGACGCCCGACCTCACACGCCGAGCGCGTCGGCCGCCTCCTTGAGGATCGTCGCGCTCCGGGCGAGCGCCGCCTCCTCGTCGGCGTCGAGCTCGGGCACGAGCGTGCGCTCCACCCCGGCGGCGCTGACCACGCGCGGCAGCGACAGGACGACGTCGCGCACCCCGCACGCCTCGTCGGTGAGCGTGCACACGGTGAGGACGGTGCGCTCGTCGTCGCGGATCGCCTCGACCAGCCGGGCGAGCCCGGCGCCGATGCCGTGGTAGGTCGCCCCCTTGCCGGCGATGATGCGGTAGGCGGCGCGCCGCACCGCCTCGTCGACGCGCGCGCGCACGGCGTCGTCGACCTCGTGGGCCGAGTCGGCGAACACGGTGAGGGGGACGCCGCCGACGCGCGCGCTCGACCAGGCGAGCACCTCGGAGTCGCCGTGCTCGCCGAGCACGTAGGCGTGCACCGAATGCGGCGAGACCTCGAGGTGCTCGCCGAGGAGGGCGCGGAAGCGGGCCGTGTCGAGGATCGTCCCCGAGCCGATCACCCGTTCGGGCGGAACGCCCGCCTCCCCGGCGACGCGCACCGCCACCTGCGTCATCACGTCGACCGGGTTCGTGGCGACGAGGAGGACCGCCCCGGGCGCGGCCTGGAGCACGGGGGGGAGGATCTCGCGGAAGACCGCCGCGTTGCGCGCCAGCAGGTCGAGTCGCGTCTCCCCCGGCTTCTGCGCGACGCCGGCGGTGACGATGACGATCCCCGCGCCCTCGAGCGACGCCGGGGGGCCGGCGGTGACGCGGGCCGGGGAGGCGAACGGCGTGGCGTGCAGCACGTCCTCGGCGTGGGCGGCGGCCAGCCGCTCGTCCTTGTCGACGAGCACGACCTCGCTCGCCGCGCCGCGCAGGACGAGGGCGTACGCCGCGGAGCTGCCGACCTGACCGGAACCGACGATGCCGACTTTCATGTGGAGTGCGGGACGGGGGGGTGAGGATCGCGGGCGCGCGACGACGCGCACGCTCGGAGGTCGCGGCGCCGTCGCGCCTCCTGCCGGCGACGTGCCGCGCCAGGGGGCGCTCGAATCGCCGAGCTCGCCGCGTGACGGCATCGCTGCGCGGCTCGTCCTCCACCCGGCGACCGTGCGCCGTCTGCACTCCCCGCGCCGGGCGCGCCGCCGCCCCCGCCCGCGCCGGCCCCGCCCCGCCCTCCCGCCTCCGTCGCCCCACCCCGTGAGCGCCGCGCCCCCGAGTTCGCGCAACAACCCCGGCGTCGTGGCGCTCCTCCCCGCGGGGGCGGCGCTCTACCTCGTCGCCTACCTCGTGCTCCGCCTCGGCCCGTGGCCGCAGCCGAGCACCGAGCTCGCGACCGACCTCGCGCTGCTGCTCCCGAACGTCGCGGTGGCCGCCGCCGCATGGTGGCGCGCCCGCGCGCTCGAGGGGCGCGCCGAGCGCCGGCGCGACCGGCGGGGGTGGCGCCTGATCGGCTTCGCGTACGTCCTGCTCGGCGTGTCGAACGTGCTCTGGGTGGTGCACGACGGGGCGCCGACGCTCGTCGCCGAACCGGCGGCGCTGCTGACGCGGGCGCGCGCCCTGGTGCTGCTGTCCTACCTCCCGCTCATGGCGGGGCTGCTCTCGCTCCCCGCGCCGCACGGCGACCGGCGCGAGCGCTCGCGCTTCTGGCTCGACTGGGGGATCGTCGGGTTGGGCGCGTGGATGTGGCTGTGGGAGGCGGTGCTCCGGCAGACGCCGCGCTTCAGCGACGCGAGCGTCGGCGCCGGGCTGCTGAGCTTCGGGTCGATCGTCGCCGACTTCGCCGTGCTCGTGATCCTCGTCGGGCTCCTGATGCGCGGGGCCGCGCCGCGGCTGCTGCCGGCGCTGCGGCTGCTGGCGCTCGGGCGGCTGGTCGGCGTGCTGGCCGGGGCGCTCGAGGCCACCGGGAAGCTCGGCGAGCTGCGGCCGGGGGTGCTCGCCGACTGCTTCTGGATCGCCTCGCTCGCCTGCGACATGCTCGCCGCCTCGGGGTGGCGCGGCCGGCGCGCGCCGGTCGCCGCGACCGGCGAGGAGCCCGACGAGCCGGCGCTCGCCAACTCCGGCTCCGCGGTCCCCTACGCCTTCCTGGCGATCGGCTACGGCGTCCTCCTGAGCAGCGCCCGGCCGCTCTGGTCCACGCCGTTCGGCACGGTGCTCGGGATGACGGTGGCGCTGACCACCGGCGTCGTCGCCCGACAGCTCCTCGCCCTCGCCGACATCCGGCGGCTGACGCGCGAGCGCGCCGCGCAGGACGCGCGCTTCCGCTCGCTCGTCACGCACGCCTCCGACGTCATCACCGTCACCGACCAGGCGCTCGGCGTGCGATTCGTCAGCCCGTCGCTCGGGCGCGTCTTCGGCTACGCGCCGGCGAGCGCGCCCCCGGTCCAATCGCTCGTGCACCCGGACGACTACGCCGCCGCCGTCGCGGTCGTCGGCGAGGTCGTCGCCGCGCCGCGCGGGACCTCGGCCACGGCCGCCTGGCGCGTGCGCCACGCCGACGGCAGCTGGCGGCACACCGAGACGATCGCGACGAACCTCCTCGACGATCCGAACGTCGCCGGCGTGGTGCTCAACACGCGCGACGTGACCGAGCGCAAGCGGCTCGAGGACGAGCTCGTGCACCGGGCGCTGCACGACCCGCTGACCGGGCTCGCCAACCGCACGCTGCTGCGCGACCGGGTGGAGCAGGCGCTCGCCCGCACCGGGCGCGGCGACGGGGACGCGCGGGGCGTGGCGGCGCTGCTCGTCGACCTCGACGACTTCAAGAAGGTCAACGACTCGCTGGGCCACGGCGCCGGCGACGCGCTGCTGGTGACGGTCTCGCGCCGCATGCTCGCGGCGACGCGCGGCTGCGACACGGTGGCCCGCCTGGGCGGCGACGAGTTCGCCGTGCTCCTCGAGGGGATGGCCGATCCGGCCGACGCCACGCGCGTCGCCGACCGGATCCTGCAGGCGATGCGCGCCCCGGTGCGCCTCGACGGCAAGGAGGTGCTCGTCGGCACGAGCATCGGGATCGCCCTGGCCACCCCCGGCGAGGGGGTCGACGAGCTGCTGCGCAACGCCGACGTGGCGCTCTACCAGGCCAAGGCGCGCGGCAAGCACCGCCACGCGACCTTCGCCCCGGCGATGCACGCCGCGGCGCTGGCGCGGCTGGACCTCGAGACCGACCTGCACGCGGCGCTCGCGCGCGAGGAGCTGCGCCTCGTCTACCAGCCGATCGTCGACCTGGCGACGGGGCGCATCGCCGGGGCGGAGGCGCTGGTGCGCTGGACGCATCCGACGCGCGGGGCGATCTCGCCGGCGGAGCTCATCCCGGTCGCCGAGTCGACCGGCGCGATCGTCGCCCTCGGACGCTGGGTGCTGCGGGCGGCGTGCCGTCAGGTGGCCGAGTGGGACGCGCGCGCCGCGGCGGCCGGCGAGCGCCCGGTCGGGGCGCCGCTGCACATCGCCGTGAACCTCTCGACCCGGCAGCTGCAGGACCCGGCGCTCGTCGACGACGTGGCCGCGGCGCTCACGGAGTTCGGGCTGGCGCCGCGGCGCCTGGTGCTCGAGATCACCGAGAGCGCGATGATGCACGACACCGACCTCGCCCTGACGCGCCTGGGCGCGCTCAAGGCGCTCGGCGTGCGGCTGGCGGTCGACGACTTCGGCACCGGCTACTCGTCGCTCGGCTACCTGCGGCGATTTCCGGTCGACGTGCTGAAGATCGACCGGACGTTCGTCGACGCCCTCTCGCGCACCGGCGAGACGGCGATCGTGCGCGCGATCCTGCGGATGGGCGATGCGCTGGGGTTGCGCACGGTGGCCGAGGGGATCGAGGAGGAGGGGCAGCTGGCGCAGCTGAGGGCGCTGGGGTGTGCGATGGGGCAGGGGTACCTGTTTGCGAGGCCGGTGGGGGCGGGGGAGTTCGAGGGGGTGGTGAGGGGGGAGCGGAGGAGCGCGAGCGGGGGGGGCGGGACCGGGGGGGGCGGGACCGGGGGGGGCGTCCTCGGGTAGGGCGGTCGGGTGGGGCGGCGCCTGATACGGCGGGGCGGGTGGGGCGGACGTGGGACGCGAGCGGGTGGGGCGGGGGCGCCAATCGCGGGGCGGATACGGCGGGGCGGGTACGGCGGGGCGGCTACCGCGGGGGGGCGACCGCGGGGCGGGGACGGCGTGGGTCGTGCGGGCGGGAGGGGGCGGGGGGGCCTCGCGCTCCGTGGCGGCACCCCGTTCGGCTCCACATCCCACCGCATCCCAATGATTCCGACCCTCGGCTACGCTGCGGCCAGCGGCACCGCCCCCCTGGCGCCGTGGCGCTTCGAGCGCCGCGACCCGGGCGCGCGCGACGTGCGCATCGCCATCGACTTCTGCGGCGTCTGCCACTCCGACCTGCACACCGTGCGCGGCGAGTGGGGGGACGCGAACTGGCCGTGTGTGCCGGGGCACGAGATCGTCGGGCGGGTGGTGGCCGTCGGCGACGAGGTCGCCGGGCTGCGGCCGGGTGCGCGCGTCGGCGTCGGTTGCATGGTCGACAGTTGCCAGACGTGCGGCGCCTGCCGCGACGGCGACGAGCAGTACTGCGACGCCGGCTTCACCGGCACCTACGGCGGCGTCGAGAAGGAGACCGGGCGTCCCACCTACGGCGGCTACTCGGCGGAGATCGTCGTCGACGAGCGCTTCGTCCTGCGCATCCCCGAGGCGCTCGACCCGGCCGCGGCGGCGCCCCTGCTCTGCGCCGGGATCACCACGTACTCCCCGCTGCGCCACTGGAACGTCCGCCCCGGGCAGCGCGTCGGCGTCGTCGGGCTCGGCGGGCTCGGGCACATGGCGGTCAAGCTCGCCCGGGCGATGGGCGCCGAGGTGACGCTGTTCACCACGTCGCCGGGGAAGGCCGAGGACGCGCGCCGTCTCGGCGCGCACGACGTCGTCGTCTCGCGCGACGCCGGGGCCATGGAGCACCTCACCGGCACGCTCGACCTGATCCTCGACACCGTCTCGGCGCCGCACGACCTCGACGCGCTGCTGGCGACGCTGCGGCGCGACGGCGCCGTCGTCCTCCTCGGCGGCTCCCCCCAGCCGCACCACGCGCCCAACGTCTTCAACCTCATCATGCGCCGGCGGCGCATCGCCGGCTCGCTCATCGGCGGGATCCGCGAGACGCAGGAGATGCTCGACTTCTGCGCCGAGCACGGCCTCGCCGCCGACGTCGAGGTGATCCGCATGGACGGCATCGACGAGGCGTACGAGCGGATGCTCCGGAGCGACGTCAAGTACCGCTTCGTCGTCGACATGGCGACGCTGCCCGAGGGCGCGCCGGGGCGCTGAGCGCGGGCGGCGGGCGCGCGGGGGCCGGCGGGGGACTCCGGGCGGCGGCCCCGGGCGGGTGCGGCCGCCCGGCGGGGGTCGGTCGGCCCCTGCCGGGCGCCGGGCCGGCGGACCTAGTTTCGGGAGGTCGCCTGCCGCGCTCCTCCCTGCCCTTCGGCTCCCCGCCCCCGATGCCCACCCCTCCCACGCCTGCCGACGCCGCCCTCGCGCCGCGGAGCTCCGAGCTCGCCACCGGTCAGGGCGCCACGACGCACGGCGCCACGACGCGCGAGCCGGGCGGGACCGCGCGGCTGTGGCGGACCGGGGAGGTGGAGGCGGCGCGGCGGGCCCTTCCCGACCTCGTCCTCCGGCTCGACGCCGACGGGGTGGTGCGCGAGGCACGGGCGGGAGGCGCGGCCATGCCGGGGGCGCTCGGGACGGAGCTGGTGGGGCGCCCGCTGCGCGCCGCGCTCCCCGACGACGCGGCGCTGCGCCTGGAGCTGGCGCTCGCCGCCGCCCGGCGCAGCGGGCGCCCCTCCTACGTCGCCTGGGCCGTCGACGACGCCGAGGGGGTCCGCGAGGTCGAGGCGCGCGTCGTCCCGCTCGGCGGAGGCGAGGTCGTCCTCCTCGTGTGCGAGGCGCTCGAGCGGGCGGCGACGGCGCTCGCGCTGCGCGCCGGCGAGGAGCTCGTGCGCCGCCTCACCGAGAACGCGACCGACATGGTGCAGGTCATCGGTGCCGACGGGCGCATCGTCTACACCGGGCCGTCGATCCTGCACCTGCTCGGCTACCCAGCCGAGGCGATCGCCGGCACGCCGGCCACCGACTACGTCCATCCCGACGACGTGGCGCTCGTCCATTCGGCGATCGCCGCGATCCTCGGCAACCCGGGGGTGCCGCTGCGCGTCGAGTACCGGGTGCGCCACGGAGACGGCAGCTACCGGCACTTCGAGGGGAACTGCCGCACCCTCTCGCCGACCTCGCCCGAGGAGGGGATCGTCGTCAACGCGCGCGACATCACCGACCGGAAGCGCGCCGAGGACCTGCTGCGCGAGAGCGAGGAGCGCTGGCGCACGGTCATCGCCAACACGCACGACATCATCAGCGTGCTCGACGTCGCGGGGCGCGTCACCTTCCAGAGCCCCTCGTTCGAGCGCGTCCTCGGCTACCCGGCCGACGAGATGCTCGGGCGCAGCGCCCTCGAGCTGCTGCACCCCGACGACGAGCCGGCGGTGCTCGCCGCCCTCGCGGCGATCGTCGAGCGCCCGGGCAGCACCGGGCACGCCGAGTACCGCTACCAGCACCGCGACGGCAGCTGGCGCGTGCTCGAGACGTACGGGCGCACGCTCCTCCCCGACTCCCCCGAGGCGGGGCTGGTGTTCAACAGCCGCGACGTCACCGAGCGGCGCGAGGCCGCCGACCGGGTGCGTCGCAGCGAGGAGCACTTCCGCGCCCTCATCGAGCGCTCGTACGATCTGGTGCAGCTGCTCGACGCCGAGGGGCGGATCACCTACACCGGCCCCTCGGTGCAGCGGCTGCTCGGCTACACCCCCGAGGAGATCGTCGGCGGCACCGTCCCCGACTTCATCCACCCCGAGGACGTCGGCGCGGCGGGCGCGCTCGTGGCGCGCATCCTCGCCAACCCGGGGACGTCGGACTCGCTCGTCTACCGCGTGCGCCACAAGGACGGCACGTGGCGCTGGCTCGAGGTGTGGGCGCGGACGATCTCGCCGACGTCGGCGGAGCAGGGGCTCGTCGCCAACGCCCGCGACATCACCGAGCGGCGCGAGGCCGAGCGGGCGCTCGCCGAGAGCGAGGCGCGCTACCGCGGCCTCATCGAGGCGGCGCAGGACATGATCACGGTCATCGACGCCGAGGGGACGGTGCGCTTCCAGAGCCCCTCGGCGGAGCGCGTCCTCGGCTTCCGCCCCGAGGAGATGGTGGGGCGCAACATCATGGAGTTCCTGCACCCGGAGGACGTGCCGATGGCGATCGGCCGGCTCGGCGCGGTCGTCCGCCACCCGGGGACGATCGAGTGCGTGCGCTACCGCGCGCGGCACAAGGACGGCTCCTGGCGCCACCTCGAGTCGACCGGGCGCACGGTGCTCCCCGACACGGCCGCGGCCGGCGCGGTCGGGATCGTGCGCGACATCACCGCGCAGGTCGAGGCTGAGGCGGCGCTGCGCCAGGCGAAGGCGGAGGCCGACGGGGCGCGCGAGGAGGCGGAGCGGGCGAACCTGGCGAAGAGCGAGTTCCTCAGCCGCATGAGCCACGAGCTGCGCACGCCGCTCAACAGCATCCTCGGCTTCGCCCAGCTGCTCGACGGCGCCGAGCTCGCCCCGCGGCTGCAGAAGGGGGTGCAGCACATCCTCACGGCGGGCGAGCACCTGCTGAACCTCATCAACGAGGTGCTCGACATCGCCCGCATCGAGAGCGGGCGCCAGCAGCTCTCGATCGAGCCGGTGCGCCTGGCGACGGTGATGCAGGAGGCGGTCGCGCTCGTGCGCCCGCTCGCCGCCGCGCGCGGCGTCTGGGTGTCGGAGCCGGTGACCCGCCCGAGCCCCCTCGCCGGAGGCGACGCGGCCGGCGACGGACCACGCGAGGAGGTGGTCGACGCCAGCGCTGCGGCGGCCGACGCCTGGGTGCGCGCCGACCGCCAGCGGCTCGCCCAGGTGCTGCTCAACCTCCTGTCGAACGCCGTCAAGTACAACCGCCCGGGCGGGCGCGTGCGCCTCGCCTGCGAGCAGGCCCCGGCCGACACGCTCGTCGTCCGCGTCGAGGACTCGGGGCCCGGGATCGCCGCCGACCGCGTCGACGAGCTGTTCGTCCCCTTCGCCCGGCTGGGCGCCGAGCGCACCGAGGTCGAGGGGACCGGGCTCGGGCTGGCGCTCTCGCGCCGGCTGGTCGAGGCGATGGGCGGGCGCCTCGCGCTCGAGCGCACCTCCGCGGCGGGGAGCGTCTTCCGCGTCGAGCTGGCGCGCGCCGACGACCCGCTGCACGACGCCGCCGGGCAGCTCGACGCCGAGGGGCGCGCGCCGGCCGCGCCGCACGCCGGGGCGACGCTGCTCTACGTCGAGGACAACCTCGCCAACCTGACGCTCGTCGAGCAGATCCTCGAGTCCCGCCCCGGCTGGCGACTGGTGCCGGCGCTGCAGGGGCGGCTCGGCGTCGAGCTGGCGCGCGAGCACCTCCCGGACGTGATCCTGCTCGACCTGCACCTCCCCGACGTCCCGGGAGAGGAGGTGCTGCGCCACCTGCGCGCCGATCCCCGCACGGCGCACACCCCGGTGGTGATCATCAGCGCCGACGCCACCCCGCGCACCGTCGAGCGGCTGCGCGCCGCGGGGGCGGACGCCTACCTGACCAAGCCCCTGCGCGTGCAGCAGTTCCTCGCGGTCGTCGGCGAGGCGCTGGCGCGCGTGCGGGGCGCCGGCGCACCGGCCGGGCGATGACCGGGGCGCCGGGGGGAGCCGCCGCGCCGTCGGCCGGGGAGCACGCCGCGAGCGGCCGCCCCGGCACGAGCGGCCGCCCCGGCGCGAGCGGCGCCCCGACGCCCGGCGGCGACCGCGGCGACGACGCGTGCGCCCGGTGCACGCTCCTGCTGGTCGACGACGAGCCGGCGAACCTCGACCTGCTGGAGACGGTGCTCGAGGGGGATGGCTTCACCTCGCTCGTGCGCACGAGCGACGCGCGCGCCGCCCTGCCGCTGTTCGAGGCGGCGCGGCCGGAGCTCGTGCTCCTCGACCTCCACATGCCGCACCGCAGCGGCTTCGAGGTGCTCGCCGACCTGCGCGCCCGCACCGCGCCCGAGGAGCACGTCCCGGTGCTCGTGCTCACCGCCGACGCGACGTTCGCCGCCCGGCAGCGCGCCCTCTCGAGCGGGGCCGACGACTTCCTGACGAAGCCGTTCCAGAACGCCGAGGTCCGGCTGCGCGTGCGCAACCTGCTGCGCACCCGGCTCCTCCTGCAGGCGCAGCGGCGCGCCCGCCGCACCGCCGAGCTGCTCGACGCCGCCAGCCGGGCGCTGCACGCCTCGCTCGACGGCGCCACCGCCGCGGCGCAGCTGGCGCGGCTGCTCGCCGGTCCCGACGGCGGGCACGCGGTGGCCGACGGCTGCGCGATCGACCTGGCCGACGACGCCGGCGCCCTGGTCCGCGCCGCGCACGCCGGCACCGCAGATCCCGGCAGCGTCGACCCCGGCGGCGCCGACCGCGGCACCACCGCGCCGACCCCCGACGCGCCCGCGCCGGCTGCGGCGCGGCTCGTGGTGCCGATGACGGCCGGCGACCGGGTGGTCGGGCGGCTCGTGCTCTGGCGCGACGACCCGACGCGCCCCTTCGACGGCGACGACCGGCAGCTCGCCGTCGAGGTCGCGCGTCGCGCCGCCCAGGCGGTGGAGCACGCGCGGCTCTACCGCGAGGCGCGCGCCGCCACCGAGGCGCGCGAGCAGGTGCTCGCCGTCGTCGCCCACGACCTGCGCGGGCCGCTCACGGCGCTCCGCATGGACGCCGAGCTGCTGCAGGAGAAGCTCGCCCCCGGCTCGCTGCGCCCGGTCGAGGCGCGCACGCTGGCGCGGATGCCGGCGACGGCGGCGCGCATGGACGCCCTCATCCAGGACCTGCTGGACGCCGCGCGGATGACGCGCGGCACCCTGCCCGTCGAGCGCGCCCCGCACGACGTCGCGGCGCTCGTGCGCGAGGCCGCCGAGACGCTCCGCCCGCTCGCCGCCGCGCAGGAGCTGGCGCTCGAGGTCGAGGGCGCCGACGCGCCGTGCGTGGCCGCCGTCGACGCCGGCCGGCTGCTGCAGGTGATCGCGAACCTCGTCGGGAACGCGGTGAAGTTCACCCCGGCCGGCGGGCGGGTGACGCTCGGCTGCGCCGCGGACGACGCCGAGGTGCGGCTCACCGTCGCCGACACCGGGCCGGGGCTCGCTCCCGAGCAGCTCTCGCACGTCTTCGGCGCCTTCTGGCAGGCGCGCCACGCCGACCGGCGCGGGCTCGGCCTCGGGCTGGCGATCGCCCGCGGCATCGTCGAGGCGCACGACGGGCGGATCTGGGTCGAGAGCGCGCCGGGGCGCGGCTCCACCTTTCTCGTGGCGCTCCCGCGCGCGGCGAAGGGGCGGTGACGGCACGGCGCCGACGGCACAGGGCCGACGGCGGGCGCTGACAGGGCGTGTGCCAGGCGACATCTTGCGCGGACCCGGGCGCGTCCGCGTCACACCACGATCGTCCACCGGAGGAAGAGCGTCGATGCACCGCATCCTCGTCGTCGAGGACACGCGCGAGATCGCCGAAGCGCTGCAGGACGGCCTCGAGGCCGAGGGATACCAGGTCGCGCTGGCCACGCGCGCGGCGCAGGCGCTCGTGCTGGCCACGAGCGCCCGCCCCGACCTCGTCGTGCTCGACCTGGGGCTCCCCGACCGCGACGGCTACGAGGTGCTCGCCGAGCTGCGCGCCCGCGGGGTGGAGGTCCCGGTGCTCATCCTCTCGGCGCGCCGCGAGGAGACCGACAAGCTCGAAGGGTTCCGGCTCGGCGCCGACGACTACGTCACCAAGCCGTTCGGGCGGCGCGAGCTGCTGGCGCGCATCGGCGTGCTGCTGCGCCGCACCGGGCGCGCCGTCCCCGCCGCCGCCGGCACCCCGGCGGGCGCCGCGCCGGCGGGGCTCACCGACGACGAGCTGCACGAGCGCTTCGCCCTCACTCCGCGGCAGATCGAGGTGGCCCGTCTGGTCGCCCAGGGGCACAGCAACGCCGACATCGCCGAGCGCATGGGGCTGAGCTTCTACACGGTGCGCAACTACATCGAGCAGATCCTCCGCCGGCTCGACGTGCCGTCGCGCGCGGCGGTGGGTGCGATGCTCTACGGCGAGCCCGGCGCCGCGCCCTGATCCCGGCCTGGCGCGCCGCCGCTCAGCCGGTGTTGCGCAGCCCCTGGGCGATCCCGCCCAGCGTCGCCGCCAGCGACTCGGCGGCGCGCGCGTGCGTCGCCGAGCCCTCGGGCGCCTCGCGGGTGCGCGCGAGCAGCGTGATCTGGAGGAGCGAGAGCACGTCGACGTACGGGTTGCGCACGGCGATCGCGTTCCGGAGCACCGGCGCGTCGCTCAGCAGGATGTCCGACTCGCGGATGGCGAGCAGGCAGCGCACCGTGCGCGCGAACTCCGCCTCGAGCTCGGCCAGCAGCGCCACGTCCCCCCCCAGCCGCTCGACGTAGGCGCGGGCGATCGTCAGGTCGGCCTTGGCGCACACCATCTCGATCTTCGCCAGCAGGTCGTCGAAGAACGGCCAGCCGCGCGCCATGCGCCGCAGGAGGGCGAGCCCCGCCGGGTCGTCGACCATCGCCTCGAGCGCCGTGCCGACGCCCAACCACGCCGGCAGCATGAGGCGGATCTGCGTCCACCCGAACTGCCACGGGATCGCCCGGATCCCCTCGATCCCGGCGCCGGCGCCGGGGCGGTAGGCGGGGCGCGACCCGAAGCGCGCCGAGGCGAGGGCGGCCACCGGCGTCGCCGCGAGGAAGAGGTGGAACACCGCCGGGTCGTCGTGCACGCGCGCCCGGTAGACGGCGAGCGAGCGCGCCGAGAGCGCGTCCATCGCCGCGCGGAAGCGCGCCACGTCGTCGGCGCTCACCCCGGTGCGCCAGTCGCGGAAGCCGTGCAGCAGCGCCCCGCTCATCGTCACCTCGAGCGTGCGCTCGGCGATCGGCGGCAGCCCGAACTGCTGCGAGATGATCTCTCCCTGCTCGGTGATCTTGGCGCGCTCCGCCCCGGTGTGCGGCGGCAGCGCCCCGAGGGCGCGGTAGACCGGCGAGCCGCCCCCGCGCCCGACGCTCCCGCCCCGCCCGTGGAAGAGCCGGAGCGTCACGCCGTGGCGCGCCGCCACCTCGGCGAGCGCCTCCTGCGCCCGGTACAGCGCCCACGACGAGGCGAGGATCCCGGCGTCCTTGCTCGAGTCGGAGTAGCCGATCATCACCTCCTGCCGGCGGCCGCGCGCCGCCAGCTGGCGCGCGTACGCGGCGTCGGTGAACAGCGCCTCCATCACGGCCGGGGCGTGCTCCAGGTCGTCGAGCGTCTCGAACAGCGGCACCACGTCCAGCCGCGACGTCGGCGGGTCGCTGGCCAGGTCGACGAGCCCGGTCTCGCGCGCCAGCAGGAGCACGCGCAGCAGGTCGTCGGCGCTCGTCGTCGTCGAGATGATGTAGGTGGAGGCGGCCTCCTCGCCCAGCTCCTGCTGGATGGTGCGCACCGCCGCGAAGGTGTCGAGCACGCGCCGCGCCGTCTCGCCGAGCGGCAGGTGCGCGCCGACGAGCGGGCGGCGCCCGCCCAGCTCGCGGCGGAGGGCGTCGGCGTCGAGCGGCGCGCACCCGGCGCCGTCGGCGATCTCGGCGAGCGCCGCGGCGTGCGTGGCGGCGTGGTCGCGCACGTCCAGTCGGAAGCCGTGGAAGCCGTGGGCGCGCACGGTCACGAGCAGCGGGTCGAGCAGCGCCCGGCACGCCGCGCGCGCCCCGGCGCCGACGAGCGCCTCGCGCACGAGGGCGAGGTCGCGGGCGAGCGCGCGCGCGTCCGGGTAGGCGGCCGGCTCGTGCACCGGACGCCCGTGGTAGCGCGCGGCGACGAGCCGCTGCGTCGCCTCGACGCGCGCCTGCATCAGCGTCAGCTTGACGCGCAGCGTCTCGCCGGCGGCGCGGTGCACGCTCCGCTCCCAGAGCTCGGGGAGCAGCTGCCGGTCCGCCTCGAGCGAGTCGACGAGGGCCCCCGGGAGCGGGGCCCGGTCCTCGGAGAGCGCCAGCCGCTCGACCAGCCGGGCGAGCGCCTCGCCGTGCCGCCCGAGCATCACGTGCGCCGCGCGCCGCGCCGCCGCGAGCGTCACCTCGGGGGTGACGAACGGATTGCCGTCGCGGTCCCCGCCCACCCAGCTCCCGAGCTGCACCGGCGTCGCCAGCCGCAGCGCATCGACGTCGATCCCGGCGTTGCGCGCGCCGAACTCCTCCTCGTAGGCGCGCACCAGCGCGTCCTGCGCCCGCGTCCCCGCCTCGAGCAGCCGGGTCTCGAGGTACCAGAGCACCGTGCCGACCTCGTGGTGCACCGTGGGGCGGTCGCGCCGCACCTCGGCGGTGAGCCAGAGCAGCTCCACCTCGCCCTCGAGCGCGTGGTCGAGCGCGTGCCGCTCGGCGACGCTCGCCTCGTGCCGGGCGAGCACCAGGTCGGCGATGCGCGCCTGCTGGCCGAGGAGCGTGCGGCGCGTGCTCTCGGTGGGGTGCGCGGTGAGCACCGGGCGCACGTCGAGCCGCGCGATCGCCTCGGCGACCTCGCGCGCCGAGCGCCCGTCGGCGCGCAGCTGCCGCATCGTCCAGCGCGCCGAGGCGGGCTGCGGCGCGCGGTCGGCGCTCTCGCGGTAGGCACTGCGGCGGCGCGCCCGGTGCACCTGCTCGGCGGTGTTGATGAGGAGGAAGAAGAGGGTGAAGGCGCGCGTCGCCAGCGCCGCGTGCTGCTCGGGGAGCGCCGCCACCTGCGCCAGCAGCGCCTCCACCGTCGGCGCGTCGGCCGCCTGGGCGCGCCAGGCGCGAGCGGCGCGCCGCAGCCGCTCGACCACCTCGTAGGCGTCCTCCCCCTCGAGCCGCCGGATGACGCGGCCGAGCGTCACCGCCAGCCAGCGCACGTCCTGATGGAGGGCGACGTCCTCGACGCGCGAGGGCGCTCGCTCGGCGGCGGAGCCCGGCGACGCGCCGGCGGCACCGGGGTCGGACGCAGGGGCGGAGCTGGCGTGGGCGCTGGGCATGCGGGGGGGTGGGTGAGGGGGGCGCGGGGCGCGCGGGGCGCCGCTCACCACCCGTCGCTCGCCGGCGCCCCGTCGGCGTCGGCCATCGCCAGCTGCGCCGCGCCGACGAGCGCGACCGACGACTGCACGACGACGTGCAGCGGGATGCGGGCGAGCAGGTCGCGCATGCGCCCCTTCTCGCGGAAGCGGGCGACGAACGCCGGGCGCACGAGGAGCGGGAGGACGCGCCGCGGCATCCCGCCGCCGAGGAAGACGCCGCCGGTGGCGAGCACGCGCAGCGCGGCGTTCCCCGCCTCGGCGGCGAGGACGTCGACGAACAGCTCGAGCGCCGCGCGGCAGAGCGGGTCGGCCGCCCCGGAGTCGCCGCCGCCGAGCCCCGCCTCGACGATCACCGGCGTCGCGTCGGCCGCCGCGGCCAGTCGGTCGGCGACGGCGGGCGACTCGGGCGCCGTGCCGCGCGCCCGGTGGAAGGCGTAGAGCGTCGGCAGCGCGCGCCCGGAGCAGACGCGCTCCCAGCTCACGTGCCCGTCGAAGCGCACCGGCGCCGCGGAGCCGGGCGCGGCGCCAGGCGCGGCGCCACCCCCCACCGCGTCCGGGGCGGCGTCCACGGCGCGGAGCCAGGCGACCAGCTCCATCTGCAGCGCGTCGGCCGGGGCGAAGTCGGCGTGCCCCCCCTCGGAGGCCACCGGGTGATAGCGCCCCGCGTCGTGGACGGCCATCGCCTGGCCGAGCCCCGTCCCCGGGGCGACCACCGCCACCGCCCCCCGCACCGCCGGCTCCCCCGCCTGCAGCGTGTGCAGCCCGGTGGGGGGCACGGCCGTGACGCCGGCGGCCAGCGCCACGAGGTCGTTCACCAGCCGCACGCGCGGCACGCCGAGCGCCGCGGCGAGGGTGTGCTCGTCGAGCGCCCAGGGCAGGTTGGTCAGCCGCGCCTCGCCGTCGACCACCGGGCCGGCGACGGCCAGCACCGCCCCGCGCACCGCCGGGCGCGGCACCGGGACGCGGGCGACGAAGTCGGCCAGCAGCGCGCCGACGTCGGGGTAGTCGCGACTCGGCAGCCGGGCCTCGAGCACCGGCGCGATCGCGCCGCGCTCCGGGCGCACGAGCGCGAGCCGCGCGTGGGTGCCGCCGATGTCGCCGACGAGGAGCATGAGGTGGGGGTGAGCGGGAGAGGGGGCGCCGCCGCGGCGGAGCGACCGGACGCAAGCCACCGGCCGCGCCCGGGGCAACCCCCGTGGG
>ERZ1066118.1328-NODE-1328-length-16148-cov-7.416579_pt1 | contig 16148 bp, 20 predicted proteins | sample MGYA00382765_ERZ1066118 | MGnify/ENA primary metagenome ERZ1066118 (study PRJEB33369, sample SAMEA5778348) | biofilm metagenome | biome: Industrial cooling water; feature: Water cooling tower basin; material: Biofilm | place: United Arab Emirates | collected...
CATGGTCTTTGGCGGTCGCGGCGCTTTTGGGCGGCGGCGTTGCACTCGCGTGGCATTTCAGCACCGAATCGAAAGCACACGACGAACCCACAGGGGCGAAACAGAATCTCCCGTCTCAAGAAACCAAAAAACCGGCGGCGGATATGGAGGGGATGCCGGGAATGTAGAGTGCCCCCGGAGCGTATCAGCAGATGCCATACTGAAGCCGAGTAGATAGGGGCGGAGGGTTTCTGCTTTGAGGCGTTCTTCTCCCCATTTGCACTCATGTTCACGCACACCAAACACTCTTTGGCGGCTTTTCAAGCCGCCCAGCGACACACGTCGCTTCGCACCAAAATCGTGGCCTCGATGGTCGCGTTTTCCGTTGTCACTTCGCTCATCGTCGCCGGATGCGGCGGCGGTGGAACGAGCGTGGCGCAAAACAATTCCAAGCCATATGCGCCGTTCACGCCCACCAGCGATTTGCTTTACATGGACGCGCTGATGCCTCACCATATGCACGCCGTCGAAATGGCTCAACACCAACTCGACAACGGTTCCAGTTCGGCCATCAAAGCCATTGCCCAGAAAATAAAGGACGACCAGACCGCCGAAATCGCGCTTTACAAAACCATCCGTAAATCCCTGACCGGTTCGGAAAACTCGCCCGCCGTTCCCGATTCGCACATGGAAAGCGATATGCGGACGATGATGACCAAAACCGGGGGTGCGGCGGATGCGTTTTTCATTCAGCACATGATTCCCCACCATGCCGAAGGCATTTCGCTGGCGCATCGGGGTTTGCCTAACCTGCGCGATTCGCGGCTTGTCGCCAACGCGAAAATGGTCATTTCCACTCAGTCGCGCGAAATCGGGCAGATGGAAGCCCTCAGAATCGGCGACAACTATTGAGGAGGTCTGCGTCGGTGGTTGAAGTGAGGCTATCTTTCGACACGGCCTCGCTTCAACCGCCGACGTAGCACTGTTCATGCTATTTTTCGATTTGGATGACACCCTGCTTGACCATCGCGGCGCGCAGGATAAAGCCGCAATCGCGTGGCACCGCGAGTTGGGCACCGTGCCGCACCCCGAAGCGAATTTTCCATTGGTGTGGCACGAAGCGGCAACGCGCAACTGGGCGGCTTATACGCGCGGCGCCATTTCGTTTATCGAGCAAAGGCGTCGTCGCATCCGCGAAGTGCTGCGCGAGCCCGAACTGTCCGACCTCAGCGCGGACGAACATTTTGCGCGCTATCTGGCTCACTACGAAGCGAATTGGCAGCTTTTCCCCGACGTTCTCCCGGCTCTTCAACTTTTGGAGGGCCAACGCCTGGGCGTTCTGACCGATGGGGATGGGGAGCAGCAGACTCGCAAACTGGCCCGTTTAGGGTTGAAAGACGCTTTTGAAGTGGTTGTCGTCTTGAGTGGAAACGGCCCGCGCAAACCCTCGCCCGCCGCCTTCAAGTTGGCCGCGCAACACGCAAAGGTTCACGCTTTGGAGTGCCTTTACATCGGCGACAAAATCGAAAACGACGCGGTTGCCGCCCGTGCCGCTGGTTGGCGAGGTGTCTGGCTCGACCGCACCGGAGTAATGATTGCGCCGCCCGGAATCGAGCGCATCGGTTCGTTATTGGATGTGCCGTTTCTGCTGGGGGACAAGAGGTTCTGATTTCGCCTTTCTTCTTTCCTGTTGCTCTTTCGTAGTTCCAGCCCGCTTTTTGCGAAGTTTCTTTCGGCCCCACATCCACACGCCAGTGACGAACAGGCTTAGCGGCGACAGCCCAATCAGCGCCCACAGCAGTTGCGAGGAAAAACCGGCCCAAGTGCCAAAATGCAGTGGAGACAGCCAGTTCATCACGCGCTCGCCACCACCAGCTTTGGCGTCATCTTTCACGCGCACGATTTGTCCCGTTGAAGCGTTGAGGTCAACAGTTACAAAACCGTCGCCTTTCCAGACGCCAGAACGCAAAAGACGCACGCTGAATGGCTCGTCGGTCTGGGCGTTGGGATACACGCGCTCGACGCGCGCTTCAGGCGCAACTTTTTGGGCCGTATCCACCAACGACTGCGCCGAGCGCTGCATTTTGCCACCGACCATAGGGGTTTCCTGAACTTCGACGGGCGCGCCGAACAGCGCGTAAACCAGCCGCTCGGTTGGCGCGTGGAACAGAAACGCCGAACCGGTTAAAGTCACAAGCAAAAGCACAGGCAAGGTGTAAATTCCAAACAGGTTGTGCAAATCGAACAGGGTGCGTTTGAGGCTGATACCGCGCGCGACTTTGAGCCGCATCGGAAGCTGTTTCCATGTGCGCGGCCACCACAGATAAACGCCCGTCAGCAGCAGTAGTGTCACCAGCAGCCCGCCATAGCCGTTGAGAGTTTCGCCGCGCTCGCCCATCAACAAATTCATGTGCAGGTGCAACACCTGGCCCATGAAATAGCCCTGTTCGCCGCGCACCGCGAGCAGGTTGGCCGAATGGGGGTCAACCAACGCCTTGAACCGTTCGCCTTGAGAGCGATAGCGCACTTCCCAGACGCCGCCCTCGTGCAAGGGAGCGACGGCCCGGTCTAACCGCGCATCGGGCGCACGTGTCCGAGCCGAAGCCAGCACCGCGTCCAAGCTGGCGCGCTCTGGGCGCGGCGTCACCCGCAAAAGTTGTGGATTGAGTCGCGCATCTACGGCTTCATGGAAAACCAGCAACGTTCCAGTCAGACCCAAAAGTGAAAACCATACCCCCAGCACAAGGCCCGTCCAGAGATGCACCACCAAAACGAACTTGCGTAGCATGACGCGATTAACGATGCGGCAAGTAACCTCTTTAGCCATCGTTTTCGAGTGTGAACGCTTCAAAAGTGGCTGGATTATTGTCGCGGTCGATATCGCCAAAACCCATGTTACGCACCTCGTCGGCAGTTAAGGTGCCCGTTCCACCGCCATAGTTGGTGTAGGAAGAAAGCAGCATTTTCCCTTTCTCCGCCTTTACATGACCATCGGCATAAAGCACATTTCCCGTTTCGAGGTGGCGAAAGGCGAAGCGTGCCCGTCCCCCACCTGCCGTCCAGCCTGTGTGTTCGATGTAAACAACAGCAGCCTTATAAAGTGAACCCGAAGAATTGCGGCGGGGCTGTCCGGCATCACCGAAAGCAACAGTGCGGGATGGGTCTTCAAGCGTCGAAAGCGTGGTCGAAGTGGGCGTCGCCGTCGAGGTAATCGGAAACGCGGCGCGATTGTAGCCATAGCCTGCATAGTCCGCCGAGGTGACATAGCCCACCGACTCGTCCACTGTCACCGAGGGGCACTGCTTCACCTGGTCACTTTTCATATACGGCTCCAGAAATCCAGTGCGTGGCACATAATAAGGCGGCGCGCTTGGATTGGCCTGACCAACCCACTCCTGCACCCCGTTACTGGCGGGCATCACGCGCTCATCGTAATCCTGCGCGTATTGCATCCAACCCAACCCAATCTGCTTCAGATTGCTGGCACACGAGGTGCGCCGCGCGTTTTCGCGGGCGCGTCCGAAAACGGGAAACAAAATCGCCGCGAGCAAAGCGATAATAGCAATGACAACTAAAAGTTCTACAAGAGTGAACGCAAATTGCCTATTTTTACGGTTTTTCATTATTTTTCTGTGTGGAGTGTTTCTGGTGCGACGGAGAAGTCGGGTGAATGAGTTCAAGCGCCATCAGCCGAAAGCCGTGTCGCTGTGCCTTCGCGCAAAGGACGCTTGAGGCGAAAGTGTTCGGCCACGAAGTAGGAGCCGACCACAAAAACCCCGGCGAAGGCTTGGGCCGCGAGCGATTCGATGTTGGGGAAAATGGCGAACCATAATCCCATCCAGGACGGAATAGGCAGAGCAATCGGCGTGGTCGAAAGCCAGCCCGCGAGCTGCATCTCCTGCACGCTCTCACCTACCATCACGACCAACACGCCCGCCAACAGAACGCCGGTCAAAATCAGCATCTTTTTGTAGGGCAGTTTGTGGTGCAAAACGAAAGTGAGAACGCCCACAATGGCGGTAAAAAGCAAGCCGATGGCGACGCCCTGCCCCACGACACCCGAACCCGACCTCAAGCGCAGACTCTGCAAAAACAATACGACCTCGAAGCCTTCCCGATACATCGCGGTGAAGCCCAACAAGAGCAACCCGGTCGCAGTGCGATTCTTCTCGCCGCTTTGGTTCGCGTCATCCTGCATCAACGAGCGCCGTTTGGCGTTGTGCATCTTAATCCAGCCCGTCCAGTAGATTTTGTGGAAGAACCAGTTCATGATGACGAGCAGCACCACGATAGCCAACAAGCCGGTCGCCGCTTGGATGTGAAGCTGCGAGGCGTTGACATTGCTCAAAAGGCCAATGGCCGCGAACCATGTCACGATGCTGGCGAGAAAGGCCAACCCCGCGCCCAGCGCAATCGGTCGCCGATACGAACCGTTGCCACCCACCAAACTCGCGGTGAGCGCCGCCATCACCAGAATCGCTTCCAAGCCTTCACGGAACACAAGCAAACCAGCGTTCATGATAGCCGCGCCGCGACTCAAATGAGGAAGCGTCGGGTCGGGATTGCCCGAAAAAGTGATGCCCTGCCAGACAAGGGCAGCTACAACAAGAGCAGCAGCCCCGGCCAAAAGCCAATTTCTGATTCTCCGCTTGGTTACAGACGCCGGGAGCGTCGTCGCTTGTTGCATTTGGATTTTGCGGCGCACCGCAACAGACGAATCCGAGTATAAAGCTCGGATTAGCCCAATTCCGAGTTATTCACTAATCATTTAGGCGGTTTGAGGTTATCAATGGGGGCGCAGGGTATATGCAGTCCATTCCAAATTAAAAACAGGATGAAAAATCCCCTAATCAGGGGATGCCCTATTTACCCTACAGGGGTAAAAACTCTTTGGTAAGAGCCTCGAATTCAAAGAATCGGCTCACGCTGGAGACAACATGAAAATTTCTCACATCGTTGCAAAAGGAGTGACGGCGGGAGCCGCACTCAGCTTGGCGCTTTTGGCGCCGCAGGTGGCTTACGCTAAAGAAGCGGGCACTTTGGGAACTGCTCAAAGCGCAGGGCCATTTCAGGTCACGCTCATTGCGGCACCGCAAATTGGTCGCACTCGTTTTGAGGCCCGCGTCACACGCAACAACCTGCCCGTGACGGGCGCTCGCGTTTCGATAAGCGTGGCGATGCCTTACCATAAACATGGCGCGGAAGGAGGCCGACTCGCTCCTGAAAACATCGCCAACGTTTCACTCGACCCGTTTTTTGGTCAGTATGCGCGCACCGTGAAAACCGGCATGAGCGGAATTTACGAGGCCAGAGTCATTGTCCGCGAAGGAGACGACAAAGGCATCGCGGTCTACCGCTTTGATACTCACGGCCAGCCCATAGCGCATTTGGGAATGTGGCACCCGGCGGGGGGCTTCGAGGTGCAACTGACAACCCTTCCGACGGCAACAACGGCCAATGCTGGAGAGAACCGTTTTCGACTTTTGCTCACACGCGAAGGTTATCCTGTGACGGACGCCGAAGTGAGTGTCAACTTCACTATGCCGCAGATGTCGCGCATGGGGAGTGCCGAAGCCTTCGCGCGACTTACGGCTCAAAATGGTGGCTTTGAAGGCGATGCGAAATTGCCCCACGCCGGTGACTGGCGGGCCGTTATCACCATCAAGCACGATGGAAAAACGGGTAGAGCAACCTACGAGTTTCCGGTGAAATAGGCGTTTCACCGCTTTGTTGAAGAAACCTCCATGACCACCACTCTTAAAACGGCATCGAAAAAGGGAGATTGCGCGACGGTTGCGAAACCGTCGCGCAAGAACTGGCTCTTTTCGCTACAGGGCGTAATTTTTTTGGTTTTCACGCTTGTTGCTGCGTTCTACCTGTGGACACAACACCGCGCGCACTTGCTGGGAGTTTTGCCCTACGCGATTTTTTTGCTGTGTCCATTGATGCACTTTTTTATGCACCGACGCCATCAAGCCCCCCATCCGAGGGCGCCAAAGACGGAGAAAACTTCTCCTGACGCAGAGAATCCTGATTGAAGCAAAACTCGTCGGGCGGCTCTGGATGGAATTTTCCTTACGATAGTGAGGGGTAGTCACACTTGATACGAAAAGCTCCCACCTGATGAAACGCCAAGCTCCACTCGAAATTTTTCCGCCCAGCCCCACGCAAACAGTCAATGTGCTGTTGGCGGATGCTCATGCTGTGTGTCGAGATGGGGTGAAGAGTATGCTGGCCGGGTCGGAATTTCAAGTTGTTCGAGAGGCGCTTTCGAGCCAAGAAACTATCGTGGCGGCGCGAACTCACCAACCCGATTTAGTGTTGCTGGAACTGCGGATGCCGGGAGGCGCTGGATTGGCCGCTCTTCAAACGTTGCGAAAGGAATTCCCACAAATCCCGGTCGTTGTTCTCACGCTTTACGATAATCCAATCTACCGCGCCCATGCCATTGCCGATGGCGCCGCCGCCTATCTGCTCAAAGGCGTGTTGCGCGAAGAGCTTTTGACTGCCCTGCGCGCTGTGATGGAGGGACAAACGCTGCTTCAACCTCACGAACTGCCGCGTCTGCTGCGACAAATCAGCGAATCCGGTGTGGTTTCTCCCGATTTGATTCGCCCTCTGAGCCGCCGCGAAGCCGAAGTCGTGAGACTGCTGGGAACTGGCCTTTGCAACGCGGACATCGCGCGGATTCTGTTTATTTCCGAGCATACCGTCAAAACCCACATCGAACACATCGTCGCCAAATTGGGAGTCGCCGACCGGATGCAAGCCGCTGTGTGGGCAGCCCAACACGCCATCACCCCACCCGAAGACTAACCTTTTTTGCCCGTTTCGTATACCCTGCCAGGGTAAAAAATCCCCTGTTTAGGGGATGTAGAGGCGCTGCTATGGTTTCCAAACTGTGGGTGCACAAACGTAATCCTAAAAGCACGTCGAGGAATTTTGCTTCGAGGGGCTGGTTTTACGACGGAGGCAACGGATGGAAACCATTCTTCTGGTGGAAGACAATCCCAATCAGGCGATGCTTTACGGAGAAGAGCTGGCCGAGGAGGGCTATCGGGTGTTGTGGGCCAAAGATGGGCGCGCGGCTTTGGACATCGTGCGGGAGGGCCAACCCGACGCAATGGTGTTCGACATTTGTCTTGCCGACACCGATGGGCCGGAAGTGCTGCGCGCCATTCTTCAAATATGGCCCAATTTGCCGGTCATTGTGAACACCGCTTCTCCCACGCTTCCGCACCTTTTTTCCAACGGTGTGGCTTGGGCATGGGTGCTCAAAAGCAGCGACCTGAGTGAACTCAAAAGGTGCATCCGCGAAGCTCTTTGCGCTTGTGACACCACAAAAACTTTCAAGGGACAAGCATGAAACTCAAAATCAACCGTCCCGCCCTTGTCGCGGGCGGACTGGGAGCCACGCTTTTAGGCGTGACTCTGGCCGGATGCGGCGGGAAAAGCGAAACGACGACAACGAACACCACTTCTTTGGAGCCGACAGCCGCTACCCCACGGGCTGCATCGAATGACGAAACGGACTCCACTGGCGGTTTCGAGAACGCCGCTCAAACCTGGGGCCAAATCGAAATGGCGCGGGCCGCTCTGGATAAAGTTGTGATGGGCAAGAACCTTAAACCGGTTCACGAAACCGCCTTCAAACTCCGCGATTTGGTGAAGGCGCTGCCCGCCCAATCGCTGGCGCTACCGGACAATAAACGCAAGTCGCTGCAAGCCCATGTTACCGAAGTGACGCAGTTGGTTGAAATGCTGGACAAAGCTGCCGATGCCAACAACGTTAAATCCACCCATGAACACCATGCGGCTCTCAATGAGGCGCTTGACATGATAAAGGGCTTATATCCAGCGGAGGCGTTTGGCTCCAATATGCATATGTCCGGCTCGAATCGAAACGGCGGAATGTCCGGCAATGCTATGTCGGACGACCAAATGGGCGCTTCTGGCATGAGCGGCGGCGCCACGAACACCCAACCGATGCCTAAAGGCCAGATGGCCCCGATGGGTGGCACACCGAAACCCATGTCTCCCCAAGGCGGGTCTGGCTCCATGCCCTCTGGCGGCATGAGCGATGACCCACCGATGTCTCCGGCGCCCGCCGGTGGTGGCATGGGCGGCGATATGTGACGTTTGCGAGATGGCATGGCCAAATCTCGCGGTCAACAATCGAATTTCCCGATTCAAGATAGGAACAACGATGAAAACACCTTTCACTCTTGTGAAGGCAACCGCCTTCACGCTCGCACTGGCAGCCATGACGTTGCCCCGAACGGCTTTTGCCGACGACATGATGATGGGCGGCAAAATGCCGATGGGCGACATGAAAATGATGCCCGAAATGACGATGGGAATGTCGTCATCGAATAAAGCGATGATGAAGAAAATGATGCCGATGATGTCGGCGGCAGACAAAAAGACGATGATGGGAATGTCCGCGTCCGAAAAGCGCCTGATGATGAAAATGGTCGGCAAAATGGCGATGCCCTCCAAAAAATCAACAAAACCGGCGGCTAAAAAACCGATGCCGATGAAACCGGCGACTAAAAAGCCGATGCCCGCCGGTGGTATGGGCGGCATGAGCGATATGTAATCGCTGTGCAACCGCGCGGTCAAACATCCCATTTAGTCTTTTTACAAGCGGTTGCAATGCTAAAAAGGTTCAATGCATTCAGTTGAAGGCCACATCAGCAGCGCCGTTCAGTGGCTGCGGCTGGGCGTCGAAACCATCGGCGCGTTGGTCGTCACTTTGGGTGTGTTGACCGCGCTCTTTCAATTGCTGCGGCAGGGATTGGCGCGACAGGCGACGGATTTCAACGCTATCCGCCTCACCTTAGCCCGCTATCTGGCCCTCGCGTTGGAATTTGAACTGGGCGCAGACATCCTTTCGACGGCGATTGCACCTGGTTGGGAGCAAATTGGCAAGCTGGGCGCCATCGCCGTCATTCGCACCGGATTGAACTATTTCCTTTCGCGGGAGATGCAGGAAGAACGAGTCCGCGAGGACAATCGTTCGCGTCCGCCGATTTGAAGTTGGGGTCTGTTTTTCCTTGAGTAGAAAACGAAAATGAGCAATTTAATTGACGTTTGCAGACCGAGTATTTGCTCGACCTCGAAGAGGCTTGCACTGTGACCAAAGACGGTGCGGGCAGCGTCAAGCTGCATCAAGTGTTCAACCTCACCTGGCGTGAATGGAAACGACGACGTTCGCCCAAATGAAAAAGATAGAGATGCGGCTACTCCTTTTCTGGTTGCTCGCTGCGGCCTGCACAACGACAGCCTTCGCGCAATCGGCGGACGACCATGCTGCTCATCATGCCGGCAGTGGGAGTGCTACAAGTGGCACTATGGCAATGCCCACGCCTACGGCATCGAAAGGCGCAATGGCAATGCCGTCCGGCCCCGGTGCCCAAACGGACGCCAAACCGAAGGCGAATGCCGCACCCGCGCCCGCCAACGGCATGGGTGGCATGATGGGCGGCATGGAAAAGATGATGGAGGGCATGGGTGGCAATGCGCCCAAAGACCTCATTCCATCACTGATGGACGTGCCGAAGATGACGCCCCGGCAGCGCGCCGACCTCGAACGCGCGGCGCACGCGCGGATGCAAAGCAGTTTGGCGGCTCTTTCCGCTGCTTCTGTGCGTTTGACGGAAGCCACCGCTCGGCAAGACAACGAAGCGATGCAAAGCGCCAGCGCCCAAATGCGCGAAGCGTTGGCACAATATCAAAGCGGTCTGGCCGCGCAACGCGCTTTGTCCCAGGGCAATGCGCCGCGTAGCGCCGCGTTAGAGTGGTTCCGGCGCGACATGAATTTGTTGCCGCCCCCTGAAAACGAAACCGGCGCCTTGGGTGTGCCTTCGCGTTGGTTTCACTACATCGTCATTGGGATTCTCTCCAGCTTCGTCGCCGCAATGGTGGGCCTCTACTTCCACAAAATGCGCCGCGCCGAATCCCTGCTGACGCGGTTGTCTTCGGGAACCGCGTCAGCCGCACCATCAACCGTGAATCCCTCGCCCCGGTGGAGCGGAGTTTTGCGCGTGGTGCGGATTTTCCAGGAAACGCCCGAAGTCAAAACCTTTCGCCTGATGAATCCCAATGGGGAGCCTTTGCCTTTTTCCTACTTGCCCGGTCAATTTCTCACTCTCACGGTAATGCTGGACGGCAAACCGGTCAAGCGTTCCTACACCATAGCCTCCTCGCCCACCGAACGCGATTATGTGGAATTGACTGTTAAAGAGGAAGTCGCCCACCATCAAGTTTCTTTCTTCCTACACGAAAAAGTGAAGGAGGGCGACGACCTGAATGTGGTTGGGCCATCGGGCAAATTCACCTTCATCGGGCAAGAAGCGCAGAGCATTGTGCTGATAGCCGGGGGGGTGGGCATAACGCCGATGATGAGCGTGTTGTGCTATCTGACGGCACGCGGCTGGCCCGGTGATATTTTTCTACTTTACTGTTGCCGCAGTCCACAGGACATCATTTTCCGTGACGAGTTGGAGTATCTTCAGCGCCGCCATCCCAATCTCAAGGTTTTCATCACGCTTTCGCGCGCCGAGGGCACCGATTGGAAGGGCCTGACGGGACGCCTGAGCAAAGACCTCATCGCCCAATGGGTGCCCGATGTTCCCACGCGGCGCTTCCATATCTGCGGCCCAGTGCCGTTTATGAAGTCCATTGAAGAAATGCTCGCAGAACTGGGCGTGCCCAAAGAACAGGTCAAAACCGAAAGTTTCGGCGCGGCCCAAAGCACTGCACCTGATGCCGTAGGGGATGCGCCGCTGGCTTCGGACGCAATCGCCCACTTCTCTAAATCGGAAAAGTCGGCGCCTTTGCCACCAAACAAAACGGTGTTGGAAGCAGCGGAAGATATTGGAGTCACCATTGACTCTTCGTGTCGCGTTGGCACCTGCGGAACGTGCCGCGTCAAGCTGCTGCAAGGTGCGGTAACGATGGAAGTCGAAGACGGCTTGGAACCGGGCGACAAAGCAGCCAACATCATCCTCGCGTGTCAGGCCAAGTCTCTTCAGGATTTGACGGTGGAAGCCTAATCGTCTTGTTCAACCGTTGTTCAAAACTCAAAGCCTCAAACCATGAAAACAAACGAACGCGGCACTATAACCGGCCTGGTTGCCTTACTGCTGTTGCTTTGGCTGGGGTTTCTGCTGCACCGCTCACCACGTTTTGCGGGAAGTGCGTGGGGCGGGGTTTTGGGGGTTTCCGGCGCGTTGCTCATGTTATGGCCGCTCGGTTATTCGCTTGTCAAGCGCGTGCCAAAGCTGAAAGCGGTAGTGATGCGGCGCGTGAGCATGAGCACGCTGCTTGCTTGGCACGTTTACACCGGTGTTCTGGGCGCGATTCTGGGGATTTTGCACACCGGACACAAATTCAACAGTGCGCTCGGTGTTGCGCTCACCACCTTGATGTTCGCTTCGGTGTTGAGCGGCTACATCGGGCGTCATTTTCTGGGCTTTTTGTCGCACGAATTGGGTGAACGCAAGACGATGCTGGCGCAGCTCCAAACCGCCTACCAACAAACCGCGAGCGAACTGGCGCAACAGCCCAACCCCGCACTAACGGCGGTCTCACACGCCTTTTTCAAACGCGCGGCATTTTCTCTTTTCGGCGTGGGCAACGAAGCCGAGCAAGGCCAACTGGCGCTTTCTGCGCGGGCGTTGCGTCTGGCCGAATCCATTGCTGACCTCGAATACGCGGTCGCATCCGACGAACTCATCAAACGCCGTTTTGGACTCTGGCTCAAGCTGCATATCGCCACTTCACTGCTTTTTTACGGTCTGCTGGCCCTGCACGTCTGGGCGGGAGTGTATTATGGGCTGAGGTGGTTCGCTTGACACGGAAAAAGTGGGGGTTTTTGGCCGCGCTCTTGGTTTCAAGTGCGCTTCTATTTTGGCCCCGGCCAAAGCCGCCGAAATATGTGCCGATTGCGCTGGCGGTTCGTCCGGGGCCACTTTCGAGCGCCCACGCCTTTCTGGAAAACGATTGTGCCGCTTGCCACACGCCGCGTAAAGGTGTGGAAGCCGACAGCTGCATCAGCTGTCACGCCAACAACCAGGCGTTGCTCGCCATGCAGCCGACCGCCTTTCATGCCAACATCAGCAGTTGCACGCCCTGCCATGCCGAGCATCAGGGCGGCTCGCGGCCCACGCAAATGAATCATGTGGCCCTGGCGCGCATCGGCCTGCGCGAACTGGAGGCGGGCGGTCAGGGCAACCCAAGCCAACCACTTCCCCCTCAACTGGTGAAGTGGCTGCGCGAGCGGGGACGCATCGGGCCGACGGCGCAAAATCACCCCAAAATCACCGCCGAGGAAGCCCTTCTGGACTGCGCGAGTTGCCACGCGACCCAGGGACAGGGCCAGACTATGCACGCCAAGCTGATGGGGCCGGAGTGCGCGAGTTGTCATGCCACAACGCAGTGGACGATTCCTGAATTCCAGCACCCCTCGCCCAATTCCACCGATTGCAGCCAATGCCACCAGGCACCGCCGAGCCATTACATGATGCACTTCAACATGATGTCGCAGAGCATCGCCAAACAACCCAGAGCGACCGTAAATCAGTGCTATAGCTGCCATCAAACCACCGCCTGGAACGACATCAAAGGCGTTGGCTGGCGTAAGGTTCACTGACGCGAATGGGGGCGCAGGGTATATCCGTTAAAATCTCCGGTATGAATTTCGAGGCGTTGCCGCCCCTTATCGAACGCTACAAATCCGACCCCGAAGGCGTTTACGCGACTTGGTTCATCGCGGGCGAAGAGCGAGTGAAAGCTTTTCGCTCCATTCGGCGCGGCGTGAAAGCCACCACCGAAGCCATCGCGCAAAATACTTTTGGCACCGACTTCAAAGGCTCGCCGCTCGAAGTTGTTTTGACCGCCATCACCGAGCAAAAACAGGTGTTTCAAGGCGCGGCGCATCCGTTCTACTGGAAGCCCAAACTGCGAATCCCCGACATTTACGAGAACCGCGACAACCAGAAGCTTTTTGGCGCCGCGCTCGAAACGTGCTTGAATGCAACCAGAGAAGAGCAGGTTTTGGGCGCCCTCAGCCGCATCGCGCACGCGCAAATCAAAGGGCTTGGCCCCGCGATGGCTTCGATTGTCTACTTTTTGCATCCCACTTTGGTGCCGCCCTTCAACACCGCGATGGTCAACGGCTTCAACGCGCTTTTCGAGGACAAAAAGAAGCTCGGCTCGTGGGACTCCTATCTCACCATGCGCGAGGTGATTGTGGCGACCAACGAGAGCGTAAAAAATCAGCTTTCCAAGGATTTGGGCGCTTTTGCCGGTTTGCTTTTTGAAATCGGTATGGGCCGTCTGCCCGTTTCCACACATAGAGCAAGCGACTTTTTACCGGACAAAGAGAAAGCCGAAAAAGCGGCGCGTCTGCGTCACGCCGAAGTCGTCGCGCAAAAGCAGGAGGAATCGCTGCATACGCGGATGCAGTGGCATCTCATCAAATTGGGCCGCGCCCTGGGCTACGAAGTTCACGTTGCGCGCAACGACCGGCACTGCAACTGCGAAGGCCAAGCCTTCGCGCAGTTGACGCGCCCCGATTTGCCGCCGATGGGCTGGTCGCCCGAAGTGTTGGATACGGTGCGCCTGATTGATGTGCTGTGGCTTCACAAGAAAAGCGGCGAAATCGTGTGCGCGTTCGAGGTCGAGAAAAGCACTTCGATTTATTCGGGAATTTTGCGAATGGAAGACCTGGCGCGCTCGGTTCCCGATTGCGCCTGTCACTTTTACCTTGTGGCGCCCGCCAAACGCGAAGGCGAAGTGATGGCGCAACTCAATCGCCCCGCTTTCCGCGACGATTTGAGAGGGTTTCCTTTCGCCTATTTGCCGTTCGACGCGCTCGAAAAACACGCCGATGCGATGGCCACTTTTGGCGAAAGCCGCGACATCCTCGCTAAAATCGCGCGCCGTCCGCAAGGTTCAAGCGCCTGATGCCGATTTGGACGCACAATTTATCGCCATTTTTGGTGAGTTTCGAGTGGAACGGCCAGCCCGTTGGTTTGCGCTGGTATGGCCTCGCCTACATTTTGGGTTTCGTGTTGGGCGCCCTCGCTTTGCACAAAGCCGCGCGGCGCGGCGAAATCGAAAATCTCACCGCCGACGCGATTGACCGCCTGATTTGGGCGTTGATTGCGGGCATCGTCGTGGGCGGACGTTTAGGCTTTGTGGTGCAAAATCTTCCGGCGTGGCGTGCAGACCCGTTTTTTCCGTTCAAAATTTGGGAAGGAGGCATGGCGTTTTTCGGCGGTTTGTTCGGCGTGATTTGCGCCGTCGTGTGGGCGGTTCGGCGCTACAAATTGCAGTTTTGGCAAGTCACTGACGCGCTCACTTTTCCGGCGGCGCTGGGTTTGGGATTTGGGCGTTTGACGAACTTTATCAACGGCGAATTGGTCGGCGCCCCGACGAACGGCAATTGGGGCGTGATTTTCCCCAAAGTAGACGCGCTTCCACGCCATCCCTCGCAACTTTATGAAGCCGCTTCGCACTTCGCCTTGTGGGCGTTTTTGTTGTTTCTATCGCGCCGTCATCACGAATGGGCCAGAGAAAAAACCGGACGTTTGTCGCTCGTTTTCCTGGTGTTTTATGGCATAGCGCGTTTTTTGACCGATTTCTTTCGCGCCGACGACACCTATTTTGGCCCCTTCAGTTCCGGGCAGTGGGTCAGTCTGGCCCTTGCAGCGATTGCCGCGTTTTTTCTGACGCACAAGGCCAAAAAAACGAGGGAACACCAAGGCAGCCCGCGAGTTTGAGAGGAGTTTGCTCATGCCGAAACCTCTTTCTCCCGCCCCTGCCGTTTTTTTGTTGGCCTTTGCCCTGTTGTTCGTTTTGGTCAACCTTCTGCACTGGCATGGAATGGCTGGCGTGATTGGTTCGGCCAGTGGTGCGGGTGTGTTCGTTTGGCTCAGCCGTTCTTGGTGGCAGCGCGCTCTGCACCACTACGAACGCCCGACCGAATCGTGGCATGCCCTCTCGCTGGGAAATCGGGCCGCGCGGCGCCAAGCCATCAAGCGTCATCGCCACAAGAAATAGCTCTCCCTATGAATTCCAAACATCCCGATACCCAAGCAAGTCACCAGGAATCCTTCGAGGTTGATTTCCTCACGCCAGAACAAAGACTAAAGGCCGTCGCCGAAGTGTTGGCCACTATCACTTTACGAGCTAATCGCGCGAAGACATCGGAGAGCAACCCGGTTGCAATGAAAAGCACACCCGCGATAAACGGCCCCAAGGTATGAGTTAGACTTTTCCCGATGATGAAGGTGCTGTCCGGCCCGTTTTGGGCGCGGTTGGGAATCCTTATGCTGCTCTTTTTGAACGGCATCGCCCCACTTCATCTGGCGCAGGAGATTCACATGGCGTTGCCGGCTTCGGCCCAACATCACGCGGAAATCCATTGCGAAGAGGAGCGCCAGGTCTTTTGCGAAAAGCCCAAAGACGACGTTTCTCAACCTCTCAGTAGCGAGCAGCACGAACGGCATCACGAAGCCAGTTGTGCCAACGACAGCGCGTTTTTGATGGCCCATTGGGAACACACTTTGAGCCTCCAACCTACGCATTGGCACTTGGTTTTGCTCGATTTCGTGCCAATCGAAGCGCCGCAGTTGCTGGCCGTTCCCGCCACTCCTACACGTAGCCGCGCGCCGCCGGATTCGGTCACGCTTCCACCTTCGCCGCATTTTGCTTTTCGTAGCGGCCTTTCGCCTCCGATTTTGATTTGAAAAACCCGCACCCAAATTGGTGACGGTGTTTTCGCGCGTCTGCGCGTTCGCGTCTTTGCGCGTTTTTTTCTCATCAAAAACCGGAGGTTTTTCCTTTGTTCAACTCATTTCGCGCCGTTTGTGCGCTGTCCCTTTTGTGGGTTCCGGCTTCGCTTCACGCTCAAGAAAGCGTCGCGCCCGTCCCCAACGTCAACATTTCCAAACCATCCGACGAGCCGGAAATTTCGCTCGAAACGCTGCTCGAACTCGCAGCCAAAAACAATCCTCAACCCGCCATCGCCCGCGCCAATCTGGAAGCCGCGCGCGAGCGAGCCGGGGCACTTCGCTCGCTTCCCAATCCCGTTTTGCAAATTGTGCCGGGAATCGGTGGCACACCCTCGTCGCGCGACGAGGAAATCATCCTTTCGCAGC
>ERZ1066118.1329-NODE-1329-length-16144-cov-12.666045_pt1 | contig 16144 bp, 15 predicted proteins | sample MGYA00382765_ERZ1066118 | MGnify/ENA primary metagenome ERZ1066118 (study PRJEB33369, sample SAMEA5778348) | biofilm metagenome | biome: Industrial cooling water; feature: Water cooling tower basin; material: Biofilm | place: United Arab Emirates | collected...
CCTGGTTTAAGACCTCGGCGAATTTCTACCTCAAAGTCGCTGCGCTGACCAACTACAATTAAACGGCGATCGGCTTTGCCATCCTTGACGACAAAAGCGCACCAGGATTTATCGCAGCGGAACAAAGCACTCAGTGGCACTTTTAAAATGTCTTTCCCTTCCCAGATAACGATCTTGACATCGACGCGGTACGCATCACCGAAGTTTTGGGCTGAGTCTACAAAGTCACCAATAACATTCACCCGTTGTTCTTCCACTCCCAAAGCAGACACTTTGGTAAAAGCTGAAGGTTCTACCAGCCGTACTTTAGCCTGTAATGGTCGAGCATCACTTCCTCGCGCGATCGCGATCGTATCCCCTGGCTTAATTTTCTCGGCATCGGATGAAAGCACGTCAATAACCAATTCCAGATGGGAAATGTCCCCCACCTCCAACAGGGGAGTTCCAGAAGTAACAAACTGGGCGCTTTTTTGCAGCACCCGCAAAACTTGACCGCGCACTGGCGATCGAATGACGGTACGCGCTGCTTCATCCCTCAACTTCGAGAGTTCTGCTTCTACATTGGCAATTCGCGCATCGTAGACCCGTAGTAAATAGTCAGGGTCGCTTTGTTCTGCCCGCAATACAGACAAGGCTGCTCGCGCTACTTCAAGATCGGCTGTAGCAACTTTCGCAGCTAGACTTGCTGCCTCAAACTCCTTCAGCCGCGTGGTAGCATTCAGTTCTGCCGTTTCCCGTTCTTGACGGGAGATAACTCCGGTCGATTGCAGTTGTTGGGCGCGTTGGCGATCGCGTCGTGCTTGATTCAATGCTGCTTCAGCTTGAGCTACCTTGGCAACTGCTTGACGCTGTAATGCCTGGGCTGCGAGGATGCGCTTTTGTGCCTGTTCTAAGGTTGCCTGTTTGGGACGTTGCGTAGCTACCCCAGCTCGTTGTGCTTGCCATTCTGCTAACTGAGCCAAGGCTTGTTGCACTGAAGCGTTCAATGGTAAAGGGTCGATCCGAGCTACTACAGTTCCTGGCTGCACGGCATCCCCTGCATCCAACTCGATCCGCGCCAGACGACCGTCAATACTTGCCGCCACGACAAAGCGATCGCGGACGCGGGTTTTGCCTTCTGCATTTACCGTAACTTGGAGATCGCCGCGAGTCACCCGTGCAGTATCGACGCGGATCGGAGCGGGACGGAATGCCCGTACAACTAAAATCAGGGCAGCAAGCGCGATCGCACCATAGACGAGTAATTTTGGCGAGCGGGGTAGGTGCTTTTGTCCCCGTGTCTTCTCTTGGGGTAGTTTTGGCTCGGTTGATTGCTTCGGCAAAGGTAGTAGCTTCACGATCGATTTACTCCCTCATTTTCAGTACTGCAACTAAATCTAAATCGCTCAACTGGCGGCTGACGATTGCCCCTGAAATCACTGCTGCGATGAGGATGGAGATCGTCGCAAATGCATATGTTGCATTGGTAATTGCTAGAGGAAAGCGGTAGAGTTCGGAGGTAAAGGCAAGGGAGAGTAAGGCGGAAATTCCATATCCCATTGCTAACCCTAAAGGAATGGCAGTCAGGGTCAGTACCGCTTGTTCGCCCAACAGGACGACAGCAACTTCTGCTTGGGTAAAACCGATGACGCGCAGGGTAGCCAGTTCGCGACTGCGTTCTGAAAGAGCAATCCGAGCGGCATTGTAGACCACTCCAAAGGCAATAATGCAGGCAAAGATCGTTATGACTGCGGTAAAAATTGCCAAACTCCCAGCAATAGTAGCTTCAAACCGCGCGATCGCCATTTGACGCACTGAAACTCCCGTCACCGCTGGTATGCGTTTGAGCGTGGCGTAGAGGCGATCGATTTGCAGTGCATCGGCAGCCAAATATGCCCCAGAAATAGTTCCCCCTTCTCGCATCAGCCGATTCAGGGCATGGATGTCCATGTAAGCGGAAACGCCGAGCAATTCGTCCACCAGTCCAACTACAGGAACGGTACGGATCGGTCTAGCTGCTTCTAAAATCTCCAGCGTCAGGATATCGCCTTGTTTCACATTCAGAATTTCTGCTAGTGTTGTCGTTAGCACGACTCCATCGGGAGGCAAATCAATCGGCTGTAGGTGGCGATCCAACAGGCGACGTAGTTCCGTCCTTGGTTCGAGTCCCAAAATTCCGACTCGATAGGTGCGGTGTTCAAAACGCAACCGTGCTGGCACTGTGCGAAAGACTTCGGCTCTTAAAACCCCTGGTAGATGGGCGACTTCATACCGCACGCGGGAGGGACGCGGCTCGTTGAAGGCGATCGCGACATCTTCGCGCTGGATCTGGCGAAACTGCACGTCAATCATGTATTGCAGGGCATCGGTAAAGTAGCCGCTAACAACTAGCATCCCCACGGCAAGGGCAATTCCTAGGGTAGATAGGAAAGCTTGGATCGGTTTGCGCTCTATGTTACGCAGCACGATCCGAATCGCCGGAGAAAGAAAACGCTGAAATCCCAACCGTTCGATAAATGTTGGGCGAAAGCTGGCAGGTGGTTCGGGGCGCATGGCTTCGGCGGGTGGTAGGGAAATTGCCTTTTGCACTGCTGTTAACGCACCCACAACTGCCGCCCCCCCACTGACTAAAATTGCTCCAGCCACTACACCCGTTCCTGCTTGGTAGCGGAGGATGGGAAAGGAGTAAAATCTGGCGTAGTTGTGAGTAATTGCACTTCCAAACCAGACTCCTACAGCTGTACCGATCGCCGCACCAACTAACACGATCGCCAGTACAAACTGCAAGTAATGCAGACCGATTCTCAGGTTGTTGTAGCCGAAAGCCTTCAGGACTGCAATTTGGTCGCGCTGGGTCGCGATCAGGCGCGACAGCAGGACTTGCAATAGGAATGCCGCAATCCCTAAAAAGATAGACGGCACGAATGCTGCTGTTGCCTGTAACTGCTTCAGTTCTTCTGAGAGGAAGCGGTTAGAAAGTTGGTCTTTGCGCCCGTATGCTCCAAATCCACCATATTTTTCCAACAGGCGATCGAGACGAAAGATAACATCTGCTTCAATTGCTCCTCGCATCAGCGTTAGGGTCATGTCGTTGAATGCCCCATCCATGTTAAAGGCAGTTCCCAGTGCCTCCCGCCCCATCCACAGAATACCAAAGCGTTCGTTATCGGGAAAGATATCGCCCGTTCCCTGGATGGCATAGACATACTCTGGCGAGAGGGCGATGCCGACAATTTGTAACTTTTGCCAACGTCCGTTAATGACCGCACCGATGGAAGCGCCTAAATCCAGATGATGGGCTTTGGCAAAGCTTTCACCGATTAACACCTCATTGCCTCGGTCTGGTTGGATGTAGCGCCCGCGCCGCATGTAGAGATTGTTGAGTAAAGGTGGTTGGCGTTCTGGGATGGAAATTAATCGTCCGATCGCTGGTTCTGCCCGTCCGGGAATATCCAGGTTAACATCTGCCACCACCCGCGTCTGCACCTGCGCCACCCCTGGAATGGTTTCAATTTGAGCCTTGAGAGATTCTGGCGATCGCTTCAATGGCGCGAAGACTTGGGCAAAACGATATTGCTCGTAGTAGCTTGCTTGGGTTAGTTGCAGAGATTCATAGGCACTCAGCATCGAGACAAAGCTGGCAATTCCGCAGGCAACCACTAGGGCGATCGCGAGAATTTGTCCCCGCCAGCGCCAGAGGTCGCGCAGCAGTTTCTTGTCGAGGGCTTTCATGCAATTCATCCCTCACGATCGCCTGGAGATTTTTCCCTGCTCCCTACTCCCTTTTTCTGTGAGGGGTTCGCTTACCATTCTAATTCTGCGGGCAACACTTTAGTTTCATTGCGTTGAATGCGGATGATTTTGCCACTCCGCATCGTCACTACCCGATCTGCCATCGCTGCAATGCCTGCATTGTGAGTAATTACCGCTGTTGTCGTGCCGAGTTCGCGGTTGACCTGCGCTAGGGCTTCCAACACCAATTTTCCCGTTTGAAAATCTAAAGCTCCGGTTGGCTCGTCGCACAGCAGCACTTCAGGACGTTTGGCGATCGCCCGGGCGATCGCTACCCGTTGTTGTTCCCCTCCCGATAGTTGCGCGGGGAAGTGGTCGAGGCGATCGCCTAAACCCACTAACTCTAAAGCTTGCTCTGGAGGCATCGGTCTGCGAGCAATTTCGGTGACGAGGGCGACATTCTCCCGTGCTGTGAGGCTGGGAATTAGGTTGTAAAACTGAAAGACAAAGCCCACGCAGTCGCGCCGAAAGCGGGTGAGTTCGGCTTCGCTGGCATGGGTGAGGTCGCGAACGCGAAAAAATACATGACCGCTAGAAGGTACGTCCAACCCGCCCAGAATATTAAGTAAAGTTGACTTGCCACTGCCGGAAGGTCCTAGCAGCACGACAAATTCCCCTTCGTAGAGATCGAGGTCAATTCCTTGCAAGGCACGAACTTCCACCTCGCCCATGTGGTAAATTTTTGTTACCTCACGTACGTGAAAAACAACTCCTCCTGGTGCAGCCGTATCCGAATCGGGCTTTGCTTTTCTGTTTTGTCGATCGCCGGGCATTTTACTCAATTTAGGTTTTGAATGCGATTGATTTTTGTGGTAACTCTAATGACATCCTCGATCTATGCCTTTATGGTTTAATGCTAGCCATAGAATAAATGCAGAGTAGTAGATCTTCTTAATCTAAAGGAACTATGCTACTCACCACATGACAACAAGCCATTCAGACATCAATTATATTTCTGGCTAGAGTTTAAGGATTTGCGCGATCGAGCAGCAAGAGGAAAAGTAAGTAGCAATGCGAAATTCTTCAAGCATGAGGAGAGGTAAGCTAGCAGTGCAAAATCCTTCAGCTATGCTGAACGATATTCTCAACAGTGCCATTGCTGCTATTTATAGCTTTCGCGTCTGCGACGATGGCAGCTGGGAATACGAGTATTGGTCGGCGGGTTGCGAAACTGTTTTCGGCTATATGCCCCAAGATTTTATGAGCGACAAAATGCTCTGGAAATCGCGGGTATTGCCGGAAGATCTCAGAGAGTTAATGCAACACGCCTCGACAGATGGCACGCTCCAATTTAACGGCACAGTTGAGTATCGATTTCGCCACAAGGATGGCACGCATCGCTGGATTTCTTGTAACTTTTCCTCTCGACGAGATGATGTTTCCAATGCCTGGACCGTCACGGCGGTTTGCACTGACATCACCTCACGCAAACAGGCAGAAGCGGCTCTGCGTCAGAGCGAAGCCCGCTATCGCACTATTTGCGAACTGACATCGGACTACATTTATTCCAGCTTCATTAGCCCAGAAGGAACAGTAATTGAGGAATGGGCAACTCCCAACATCAGCCGGATTACCGGCTATACCCATGAAGAATTCTTTGATGGGACGCGGACTTGGTTTGATATAATTTATCCCGACGATTTACCAACCGCGTGTCAGTTTTTTAATAACCTGCTCCAGCAAAAGCATTCGGGAACGTTGGAGTATCGGATTGTCACCAAGCAGGGGGAAATTCGCTGGATTCGCGATCGCGTTCAACCACAATGGGACGATACAGCAAAACGAGTGGTGCGGGTTTTGGGCGCAGTAGAAGATATTAGCGATCGCAAACAGGCAGAACAGAAAATTCAAGAACAAGCTGCCCTACTGGACGTAGCAACCGACGCGATTTTTGTTCGGGATCTAGAGCACCACATTCTCTTCTGGAACCAAGGAGCCGAAAGCCTTTACGGTTGGTCAGCTATAGATGCGATCGGCGAAAAGGCAACCCAGATGTTTAGTGAAGAAGTTGCGACGCAAGTTGAAGCTGTCCTCAACACCGCGATCGAGCAAGGAAAGTGGCAGGGAGAACTTCAGCACATTACCAAAGATGGCAAGCAACTGATCGTTCAAAGTCGCTGGACTCTGGTGCGGGATGACGCAGAACAACCTAAATTCATCCTCTGCGTTAACACTGACATTACTGAGAAAAAACAACTAGAGGCACAGTTCTTGCGCGCTCAGCGCCTAGAGAATCTCGGTATTTTGGCTAGCGGTATTGCCCATGACTTGAACAATATCCTCCAACCGATTTTGACCACTGCTCAACTACTAAGACTAAAACTCCCCGATGCTGACGAGCGCGATCGGCAAATATTGTTAACGTTAGAAACTAGTGCGAAACGCGGAGCTGACGTGGTTAAGCAAATTCTGACGTTTGCTCGTGGAGCTGAAGGGAAGCGAGCGATCGTGCAAGTTCGGCATTTGCTCAAAGATATCGAGCAGCTTGCCAAACAGACATTTCCCAAATCGATTGAAATCAGAACAGATGTACCACCAGACCTTTGGACTGTTTCTGCCGATGTCACGCAATTACATCAGGTATTGATGAATCTCGCAGTGAATGCCCGCGATGCTATGCCCGATGGCGGTACTCTCAGTCTTGCTGCTGTTAATCTGCGCGTAGACGAGACTTACGCCAGGATGAACGTTGAGGCAAAGATTGGTGATTACGTCGTGGTGACAGTTGCCGATACGGGATGTGGCATTCCCCTAGAAATTATCGATCGCATTTTCGATCCTTTTTTCACCACCAAAGAACTGGGTAAGGGTACGGGGTTGGGTCTTTCGACAGTATTGGGGATCGTGAAAAACCACGGTGGCTTTGTCCAGGTAGAAAGCCAAGTCGGAAAAGGCACTCAATTTCGGGTGTACCTGCCAACTGGGGTATGCAATACCGCTCGACAATCGCCCCAATTGGAAATGCTAGCAGGACAGGGAGAATTAATTTTGATCGTGGATGATGAAGTTGCAGTGCAGCAAATTACCCAAACTTCGCTAGAAACGTATAATTACCGAACCCTGATTGCTAGTGATGGCATCGAGGCGATCGCCACCTACGCCGATCGCAAGCAGCAGATCGATCTCGTGCTAATGGATATGATGATGCCATCAATGGATGGGTTAACTGCTATCCGCACTCTGCAAAGGATGAATCCCCAAGTCAAGATTATCGCCACAAGTGGACTAGCATCAAACGATCGGCTTGCTAAAGCTGCTGGTATTGACGTCCAAGCATTTTTGTCCAAGCCCTATACTCTCAAGGAATTATTGGATACCCTTCACCGCATCTTAGGTGCGCCATAAGAGAAACTCGAAAGGCGCGATCGCTGCCATCTTAGGCTAAATTCATCAGATTTTTCGCTTTACATCGTTTTTTATCATTTTTGGATAACTGTCTGTTACGGAGAGACAATATAAATAGAGACAGTAGAGAAGATCGAGAGGAATTTTTCCTGAATCACTGCTCCAGTAACATTATCCTGACTCACAACTGTAACTACTCGCTTCGCTATTGTGAAGGAGGTGAGTTCCATGACCTCCGTAAAGACTACTCCAAAAAAACAGCAATCTAGCTCTCATCGACACAAACAGGAACGAAAACATTTTAAGGATATTGGTATTGGTACTCCGCAAGCACCATTGCGTCAGAATTGCACTAAATCCGAATGCGAATCGCTCAACGATTGGGAATATGCTGCTTAGTTAGTTAGATGAATATTTGGGGCGATCGCGAGTCAGCTATGGTTGTCGCTAGTTTTCTACATCGAGCAGAGAATTAGCAGTTGTAATCAGTAGTTGTAAGTAGTGTGTTTCAACATTGTCCGATGGCGAGGAAAATTATGCAATTGCCACTGCAAATCACCTTTCGTAACATGCAGCCCTCTGCAGCAGTTGAAGCGAAAATTCACGAGTATGTCACTAAGCTAGACAAGTTCTACGATCGGATTGTTAGCTGTCGCGTTGTGGTTGAAGCTCCGCATCGGCATCATCACGAAGGTAACCTCTACCACATCCGTATTGATATAACCGTGCCTGGTGGCGAATCGATCGTGAAACGCAATCCACCCAAGCATCAAGCGCATGAAGATATATACGTAGCAATTCGTGATGCCTTTAACGCAGCACGGCGCGAATTGCAGGACTACGCTCGCAAGCAACGCGGCGATACTAAAACACATGAGGTTCCGCCACACGGACAGGTTGCAGCACTGTTTCCAGATGAAGGCTACGGTTTCATTGAAACGAGCGATGGTCGCGAGATTTATTTTCATCAGAACAGTCTGCTCGGTAGTGTTTTCAGCGATCTAGCAATCGGTAGCGAAGTACGTTTTGTCGAGGAAGAAGGCGATCGCGGGACTCAAGCCAGTACGGTGAGGTTAGTTGGTAAGCATCACCTAGTTGGTTGAAGCGATTCCTCACAATATCCTCAAATTTTCTTTCTACCTTCAAGATAGAGTGAGCGTCCTCATTCTTGCCGTGTCGAGTTGAACGTAAATTAACGGCAAACAAAATTACTTTAAGAAATCAGTATAGGAGGGACAGGTATGCCTCTGACACTTTGGAAACCTTTTCGAGATATTCAACGTTGGGAACCGCTCCAAGAAATCGAAAGTTTGCAACGCGAGATGAATCGTCTATTTGAGCGGATGATGCCCAGTGGCGGTAATGGCGGTGCTGCCGGAATGACCTTTATGCCTTCAGCAGAGATGGAAGAGACAGAGGAGGCATTACACCTGAAACTGGAAATTCCAGGAATGGAAGCTAAAGATTTGGACGTGCAAGTCACTGAAGATGCTGTTTCCATCGGCGGCGAGCGCAAGTCAGAAACCAAGACAGAAAAGAAAGGCGTGATGCGCTCTGAATTTCACTACGGCAAATTCGAGCGGGTGATTCCTTTGCCGACTCACATCCAGACTGACAAAGTACAAGCTGAGTACAAAAATGGCGTTCTGGCTCTGACTTTGCCTAAATCTGAAGAAGATAAGCGTAAAGTTGTCAAGGTTGATGTGGGTTGACAACAGTGAGTGGTGAGTAGTGAATGGTAATTGGTAATTGACCCCATGTGCGTCTTTTGATTTTATTAGCCCCCTTGTCAAGGGGGTTGGGGGATCGGAAAACTGCGTTACTCACGAAAAGATCCCCCCTAGCCCCCCTTAAAAAGGGGGGAACAAGAGAAAGTTGCACATGGCGTTAATTGGTAATTGGTAATAGGAAGTCGTAAGTCAGAATTAACTGTTCCCTGTTCCCCATTCCCTGAAAAGGCAACTGTTCGCTACTCACTGCTTTATTTTGGGAGAAAGACTATGCTGAATGTTGTGCGTCGCAGTCAAATCATCGGTTTGATGGCGTTCGATCGCTCTACAACTTCACCTTTGAGTCAGGTGGAGGAAGTGTGGTCAGATGAGACTGGACGGATCGCTTATTTGTCAAGCGGTATGGAGTATCTACCCCTAGAACAAGTCTCAAGCGTGGGGACAGATGCAATTGTCACCTACGGTCGCCTGACGATAGATGCTCCTACGAATTTACGTCGTCTCTACCAGCTTGCCGTGCAATCGACTCAGGGACAACCCTTAGGATGGGTGGAAGATTTTCTGTTTGATTGGCAGACTGGGGAGATTATCGCTTACATTCTGAGCGGAGAAGCGGCGATGCCTTTTGGTGGCAGGGCAGTGTTGTCTCCCGAAGACGTACAAGAGATCGCGGCTAGTGAGGCAATCGTCCGCGCCGAAACCAAAGATCGACTCACGAGCGAATCTGAGGGATTGAAGGGTCTTTTGAGCGAGAAGTCCCATCAGGTCAGAAAGCTAGTCAAGATTATGGGCGATCGCCTCCACGATCTCATTTCTCCTCACGATCGCCCCGAAGTGGTGCGAGTCAAGATTAGAACAGTCAGCGATGAATTAGCAGATTCTGGCGATCGCGATCGCCACGCGCTGAAGGAAGCCACTGACTACTTACACGAGCAATGGCATCACTTACAGCAGAACATCAGTCGGGCAGGCAGCCGCACCAAGGCAGCGCTCGATTCTGCTTGGAGGCAGTTGACTGGCAAGACGTAGGTTTGTCGCAGGTTGCTATGGAACACTTCATCCTATTTGCAGGAACGGCAAATCCTGAGCTGGCGAAAGCGATCGCTCGGCAACTCAACATACCGCTGGGTGAGTGCGTGTCCGAGCGATTTCCAGATGGAGAAATTGCGGTGCGGCTGCTAGAACCGGTACGCCAGAAATCAGTGTTTCTCATCCAGTCCACCTCTCCTCCCGTCAACGATCGCTTGGTGGAACTTTTGGCATTTGCCGATGCTTGCCGTCGCGCTGCTGCTGCCCGCATCACGGCAATTATTCCTTACTTCGGCTACGCCCGCTCTGACAAGCGGCACGGACGGCGCGAACCGATCGCTGCCAGTATGGTAGCTGAAGTGTTGGAGGCAGTCGGGATCGATCGGGTGGTCGCGCTCGACCTACACGCGCCTCAGATTGAGGGCTTCTTTCGGATTCCAGTCGATAGCCTGACGGCAGTACCAACCCTCTGCGAGGCACTACGAAATCGCTTACCGCCGGATGTTGTCGTGGTATCGCCGGATACGGGACGGGTGCAGATGGCAACTCAATACGCCCAAAGACTGAATACATCTGCGATCGTGCTGCACAAACAGCGTCAGAGCGCGACTGAGACTGAGGTAACTCATATTGTAGGAGATGTAGGCGATCGCCCCTGTCTCATTATCGACGACATGATTTCCACAGGTGGCACTCTTGCTAGGAGCATTGAGGCACTGCTAAATGCAGGCGCTCGTCCCGATATCACCATTGCCGCTACCCACGGACTATTTATCGCTGGCGCTCGCGCTAAGTTGAGTCACCCAAGTATCCGAACGATTTTTGTCACCGATACCGTGGCAACCCAAGAAACAGACTGGCAACAGCTACAAGTCGTCTCGATCGCTCCTTTAATTGCGAAAGCAATCCAGCGGTTTCTGTCTGACGGCTCGATGAGCGATCTTTTTTGAAGGAGGTGAGAATAATGACAACGAGATTCCGAAATCGCATCGAGGCAGGACAACTGCTGGCTGCTAAACTGAAAAACTACAGCAATCGCTCGGATGTTTTAGTCTTGGGACTTCCCCGTGGCGGCGTGCCCGTTGCCTATGAAGTGGCAAAAGCACTGAATGCTCCTTTAGATATCTGTTTAGTACGCAAGCTAGGCGTACCAGGACACAAAGAGCTAGCAATGGGTGCGATTGGGTCAGATGGCGTGCGGGTATTGAACTATGACGTGGTAAGTTGGTTGGGTATCTCTAGTAAAACAATTGACGAAGTTGCTGCTAGAGAATTGCGAGAGTTGCAACGCCGCGATCGCGCTTATCGAGGCGATCGTCCCCTCCCAACTGTCAAAAACAGCACCGTAATTTTAGTAGACGACGGCTTGGCAACGGGGGCAACAATGCGAGCTGCGATTGCCGTACTCAAACAAGAACAGCCGCAGTTGATTATCGTCGCCATTCCTGTTGCACCGCGAGCAGCCTGCGATGAATTGAAAGCTGAAGTAGACAAGGTAGTATGCCTAGCAACTCCAGAGCCATTCTATGCCATAGGTCTGTGGTACGAGGACTTCTCGCAAACAACTGATGAAGAAGTGCGTCGCTTGCTGGAGTCAACTTCTAACTATACAGCCGTGTCGCGCTAATAGCGATGAGCGAGCAATTAGCGATTAGCAGTCATTGGTTATGAGTCACTAGCAAATGACAAATGACAAATGCTAGTCAGGAGGGTAGAGCAGTGGAAAGAACAACAGAATCGAAGGATCGAGAGAATCTAGTCGCAGTCACAGCCGATTCGGTGCAACTACAAGGAAATCTGGCGCTCCCCGTAAACGCTCGAGCAGTTGTGCTATTCGCTCACGGTAGTGGTAGCAGCCGCTTTAGTCCCCGCAATCGCTATGTTGCTGGAGTGTTGCAACAGGTAAAACTAGCAACGTTGTTAATTGACCTCCTGACACCGGAAGAAGAAGAGATCGATATACGCACCAGACATCTACGCTTCGACATTGGATTACTAGCAGAGCGGCTAGTCGGTGCGACGGACTGGTTGCTGCAAAACCCTGCTACCGGACGCTTGCAGATTGGTTACTTCGGTGCGAGTACGGGTAGTGCTGCTGCTTTACTAGCGGCAACGGAACGTCCGAACGCTGTCAAGGCGATCGTTTCACGTGGCGGACGACCTGACTTAGCTGGCTCGGCACTGTCCCGCGTCCAAGCACCGACACTGTTAATTGTAGGTGGGCATGACTTTCCAGTTATCGAGATGAATCGAAGTGCGCTGGCACAACTTCGGACTGAAAAGCAGTTGGAGATCGTCCCTGGAGCCACCCATTTATTTGAAGAACCAGGCGCGCTAGAAACAGTGGCACGGTTGGCAAGTCAGTGGTTCCATCGCTATCTCATGCCAACTTCATCACTCTCCGTTCACTAGCCCTTACTCTACCAAGGAGCGATCGCGCCATGCCCGTCGACACCGAACCCAATCGCCAGAGCAAACCGTCAGAACCTCGGCAGTTTGGCAGCAGCTTAATTTTTATATTTTGGTTGCTGATCCTGCTAAATCTATTTTTATTTCGGGGACCCCAGTATCGACAAGTACCCTACAGTCGATTTATCGAACAGGTAGAAGCTGGCAAGGTCGTCCGCGCTGTCGTTGGCAGCGATCGCATTCAGTACGAGCTGAAATCGGAGCCAACTGCTCAGCCATCTACGACCCCACCACAGGCTCCGCCAGAAGAAAAAGTATTCATCACCACTCCTGTAGCTGGGGATGTAGAACTAACAAAGATTTTGCGGCAACATAAAGTCGAATTTTCGGCTCCGCCTCCCAATAACTGGGGCTGGCTTGCCATTTTACTCAGTTGGGTCATCCCGCCGCTAATTTTCTTTAGTATCTGGGGCTGGCTGCTCGGTCGCAGTCAGATGGGGGGTACATCTGCCCTGACACTGGGCAAAAGCAAGGCGCGGATTTACTCGGAAGGCAGTACAGGCGTGACATTTGATGATGTAGCGGGAGTAGACGAAGCCAAGGTAGAACTGCAAGAAATTGTCGAGTTTCTCAAATACGCAGATAAATATATCCGTCTGGGGGCAAAAATTCCGAAAGGAGTGTTACTAGTAGGACCGCCAGGAACGGGTAAGACTTTACTCGCCAGAGCGATCGCTGGTGAAGCCGGAGTTCCTTTTTTCAGTATTTCTGGTTCGGAATTCATCGAATTATTTGTTGGCTTGGGTGCGGCACGGGTGCGCGATCTATTCGAGCAAGCCAAACGGCAAGCTCCCTGCATCGTATTTATTGACGAGTTGGATGCCTTGGGTAGATCGCGAGTTGGTCCTGGTCCAATTATGGGTGGTAACGACGAACGGGAGCAAACTCTCAACCAACTACTCTCGGAGTTAGACGGTTTTGAACCCAATACAGGCGTAATTCTCCTAGCTGCAACTAACCGTCCTGAAGTCCTCGATCCGGCTTTGTTGCGTCCTGGTCGCTTCGATCGCCAGATTGTGGTAGACCGTCCCGATAAGAGCGGGCGAGAAGCAATTCTCAGAGTTCACGCGAAACAAGTGCAGCTAGCGGCGGATGTGGATCTGGGTAAATTAGCAGCCCGCACCCCTGGCTTTGCTGGGGCAGATCTGGCTAACCTGGTAAATGAGGCAGCACTGCTGGCAGCACGTAAGAGCCGCAATGCCGTGACGATGGACGACTTCAACGAAGCGATCGAGCGAGTCTTGACGGGATTAGAGAAAAAGTCTCGCGTGTTGAATGAGATGGAGAAAAAAACTGTTGCCTACCACGAAGTCGGTCATGCCTTGATTGGAGCTTTAATGCCTGGTGCTGGCACAGTCGAGAAAATTTCTGTCGTACCGCGCGGCGTAGCTGCTTTGGGTTACACGCTGCAACTACCAGAAGAAGACCGCTTTTTAGTTACAGAAGGTGAAATTCGCGGTCGGATCGCTGCCTTGTTAGGTGGACGGGCAGCAGAAGAGTTGATGCTCGGTCAAGTTTCTACCGGAGCCAGCGACGACATCCAAAAAGCTACTGATCTAGCCGAGCGATTTGTCACCCTCTACGGCATGAGCGATGAATTGGGACCGATCGCCTTTGAGAAAACGCAACAACAGTTTCTTGAAGGTTTGACTAATCCGCGCCGTCAGGTGAGTGCCAAAGTTGCTGAAGCGATCGATCGAGAGGTAAAAGCGCTGGTCGATCGCGCCCACCAAATTGCTTTGACAATTTTAAGCAAAAATCAGGCACTCCTGGAAGAGACGGCACAAGTGTTGCTGGAAAAAGAAATCTTGGAAGGGCAAGAATTGCGATCGCGGCTGCACCGCGTCCAAACTCCAGTAGAGGTAGATGAATGGCTGCGTACGGGTAGGCTTCCTCAAGCAGCGGTACTGATGCCAGCATCGCCCAATGGCGGAGCAAACAAATTGAGTGCAAATCCGAGCTAAAAATTGCAAATAACAAGGAGATTAACTATGAGCGAGCGAGGCTGGAAGCATAACGGACTTTATAGAAAATACCGGATTGCTAAGGCGGACGATTCGCCTCTAGATCCTGGTGCGCGTTACTTTCCGCTGCGATACGATGGTACAGACCCTAATGCAGAATTGGCACTACAGGTTTATGCTGCCAGCGTCAGGGCTTACAACCCAAAATTGGCAGATGACCTATTAGCAGCCCTGAAAAATCCGGCTGAGGCTCCTGAGCCGTAGTTCGATAACTTTATTGAATAGGAGCCAGGAGCCAGAAGTCAGGAGAATATGAGAAATTGAGTTGGAGATTCTGACTCCTCCTCATATTGGTAAGCGGTTGCTCAGCGTGAATCGCATTCACAAGCAGTGGATGTGCCGTCGCACGGCATATAGTAGCTGCGTGCATGAAGCCGCGTGCCACCAAGCTCATTGATGTGGCTCCCGGCTTATACCCCTCAAGCCAGTAGCCACATCAAAAGTCGTCATTCTGACTCCTGACTCCTGACTCCTTCTTCGATAACTTTAATAATTTGCCAATGCTAGCAGCAGCTTATGAAAGATTCGATAACTTTGGCATTTCTTGGCGATGTCATGCTAGGTCGAGGAGTGAATGAAGAAATTCCCCATCGCTCGCCAGAGTCCTTCTGGGGCAGCGTCCTACCTATTTTGCAAGGGGCAGATGCAGCGATCGCCAACTTAGAATGTGCCATCACCCACCAGAGCAGCGAGGAATGTTGCCGCACGGCAAAGGTGTTTCACTTCCGCGCCGATCCTGCAGCAGTAGACGTACTGCGCGCTGGTAACATTCAATTTGTCAGTCTGGCAAACAACCATACCCTAGACTTTGGCGATCGCGGGTTACTGGATACTCTACATCATTTGGATGCAGCAGGTATTCGCCATGCTGGTGCTGGTCGCAACCTCCACGAAGCAGCAACCCCGGTACTACTCGATGTCGCCGGTCTGAAAGTTGGCTTTATTTCTCTGACGGACAACGAACCTGCCTTTGCTGCTGGTTGGGATCGTCTAGGGACTCGCTATCTGCCAATTCGCAGCGATCGAGCAACGCTATCACTCATTGAAACAGCCGTAGAGCAATTACGAGCTGCCGGAGCGACTTTAGTTGTCCTATCCGTCCACTGGGGACCGAATATGGTGACTGCGCCACCGCCCCAGTTCCGTCACTTCGCCCATGCCGTTGTCGATTGCGGTGTGGACTTGATTCACGGACATTCAGCTCACCTGTTTCAGGGGGTGGAATCCTATAAACGTGGTTTAATCTTGTACGATACTGGCGATTTTCTGGATGACTACGCCGTCGATCCAGTACTGCGTAACGACCGATCGTTTGCGTTCCTAGTAGAAGCGGACGCTCTCGGTCTGCAACGATTGCGAACGATCCCAGTGCGCCTGCACTACGCCCAGGTCGATCTCGCCAAAGATGAAGAGTTTGCTGCTATTTGCCAACGTATGCGATCGCTGTGTATGGCATTCAATACCCAAGTTCAGCAGACTTCAGAAGGGCTGGAAGTCAATTTACAACAATCGCTAGAGATAACTGCGAACAGTATGGATTTGAAAAGGAGTTAACTTCATGTGTTTGCTATCCATCATCTCAAGTATTTGGGCGGATACTGACTTCTGCAGATCGGGGTTTATTGAAACGCAGTATGGTCATCTACGGCTACTGCGTACGGGAACAAGACCCGTTGAAGCAAGTGGTAGAAGTGTTACGGCGCTTCGATTTATGTGAGGCGATATTGCTCCTTTACAGAGGTGTTTGCGCTGCAATGGTTTGTTGCAATCGGTGAC
>ERZ1066118.1330-NODE-1330-length-16135-cov-45.949005_pt1 | contig 16135 bp, 26 predicted proteins | sample MGYA00382765_ERZ1066118 | MGnify/ENA primary metagenome ERZ1066118 (study PRJEB33369, sample SAMEA5778348) | biofilm metagenome | biome: Industrial cooling water; feature: Water cooling tower basin; material: Biofilm | place: United Arab Emirates | collected...
GCTGGTGAGGGACTTGGTGCTGGTGAGGGACTTGGTGAGGGTGAGGGACTTGGTGCTGGTGAGGGACTTGGTGAGGGTGAGGAACTTGGTGAGGGGTCTTGTACAGGAGCAAATACTAGTTTAGGTGTGTCAGATGGCCAATATCCAACTGCACTTCCATACATCGTGTAAGGTTGTCCATCGCCTCTATTTCCATGCTTAATTTCATAGCCCCAGTTTGCAATCTCTATTCCATTTACTTTTTCGCGATTAAGTACAATCCCAAGCTTTGTAGAAAATATTGGACCAACCAAGAAAAACACCAACTTATCGTATGTCAACCTTGGGTTTAGGCGCGTGGAAAGATTCCACATGTAACCAATCTCTTTTGTATTTGAAAAATCTTCAGGTGGAGTATATGGCGGTGGGTCAACAGGAGGAGGATACGGAAAAAGTAAATCTGCTACAAACCCTCCCACCATTCCCCCGACAAAACTACCAACAAAGGCGCCTGGTGGTCCTGCCAATGCACCGCCAACTGCACCCCCAAGAATACCCCCAACAACACCACCACCAGCGCCAAATAATGCAGCGGCTGGTGGTTGCCCCCTGAGTGAACGAATTGTAAAGTCAGCAGCGCCGCCAATTAAAGGGCCTGCTAAACGTGCAGCGGGAGTTGGTGGAAGTCCTGGAACTGGAGTTGGTGTTTTTGGTGGTGTAGTTGGTGGAGGTAGTGGAAATTTAGTTACTGGCGGCGCCTTAACTTGTGTTGCTGTTGGCGCAGTTCTACCGCCACCGTTACCAGGTGGTGGAGATGCTGAAGTTGGTCGATTAGATGGCGGTGGTGCCTTTGGAGGAGTTGCGGGTCTTGGCTTGGGTGATGGTTTTTCGCCTGGTGGTTTATATCTATTTGTTACTTCTCTGTCTGCTGCTTGCCTGCGCTGCTGTATCCGTTCTTCAGGTGATGGTGGTGGTTTGTATTTAGCGTTTTTTACTTCTTCTCTAGTGCGCTTTATCGCATCTTGAGCATCATTGATTTCTTGCTGCTTTCGGTCAAGTATTTTATTGTTAATATCTGCTGAAGATTGTCGATAGTCTTGATTCCAAAACTCCGCTCTATCTTTGAAAGTTTTGTTTATCGCGTCTTGAGCTTTTACAACATCATCAGCTTTTCTTTGCAGTATTTTCTCATGAATGTCAGCAGAACGAACTTCCTGCTGCTTCCAGGTTTCAACCCTTTCAGCATAAGCTTTTTCTCGTGCAGCCTGTTGTAATAACTGCTGCATTAAATTGCTGTTCTGCTCGAAATTCGACATATTATTAAGCTTCAAAAATAGTTGGAATAGCTGCGCTACTTAAAGGCTGTGCATAATTCCACATTCCCGCGCTTCCAGACAGGTAATTTCTATCCATTTCTATAGATACTCGACCCAAGAACCGATATTTTTTATCAGTCTCAACATAAAAAACCCCTGCCTGTGCTGCCCTTTCTGTTGAACCAGCACCTTCAATGACGATTAAATCTGAATTAAGGTGAGAAAGAGTAAGAATTGCCCATGTAGCTAATTCCTCTAAAGTATCAACACTATCGGGAAGTTGAGTTTTTGAAAAAGCAGTCATAGTTAGAAAAGTTTATATATAGCTTCAAATCAATTTTTAACTATTTTTACTTAATCGTAAATACACCACTTTTATGTAAAACAAGTAGTAGCACTGAAGCGCTCTAAACATTGCTGCTTATAGACTTAAGACATTAATAACATCAGGGTAAATTAAACTACTACAACTTTTACCTATTAATTCTGGTTAAATATGTAGAATGCCTAAAAACAATCGTGAAGGTCAAGCAACTGTTTTAGAAGACAGCGATTACTTGACAATCAAAAATCATTTTGTTAATCACAAGCATAAATTAATTGTTGATATCGCTTGGTGGACGGGTGAACGCATGGGGGCAGTTTGCAAGCTTCCAGTTTCTTGTGTATTTGATGTTAAAGGACAACCATTAACACACATTACTTTTCCTAAACGCACTCGCAAAGCTTCACCTGACGGAACGCGCAAAACACGCCAAGTTCCTGTGCATAAAAATTTACGCGCTATTTTGCGTGAATACTGGCAATTGCACAAGCCGAATATTAATAGTTGTTTGTTTCCTGGAAGTCAGCAAAATGTGCCAATACAGTTTCAATCTTTTGATGACGCTTTCCGCATAGCTTTACGTAAAGCTGGTATGGAAAGTAGAGGTATTAGTACTCATAGTTTCCGTAGAAGCTTTATTACCAAGCTCGCGCGTAAGGGTATTGCAGCTTCTAAAATCCAGAAACTTACAGGACATGCTGATTTGAAAGTACTTTCGCGTTACATCGAGGTGAGTGACGACGAGCTAGCAGAGGCAATTGCAGTGCTATGAAGTATTTACACGTTTATAATTTTCTTTCTGACTCAGAGCGTAACGAAATATTTGACTTTGCTGTAAGTAATGAAAGTTTGTTTGCTCAGTCAGGTGTTCTCGGTGATACTAATCATCGCTGCTCAAAGGTTTTATATGAATTTCCAAAAGAACTTTTTATAAATCGACTTCAAAAAGTAATGCCACTTGCTTGTGATGCTTTGGATATTGCTGTTAACGAAGCTGGCTTAATTGAATGTCAACTTACTGCTAGTAATGATGGCGATTATTTCAAAGCTCATACAGACAGCCATCCTGAGCAAGTTACTAGAACTCGGTTTTTGAGTTATGTTTACTACTTTCATCGAATGCCTAAACGTTATTTAGGTGGTCAGTTATTGCTTTATAACAATCAAGAAAGTAGAGAATATGGAAACTTTAAAGTAGTTGAACCTGATAATAATTCTCTTGTTTTATTTGACAGCGCTTTATTACATGAAGTTTCACCCGTTCGATGTCCAAATACAGCGTTTGAAAACAGCCGATTTACTGTCAATGGTTGGTTTAACCATCTTTAGTACTACATCTTTTACCTGACAAACTTGATATACCTTACAAACTTGATATGAAATTCAATATTGATATTGGGCACAACTGCCCCCCTGATGGCGGCGCCGTGGGTATAAGGGCAGAAAATCATCTAACTATGGAAGTTGGGAAGCTTGTTATACAAAAGCTTGAAGCACTGGGACATACAGTAGTCAACTGCACCCCAACTTCATCTACATCAGTTAGAGACTCGTTACAGCAGCGGGTAAAAAAATCGAATGCTGCAAAAGCCGACTTATTTGTATCAATACATTTCAACGCCTTTAATGGGCAAGCTCACGGCGCTGAAGTCTTTGCAATTTCTCAAGCCGGGAAAAAATACGCACAAAACGTACTTAACCAAATATGTAGTCTCGGATTTTTTAACCGGAAAGTTAAAAATGGCTTGAAATACTTTGTACTAAGGAATACCAAGGCAGTCGCAATCCTTATTGAGTGCTGTTTTTGCGATAGTAAGCGAGATATGAACTTGTTCGATGCTGAAAAAATGGCAACTGCAATTGTTGAGGGATTGACCAAATGACATTAATTTCACTCGACCTAATAGAATCACTGGTTGGACTTAACAACAAAGTGCTTAATCGAAAAATTACTCATCCCCGTGAATTGGCGATTGCAATTGAGAAAGTGGCTGAGGATGCGTGGTTAGAAGTTGAAAAACTTGCTTTAGAGCAAATTGCCGCTGACATGGCGCCTAGTTTAAGAATTGACCCATGAAATTCAAACATGCTCCTGTTGGGTTAGTACTTTTAGCTTTATGCGGCGCCGCAGTAGTGGCAGTTTTAGACGCTCACTACCGCGACGGCTTTATGAGGTTAGCAGATGCAATGGTTGTAGGGTTTTGGGGTTGGATGCAGCACGAGAAAGATTAAAAATTCTCTTTAATCAATTGCTTAATCTGACTTGGACAACTTCCCTTAGAGATTGCATCTTTGACTAACTCAGTCCTCATAACGGCTTTTACATTAGCGATGTTACCAATGTGCTGTCTTTCGATTTTCCTCCCTTCCATCCAACAATAACGATAGTAATAATGCTTCTTATTTGCGCGACTAACCCAATAGACCTCGACCCATTGATTGTATTTTTCATGTTGATTTGGCTGATTGCCACTTTGGATATGTTGCGGCGCCTGTAATTGCTCCCGAACACCCGTATTTGATAAGTAGCTTGTTACTTGCGCTACTTCATTACTACTAATGTTAGAGTGTTCGGGAGCAGCTTGTAACCATTGCTGCGTCTGCTCCCGAACACCCGTATTTGATAAATGTGATGTTGCAGAAGTTACACCACTACTATTGTTATCAGAGTGTTCGGGAGCAGTTTTCTGAGAGGCATTTGTTACTTGCTCCCGAACACTCTGCCACGTAGACCAAGCTTTCTCAAACTCTTCAATACTATTAAAGTCGTCCGGTTCGGGTGGTTCATGTGAATCATCGTAAAAAATAGTAAGTTGATCCGCTTCACTTTTAAATGGAACTTCCCCAAAATCTTCGGGGTTCCATCTGCCATCTGCGTGTTCGGGAGCAATAATTTCTGTATCCCAGTAGGGGTCATATATAGGTGTTGACTCGCGCGCGCTAGGAGTTGAGGGAATAGAGAATAAAGCTAACTGTTCAAAGCTCATTTTGATTCCCTCCTAAACTTAACTATTTGATGCCTAACAAGGTTTGCCGATTCCCGCATTGCTTCTGACCATGCTAATGCGACGGTTGGGGGAAGTTGCTGTAAATCACACTCGGATATAAACCTGCGCTTAATCCAGTTTTTAAACAGTAACAACTGCCCTTTATCTATAAAGGAACTTTTGGAATAATTCATGGTATCGATTAACTAGGTTTTTGTTACACACCCTTTATTGGGTGTTTTTTGTTGGATACATTTGCTCGTCAATGTAAATGTCGGTGTACGTATCAAAGGTTGAAATTACACCCATGTTTTCAAGTATCCATTGATTCTCTAATTCCTCCCAGTATTTATGTCTCAAGCATTGTACAAGCCAGCCCACACGGCGAGCGATGACTTTCTTCTTACATTGAAATTTAAGTAGCTCCAAAGCTAACCGTACCTCTTCAACCGAATAGCGATAAATGTCACAGATTTCGGGAAGTTCTAGACCAGCCTCTTTGTTAACTAAATCTCTAATTTCGTCCTTGGTTTCTTTGGATACCTCCTCTAAAGTCGGTAAAGAGTAAGACTGCTGCTGCGAAAGGGGGTTCGCAAAGTTTGTAGAGCCATCCCCGTTTTCAGCCCCTAAAGTGGAACTAATTGTATTAGTTTGGAATGATTGTTTTCTAGGTGGTTTCAAGCAATCGAGTGGTCTAATTATTAACTTAAATACGTGCCAACTGTACTGCTTTACGATTTTAATTACTTCCAATTCATCCAGTTTGGCGAACACTTGTTTTAAGTGACGGTTACAGTACGGTTCACCTCTTTTCTTTCCAACTAGCTGGTTAAAATCAATCAAGTCAACTTCTATTTCTTTGCCTATTTCTTCATTAGTGGTCAGCCAATACCATAATTGTTGTGCAGCACACTTAATTCCTAGTTTCAAGCAGAATGCTTCGTGTTCGTCCGTCCACTGGCTGATGAATTTTTTGATGGTTTTGTGCATAATAGTAGGTAAGTATTTTTTAACAAAATCAAACCATTAAAGCTGTCGCTCTCCGGAATGCTTTTTGGTTTTTTTTATGGATGTGATAGTGTTTATTCGTTCATTACATATACCTTTTCTCTATTCCCTCACTGCGAGTGTGAGGGATTTTGCTATGTTGTAATCGGTAAAAACATAGTAAAGCCGCTCTACCGATTGGGTAGGGCGGCTTATTTATCTATGTTGGAAATTTGCTTTAACTCTTGAAGCCTTTTATTCAAAGCCTCTGCTTGCTGCGCGTGAAAAGCCAGCTGCTCTTGGTGATAAACAAGTTGTTTTTCCGTCTCACTAATTAGCTGGCTAGCGATTTTCCCAGAGATTCCGTCAAGTGTAGATTCTCCTGCGACAACGATATTTGATTCAGCCCTATTTGTTCCACTAGCTCCGACCTGGATAATCCCATGCTCTCGGCTATTTCTTGCAGCCCATCCCAAGCTTCCGGATTCACCTTCAAGCTCACTCCCTTCGTTTCTCCCCTCAGTCTCGGACGTCCTGTTCTCGGCATTTTCGGTAAACATACACTACCTCTCGATTATTGCATATCCATAAATCCATTATTGACTAGGATATCCAGATATGCAATCATTAAAACATATGGATATCCATAAGTCCATATATTGCAAATCAGTATTGCAATAGCTCCCTCCTCACATTGCACCATGCCCCGTGAGGTTTCACCCCTAATCAGGAGCAAGCACCCCACACATTGCAGCGTGTGCAGTGGGAATCAACCTAGTACATCTAACCTACTAAAGGAGAAAAAATGCCTAAAGAATATGTAGAAACTTGCCTATGTAACTACTCTTTGGTTCAAGAAGAGGTAGACAAAGGCGAATGTCCAGAATGCGGCAGAAGCGTTTCTAGTTTTAACCAGTCCTGGAACGACTGGGAGGAAATGCAGATAGAAAGAGCCGAAAGTGCGGAACGAGCAGAAGAAACAACCACAACTCAACAACCAGCGAGTTAATGGAGGTTTCTTGAAAACAAACTTCGCACCTGACGAATTTATCCAAATGCTCGAAAGTATCGGCGCCATTATTGACGTACTAATCAAATCCAGACAATATCAAGAACTCACAAATGATGAGAATTATGGGGATTATGATTTTACGTTGGTTGATGCAAAAGAAGCTGTAGAGCAATGTGCAACTGCTTTTGAAGAGATGCAAAAATCAGATAATTAACTTGAAATTCTTGCACTGCAAGCATTTGAGGAAAATTACTTATGCGAAAACTCCAATGTAAACAGCTTTAACACAGAAGGTATCCAGCGATATTAATGTCAGAATCCACAACCTTAAACGGTAGCAAAGAAGCAGTAAACAGCGCCAATAAACCGGATAAAAAGCCAAAAAAACCTCGTTATTTACCCGGTTTACCTATAGCGTCTAGCGCCAAAGATACCAATAAAGGCTACCTGGATGTAGCGGTTAGCAGAACACCCGTAGAATTTTCATCTTTAGAAAATTACGAAATATTCTCAACCGTAGATGATGGGTCAGACCCCATGATACGGGTGAACTGTAGTAAAGCTGCACGCCTAGGAGATAGCAAGGTATTTCCGACTGGGGGCGGTCGAGTTTACCGCGTTCGTCTCCTAAATTTCCGCGTTAAAGAAGATGTTCAAAGTCAGGGCAAGGATTGACTGCCAGCCCTGATACTCACTTGGAGTTATTAAATAATGACAGACAAATACATTGAAAAGCAATTAAACCAATACAACCAGTACGATTCTCAAGAAATTAAAGACGATGCCCTATATCGATTGGGAACCTATCTTGAGGTCATCGAAGTTGACAGCGACAAATTAACACCCGAACAGCGTCAAACCGTTCTTGATGCAGTAGAGGAGGTCAAAAAAAATGGCTGACCTCAATCAAAACCTTTACCAAGCATCAATGGAAGCACTGGCAGAGTACAGCATTCCAGAACCTCTAGCTGATGCAGCATCTAGGATAATTGCAACTGATGACGCTAATTTGCCAAATTTAGGACGTAACGATGCCGATATTCAGGTATGCCACGCCATAGCTGACTTGGTTAATCACGGTAATTTGGCAATGGATAAGTACAACTCAGATAACAGCCCCAATCCATACGACCTAGAACCGGAGGAAAGGGAATAGTGAGTGACGCTACTGCATTAATTCTTGCAGTGGCGGCCCTTGCTACCACTGCTTATGTACAATTCAATAAAACCGAACTACAAAACAATCTCAACCAATGTCAAGCCGAATATCAGGGTTTCAAGGACGGTGTTATGTATGGAAAATAACAGATTACGTAGAGTCGAATGGGTAGATTTGAGGCTACCAACCCTTAGAGACTTTGATAAATGGTTCGGTTGGGCTGTTGGTAGAGTTTGCTTCTCTGTATGGTTTTTTACTCTTACTTGTTTACGTACTACCTGTAAGGTAGTTGTAGAGGTTGTAAATCAAGCCGAAAAAGCTTCTTACAACCTCCTCGATGTGTATGACCAATTACCCCACATGGGCATCACAGAAGCTAAATATGTAGATGCTACTGCGGTGGAAATACAGGAGATACAACCAATCACAGACATTATTGCAGCCATTGAAGGTAAGCAATTAATGGTCATTGGGGAAATGGGGACAGGTAAAAGTACAATTGCTCAATACCTCGCTTACACAGTTGGTGGGCGTGTGAAAGTGTATGAGTGCGAGGGTACACCCGATGACTGGCAGGGACTAGAGGTTATTGGCAAGGGTGAAGATTGGGACGCTATCGAGAAAGGAATGCAAGAAGACCTTAAAGACCTTTCCAATCAGATGCAAATACGCAATGAAAAGGGAGACGCAACGCTTAACGGTACCGAGAAAGTGATAATTTGTGAAGAGTACCCAGAGCTAGTAAACAAGGTTGAGAGCAGTGGAGAATGGTTAGAACGCCATGCCAGAAGGGGACGTAAAGCCCGACGGTTTACAGTTCTACTTAGCCAATACGACAAAGTTGCAGCATGGGGACTAGAAGGTAAATCCGACTTAGCAGAAGCTTTTTACAAGTTACGTCTGGGTAAAAAAGCAGTTGCACACGCTAAATCGTTAAAGCGTGATGACATTGTTGACTGGTTACGCCTCGACCGTTCACACTGCCTAATCGACGATGCACCGTGTAAACTCCCCTCATACAGAGAGATGAAAGCGGTTACACAGCGGTTTCTCCCACCCGCCAGTTTTACCCCGTCGGTAACGGCTGAAACGCCCACAGAACCAGCATTTCAGCTCGCCGAACTGCCCCAAAACCAAAATTCAGAAACACTAAAAAATGCGGTAAAAGCCTGTCTAGAAGCGGGTTTGAGCGATTCCAAAATCATTAAAGACATACTTGGTTACTCCGGAAGTCGCTATCAATCGGGTAAGCAATTGCTCGAACAGTTGAGAGAATAATTTTTTAGGGGGATTCCCCCCCAATCTCATTAGGAGTAAGAGTATGAAACCACCAATACAACAAGCCAAAGAGCATATTTTAAAGGTACTTAGGAGTGCTGAACGGGACATTAAGCACATAATCTATCCGTGCTTGCCTCAAGATTTGGCTGATTATCGAAGCGCGCTTGAACTGATAGAAGTACAGCGGGAATTTAACCTTCGCGGCATTACTGCGAGTACCGAACTGCATACAAAATATGAAAGCAGAAAACCGAAAATAGTAATAGCAACTTATGAGGATGTTATAAACGGAAACTTTGATAACTACTTAAAGCAACGAGAAATGTATTAGTCCATGAGTATTAAACTTAGAGAAGATACAACACCCGCAACGTGCCAAAAATGCGGCGCGTCTAACGTCATTTTTGATGGCGAATATGGTTATTACAAATGCAAAACTTGCGGGAACTATTGGGCATTTGATAAAGACGACCCGGACTACCAAGAACACGCGGATATATGCCCTAGCTGTGGCTACGATAACGATTACCCGCGCGTTGTTGAAACTAGAGAGTGCTTGAGATGTGGCTATGAGTGGTAATAAAGAATTTAAAAAGGGTTACTACCTATGCCCAATATGTAGTAGAAAAACTCTTCATGATTGGGTTTGTCCTTGGGACGTTCAAATGTTTGAAACTCTCCCAGACAATACACCAATACCTGACGATATTTTTGTTTGCTTGAATTGCAACAAATGGGATATTGACGAAAATGATGAAACCTAGATTTTGGGTTGATGCAATGGAAAAAAATCCAATTCCAAATTTTTATAAACCACCTATGGGTTTGCCTTTATATTGGAGGGACGAACAAAGCGGACAGTTAGAAAATGCAATATTCGCTTATCTTGAATTTGTCACTAAACAAACTTCCCAGCCTCCAAATGAAACTCAAATTTTCCTCATTCGTTGCTACTTTGAGCATTACATCATGGCGCCATGCTGGCAGGAAGATGAAAACGGAACTCTTCTTAAGTTAAGAGCAGAAACTAAAAATATAAATTCGGTTGATGCTATTTCCGCTTGGTTAACTGTTGCATCTGAAATAGCACTCGACCCATTGTAATCGCCTGACGAGCCGGATTGACCCGTCGGCGAAACACTGCCCTCGTTGGTAGTGTAGCGACTTGGGTGACTAAGGCGCCAGTATCAATAAAAGTAACTTAGGGCTTTGTAATCGAAGCAAGCTAACGCTTTTTGTATTTCGCAAGCTCGGTTACTAATTGACGCTGCTTACCTGCTGTCTTGAGAGTGAAACAAGCTCACGGGCTTTTTTGTGGTTCGTAGACTTTCAAGCGGGTTTATTTGACTCGACCGTAAAACACCACATGGAAAACAAAATCAAAATACTGGGGCTTGATGTTAGCAAGTCCTCAGTCTCTGTATGTCTTCTTTTAGAAAAACCTAACGAACCACGTCAATTTTACTATAGTTGCCAGTTTCTAAGTTTATCCGCCAATAAAGAAGGTATAGAAAAATTGCTAAGTTTAAAAGCTGATGTAGCAGTAATGGAACCAACGGGAACTAATTACAGCAAAATCTGGAAAGAACATTTAGTAAAAGCTGGCGTAAAAGTGGTGTTCGTTGGACACAAGCAACTGCGTAACTACCGCGCCGACCACCTAGACTTACCCGATAAAGATGACAACGCCGATTCTTTAGCGCTTGCCTGCTATTGGTTTGACTACCATCAATCGGAAAGTCGATTCGTTGCTAAACATTCAGATGTTATTAACAATATCCGAGAGTTAATGCTTAGATTGGAGCATCTTAACCGCGTGCAATCACCAATTATTAATCGCTTACGCCAGGACTTAGCGTGGCAGTTTCCAGAAGCTGCATTGATAAATTCGAGGCGCGGTAAAAAAGGACTTGCTCCGCTTTTATGGGGATGGATAGCTAAAAAACGCGACTCTAAAAAATACGATGCAATGTATCAAAGAACTATCGGGACTGGCTTGGAAGAATCCACGCGCAGCCAAGCATCCCTGATTTGTGACTTGCAGCAGCAAGAATTTGCAATAGAAACCACGTTATCAAACTTGCTCAAAGACCCGTGTTTTGCTCCCTACTACAAAGTTTTTAATAAATTTGGCTTTGGTTCGCGCGTATCAATAATTCTCATCGCGTACATTTACCCACTGGAAAGCTTCCTTAAAGATGGAAAGCCAGAGGTCAGAATTTTGAGAGGTCGAAAGTCTTGTAAGCCAACCAAGCGATACATTTCATTGCGTCGGTTTCAGAAAACTTTAGGTATGGCGCCGTCACAGGAACAATCAGGAGACAAAGCAAAAGTTAAGGTTGACCACGGCTCAAAGCTATGCCGTAAAGCCTTATGGCAATGGGTTTTTACCGCATTAGAGCCACAAAAGCAGCGACTTAATAATGAAATAGTACAAACACTTTGCACTTACCTCGATGCTGAAAAAGCGAGCGGTAAACCTGTTCGGTTAATACGTTCTCGTGTAGCGGTTCGTGCGGTTAAGCTGTTGTTTCGGGAGTTAGTTAAGGAGCTATCAAAGTGATACAAGTCTTGCCGACAGATGTCACGTTTACGATGTCTCGTGATGCGGGACTCGGCTGCTTGTGTTCAAGATGCTTACTGCCAATCATCAACGAGCCACCCGTAAAAGTGATTCTTAATGACGAATTTGCGCCAAAGGATAAGCACGAATTTCGCTATCACTTGGAGTGCATAAAGGTAAAGCCAAAAAACAATTGGGGAGACAATTACAAAGACTTACCTTACTAGTGAGGGTAAACGTATTCCCTCTTAGAGTGAACCCAAAGACAACAACCCGCTAGTTGTAAAGTACTAGCGGGTTGTGTGCTATTTGCGATATGCGTTTTTGATGTACTTCTCCTCAAGCTGAGACAAGCGAAAATCGTACATTTGGGATTGTGCTTGATACAAGCGGGTTTGACCTTGCATCTCGCTACGTATTAGCTTTAGTTCGGTTTGCATTTGCTCCATTCGAGAACCCGCGCTGTAGCTTCCTGAAGCTAGCGACCAAAATAATTGAACGCCGGCTGTAGCTACACCAGCTGCGGCGGCAATACTAGTTAACTTCAAGGTCATAGCTAGGGTCAATCAAATTTTCAATATAAGAATTTGAATTTATTTGAATTGAGCAGGTAAAACTCATTAAAGCAGTTTGATTTTGAGAATCGCCATAAGACTGTATCATTTGCTCTACAAAATTAATAGGAGACTTCCCTAACTGCTGACGTTCGTTATTGATTTCATCGTTTAAAGTAGCTGCACTTCTAAGCAATTTAGCAAAAGTCTCTACAATTGAAGAGGATAAATTTATATCATCTCCTGTTAAAATTGAGCAATTAATTTTAACTTGATTATTTCCGACAAATTCAATGCTGCCAGCAGGTAATTGTGTAGCTAATCTTTCAAAAGTTAATTGAGACATATTTACAGATTGTCAATTTTATATTCGATGGTTTCTAATTTGGCACGCATGGATTGAATCAAATCCTCGGTCGTATCTGTTTCAGTGCCGCGATACTCCCAAAGCGCTAGCGTGAGAGACTTCAGCCAAGGCACAGCATCAAATCTTAGTGCAAAGCTATCTGAATACTTGGGAAACATAACCAGTTGAACGCAATTTAATTTAATAAATTTATTGCTTGCGTCAACTGTTGTTTCTGGCGTAGAATTTAGTCCTTCAAATACTACAGCGTCATCAACTTTTACACCGAGTATTTCTTGTGTTAAATATCCCGCGCATTTCCAAGTAGGTTTGGCTGTAGTTGAAAAAGTACCAACTAGAAATATTCTGCTAGTTGGTATTAATGGAATTTCTACAGGGTCGATGTAAGGAACTCGTACACCGCGCGGTCGCTGTATGCCGAATGGGAGGTCTGATGCCGTACTTTGCTGTAATCTACGCTGGTAAACGAGTTCCCATGCCCCAAAATTAGAAGGGCTAAACGATAATGCCATCGCCTAAACTCCATTCCTCGGCCGCTTCAAAAACATCAACACCTGATTCGTGTAAGAAATTTAAGAAAAAATCAGCGTCAACTTCACCCTTTAAAAAAGCATCTGTGGCTTTTGCCCGAACAAGCATTGATGCAATTTCTTCTTCATAATCCGCATCCGATTGTTCGGGGTACCAAATAGCGGGAGTAGAAAGTTGAGTGAGTAAACTACTATTCGCCACCATCGGCTAATACAAAATATTCAGGAATAAACCAGACTCGACCATATGCGCCACCAAGCTTAGACTTGACCGCGTTAAATGCAGCTTTTACTTCGGTATCTATAGCTGAAACTGATTGAATAGAAATAGGGGCAGAGTAATTGTATTGGGAACCACCACCTCTTTCGCCCTTTCCGTATCTCATGTATGGGCGCCCGCTGGGTTTGGCTCGCAATACCTTGGGACTTCCATCGGCAACCGTAGCGCTTACCATAGCTGGTCTAGCTCCCCTTGGTAACGGGTCTTCTGCCGCCGCATCGGTTAAATTAAGTGCTGCTACTGTAAAAAATTGTACAGATTCCTTAGATGCCTGCACTTTGTATTTTTTGGCTGTTTCACCCGCGGCGATAGACATTGGCTTGTAAGCGTAAGCAACTTTAGGCAGTCTGCGGCTAGTTGCTCCTTCTTCTCGAACTGGTGGTTTATACGCTTCTCGTGCCTTGGCGTATTTCAAATCAGCTTCTAGTTGTGCTGCTGTTTTACGGCGTCCCATATTGTTGTGTTTGAAAAAGTCTTTTTCCAGTTGTAGCAAGGCTTTTAGGTTATTTTCTCAACCGGAGAAGTTAAGTAGTCCAGCAAATTTTTACTAAAACTCAAAATTTTATTTATTACACCTGTTCAATAACGCTTCTTAGTCGAGTTCCCCCGGTAGCGACCAGGTTTATCGCGTTGGGTAGTCCTTGTATTTTGAGTTGTGCGTACTTAAATTTAACGTCTACACGTGGTCGTTTTGTGTATTTTTTGCGCGTCTGTCCATACACTCTATGTGTTCCAGGGTTAGCAGGATAGGAGCGGTCATGCTCGATAAATTGAAAATTATCGCGCTCAAAAGGGTGATTTTGAATTTTAATCACCTGCTTCACTACTCGTTCACCCTCGGCTTTTGACTTTACAAATAAACGTAAATCGTAACCTCTTTCTGTGTCTAAATACGTACATTTAAACCAACCTTTACCCCATTCAAATACAGGTTTAGCAAATTCGTTTTTAATTTCTCTTGCGAGTTTTTCAGCTTTAGCGCGCGTCATAGATTCGCTAGTTTCTGTTGCTAATCTAAAACTAATTTCTGCTTCGGCTCTAGATTCTCCGTTCCCGTGTGCTTCGCTGTTATATGGCTCTAAGAAATAAAGTGTTACCTGTGGCTTGTACTTCCAGTTCGTTTGTACTTCTTGCTCAGGAATGGCGTAAACAGGTCGTTGTATAGCTTGCATCCTGCCAATCGTTACCTCAAAAAGCCATTGTCTCATTTGAATTATTAATGCCGAATCATTATCTTTAATCAAACAAGCGTGCTTTAACCCACCTTTTGCTGTTGATAAATCATCGTCTTTTTGCTTACTGAACCATGCACGAACAAATTTATTATGCTCTTTTTTAACTAAATCCTTTAAATGGTTAAATTCACTGAAGCCTTGAGGTAATGTCATATTTTATCTTTGATTTAAATAATTAGTAAAGTTTTAAAATGGTTGCTCAAATGTCTAGCTCATCTTCTTCTGGTAATTTTCCACAACCTTCTTTAACAGCAGATGTTAATAATGATGTTGATTACTTATTTCCTGAAATGCTTATCAGGTATAGAGTCAACCACATAGGGCAAGCTAAAACAGTAGATATTGATTTAAAGCTAGGCAATGTCAAAATAGATGAAATTGATGCAGCACTTGATAGATTAATTGCGTATTTAAAAGCAGGAATAGCCCAAGATATGAACCCTGGTGTCACTCCTCCAGGTGGAACAGTTTTCCAGTAAAAAGCATTAATCATCGGCTTCTTTATCTCCTTCATTAATAGCAGTAGCTTGACTTGCATTTTTAGAGTCTTGCTCCTGTTTTTTGATTTTTTCTGATTCTGCTGGCTCTTGAGCTTTTTTAGATTTATCAGTATCTTTGAGTGATTCCTCTAATTCTTTCTGCTGTTCTCCTATTTGTTTAATAGTGTCTTGGACGCTCAAAACTTCTGATGCTACAGCATCCACTTGGCTTACTAACTCTGAGGCTTTTTCTAAAGAAGTAAAAAATTTATTTTGAAAATTAACGTTAGGATTAAACCACTTATAAGCATTCTCAGCTACTACACCAAATCGACGTAAAGCATTAGCCACAGAAGCATTCCAGTTTCCTACAACTTCTAGCGCACTGAGAATACTTTGCCCGATAGATTGAACACTGTTTAATAAATTAGCAGCAGCTTGATAAATGCGATTGTATTTTTTCCATTCTGCTTTAATTCCGCCCCAGGTTGATTCTCCTAAAGCAGTTTTTGCAGCTTCATCAAATTGCTTGCCTAAAATTGTTCCAATATCTAACGGACTACCATCTTCATCTTTAATTCCAATTACGGCTAATACGTTAGATATTGCACTTGTTAAAGTTTGCCCTAAATTATTACTGAGCATGTACGCATTGTGAAGCGTCTGCCACCACGTTAAGACGTTTAAAACTCGGTCTAAATGTAACCATTTAGCTACTTTATTAAGTTTGTCAAATATCTTTTGCAATAAACCAGACAAACCGCCAGTTACTTGTGGTCCAAGTTTTGTATTAATAACATCAACTTTGGCATTTAACGCCGCTACTCCAGCCAAATCAAACCCTTGAAGTAATAATTGTAGTTGGTCAAGTTTATTGTTATTGTTGTTTGCTTGGTCTAATATTTTTTGTTGACAACTTGAACACCCGTTAGGTGTTGGTGGCGGTGTTGGTGGTTCGGCTCTTCTAGGAAATCCAAAAGGAAAAGGAGAGGGAAAGCCAGGTGGCTTTTCGACTGGTGCTGGTGCTGGTGCTGGTGAGGGACTTGGTGAGGGTGAGGGACTTGGTGAGGGTGAGGGACTT
>ERZ1066118.1333-NODE-1333-length-16094-cov-12.790199_pt1 | contig 16094 bp, 13 predicted proteins | sample MGYA00382765_ERZ1066118 | MGnify/ENA primary metagenome ERZ1066118 (study PRJEB33369, sample SAMEA5778348) | biofilm metagenome | biome: Industrial cooling water; feature: Water cooling tower basin; material: Biofilm | place: United Arab Emirates | collected...
TTCCAGCGCCCATCTTCTAATAGGCGATCGCCGCCCCAATCGCTCATATTGAAGGGGGGATTAGCCAGAATAAAATCAGCCTTCAAATCCTTATGTAAGTCGTTGTGGAAACTATCGGCATTCTGGGAACCGAGATTGCCATCAATCCCCCGAATCGCCAAATTCATCTTGCATAGTTTCCATGTCGTCTAACTCGCCTAGTAGTTGTTTATCGAGTGCAGGACGGGCATAGTCTTTAGGCAGTACACCCTTAAGTGATGGGTTCTCTTTTTCAATCTCCACCATTGCATCATCGATTAACTTACCGATGGTGGGCTGTTTGGCATCATTTTGTAAGTGCGACCAACGCGCCACAGCAGGAACCCAGAAAATATTTTCAGCCGTGTATTCGTCGCGGTCTTCGGGGTCAGCTAAAGGATCGGTAGCGACCTTTTGATAGTGTTCTGCAAATGCATCAGAAATATATTTGAGGAAGATTAGACAGAGGGCAACGTGCTTGTACTCCCCTGCATCCATGTGACCGCGCAATTTGTCCGCCGCTGCCCACAATTTTTCCTCAAAACCCAATCCCGCAGGCAAGATGCCTGCGCTACGTGGTTCTGCATTTTTCTTGCCCCGCCTCATGCTGCACTCCAATACACGCTTGAGGGCAGCAAAAGTCATGTTTGTGTTAGATTATCTTTATGCCCAATTATTCTATGGTTCGAGCATAAAAAGTAGACCCGTCAAATGACCCCAGCAGGATTACGGCATTGATAAGGGGTATTTATGGGTGAGTTAAGGGCAATTACGGTTGTCGATTGGTTTTTTTGAGTTGAAGTGCGATTTCAGTCTGCGATCGGGCTAGGATGCGATCGCGCTCGTAGGATTTGGAATTGAAGGAGGAGAGGAGGCGATCGCTCGTAATTTAAACCTAATGGGATCTACACATCGCTGGGTAAGTAACTAATCTTGTGTAAAGCACTTAAAACCTCTTTCTCCCTTGAGTTTGCGATCGAATGACACTGTTTCTTGGCAACCTGCGTGAGTCGCGATCGCCCCAATTATATAATCTGAAAAGTCAGCTCTTCCCTGCTTCGCTCTCTGCAATGCTTGATAAACCACAGAACGGTTCTCGAACTCGAAAGTAGGACTTTGCAGCATTATCTCCAAGGTATTGAGGATTTCCTGTTTGTCAAACTTATAGGGGTTGCCTCGTAAAACCCAAACTAATTCGCACAACACAATATTGGCAATAAAGCACAGTTGTCCGCTTTCTATTACTAGGCAAGCTTGTTGCCACTGGCTTTCGTCATCGCGCGTTAAGTAGCGAACCAGGACATTTGTATCAAGCCCAATCACTAGCGCCCTCTGCGATCGCTTGCTCCATTTCCTCGATTGTTGCTGCTTTCATTCCCTTACGATGCAGAATTCCAGACAACGCTTTGGCAGGAAGATTTAATGGAATGAGTTTTACCTGCCCATCACTATCAATGACAAAATCAATCCTACTGCCTGCATCCAATTTCAAGTAATCTCGAATCTCCTTTGGAATTGTGACTTGTCCCTTACTCGTCACTGTGGCGCTAGTCATGCCTTAGTTCCTTACTTTACTTCCTTACATAATTGTAATGCTAAAGCTGTAGCTCATATATTGGTGGCTCAACTTTCACGGTCGAGAGTGCGAAGGTCGCTTTGCGTTTGCGGAGCATGGTCGAAGAGCATACCTTTCCGTTGGCATCGCCTACAACTTAAACCCCGTAAGTGTAAATTGTGAGAGAAGTTGGATTAACATCGCAGCGGTAAGGTATATGAATACCAAGCAATTACTGTTGGAGAAGTGGCGATCGCTTCCTTAGCGATCTGCGATCCAAAAAAACAGAGCAAATCCTGCAATGTATATTTTAAAACTGGATCGGGAATGCTGGTTATTTCGCGCGAGCCTGTAACTAGCAGTAGAGCGCTAGTTGGGATTCTTTCGAGCTTTTAGAAATAGAAAAGCCCTGCAGTTCGTGCAATTTTACACGCGGTGATGCAGGAAGTGATTGCTGAAAAATTGCATCTGTTCTATACCCTCCGCACTACAACTTCCTGAAGTATCTAGCGATCGGTAGCAGCCCGAAACCAAGCTTTTCATAGGTACGACGGGCTGGGGCATGACCGGGATCGCCTCCGGTTTCAACCATAGCAATGGACATTCCAGCATCTTTCATCCAATCCAGAGCGAATTTTATCAAAGCGCTACCAATGCCGTGACCTTGAGAGTCTGGATCGACAGCAACCATGTAGATTTCACCCATGCTGGACTCGGAGTGGAGTTTCACAGCTACAAAGCCCACGGTAGAACCTGCATCGATCGCAACCCATACATTTGTGTCTGCCGCAGCGCAGACGTCCTCGACTGCTTTTTGCTGGCTCATACGCCAATTATCGGGATAGAATGCCTGGTACACATCAGCACTCATCGCGTTCTGGATCGAATCAAAGACCGGAGTCCATGCTCGAAGGGAAAGACGAATGACGGCATCAAGTTGATTAGCTTCGTATGGTTCAATTCGCATTTCAGTATGAACTCCAGAAGAAACCGGATATTCCTAGGTCATGAAGCTACCTAAAATTCTCGATCGATTGAATTTTACAAAAAATTTACCTTAGCTGCAATTGCTAATATCCTTATGCAGCAAAAGCAACAATCGACAGAAGCAGAAAAATAATCAATAAAATAATCAATAGAAAATAAAATACCCCTGCCTACAGCATGGCAAGGGCTGAAGAAAATCTCGAACAAATTCGGCTATTCGCTCGCTAGTTGGGGCGCTTTCAAAGATAAAGCTGGTGTTGGCTTTTGTTCTGCCAATGTCGGCACCGATCGCCGTAAATGAGCTGTCAGTTGTACGGTTGTCGCATCGTACATTTGAGTCAGCATTTTCGGATACAGACCAATACCGATAATTGGTACTAGCAGACAAGCGATAATAAACACTTCTCGCGGTTCGGCATCGATCAAGGCTTCGTGGGAGGTTAATTCTTTGTTCTCTTGCCCGTAAAAAATCTCTCGCAGCATGGAAAGAAGATAAATCGGGGTCAAGATGACACCCACTGCCATCAGAAAGACGATAATCACTTTGAAGGTGAAATTATAAGCATCGCTAGTCGCGAAGCCCACAAATACCATCAATTCTGCGACAAAACCGCTCATACCTGGCAGCGCCAAAGATGCCATCGAACAAGTCGTCCACATGGCAAAAATCTTCCGCATCTGTTGCCCAACACCACCCATTTCATCCAGCATCAGAGTATGAGTGCGATCGTATGTTGCGCCGACGAGAAAGAATAGACTCGCGCCAATCATCCCGTGGGAAATCATTTGTAGGATCGCACCATTCAAACCCAAGTCGGTGAAGGAAGCAATCCCAATCACGACAAATCCCATATGAGAAATTGAAGAATAAGCGATTTTCCGCTTCAGATTTCTCTGGGCAAAGGACGTTAAAGCAGCGTAGATGATATTTACTACCCCCAGAATTACCATCGCAGGGGCAAAGAAAGCATGAGCATCGGGCAGCATCCCCGCATTCATCCGAATCAGGGCATAGCCGCCCATTTTCAGCAGGATACCAGCCAGCAACATATGTACTGGGGCTGTTGCTTCGCCGTGGGCATCAGGTAGCCAAGTATGAAGTGGAAAGATCGGCAATTTTACGCCGTAGGCAATCAGGAAAGCCCCGTATAGCCAAAGCTGAAAATTGAGGGGAATATCTTTAGCAGCCAGCGATCGCATGTCAAACGTGACGGTATCGCCGTAAAATGCCATCGTCAAGCCAGCTACCAAAATAAATAGCGACCCGCCAGCAGTGTAAAGGATGAACTTGGTTGCAGCATACTGCCGTTTCTTACCACCCCAGATTGCCAGCAACAAGTAGACAGGAATTAGTTCTAGTTCCCACACCAGGAAAAATAGCAACATATCCTGCACGGCGAATACAGCAATCTGACCGCCATACATCGCCAGTAACAGAAAGTAGAACAGGCGGGGTTTTAAAGTTACAGGCCAAGCCGCCAGGGTTGCCAGCGTCGTGATAAACCCTGTCAAGATGACCAGGGGCATCGACAAACCATCAACCCCCACCGACCAATTCAAGTCCAATTGGGGAACCCACGCATATCTTTCCACCAATTGCAACTCTGGATTAGCCAAGTCGTACTGGGTATAAAATGCGTAAACGATAATGGCAAAATCAATCAACCCCACTACCAGAGCGTACCAGCGTCCTGTCGAACCCTCTTTGGAAGGTGGCAGTAGCGGAATGAATAGCGAGGCAACAATTGGAAACAGAATGATTATTGTCAGCCAGGGAAAATTAGCTGTATTCATCTCTAACTAGGGAGTAGGGAGTGGGAGAGTGGGAGTCGGGAGTGTGGGAGTGTGGGAAGTGTGGGAAGTGTGGGAAGTGTGGGAGGACGGACAAAGAACTTTCTTCTTTATCCCCCCGCTCTCCCCTTGTCTTTCTTCTCTCTTGTCTTCCCTCTTTCTCTAGCCCCTCACTCCTCGCTCCTCGTCCCTGAATTAAGTTACGCCAAACACGATAACCATACCGAGAACTGCAGCAAACACAATCAAGGCATAGAATTGGGCGCGACCGTTTTCCAGGTATTTTAAGCCTTCGCCGCTAATGAGCGTGAAGAAACCCGTGAGGTTCACCGCACCATCGACGACGCGATAATCGACTTCCATCACTTGACGGGCAAGGCGACGGCTACCCAAGACGAACACTTTATAGTAAATGTCGTCAAAGTACCACTTATTGAGCGATAGCTCGTAAAGCGGTTGAATTTTGGCAGCGATCGCGGCAGGATCGATCTTGCGCCACAAGTACATCAACGAAGCTAAGGTAATTCCTATCAAAGAAATACCTACAGAAGCCCCTGCCAAAGTGTAGAATTCCGTCGGCTCGAACTCGGCAGCTTTCTCGATCGCCTGTGCTAGGGTTTCGCTGGGAGGATAAATAAACTCCTCGAAGTAATTAGCAAACGGCGTACCGACTAAACCAATAAGCATCGACGGTATAGCTAAGATTGCCAAGGGTAAAGCCATCGTCCAAGGGGACTCATGGGGATGTTCGCTGTGTCCGTGGCTGTCGTGGCTGTCGTGGCTGTCTGCAGTTGCTGCCAATTCTCGCGTATCCATTGCCCCTGGTCCAAAATTGGGCGCGAGGGATGCTTCCGACTTTAATTGATAACGGATTTCCATTTCATTGCCCCGGAATTTCCCTTCAAACGTCGAGAAATACATCCGAAACATGTAGAAAGCCGTAATTCCTGCTGTTAGGTAGCCTACACCCCAAAGCACGGGGTTAGTAGCAAAGGCTGCCCCTAAAATCTCGTCTTTCGACCAAAAACCAGCAAAAGGCGGAATTCCAGAAATTGCTAAACAGCCAATTAAAAAGGTAATTGCCGTGACTGGCATATAGCGCCGCAGTCCCCCCATTAAGCGCATGTCTTGCGCCAGAACGGGGTCGTGACCGACAACAGCTTCCATCCCGTGGATGACTGAACCGGAACCGAGGAACAACATCGCTTTAAAGTAAGCGTGGGTCATTAAGTGGAACAATCCCGCGCCATACGCGCCTAAACCCATCGCCATCACCATATAACCCAATTGGGAGATGGTGGAATAAGCCAAGCCTTTCTTAATGTCGTTTTGAGTAATCGCGATCGTTGCCCCTAAAAATGCCGTGAACGCACCAGTATAAGCAATTACGTTCATTGCCGCTGGTATGCCTTCAAACAGGGGATACATGCGAGCGATTAAAAACACTCCAGCTGCCACCATTGTTGCAGCATGGATCAAAGCTGAAATGGGCGTGGGACCTTCCATTGCATCCGGTAGCCAGACGTGCAAGGGAAACTGAGCTGACTTAGCAACTGGTCCTAAGAAAACGAGAACGGCGAATATAACTGCCAAGAAATTGCCGATCGAACCGGACTCTACTAGAGTTTGCAACCGCTCGCCAATTTCGCCAAACTCAAAGCTGTTGGTTGCCCAGTAAAGCCCTAAAATGCCTAACAGCAAACCGAAGTCACCGACGCGGTTGACGACAAACGCCTTCTGTGCAGCATCTGCTGCTGCCTTGCGATCGTACCAGAACCCAACTAGCAGGTAGGAACACATCCCCACCAGTTCCCAGAAAATATAGATCTGGACGATATTGGAGCTGACTACCAGACCGAGCATGGAAGAACCAAACAAACTCAGGTAGGAATAGAAGCGCACGTAACCTGGGTCGTGAGCCATGTAACCATCGGTATACACCATCACCAAAAAGGCTACCGTTGTCACTACCACCAACATCATGGCTGTCAGGTGGTCGATCGTATATCCCATACTTAAATGGAAATTTCCTGCTGCTGCCCATTCCAGGGTTCTGGTATATGGCGCGTGTCCTTGAACTTGACTCCAAAGCAAAGCAAAGGAATGCGCCATTGCCGCTCCCATTAAAGAGATGACAAATACAGCATTTAGTTGCCGCAGGCGGTTAGTCGCCTGGTTTGCCGATATTAACCCCAGACCGACCAGCATCGCCCCGACCAGAGGTAATACCGGAATCAGCCAGGCATATTGATAGATAGCTTCCATCACTTGCGCCTACTTTGAGAACTTTACTACTAACTTAATGAAGCTATTAGCTTTTTTGTCATTTGTCATTTGTCATTTGTCATTTGTGTGGAACTGATTATAAATGACAGATGATGAATAACCTCTGATGACTAATCGCTTGCTCCAAACTGTTAACAATTGTGACACATGGCTCCGATTGTAAAATACCCCACCTGAGGGAACCTAGATGGGGAAAATTTAATATGACTTTAGTTTTTACGAGGGGTGAGGAGTGATTAGTGGCTAGTGGCTGGTGGCTAGTAGCTAGAAAACACCAGTCACCAGTCACGAGTCACCAGCCACTTATTTTTCTAACTCCTCGCTCCTATTTCCAGTCGAACGGAGTTAGCGTAGTCGCATTGAATTGACTCTAGCACTCGCCGCAGTTCATCTCTACCATGAAGGCGATCTAATCGCTGTCTGACAATACCGTTCTCAATCAAAATCAGTGTGGGTAGGGTTGTGAGTCGATAAGTATTGGATAATCTAAAATTTTCATCCGCATTTACTCCCACTATCTTGACATGCTGGCTACCATACTTGTGAAACTCTGACAGTACAGGCTGGATTAAATGGCACAACCCGCACCAGGGAGCCCAGAAATTGACCAAAACTGGAACTGGAGATTCTAAAACTTCTTTTGTAAACGTCCGCTCGTTAACTGACAATACCATGTTTCCCCTAGGCGGAATTATCTGAGTTTGCTATCAACTTGGAATTATGCTACATCGATTCGGGATCAATTCTAAAGTAGGGAAGATCGATTTTGTTAGGGAGTCGGGAGTCGGGAGTCAGGAAATTTTGGATTTTAGATTTTGGATTATCTTGTTCCGCGACTCTCCCTCAGCATCCTCAAACCCCTCAGCTCTCTTTTCTCCTGTCTCCTGTTTTTTAACTTTTGACTTTTGAATTCCTCATTACCAGGGAACCCTCGCCGTAGCTTGGATCAGCAACGGATGCGATCGCCACAACAAAAAGACAAAGATGGCAACGCCTACATAAGCAGGGCGAAGAAATTCTTGCCACTGTAATGTTTGTCGTCCTTGCGCGATCGCGCCAAAGGGAATGATGGAGGTACGGGACTTAACTTTTTCAAATGCTTCTGGGTAGCGGCTACTCCAGCGGCGATCGCCGTGCCATACTCCAAATAAATGATGCAGCACTAAACCGATGGAAGTGACGAGGGTAAAACTCGTCCCCAACCACAAAGTATGGGCAATACACCAAACAATCTGTCCTACCATCTGTGGGTGGCGGGTGATGCGAATAATTCCCGTCTCGTAGAGATGAACTTCAGGTTTTTGCACTGCGGCAATTTCCAGTAAGTTAAACGTGGCGGGATAAAGAAACAAGAAAGAAATAGCAGATAGCACCCAAACCATTTCCCGCACGCCAGGAACGGCTTGTACCTGCCAAAGTTGAGCGCCATCGTAGCGGTGGTTGAAAAAGTAAATCACCAATCCGACAGCTAAGGGCAAGCTGACACTGGCGAATAAAATGCGGTAAAGCCTAGCACCAATTAATTTTTCTGCCTGCATTCGCAGCGCCGCCAGACCGCTATGGGCGATCGCAAATCCTAGTAATAGACCCAGCATGACAAAATGGCTGGGTGTTAACCAACTGTAATTCATTCGAGGGATTGGGTTAGGAGCTAGGGGTTAGGGTAAGAAAGAGCAAAGGGGCAGAGGAGGCAATGCACCACGCACCACGTACCACTTTCTATTAGTAAATTTTATATATTTTGTTCCTGTAAAGCTCCGATCGCGAATTATTAGGAGACTTTATATATTAATGTGGTGTTAGGGTCATTTTCGCAGAATGTTTCCCACTTTGAGCAGATGACACATTCGCGTTTTCTTACCAGTCGAGTAGGTTACTTGAAGTCTCCTTTCGTATTCATGGATATAGCTGTATGTCTGACCTACCTTTCACCTTAGATCAGTTACGCATTCTTAAGGCGATCGCTGCTGAAGGGAGCTTCAAGCGTGCCGCTGACAGTCTTTATGTCTCTCAACCTGCGGTGAGCTTGCAGGTGCAAAACTTAGAGCGGCAATTGGACGTGCCTTTATTCGACCGAGGCGGACGTAGAGCGCAACTGACAGAAGCAGGGTATCTGCTGCTCAATTATGGAGAAAAAATTCTCAGCTTATGTCAAGAAACCTGTCGGGCAATTGAGGATCTGCAAAATCTCCAAGGCGGAACTCTGATTGTCGGTGCTTCGCAGACTACTGGAACGTATCTTTTGCCGCGCATGATCGGGATGTTTCGTCAAAAATATCCTGACGTAGCAGTACAGTTGCACGTTCACTCAACTCGCCGCACTGCTTGGAGCGTAGCGAACGGACAGGTAGACTTAGCCATAATTGGCGGAGAAATTCCCTCTGAGCTGCAAGAATCTTTACAGATTGCTCCTTATGCCGAAGACGAGCTAGCGCTGATCTTACCAGTGCTGCACCCCCTAGCAAAAGCCGAGAAAATCTATAAAGACGACCTGTATAAACTTCAGTTCATCGCCCTCGACTCTCAATCTACAATTCGCAAAGTCATTGACTCCGTATTGACTCGCTGCGAGATCGACACTCGTCGGCTCAAAATTGAAATGGAACTCAATTCGATTGAGGCAATTAAAAATGCGGTACAGTCGGGATTAGGAGCTGCTTTTGTTTCTGTATCCGCGATCGCCAAAGAGCTGCAAATGGGTATCTTGCACCGCTCTGCAATTGAGGGGGTAGTGGTAAGGCGGACGCTAGCAGCAATCTTAAATCCCAACCGCTACCGCTCGAAGGCTGCTGATGCTTTTATCCGCGAGATTTTACCCCAATTTACGACTCCCGGTTGGGGCAAGGAACTGTTAGAGTCACCGCGAGTTGCCAAGGAGACTATAGAAGTAGTAACGCCAGAGGTTGAAGAAGTGAATTGAGTTGTTTGAGCTAGACAGCTAAATTAAAAGCTATAGGAGTGGTGAGTGGTGAGTGGTGAGTGGTGATAGGTCACTGGTCACTGGTCACTGGTCACTGATAACTGTCCCTAGCCCCTGCCGTTCATGGAAGTTTTCTGTACTCGTTTAGGCTGTCCCCGTCCGCTCAATAATTTTGCCGATCTCGATAACAGCGCTATTCTCAAAACAACAGAACAAAAATATTGCACCTGTTGCGGTATGCCGCTGATTTTACAGGGGCGCTATCTACCAGTAAAACTTCTAGGACAAGGGGGGTTTGGTGCGGCTTTTTTGGCACGCGATCGCTATACGCCTGGGATGCGTCAGTGTGTAGTGAAGCAATTCAAGCCCTCTGGTGACTTGAGCGCTACTCAACTGATGACTGCCCAAACTCTATTTGAACGGGAAGCAGTCGCATTAGAACAACTCGGAGATCGCCACGACCAAATCCCCGATTTGTTGGCTTTTTTCGAGCTGAGCGTACCGAGTTGGCAACCAAATAAACAAGAGCGGTTTTTCTATTTAGTTCAAGACTTTATCGACGGTCAAACGCTAGAAGCAGAGTTAGAGTCTCAAGGTCAATTCTCCGAACCGCAGGTCTTGCAACTGCTCTACGCCATTCTACCCGTGTTACAGTTCGTTCACGAGCAAAAAACCATTCATCGCGATATCAAACCATCTAATATCATCCGCGATCGCGACGGTAAGCTTTACTTACTCGATTTTGGTGCAGTCAAACAGGTGACGAGCCAAGCAGGAGGAGGGCAATCTGCTTCGACTGGAATTTATTCTATGGGTTTTGCTCCTCCAGAACAAGTTTCAGGTGGGGAGGTTTACCCCTCTACAGACTTGTATGCCTTGGCTGTAACCGTAGTCAACCTACTGACTGGTAAAAAACCCACAGATTTATACGATGCTGGTCGCAATCAATGGCACTGGCGCCAGGATGTTGAAGTTAGCAATGGGCTAGCTAGCATTTTGACCAAGATGCTATCAACACAACCTCAGCAGCGCTACCAGTCAGCTGCCGAAGTCCTCACTGCCCTGCAACAGCTCGATCGCCCTACCCCCAAGCCACCAACTTCTCCACTGATAACTAGGCGACCTAGTTTTGCGCTGTGGGAGGTTTTAGCAGGAGCGGCTTTTAGCGGTTTTGAAGGTGGTTTGCTCGCGATCGCGCTTTCCAGCCTGCTTCCTTCTCCCGTCGTTGGTTGGGCGATCGCGGCTGTTATTCTGAGCGGTCTGGTTTTTGCCTTATCTCGCCGCTGGATCGAAAAGATCGATTTATTAATTATTTCAGTAATTTCCTTAGTTGTTGTGGTCTTAATTCCTGCCCTGCACGCCAATCTGAGCGTTTCTAGCATTTTAGTTCTCGCGATCGGTGGCGGATTAATTGCAGTTGCCCTCACAGCTTTATTTAAAATAATTTATCAACTGCTCAATCGAATTCTTTAACGAGGGAGTCGGGAGTCGGGAAGCGGGTGGAGGGCGAGGTTTCCTCGCTGTTCGCACCGCGTAGTCGGGAGTAGGAAGTAGAAACTTCCAGCTTTGACTTCTCCCTTACCTCTTCTCCCTTACCCCTTACCCCTAGTCATAGTATGTCGCGTAAAAATGAAACAGTTATTTTGCTACTATCGCTACTAATTACGCTCGGATTAGTAGGGGGAGGAGCTTTACTATTCAGTAATTTGTTTGGTAAATCGTTTGTCGGTATTGGGAACAATCCTAACTCGACTACTACAGATAATACTTCTCCGGATGAAAAACTAATTAGTTTTGGTGAAAAAACATTATTTCCGGGGAAGGTATCGCCAGCAAAACAGGCGGGGATAGATGCGATCGCCGCCGGAAATTGGAGCGTCGCGGTCGAGCAGTTGCAAGCAGCATTAGAACAAAATCGCAACGATCCCGAAACCTTAATTTTCCTCAATAATGCGAAGATTGGCGATCGCAAAAGCTACGCAATTGCTGCTGTCGTGCCTACTGGTACTAGCCCTAATGGTAGTTTGGAAGTTCTGCGTGGTGTGGCTCAGGCACAAACTGAGAGCGCTCGAACTGGGAATATTAATGGTGTCCCCTTAAAAGTAGCGATCGTCAACGACAACAACCAAGAAGACCAAGCCCGAAAAGTTGCCTCTACTTTAGTTAACAGTCCCGAAATCTTGGCAGTTGTCGGTCATTGGGCAAGCCAAGTCACCCTTGCTGTCGCACCGATATATAATGATGGGAAGTTAGTCGCTATCTCGCCTGTCAGTACTTCTGTTAAACTTTCCGGCATCAGTCCCTACATTTTTCGTACCGTTCCGAGCGACTATATTGCTGCGAGGGCTTTGGCAAATTACATGCTGACCAATTTACAGCAAAAAAATGCTGCTGTTTTTTTCAATCCCCAAAGTGCTTACAGTCAATCCTTGAAATCTGAGTTTGTCACAGCTATCCTGCTTGGAGGCGGCAAAGTTACATCCGAGTTTGACTTGTCAGATCCTAGTTTTAGCCCAGCCAACAGCATCAACCAAGCTATAAAACAAGGGGCAACAGCCCTGATGTTAGCTCCTAACACTGGGTCTAACACTAGCATTATCGACAAAGCCCTACAGGTCGTGCAAGTGAACCGCAGACGATTGCAACTTCTGGGCGGCGATGCCGTTTATACCTCAACTACGCTAGAAGTCGCGGCAGACGCAGCTGTGAATATGGTGGTTGCGATTCCGTGGGATATTGACACCGATCCTCAATCTCAGTTCGTGCGTCAGTCACGACAGTTGTGGGGGGCTGAGGTCAACTGGCGTACTGCTCTTGCCTATAACGCAACCAAAGCTCTGACTGCGGCAATGCAGCAATCTCCTACTCGTGAAGGGATTCAACAAACTCTTGCCAGTGCTAATTTTTCTACTCCTGGCGCAGCTAATCCAGTGCAGTTCCTTCCTTCTGGCGATAGTAATGCATCAGTGCAATTAGTAAAAGTAGTGCGTCAAGTCAATGTAAGTACTGGCTATGATTTCGTACCAGTGCGACAATAGCAATTTGGGTGCAACCAAACACAAGAACCATGACTTGGGGAGATTTTGCGATTCGTTTGCTGCTAGCGTTCATTCTTGGTGCGGCAATTGGTAGCGAAAGACAATGGCGGCGGACTCGATCGGTACTGAAAACGAACGTGTTAGTGTCTCTCGGTGCTGCCATGTTCGTCATGCTTTCAGCAATGATCCCTGGCGATGCCAGCCCCACACGTATAGCAGCCCAGGTCGTATCTGGTATCGGCTTTTTAGGTGGTGGCGTGATTCTGCGGGAAGGAACCAGCGTACGCGGACTCAATACCGCAGCTACCCTTTGGTGTGCCGCTGCCGTGGGCAGTCTTGTCGGGGCGGGATTACTATTTCAGGCTTATTTTGGCACTTTAGCAGTGGTAGGAGCAAATTTACTTTTGCGTCCGATGGTGCAGTGGTTTCAACAGTTAGACGAACAATTGATTACGCATACGAAAGCAGAAACTCGCTATTGCTGTCGCTTCATTTGTCTCACAGAAGACGAAGCGTCTGCCAGAGCTGTGCTGCTGGCACAATCTGTGTCGGGACAGTTGATGTTAAATGAATTGTCGAGTAAAAATATTAACGGTAAAGATTTCGATCTGTTCTCTCCAGTAGAAGTTAAGGCAGAATATATCTCCAACGGTCGCAACGACCTGCTAATGGAAGAGATTGCCATGCAGTTACGCTCGAATGTTAAAGTAACTGCAATTAAGTGGGAAGTAGTTACAGAAGATACAGATTAAGCAGAGACGCGATCGCCAAACTCATTGCTACTATATATAGGCAAATCTCTTCTACGTATAGGCTCCAACTCAGTAAATTTGCGTAAGTAATTTTACGGTTAAAATGTACTGCATTATATTTTTTCCGTAAAATTACGGTTGGTACTGGAGTAGTTGTGGTTCTATTTTGTTTGGTTATGGGTCAAATATTATCTATATGTTAAAAAACTGGCTCTCAGTCCGTAGTTTTGTTGGTGAGAATTCATTGCGTACTCTTGTTGCGATCGCCCGCAGTGCAGGTGCTAGAAAATATTACTATTAGATTATTACTATTAGACTCTTAAGAGCCTTTAGTATCTGAGCTTTACTAAGTCATGGTAATAAAAATCTGAGGCTGGGAAATCATTTAGAAATGTCTCGCAATACTTGACTTAAATCCTATTTTCAACTTTATGTTGCAAAGTAAAAAAAATACTATTCTGGTACTCTATTTAATTGCCCTCTGCCTAATCGGTCCGCTGATTTTTTGGTTGAGTTATCGCAGCGGTAGAGGAGGGCAACAAGCAACTCAAGCAGCTCTAAATGAATTGCTCAGTTCCCCTAATCCCAACCCAGCTTTACAAAAACGAATTAGTTTAGGTAATAAAGTTTTATTTACAGCCGATAATAATCCAGACAAACAAGCAGGAGTACAAGCTTTTGCTTCTGGGAACTTTCCTGCAGCAGTAACTAAATTTAATTCGGCTTTACAGGTAAATCGCAACGATCCCGAAACATGGATTTACTTAGATAATGCTTCGGCAGCTGCCATTAGCAATACGATTAAAGTAGGCGTCAGCGTTCCCGTAGGCGGTAATTTAAATGTTGCCAGAGAGATACTGCGGGGTGTGGCACAGGCACAATACGAGGTCAACCACAGTGGCGGGATTGGCGGTAAATTAATTCAAGTTCAGATTGCCAACGATGATAATAGCCCCGCTGTTGCCAAACAGATTGCGGCTGAATTTGCCAAAGATCCAGATATTCTTGCCGTAGTAGGGCATAACTCTAGCGATGCATCCCTCGCCGCTGCTCCCATCTATCAAAAAAGCGGTTTGGTCATGATTTCGCCCACTAGCGTAGCGCGAAACTTAAGTGGAATTGGTAGATTTATCTTTCGGACTACACCAAATACGAGAGCGATCGCTGATTCCCTGGCTAGCTATATAGTGAAAACGGCACGCAAAACCAGAATCGCTATCTGTGCCGATTCCCAGGCAGAAGCAAGTCGCTCGTTTCAAGAAGAGTTTACTTCTAGCGTGTTTGAAAATGGCGGTTACATCACCAGTACCTCTTGCGATTTTGCTGCTGCTAATTTCAATCCCAGCGAAATTCCCTCTCAAGCAGTTAGTGATGGGGCAGAAGCTTTGTTGTTAGCACCAGCTGTCAATAAAATTGCTCAAGCATTGGAAGTAGCGCAATCGAATCGCGGTCGATTAACTCTGTTCGGCAGCCATACAATGTATGCATACAACACGTTGCAGCAAGGACAAGCTGATGTCAATACTATGGTACTGTCCGTACCTTGGCATCCTTCTGTGTTTCCCGATAGTTATTTTGTCGCCAATGCCAAGCGATTTTGGGGTGGGGCTGGTAATTGGCGAACTGCTTTAGCTTACGATGCAGCAATGGCTATTTTTACAGGTTTAAAATCAGGTACTAACCGCGAACAAATCCAGAAGGCGCTGTCGAATTCTGGTTTTACTTTGAAAGGGGCGACCGGAGTAGTCAAGTTTTTACCGTCAGGCGATCGCCAAGAATCAGGAACTTTAGTTAGAGTTCAGCCTGGTAGATACTCTGGTACGGGTTACGATTTTGCCCCTCTACCTAGTTCGGTTGACACCAGCCTTCGTTGATAGAGAGACGATACGGAGAAAGTTGCTCGCAGAGTTTGTGCTACCCAAATAAGAACAACCACAGGGGAATCATCAGCGGTAGTAAAAGCGTACTGAGAACGATCGTACTCGCAGCTACCGGACGGCTGAGGTTGTATTCTTCTGCTAAGATCGCGTTGGCAAACGCACTTGGCATTCCAGACATCAAGACTAAAGCCAAGCGTCCTCCGTGGGAAAACCCCAGGCATGTCATAGCCAATCCTGCCAAGGCAGGTAAGACAAGCGTTTTAATTGTACTCGGAACGATCGCTGCCCGTAGATTTTTAATTCCTCGCAGTTGCGACAATTGCATCCCAATCAGTAGAAAAGCTCCAGGTAGAACTAAATAGACTATTGCCTGAAGTAAGGGATCGATAAAACTAATCATCTGCCAAGATTTACTGTAATAACCGACTGCAAACGCCCATAAAGCAGGAACGCGCAAAATATCTCGCCATGCAGCCTCCCATTTGTTGCTTGCTGTTGTTTGCCCGAAATAGCTGGCTAAAAATACTCCCAGTCCGTAACTACCAATCAGATTGTGCGTTACACCATACAACACTACCCAGACTAAATAATCTTGACTGACAAAAGCCGGGACGATCGCCAACCCGATAAATCCCGTGTTGCCCAAAATTGAAGCGAGGACAAAACTGCCACGTTCAGCGCGATCGCTAGGATAGCAACAATCGGAATTGTTTTTCTTGGATGAAACCGAGTAGTGCTGAGCCAGTTGTTTTAGCAACTGCAAGCTGCAATAAGCTAAGCCTAAACCTAACAGCAGTATTGCGATGGTCATAACTGGTGGCAACCAAATCGATTGAGATAAGTTTGACTTGCGCGTCAGTACGAAAA
>ERZ1066118.1334-NODE-1334-length-16094-cov-11.090716_pt1 | contig 16094 bp, 15 predicted proteins | sample MGYA00382765_ERZ1066118 | MGnify/ENA primary metagenome ERZ1066118 (study PRJEB33369, sample SAMEA5778348) | biofilm metagenome | biome: Industrial cooling water; feature: Water cooling tower basin; material: Biofilm | place: United Arab Emirates | collected...
CCGGCGAGGCGGTCGGCGCCGACTCGGGCCCGACGCGCGCCGACGCCTGAGCGCTCCGCGCCGCGCGGACCGGCGGAGCGCTACCGCCCGGCGGGGACGACCCGCACCACGCGGCCGTCCGAGGCGTCGGTGACGAGGTAGAGCAGCCCGTCGGGCCCCTCGGCGACGTCGCGCACGCGCGCCCCGAGCTCCTCGAGGTGGCGCTCCTCGCGCGTCACCCGCCCGTCGGCGACGACCAGCCGCACGAGCGTGCGCGTGCCGAGCGAGCCGACCACCAGACTGCCGGCCCACCCCGGGTAGCGGTCGCTCGTGACGAAGGCGGCGCCGGAGGGGGCGATCACCGGATCCCAGTAGTAGACCGGCTGCTCCATCCCCGCCTTCGCCGTGCCCTCGCCGATCGACGCACCCGAGTAGTCGCGCCCGTACGTGATCACCGGCCACCCGTAGTTGCGCCCGGCGACGGGGGCGTTCAGCTCGTCGCCGCCGCGAGCGCCGTGCTCCACGGTCCAGAGCTGCCCGGTGGTGGGATGCAGCGCCGCCGCCTGGACGTTGCGGTGCCCGTACGACCAGATCTCCGGGCGCGCCCCCTCGCGGCCGACGAAGGGGTTGTCGCGCGGGACGGTGCCGTCGGCGGCGATGCGCACCACCTTGCCGATCGTCGTCGAGAGGTCCTGGGCCCGCTCGCGCTCGCTGTAGCGGTCCCCCTGGGTGACGAAGAGGGTGCCGTCGCGCCCGAAGACGAGGCGCGAGCCGAAGTGGTTCCCGCCGCCTGTCTTCGGCACCTGTCGGTAGAGCACCTGGACGTTCTCTAGCTGGGTGGCGTCGGCGCTCAGGCGCCCGCGCGCCACCGCCGTGCCGGCGGTGCCCCCCTCCCCCGGCTCGGCGTACGACAGGTAGACCAGCCGCGACTCGGCGAAGCGCGGGTCGAGGGCGACGTCGAGCAGTCCGCCCTGCCCGCGGGCGGCGACCGCCGGCGTGCCGGCGACCGGGGGGGAGACCGTCCCCGACGGATCGACGACGCGCAGCCGCCCGGGGCGCTCGGTCACGAGCATCCGCCCGTCGGGGAGGAAGGTCAGCCCCCAGGGGTGCTCGAGGCCGCGCGCGACCGTCTCGGCGCGCACCACGCCGGCGACCGCCGCCGGGGTCGGCGAGCGCTGTCCGGCGCCGTTGGCCGGCGGCTGCGGAGGGGTCTGACAGCCGGCGAGCGCGCCGCCGAGGACGAGGGACGGCACGGTGAGCGCGGTCGCGAGCAGGCGGGCGGGTGCGGCGGGCATCAGCGTCTCGGGTCGGTCGGGGTGGCGAGCAGGTGACGATAGAAGTCGAGGGTCTGGGCGGCGATGCTCGCCCAGCTGAAACGTGCGAGCACCCGCGCCCGTGCCGACCGCCCCATCGCCGCGCGTCGCTCGGGGTCGGCCAGCAGCGCCGTCACCGCGGCGGCGAGGGCCGCGGAGAAGGCCTCCGGATCGCGTGGCTCCGGGGAGTCCCCCCCCGCCGTCTCGAGCGGGACGAGCACCCCGGTCTCGCCGGGGACGACGATCTCGGGGATCCCGCCGACCGCCGAGGCGACCACGGGGGTCTCGCACGCCATCGCCTCGAGGTTGATGATCCCGAACGGCTCGTACACCGACGGGCAGACGAAGACGGCGGCGTGCGTGTAGAGCCGGATCACGTCGGGCTTGGGGAGCATCTCGGGGATCCAGACGATCGTCGCCGCCGAGTCGCGCCGCGCCGCCTCGACCAGCGCCGCCATCTCGGCGGCGATCTCCTCGGTGTCGGGGGCGCCGGCGCACAGCACCACCTGCACCCCGGCCGGGAGGTGGCGGACGGCGCGCACGAGGTGGAGAATCCCCTTCTGGCGCGTGATGCGCCCGACGAACAGGACGATCGGGCGCTCCGGATCGACGCCCAGCCGGGCGAGCGTCGCCGGGTCGTGCTGCGGGCGGTACTCGTCGGGGTCGATCCCGTTGTGGATGACGCGCACCCGCTCGGGCGCCACGCCGTAGAGCGCCTGGACGTCCGCCTTCATCGCCTCGGAGACGGCGACCACGCCGTCGGCGTTCTGGTAGGCGGTGCGCTCGATCCAGCTGCTGGCGTGGTAGGCGGTGCCGAGCTGCTCCACCTTCCACGGCCGGTGCGGCTCGAGCGAGTGCGTGGTGAGCACCAGCCGGGCGCCGGTGAGCGGGCGGGCGAGGCAGCCGGCGAGGTGCGCGTACCAGGTGTGGCAGTGGACGATCTCCGGCGCGTCGGCGAGCCCCACCATCGCCAGGTCGCGCACGAGCGCGTCGAGCAGCTTGGCGTGCCGCGGGTCCTGCGCCGCCAGGCGCACCGGCGGGGCGACGCCGCGCACGCGCGGGTTGCCGTCCGGGGCGTCCTGCTCGCCGAAGCAGAGCACCTGCACCGCGTGCGCCCCGCCCTCGGCGCGGGCGAGCTCGCGGGCGAGGTACTCGATGTGGACGCCGGCGCCGCCGTAGACGTGCGGCGGGTACTCGTTGGTCAGCTGGGTGATGCGCATCGGGGCGCGCGGCTGTCGGCGGGGTGGCGGGTCAGATGACGGTGCCGTCGGGGATCTCGGCGTTCTTGAGGATCACGACCACCCCGTCGCGGATCTGCCACCCGGGGCCGGCGCCCTCCTGCACGCGCGCGGCGTTGGTGATCACGCAGTTGCGCCCCACCGAGGCGTTCTTGTCGACGATCGCCTCCTCGATGCGCGAGCCGGCGCCGATCCCGGGCAGGCGCGGCCCCTCGACGCGCGCCCGCGTGTCGGGCGCCTCCCAGCGGTAGTAGTCGGCGCCCATGAGCACCGTGCGGTGCAGCCGCGCCCCGGCGCCGATGTAGCTCCGGATCCCGATCACCGAGTCGGAGATGTCGGCGTCCTCGATGACGCTCGCCTCGCCGATGATCGCGTGCTCGACGCGCGAGCGGGTGATCTTCGCCGGCGGCAGCAGCCGGGCGCTCGTGTACAGCGGCATGCGCGCGTCGAACAGGTTGAACTCGGGGTGCGGCTGCGCGAGCATGATGTTCGTGTCGAAGAACGAGCGCACCGTGCCGATGTCGTTCCAGTAGTCGGTGAACGGATAGGCGACGACGCGCCGCTCGCGGATGGCGCGCGGGATGATCGACTTGCCGAAGTCGTGCTCGTCCGGCCGGTCGTCGAGCACGTCCTCGAGCACGCGGCAGTCGAACACGTAGATCCCCATCGACGCCAGGTAGACGCGCCCGGCGGCGGCCAGCTCGGGGGTGACCGGGCTCTCCTTCCCCGGCAGCTCGGCGGGGGTGGGCTTCTCGTGGAACTCGGTGATCCGCTGCTCGCCGTCGGTCTTGAGGATCCCGAAGCCCGGGGCGTCGGCGGCGATCACCGGGGTCGCCGCCACGGTGATGTCGGCGCCGGTGCGCTGGTGATGCTCGATCATCACCCGGTAGTCCATCGTGTACAGCTGGTCGCCCGAGAGGATGACCACGTGGTCGTGCGGGTAGTTGCGCATGTGGGGCATCCCGCGCCGCACGGCGTCGGCGGTCCCCTGATACCACCGCTCCGAGGTCGGCGTCTGCTCGGCGGCGAGGATCGTCACGAAGCCGCCGCGGAAGCGGTCGAAGCGGTAGGTGCGCGCGACGTGGCCGTTGAGCGAGGCCGAGTTGTACTGCGTCAGCAGGAAGATCCGGTCGATCCCCGAGTTGATGCAGTTGGAGATCGGCACGTCCACCAGGCGGTACTTGCCGGCCAGCGGCACCGCCGGCTTGGCCCGGTGGGCGGTGAGCGGGTAGAGCCGCGTGCCGGCGCCACCGCCGAGGATGACCGCGAGCGAGCGATTCATGGGGGGGAGTACCCGGGGCGACGAGGGTGAGGGGCCCGCACGCCCGGTCGGGGGACGCGGGCGCGCGCGTGTGGGGCAGCATACCCAGTGCCCACGCGCGGAGCCAGCCGCCGCGCGGCGCGCCGGCGTGCGGCAGCACGGGGCGGGGGTGGCGCGTAGTGCAGCAGGTCAGCCACCGCCCGTCCCCCGCCCCCACCCTGCCCACCCGCCCCGATGTCGACCGACAGGCGCGTCCGCCACGTCCGCTGGTCCGAGCTCCCGGAGGAGCCAGTCACGGCGCAGCTCTCCCGCCGCCTCGTCACCGGCGACCGGATGATGCTGGCGCAGGTCTACCTGAAGAAGGGGTGCATCGTGCCGCGCCACTCGCACGAGAACGAGCAGATCACCTGGATCCTCGAGGGCGCCCTGCACTTCTGGATCGGCGAGGACGGCGCCGAGGAGATCGTCGTCCGCGCCGGCGAGGTGCTCCACATCCCGTCGAACGTCCCGCACCGGGCCGAGGCGCTCGAGGACACGCTCGACGTCGACGTCTTCTGCCCGCCGCGGCAGGACTGGCTGGACCGCACCGACAGCTACTTCCACCAGCAGGACGACGCGCCGGGCGCCCCCCCGGCCGGGCGTTAGCCGTGGACCTCGGGATCCGCGGCCGGGTGGCGCTCGTCGCCGCGTCGAGCCGCGGGCTGGGGCGCGCGGTGGCCGAGGCGCTCGCCGCCGAGGGGGCGTCGCTGGCGCTGTGCGCGCGCGGGGCGGAGGCGCTGGGGGAGACCGCCGCGGCGATCCGCGCGCGCCACGGCGTGCCGGTAATCGACGTCGCCGCCGACGTGAGCGATCCGGCGGGGGTCGCCGCGGTGGTCGACGCGGCGGTGCGCGAGCTCGGCCCGGTGGACATCCTCGTGACGAACGCGGGCGGCCCGCCCGCCGGGCCGTTCGAGAGCCACGGCCGGCAGGCGTGGCACGACGCGGTGCGCACGACGCTCGACAGCGCCGTCGAGCTGACGCGGCTGGTGCTCCCGGGGATGAAGGCGCGCCGTTGGGGGCGGATCGTCAACGTCACCTCGATCGCCGTCAAGCAGCCGGTCGACAACCTGATCCTGTCGAACGCCCTGCGCGCGGCGGTCACCGGCTTCGCGCGCACCCTCGCCAACGAGGTCGCGCCGTTCGGGATCACCGTCAACAACGTCATGCCCGGCTACACCCGCACGGCGCGCGTCGACGCCCTCGCCGAGCGCACCGCGGCGCTCCAGGGAAGCACCCCGGACGACGCCCGCGCCGTGTGGGAGCGGCAGATCCCGATGGGGCGGCTCGGCGAGCCGGCGGAGTTCGGGGCGATGGTCGCCTTCCTCTGCTCGGCGCAGGCGAGCTACACCACCGGCGCGTCGATCCCGGTCGACGGTGGGTGGATCCGCAGTCTGCTCTGACGACCGCCCGGGGCCGGCGAGCGCTGCGCCGCCGCCCCCGGCTCCCACCCCCTCACCCCGCACCCCCCCGCCATGTCCGCCACCTCCGCGACGCTCGCGCCCCCGCCCGCCCCTCCCCGGTCGGCCCACGCGCCGGGCCCGTCCCTCGCCGGGCGCATGGCGCTCCTCTCGGGTGAGGGGGCGCTCGACGTCTTCCGCCGGGCGCTGGAGCTCGAGCGCGAGGGGCGCACGATCGTCCACCTCGAGCTCGGCGCCCCCGACGTCGACGCGGCGCCGCACGTGACCGAGGCGCTCGTGCGGGCGATGCGCGAGGGGGACGCGCGCTACGTCTCGCCGCAGGGGATCCCGGCGCTGCGCGAGGCGATCGCCGCCGACGTGCGCTCGCGCGGCGTCGAGGCGGACGCCGACCAGGTGCTCGTGACGCCGAGCGCGAAGACGGCGGTGTTCTACGCGATGCTCGCCCTCGTCGAGCCCGGGTGCGAGGTGCTCGTCCCCGACCCGGGTTTCCCGATCTACGCGTCGATGGCGCGCTTCGCCGGGGCGGAGCCGGTGGGGTACGCGCTCGACGCCGCCAACGCCCCGGACGTCGACGACATCGCCGCGCGCATCGGCCCGCGCACGCGGGTGCTCTGCCTCAACAACCCGAACAACCCGACCGGTGGCGCCCTGGGCGCGGCGGCGATGGCGCGGCTCGCCGCGGTGGTCGAGCGGCACGACCTGCGGGTGGTCACCGACGACATCTACTCGCGCCTCGTCTTCGAGGGAGAGCGGGCGCCGACGATCGCCGCCTTCGACGGGGCGCGCGAGCGGACGCTCCTGGTCGACGGGTTCTCGAAGAGCTACGCGATGACCGGCTACCGGCTCGGCTATCTCGTCGCGCCGCGCCCGTGGGTGGAGCCGCTGGTCACGATGGCCGTCAACGGGCACACCTGCGTCCCCCCGTTCATCCAGCGCGCCGGGGTCGCCGCGCTCACCGGGCCGCAGGACCTCGTCGCCACGCAGGTGGCCGCCTACCGCGCCCGGCGCGACCTGCTGGTGGCGGGGCTCGAGCGGATCCCGGGGGTGCGCTGCCCGGCGCCGGCGGGGGCGTTCTACGTCTACCCCGACTTCTCCGCCCCCCTCGCCGCGCACGGCGTCACCTCGCGCGACTTCGCCCGACGGCTGCTGGAGGAGCACGGCGTCGCGGCGATCGACGGAGCCGCCTTCGGCGCGCGCGGCGAGGGGCGCATCCGCTTCTCCTTCGCCTCGGCGCAGAGCGACCTCGAGCTCGCGGTGGCGCGCGTCGCCGACGCGGTGGCGGCGCTCGCCCGCGACTGACGCCCCGGGCGGACGGGGAAGGCGGCCGCGCGCGGGCCCGACTTCGGGCGCACGATACGGGAGGCGCCCCGGCAGGGGACCCGCCATCGTGTCCCCGTCCGCGCCAGTCCGCGCTCCCCCCACCCGCCGAGCCGATGCCCGCCACCCTCGCTCCCCCGCCTGCCGCGCGCGCCACGCCGGCGGCTCCGCCCGCCGACGACCCGCGCTGGGCCGCCGTCGCCGGGCGCGACCGGTCCGCCGACGGGCGCTTCGTCTACGCGGTGCGCACCACCGGGATCTACTGCCGCCCGAGCTGCCCGTCGCGCCGCCCGAACCCGGCGAACGTGAGCTTCCACGCGGACGCGGTGACCGCCGAGCTCGCCGGCTTCCGGGCATGCCGCCGGTGCCGCCCCGAGCGCGACGGCGAGGCCCCGCGCTCCGAGGGGGCGCTCGCCGTCGAGCGCGCCCGCGCCTGGCTCGACGCGCGCCCCGAGCGGCGCGTGACGCTGGCCGAGCTCGCCGCGGCGGTGGGGGTCAGCGCGCCTCACCTGCAGCGCACCTTCACGCGCGCGATCGGCGTCTCGCCGCGGCGCTATCAGGCGGCGCTGCGCGCCGAGCGGTTCCGGGCGACGCTGCGGCACGAGGCGACGGTGAGCGGGGCCGGCTACGCCGCCGGCTACGAGGCGAGCAGCCGCGCCTACGACGCCGCGGCCGCCCACCTGGGGATGTCGCCCGGCGCCTACCGCGGGGGCGGGCGCGGCGTCGTGGTGCGCTACCTCTGCGCCCCAACCGCGGTGGGCACGGTGCTCGTCGCCGCGAGCGCGCGCGGGCTGTGCGCCGTGACGCTCGGCGACGCGTGTGACGCGCTCGAGGCGGCGCTCGCCGCCGAGCTGCCGGCGGCGGTGCGCACCCGCGTCGCCGTCGAGTCGCTCGCCGCCGACGATCCGCTGCTCGGGTGGCTGGCCGCGGTGCGGGCGCAGCTCGACGGCGGGACGGCACCTCTCGCCGGCCCGCTGGACGTCCCGGGGACGGCGCTGCAGCGGCGCGTGTGGGAGACGCTGCGGACGATCCCGCCGGGGGAGACGCGGAGCTACGGGGCGCTCGCCGCGGCGAGCGGCACGCCGCACGCCGTGCGCGCCGTGGCGAGCGCGTGCGCCCGCAACCGGCTGGCGCTCGTCATCCCCTGCCATCGCGCGGTGCGGGCGGACGGGACCGCCGGCGAGTACCGGTGGGGCGCGGAGCGCAAGCGGACGCTGCTGGCGCGCGAGTCGGCGATCGCGGTGCGGCGGCTCGCCGCGGCCGGCGACGAGCGCGAGCCGTAGGGCCCGCACCGGCCGGCGGGCGCGGCGCGTGCGCGGGAGGGAGGCGGGACTCCATCGCGAGTCTGCGAGGAGGGCTCGCCGACCGGCGTTCGCGCGGAGCGCAGCGCGAGCGGGACGCAGGCATGCGCGCCGAGCGCGGCCGTGCGCCGCGCGCCGCCCCGTGCTCCGGCGCGCGGCGCGCATCGACCATCCGCCCAACGAGCGCAGCGCATCGCGAGGTGCGCACGTGCACGGTCGTGCGTGACGAGTTCGTACGGGAGTGCACGAAGGCGCAGCTTCTGCATACGCGTGTTTCGACGCGCGTGCAGGTGGTGAGAGGAGGGGAAGTGGAGCGGGATGCAGCGCGAACGTCCTCGCCGCCGGAGCAGCCATCATGTCGCAATCATCGAGTACCACGACCGTTCTCCCCCACGAGCCGCACGTCGAACGCCGCCGCACCCCGGCGGCCGCGCGCGGGCCCTACTTCATGGCCGTGCGCGAGGCATGGCGGCTGGCGCGCGACGCGGGCGACCCCGACCATCCGCGCCTGGCGCTCGCCATCGCCGCCTACGCGCGCGACGGGCGCGCCCGTGCGGTCCCGGTCGCCACGCTGCTCCGGGCGCTGGACACGGTGGTGTCGCCGTCGCACGGCGGCGATCCGGCGCTCGACTTCGGCCGGGCGCGCGAGCTCGCCGGATCGCTGCTGATCCGCAGCTACTACCGCGCCGACTGACGGGGGCGCCGGCGCGCGCACCGTCGCACGACCGGGGCGCGCGGCCTGTCGGGCCGCGTGCGGGGGTGCAGTCTCCGCGGGGACGCCCCCTCTCCCCCGCCGCCGGTGCCCGCCATGCTCGGTCCGTCCCGCCCACCGCAGCGCCGCCCCGGCGCTCGCCCCGTCCCTGACGTGCGCACCGGGGTGCACGGCGGCGCATTCGGGCTCGCGCTCCTCGCGCTCCTCGCCCTCCCGGCCGGCGTTCGCGGCCAGCCCGCCGGCGCGGCGACCCCGGCCGGCGCCCCCGCCGGCGACGCGCCGCGGCAGACCGAGAGCGACGCCTACACGCGCTACGAGCTGCTCGCGCCGGGCAGCGGGCGCTTCCGCATCCTGTACGACGTGACGGCGACCACGCCCGGGGCCCGCGCGTACTTCAACCCCATCCGGCGCGGCAGCATCGCCACCGACGAGCGGGTGACCGACCTCGCCACCGGGCGGCCGCTCCCGTTCGCCGTGGTCGACGGGCGGGTGGCCCGGGCCGGCGGGGTGGCCGGAGCCGACTCGACCGGGCAGTACATCAGCGCGACCCTCGCCCGCCCCGTGCCCGCCGACGGGGGGGAGGCGCGCATCCGGATCGACAAGACGTACGAGGATGCGCGCAGCTATCGCGTCGACGGCGGCGAGCTCGTCTTCGAGCGCTCGCTCGGGATCCGGCGCAACGCCGTCGTGCTCCCCCCCGGCTACGAGCTCGCTGCATGCAACCAGCCGTCGCAGGTGCTGCAGGAGCCCGACGGGCGGGTGATGGTCAGCTTCTGGAACGCGAGCCCCGGCGAGGTGCCGCTCGTCCTGCGGGCGCGCCGCGTGGAGGGCGCTCCGGGCGTCGGCGCCGTGGCGCGGTCCAGCGTGCCGGCGGCGCGGCTCGCCGAGCGCGCCGCGCAGACCCGCGAGATCGTCTACCTGCTGCAGCAGCCCGAGACGCACAGCTTCGACCTGTACCACGACTACACCGAGACGCGCCCGGGGACGAGCACGTACCTGAACGTGGTCCGCGCCGGGAGCACCGTGTCGCGCCCGTCGGCGCGCAACCTGGACACCGGCGAGCCGCTCGCCCACGAGGTGGTCCGCGGCACCGAGGCGATCCGCCGCGCCGGGCTCGACGTCGCCGAGGCGACGGCGGAGACGGAGGTCGTCGTCTTCCGCTTTCCCGCGGTGCAGCCCGGCGCGTCGATCCGGCTGCGCATGTCGGAGACGTACACCGACAGCGCCCGCTACCGGCTCGTCGGCGACGAGCTCGTGTGGGACCGCGCCTTCGGCCGACCGGCGAACGCGGTGGTGCTTCCCGCCGGATGGATGCTCACCAACAGCGCGATCCCGGCGGCGGTGACGACCCAGCCGGACGGGCGCGTGCGCCTCGACTTCGTGAACCCCCGCCCCGACGAGATCCAGGTGCTCGTCACGGCGCGCCGGCGCGGGCGCTGAGCCGCAGCGCCCCGAGGTGGCGCCCCGACCGCGCGGTCAGTGCCCGTGCTCCTCGCCGGCGGGGGGCACGCCGGGGCGCACCGCGCGGTCGCGCAGCACGGCGGCGCCCAGGTGCCAGGCGAGCCAGCCGAGCACGACCGTGGTGAGCAGCGCGCCGAGGGCGAGCGACAGCCGGTCCGCCGGGGGGAGCGGCCGGCGAGGGCGCGCGCCCGGCGCCGTCCGGGAGGTGGCCGCGGGGGTGCTCACCGTTCGACCGGTGTGAGGGGCGAGGGGTCCGAGACGCGCGGTCGGGGGGCGGAGCGGAGGGCGGCCGCGCGCTCCCGCCAGCCGCGCCGCAGCCGGGGGAGCTCCAGCCGCCACCCGGTGACGAGTACCGTCAGCACCACGGCCTGGAAGAGGGCGAGCAGCGCCACGTCGAGCGCCGCGACGCCGGTGAGCTGGAACATGTGCACGGCGAGCAGCGGGTCGAACAGCCGCCAGAAGAAGGGGCGCCGCTGGATGACCTCGCCGGTCGCCTGGGCGACGTAGACGTCGGTCGTCCACGGATCCGCGAAGCGGAAGCGATACGTCGGGACGGGTCGGTTGAGGTCCATCCAGAGCTGCGGCGCCGACGCGACGTAGAAGCCGGGCGCGCGCCCGATCATCTCCTCGCGGGCGATGGCGCCGGCGACCGCCGGAGGAAGCGCGGCGATCGGGCGGGCGGTGGCGGACTCGAAGACGCGCGGCGGCTCGTCGCGCCGCGGCGAGACGAGCCACGCGTCGCGCCCGCCCAGCCGACGCCACTCGATCGCCTGCACCGGGCGAGCGCCACCGTCGAGCTCCCCCCGGGTTCGCGCGAGCACCGCCGCCGCGTCGGCGAGCCGCGCGTCGGTGGGCAGGCCGCCGCGCCACGCGGGGTTGAAGCTCGCCTTGCCGCGGAAGGCGTCCTCGAGCGGCCCGAGGCAGAGCCAGAGGTAGACGCCGACGGCGAGCTGCACGAGCACCAGCCCGCCGACCGCCGCGCCCAGGTGGCGGTGGAGGGTGCGCGCCCCGGGGCGCGACGGCGGGGCGGTCGCGCCGGCGGCCGGCCGGGGGAGCGCGACCGGACGCCGGCGCGACCAGACGAGACGGTAGCCGAGCACCACGAGCACGACCATGCCGGCGGCGCAGGCGTAGAGGAGCGCGGTCCAGAGCCCCAGGTCGTCGGTGAACTGGTTGACGTGGAAGGTGCGGTACCACCACTCGAAGCGCCGGGTGGCGGCGTTCAGGCGGCGGAGCGTCCGCCCCTCGTCGCGCGACAGGACGAGGGTGGCGGGCTGCTCGCCGACCACGTGCGCCCGCACCGCCGGGACGCGGTCGACCGCGTAGTACCGGTTGTACTCGGGCGCGTCCTCGACGCGCGCGACGCGGCTGCCGCGCAGCGCCTCCCCGGCGACGACGGCGAGCAGCGAGTCGGGGAGTGGGTCGAGCCGGGCGCCGGTGTGCGCGTCGAAGGTCATCGCGAGGGCGTACGGCGTCGGCTTCACGACGTACCACAGCCATGCGCCGCGCGACTCGAGCCGCAGGGCGTGCACCCGCTCGAGCCCGTGCTCGGCGCGCACGCGGCGGAGGATCGCCTCCGGCGCGATCCGCGCCCCGTCGAGCGGCACGTCGACCGAGTTGTGCGCCGTCAGCGTGTAGCTGCCGGCCAGCCCGTTGGGCGCGTCCAGCGTCGTCAGCATCATCGCCGCCGACGAGGCGATCCAGCCCAGCAGCGGGACGGTGAGCGCGAGCCCGAGCCAGCGGTGCCAGCGGGCGACCCGCCCCCTGCTCGCCGCGTGCAGACGGGCGGGGACGGCCGAGGGGGCGCGAGGCGGCGCGGGCGCCGGGGGCGGCGGGGCGGCGGGTGCGGTCATCCGGCTCGGAGCGAGTGGAGCGACGACGCGGGCGGACGCCGGCCGAAGGTGGTCCGGGGGGAGGCGACGAGCAAGGGGCGCGGCAGCGCGCCCGCCCCACGCTCACCCTCCCGCGACGACCCGGCGCCGGCTCTCCGCCTCGGCCACCAACCGCCCACACATGATGTCGCACAGCCGGAACACGTCGTCGCCGGCCAGCGCGTAGTGGACGTGGAGCCCCGCCTTGCGCCGCGTCACGAAGCCCGCGGCGTGCAGCAGCTGCAGGTGCTTCGAGACGTTCGCGACGCCGAGCCCGGTCGCCTCGACCAGCTCGCCGACCGTGCGCTCCCCCTCGCGGAGCGTCTGCATCAGCTGCAGCCGCGCCGGTTCGGCGAGCGCCCGGAACCGCTCGGCCACCAGCTCGATCATCTCGGGGGACAGATGGTGCGCCACGGTGGGTCGCTCCTCCGCTCCAGCGGGTCAGCGGGTGGTGGCGAGCGCCGGCTCGGCGGCGCCGTTCCGTCCGACACCGTCGCGCGTGGTGGGGAGCCCGGCGCGCTGCCACGCGGCATACCCGCCCTCCATGTCGATCACGTTCGCCATCCCATGCGCCCGCAGGACGCTGGCGGCGATCGCCGAGCGGGCGCCCCCCTGGCAGTGGACGACGAGCGGCCGGTCGGTCGGCAGCTCGGCGAGGCGCGCGGTCAGGTGCCCGACCGGAACGTTCGGAACTCCCGGGAGGTGCCCCGCCTCCCACTCGGCGTGGCCGCGCACGTCGACCACCGCGGCCTCCCCACGCGCCAGCATCGCCGCCGCCTCGGCGGGGGTCGTCCGGGCGATCGTCGCCAGCGGGCGTCCCCCGGCCGTCCAGGCGGCGAGCGCCTCGGCGCCGAGCACGCCGGCGACGCGGTCGAGCCCGATCATCGCCAGATCGCGAGCCGCCGCGTCGGGCGCCGGCCCCGCGGCGTCGTCGACGAGCAGGTACACGTCGCGGTCGTACGGCAGCAGCCACCCCGCCCAGGTGGTGAAGCTCCCCTCGAGCGGGATGTTGAGCGTCCCCGGCGCGTGCCCCGCCGCGAAGGCCGCGGCCGGGCGCGTGTCGACGATCGTCGCCCCGCCCTGGAGCAGCTGCTCGAGCGCGGTCGCCGGCAGGCGTGCCGGGTGCGGCAGCCCGCCGAGCAGGCGCGGCCCCTCCCTGTTGATCCGCTTCATCTGGGCGAAGTAGCGCGGCGGCTCCGGCTGCCCCTCGAGCACCATGCGGACGAACTCCTCCTCGTCCGTGGCGGCGACTCCCCAGTTGGCGATCTTCTCGTAGCCGACCGTCGACGACGGGACGGCGCCCAGCGCCTTGCCGCACGCCGAGCCGGCGCCGTGGCCGGGCCACAGCTGCAGGTGGTCGGGGAGGGCGCGGAAGCGCTCGAGCGAGCGGAAGAGGGTGTGCGCCCCTGCCTCCATCGTCCCGGCGTGCCCCGCCGCGCGCTCCAGCAGGTCCGGGCGGCCGACGTCGCCGACGAAGACGAAGTCGCCGGTGAGGATCCCCCACGGCCCGGCGCCGGCGGGGGTGTCGGTCACGAGGAAGCTGAGGTGCTCGGGGGTGTGCCCCGGCGTGTGCATCACGTCGAGGCGGACGTTGCCGACCATGACGTGGTCGCCGTCCTTCACGAGCCGGGCGCCCGCCTCGGCAGCGAATGCGTACTTCCAGTCGGCGTCCCCCTCGTCGGACAGGAGCAGCTCGGCGCCGGCGCGCCGGGCCAGCTCGCGGGCGCCGCTGACGAAGTCGGCGTGGATGTGCGTCTCGGTGACGTGGGTGATCCGGAGCCCCTCGCGGGCGGCGGCGTCGAGGTACTGCGCGACGTCGCGATTCGGGTCGACGACGACCGCCTCCCCGGTGCGCTGGCAGCCGATCAGGTAGCTCGCCTGCGCGAGGGGGACGTCGTAGAAGCGCTGGAAGAACATGGCGGGGCTCGGAAGCGAGGGGATCGGGTGCGCGGATCGGTCAGGGCGCGGGCGCGGCCGCGCGGGCGAGCGGGCGCGAGGGGAGCGAGTCGGTCGGCGCGTCGGCGCCGAGCGACGGTCCGCGGAGCGCACCGCGATTCTGGACGAGCACGAAGGCGCCCGTCACGAGCAGGAGGACGGCGAAGGTGCGCTTGAGGGCGCCCTGCGGCACGCGCGCGGCGAGGGCGGCTCCGACGAGCGCGCCGGCCACCGCGGCGGCGGTGAAGCGGGCGAGGAACGTCCAGTCGAGGGCGACGGTCCCGACGTGGCCGGCGAAGGCCGCCGCCGAGTTCATCGCGATGACGAGCAGCGACGTCCCGACGGCGTGGTGCATCGGGACGCCCGCCAGCAGGACGAGCGCGGGAACGACGAGGAAGCCGCCACCGATGCCGACCACGCCGGTGAGGACACCGACGGCGAGGGCGATGGGAGCGAGCAGCGCCAGGCGCGGCGAGCCGTCCGGGCGCGGGGCGGCCCGCGGCCGTGCCGGGGCGCGGAGCATGGACGCCGCGGCGGCGAGCATCACGACGGCGAGCAGCGCCAGCTGCACGGCGCCGCCGAGCAGCACGGCGAGCCGCGCGCCCGCGTAGGCGCCGGCCATCGCCAGCAGCCCGAAGGCGAGCGCCGTCGCGACGCGCACGTTGCCGAGCCGCCAGTGCAGCCCGGCACCCACGAGGCTGGTGATGCCGACGACCGGCAGACTCATGGCGATGGCGGGCTTGGCGGCGAAGCCGAGCACGTAGACGAGCACCGGGACGGTGAGGATCGAGCCGCCGCCCCCCAGGAGGCCGAGCGAGAGCCCGATGAGCGCCGCGAGGGCGAGAGCGAGGGCGAGCAGCGTCCGGTCCTCAGGTGGCGCAGGAGACGTCGGCGCCGGCGACTCCGCGCGCCGCGCGCGACTCGGTCGGGGCGGCGCCGGTCGTGAGCGCGCGGACCATCGCGGGGACGTCGCACGACGCCGGCCGGTCGTAGGGCAGCCGCGCGAGCAGCATCCCAATGGCGCAGGTGTCGGTGACCCCGGCGAAGACGAGCCCCGAGCCGACGAGCGCCGGAAGCGCGGCGAACAGCGGGTGCACGAGCAGGGCGAGGAACCCGCCGGTGGCGGCGAGCGTCCCGGCGGCGATGCGCACCTGGCGCTCGAGCGACATGCGCGGGACGCCGCGTCGCACCGGCTGGCCCGCCGCTGCCCACGCCGCCATGCCGCCGTCGAGCACGTGCAGCCGGGTCATCCCGGCGCCGTTCAGCGCCGCCTCGGCCCGACGGGCGCGCTGCCCCGATCGACAGACCAGGACGACGGGCCCGTCCACCCCGGCCCGGATCTCGGGGCCGTGCTCGCCGAGAGTGTCGAGCGGGACGTTGTACGCCCCGGCGACATGCTCGGCCTCGAATTCGCCGGGCGTGCGGACGTCGAGCAGGCGGGTCTCGGGGTGCCGCCGCAGGAGCTCGGCGAGCTCGGCGGGACTCAGCAGCGGCTGGAGCGAGGTCGGCATGGCTCGGCTGGGACGGGGGGCGTGAGGCGCACTGCGCATTCGCTAGAGTGTTCGACTGAACAGTATAATACTCGCGCGGTCTCCGCCCGTCAATCGGAGCGCGCATGGAGTGGGGGGCGCCACCGGGCGCCGCCGGGCGCTGCGCCCGGTCCGCACCCGTGTGCACCCGCCAGGGTGCCAACGGCGCGCCGGTCAGCGCAGGCGCACGACCCGCGAACCGGTCGCGGGCGCCGGTGCCGGGCGCTCCCCGGTGCGCGGCGCGGCCGCGTCGGGAGCGGGCGCGCCGGCCACGCCGAATCGCAGCAGCACGCGCGAGTGCTCGCCGAGGAAGAGCCGTGCGTCCTGGCCGGTCAGCATGCTCGTGCCGCGCATCGCCGGGTCGCCCAGCGCCTGGACGTACCACGCCGGCGTCGGCCCGTGCGGCAGGTCGTTCAGGCGAATGGGGCGTGCGGGCGCCGCCGCCGGCCGCGCCATGTCGGGGATCCACGCCAGGTAGTTCCCCTCCGCGTCGAAGGCCCGAGCCCCCGACACCTTGTTGAGCAGCAGCAGGTACGCCCCGACGTGCGCGTTCCACGAGAGCGACGGCCCCCAGTACCCGCCGCCGTCGGGCTGCTGCCACGACCGCTCGGGCGCGAGGATCGGCGTCGCCCGCCCGATCGGCCCCGCCGGCCACCGCTGCGCCAGCCGCGGCGACGGGGTGCCCTGCAGCCCGGGGCCGGACCAGGCGCCGTTCCACCA
>ERZ1066118.1336-NODE-1336-length-16052-cov-13.123711_pt1 | contig 16052 bp, 12 predicted proteins | sample MGYA00382765_ERZ1066118 | MGnify/ENA primary metagenome ERZ1066118 (study PRJEB33369, sample SAMEA5778348) | biofilm metagenome | biome: Industrial cooling water; feature: Water cooling tower basin; material: Biofilm | place: United Arab Emirates | collected...
TGGCGAGCTGGCCGAAGCTCAGCATGCCGATCGGGCGGATCTTCTCCGCCGAAGACTATCCGCGCGATGCGCTGCGCGGCGGCTGGCAGGGCGAGGTTCGGGTTCGGGTCGATGTCGACGCGGCCGGATCGCCGAAGGGCTGTGCGCTGCGCTATGGCAGCGGCTGGCCGTCGCTCGACCAAGCGACCTGCCGGGTGCTGATGGCAAGGGCAAGGTTCGAGCCGGCCCGCGACAAGGCGGGGCAGCCGATGGCAAGCCCGAGCTTTCACACCGTGCGCTGGCGGGTGCCGGGCTAGGTGGGCGGGGCATGAACTGGAACCTCGATCAGGCCGCCATCATGGGCGGGCTTTATGGCGACGGGATCATCGGCTGCCCCGGCGCTTTCTCGGCCGAGTGGGCGGACCGCATGGCCGCCGACATCTGGCGGGTGTGGGGCCGGGTCAAGGACAAGCCCGGTGGCGCCCTGCCGCGGGGACCCCATCGTTTCTATGTCGAGGTGGCGCCGGAGGACATCTCGGGCTTTGTCGACATTGCGACCCACCCCTGGTTCGTGGCAGTCTGCGAGGCGGTGCTGACAAAGGACTATCGCATCGTCGAGGTGGGCTTCGACATTCCCTTTCCGGGCGCCCAGGACCAGCCCTGGCACCGCGACTTTGCGGCGCCGGCCGCAACGCTGGAGGGACGGCGGCTGAACAGCCTCGCCTTCAACCTGCCGGCGATCGACACGCGGGCGGAGCATGGGCCGTTCGAGGTCGCGCCGGGCACCCAGTGGGATCCGATCGAAGGCGCCAGGGACGGGATGTTCCCGGACCGCTCGCTCTGGGACCGCTACGAGGAGCGGGCGGTCAGGAAGATGCCGAAACGCGGCGACATGTCGGCCCGCTCGGCGCTCACCATCCACCGTGGCACCGCCAACCGCTCGGACGAGCCGCGGCCGGTGCTGGTGGTTGGGGTGGACGCCCCCGACGCGACCAACGCGCACCACCACGACCTGCAGGTGACGAGGAATTATCACGAGCAGCTGCCGGCCCGCGTGCGCGATCACCTCAGCTGCCGGGTGGTGGACGAGCTGACCATGATCGAACAGCATCATGTGATCGAGGGGCTGCTGTGAGCGCTTGACGGCCGCTGGAACGTTCCTTACACGTTCTCCGTCTGTTCACATCGGGGGTGGCCCAGGTCATGCTGACGGCGAAGCAACGCGAACTGCTCACCTATATCGACCAGCGGCTGAAGGAGTCGGGCGTGTCGCCCAGCTTCGACGAGATGCGGGAAGCGCTCGACCTCAAGAGCAAGTCGGGGGTGCATCGGCTGATCAGCGCGCTGGAGGAACGGCAGTTCATCCGCCGCCTGCCCAACAGGGCGCGCGCGCTGGAGGTGATGCGGATGCCCGATAGCGGGACGGGGGCCGGAGCAGCGGCCGCCACGCCGGCGCCCGTGCAACGTCCGGTGGTGGTCGCCAACGACACGTTGGAGCTTCCGCTGGCCGGGCGGATCGCGGCTGGTACGCCGATCGAGGCCCTGCAGGGGAGCGACAGCTTCCCCGTGCCGGCCGCGCTGCTCGGCCCCGGCGAACATTATGCGCTGGAAGTGTCGGGAGACTCGATGGTCGAGGAAGGCATCCTCGACGGCGACTATGTGCTGATCCGCCGGGCCGAGACAGCCCGCGAGGGCGAGATTGTGGTGGCGCTGATCGACGACGAGGAAGCGACCCTGAAGACGTACCGGCGGGAAGGCACCATGGTCCGCCTCGATCCTGCCAATCGCAGCTACGAACCGCAACGCTACGAACCCCGGCGGGTCAAGATCCAGGGCAAGCTGGCGGGGCTGATCCGGCGCTATCATTGAGCCGCTGCACTGGCGTGATTGCGCCAAGCCTATGGGGCGGGGCATCGGCTTCGGGAAGGCGGGGGCGTGACGGTTGTCCGGGCGAGTCACTCGGCCTTTCTGATGAACTGATCTCACCGTCCGTCCTGCGACGCTGATCGTCGCACGCTGCCAAGCGCCGCAAGAACTGCATTCACGGCACGGCCGCCCTGCTTTGCGCTAGACCGGCCGCAAGACTGTGAGCCGCCCCTCCCGGCTCCCGAAGCGCCGCACTAGCTGCACCCGCGGCCCGGCCTGGCCCGCTTTCATGCTAGATCGGCGGCAGGAATGTCAGCCGCCCTCCCAGGCTCCCGCAGCGCCGCACTAACTGCACTCACGGCCAAGCCCGGCCTGCTTTCATGCTAGTCGGGGGCAGGGATCTTAGCCGCCCTCCCAGGCTCCCGCAGCCCGCACTGACTGCACTCACGGCCAAGCCCGGCTCGCTTGCATGCTAGTCGGGGGCCAGGAATGTTAGCCGCCCTCCCGGGCTCCCGCAGCGCCGTGCTGACTGCACTCACTGCATGGCTTACCTGGCCTTTACGCTAGACCGGCGGCAGGACTGTCAGTTGCTCCTGTCGGCTCCCGCAGCGCCGCACGAACTGCACTCATGACACGGTCGGCGCCGCCTTCACGCTAGATCGGCGTTAGGACCGGCAGCCGCCCCTTCCGGCTGCCGCAGCACAGCACGAGCAGCAACCACGCGCGGCTTGCGCCGCTTTCATGCTAGATCGGCCACAGGACCGGCAGCCGCCCCTTCCGGCTGCCGCAGCAGAGCACGAGCAGCAACCACGGCCTGGCCCGGTCCGCTTTCATGCTAGACCGGCGGCAGGACCGGCGGCCTTGTCAGGTTCCCGCAGCACCCACGGCCGGTACGACCGGCTCCGCTTCCACGCTAGATCGGCAGCAGGACTGAGAGAGCTGCCATTACAGGCTCTCGCAGCACCGCACCAACTGCACCCATGGCACGGCTCGCGTCGCTTCTCATGCTAGACCGGCGGCAGGACGGACAGCCGCTCTTTCAGGCTCCCGCCGCGCCCCCGGCCTAGGCCGCTTTCATGCTAGATCGGCGGCAAGACCGTCAGCCGTCCCTCCCGGCTTCCGCAGCGTGAGCAGCGCAGGCGCTCCTCGGCCGACTCCAGCGGGCATGACCCGAAGGCGGTCACCGCTTCCGGCCCCGTCATGGTCCGCGCGGCCGCACAATGGCGGCAGTCGATCCTGAGGCTCGCCTTGAAGCGGATGAGATCGCCGATGACCCGGATATGCTTGGCCGACATGAGTCGAACCCATAGCTCAACAGGAACAAAGAAAGAACGCCGATCGCGGAGAAAGCTGTGGAAAGCTCAGCGCCCAGCCTGGGCGAGGAAGGCGCGCAGCAGGGCCAGTCCTTGCTCGCTGGCGACGCTCTCGGGATGGAACTGGATGCCGTGGATCGGCGCGCGCTCGTGCCGGAAGCCCTGCAGAGTCCCGTCCGAGCCATGCGCCACCGGGACCAGCGGAGCGGGCAGCCCCTCCACCACCAGGCTGTGATAGCGGGTCACGGAAAGCGGCGAGGGCAGCCCCGCGAACAGCCCGCTACCGTCGTGAGCAATAGCATCCGTCTTGCCATGCACCGGCGCGCCGCGCACGATCCGGGCTCCCGCAGCCGCCGCGATCGCCTGATGGCCGAGGCACACGCCAAGCAACGGCTTGCCGCTTTCCAGGCAGGCTCGTGCCAGCGGCACCGACACTCCGGCCTCTTCCGGCCCGCCCGGCCCCGGTGAGATCAGCAGAGCGCCTTCGAACCTCATGGCTTCGGCCACGCTCACCTCGCCCGAGCGCACCACCGTCACCTCGGCTCCGAGCTGCCGGCAATAATCCACCAGCGTGAAGGTGAAGCTGTCGACATTGTCGATGACGAGAAGCCGGGCCACCGGCGTCCCCTGCGGCGGGAATGGCGGGAAGGAAAGCACCTTGTGCTTCCGCCGTCGCCGAGGACGAGCGACTCCTCGCAAGGCTGCACCGAACTCCGGCCTTGTCCAACTCCAGGGTAGATCAGGAGAGCGCAGCTCAACCTATCGCTTTAGCTGCGCTCACCTCGGCTGAGCGCAACCCCGTGACCGCAGCGCCGAGTTGCCGGCAATCGTCCACCAGCGGGAAGTACCACCAGCACGCCGCGTGGCGGAAAGGTCGACCAGCGCCTTCTCCTCAGCGCTTGCGCACCGCCGCCGCGACCTGCGCGGCGTCCACCCGGATCAGATCGGACCGCGAGGCAATCAGATCATAGCCCGGCACGAACAGCCGCAGGCACAGCTCCCTGGGCTTGGCCGCAAGATCGTACGCCGCGACCAACTCCGGGCTGTTGGAGTAAGGCCGCCGCTCGGCCGAGCGCAGCGGAACATAGATGAGGTAGTGGTAGAGCGCGCCCGGGTCGGGCCGGAGCGGCACCGTTCGCTTCCACTCCTCGACGGCCTGCCCGTCCTCGGACAGCGGACCAAAGGCGAGCAGGCGATGGTGGTCTCGCAGAGGGCAATGGTCGGCTTCGACATAGAGGCCGGCCCCGGTGTCCGCCGCATGGAGGCTGAACGGCGAGGACAGCGCAATCTCCAGCGCTGGTCCGGGTCGCCCCTCCCGACCGTCGAGTGCGACCTCCGGCACCGCTGCGACCAGCCGCACCTCGTCCACCTGGTAGGTGCCGAGATGATCGCCGCAGCCGGCAAGGGCGAGGCAGGCAAGGAGGGGAGGGAGGCGAAGCACGGGGGCAGCATGCCTGCGCCCGCGTGCACTTTCCAGTCGCGCCCATCTATGCTTGAGACAAGGACGCTCATGGACCTCGACGGCCTTCTTCATCGCGCCTTTGGCACTGCGGATCTGTCGCAGCTGACCCCGGCCGGCCTTGATGCCGGGGTCGAGCGGCTCCGCGTCGACTTCGGTCTCGAGCAGGACCGCGACAAGCGCTTCGCCCTGTTTGCCGTCCTTCACCTGCTTGGGCAGGCGCCCGACCTCGACGTCGCCTTTGCCCACGAGACCGATCGCGAGGCGGCGCGCAACTTCATGGACCTGCTCGCTTCCGGCGAGGGCTGAGGCCGGCGCGGTCGCGCCTTACTGGGCTGCCCCGCCGATGATCCGCTGCCGGGCTGCACGGATCGCGGCCTCGTTGCGCTCGACGCCGAGCTCCTTCTGCGCGGCGGCAAGCCATTGCAGCGCCAGCTCCTCGCCCGCCGACTGGTTGAGGCCGGTAGTCTCGCGCGCCAGCAGGCTCGGGTCGGCGCCGGCGTTTCCGGGCGTGACCTGGCCCAGGCGCACCAGATAGATGCCCGACGGCCCCGCCGCGCGCTGCGCCTTGCCGGGCGCGAGGGTGAACAGGATGCGAAGCGGCGGCGGCACTTCCTGGCCGGCCTGCGCGAACTGCGCGAGCTGGCCGCGGCGAAGATCAACGGCCTCGGGCGGTCGAACGCCGTCAAAGCCGGCCGCACGTACGGCCTCGGCCAGAGAGCGGCCCTTGGCGACGTCCGCCAGGATCGCGGTAGCCGCCGCATTGGCGAGGTCGGAGGCTCTCTTCTGCAGGTAGTCGCGGCGCACCTGGTCGGCGATTCGGGCGAGTGGCGCCGGCGCGGCCGGTATCACTTCGGCAACGTCGAGCAAGGCATAGCCGGCATCGTTCGGAAGCGTCTCCACCACCGGCTCGTCGTCGGCCTGCAGGTCGGAGCCGAGGTTCGGCAGTGCCTGATATTCGGGCGGCAGCCGGAAGTCGGGCTGGTCCGGCGCAGCCCCGGCGCGGGTCAGGCCGGGGGTCGCCAGCACCGGTAGGTTGTTGGCGCGCGCCACCTCCTCGAAAGTGCGGCCCTCGGCGAGCTGATCTTCGATGCGGGTGACGAGGTCGGCCAGCGCGTCCTTGCGCTTCTGCTCGGTCAGCTTGGCGACGATCTCGCCCCGGGCCTGCTCCAGGCTCCGCCCGGTGGCCGGCGTGATGCTCTCGACCTTGATGACGTCGAAGCCAGTCGAGGAGCGGAGGGGGCCGACCACTGTTCCCGCCTGAGCGCCGAACACCTGGGCAGCGACCGCTTCCCCGGCAAGGCTGGTGAGCTGCTCGCGCGTCTGCGGCCCGAGGCTGACGTCGCCGGCGGAGAAGCCGGCGGGCGCGGCCGCCGCGGCAAAGGTACCGCCGGCACGGGCCCGGGTCGCGATCTGCTGCGCCGCTGCCTGGTCGGGCACCGTTGCGCGGCTGAGCACACGGGTCTCTACCCCGCCGAAGGTGGACCGGTTCTGCTGATAGTAAGCGGCGATCTCCTGATCGGTCGGAGCGATGGCGCCGAGCTGCTCGGGCGTCATGCGCGCGATCCGCAGCGTCCGTCGCTCGGGCACGGTGTAGCGCTGCTGGTTCTGCCGGTAAAAGGCCTGCAGCTCGGCGTCGGTCGGCGCGGCGCCGCCGGTGAAGGCGCTGAACGGAAGCAGTGCAAGCTCACCCTGCCGCCGCTCGAGCAGCAGGTCGGCATAGGGACGCGCGGCGCCCTGTGCGACCCGCGCGTTGGCCGCCACGGGCGCGAGCACCAGCCGCTGGAGAAGCCCGGTCTCGATCTCGCGGCGGAGCTGCGCGTCGGTCAGCTGCGCGTTGCGCAGAAAGGCTTCGTAATTGGCCTGGCTGAACCGCCCGTCGAGCCCCTGGACCCCCGGGATGCGGACGATCTCGGCATCGACCAGCTTCTTGGACACGGTGAAGGCATGCTCGCGGGCATAGGCCCACAAGGTCCGCTCCTGGATCAAGGCATCGACGATGGCGTCGAAGTCGCCGGCAAGATCGGCATAGGTCGCCTGCGGGTTCTGCTGCCGGACCTGGTTCAGGCGCCGCTGCATGGCCGTGTCGAGTTCCGCCGCGGTGAGCTCGACGTCGCCGACCCTGGCGAGCGTGTTCTGCGACAGATTGCCGCCGCCGCCCAGGCGCACGTTCTGGATGTCGGCGGCCGCAAAGGAAAGGACCATGAGCCCGAGAAACAGGAACAGGATGGCGATGCCGACCTTGGAGTTGGACAGGCGGCGAAAGGCTTTCATGAGGGCGGCGGTTCCTGTGTCTTCTTCAGCTTGGCGAAGCGCTTTAGGGGCGCCGCCGCCTTCCTTCAAGTTGACCGCCTTGCTAGGCGCAGCGGCGACAACGGCAAGTGAACAGGTGGAAGGGGGCGGCAATGAAGCTGATCGCGGGCAACTGGAAGATGCACGGCACGAGCGAGGCCTTGTCGGAGGTGCGTGCGATCGCCGAGCGGGCACGCGCGCTCGAGGGCCGGGTCGAAGTCGCCCTGTGCGTGCCCGCGACCCTGATCCATCGCGCGTCCGAGGCCGTGCCGGGCTTCGCCATCGGTGCGCAGGACATGCACCACAAGGACAAGGGCGCGCATACCGGTGACGTCTGCGCCGCGATGCTGCACGACGCGGGCGCCAGCCTTGTGATCGTCGGTCACAGCGAGCGGCGTGACGCGCACCGCGAGGCCGATGCCGACGTCCGCGCCAAGGCCGAAGCGGCGCTCGGGGCTGATCTGCGGGTGATCGTTTGCGTCGGCGAAAGCCTCGAGGAGCGTGAGGCGGGCCGTGCCGTCGCCACCGTCGCCGCCCAGGTCGACGCGTCGCTGCCGCGCTGTGCCTTCGATCCCGACCGCCTCGCCGTCGCCTACGAGCCCATCTGGGCGATCGGCACCGGCCGGGTCGCCGAGTGCGGCGATATCGAGCAGATGCACTCTGCCATCCGGGAGCGGCTGGTCGCCGCTTACGGCGAAGCAGGCGCAAAGGTGCGCATCCTTTATGGCGGCTCGGTCAAGGCCAGCAACGCTGGCGAGATCTTCGCCGTGGCCGAAGTCGGGGGTGCCCTTGTCGGCGGTGCCAGCCTTTCCGCCGAAGACTTCCTTCCGATCGTCGAGGCGGCCGCGGCCTAGCGTCAGGGCAGACGGCGGCGGAGGATGGCGGCGCCGATCCCGGCGGGAACCGCAATCGCCTGTGCTCGGCTGTCCAGCGGGACGGCGACGGGCGCGTCGATGTCGCGGTCGGGATCGACGGCGGTCGCGTCGGCGAGAAGCCTGATGCGACCATCCTCGAAGCGCCAGCGGCCATGTTCGACTTCGCTCAGGGAGTCGCGATCGGGGTTGGAGGCATCGTCGGGATCGACCGGCTCGAAGCGGAACTCGTAGCGGTCGGTGGTAAGGATGAGCGTGATCCTTATGCCTTCCTGCGTGCACTCGTAGGTGCCCTGGAGGAGTTCGGGCGAGCGAAGCGGCGGAACATCGGCGAGGTCGCGGGGCACGTCAGGGCCGGCGCACAGCGTCGGGCCGGGCGCATCCGGATTGGCGCTTGCCGGAACGGCAATCGGCAGCGCGAACAGCAGCAGCAGGGGAAGGGGCGAGCGCACGGCTCAGGCTGCGGTGGACAAGGCGGCGCGGCCGCGGATCAGGTCGGCGGCTTTCTCTGCGATCATGATGGTCGGGGCGTTGGTGTTGCCGGAGATGAGCCGGGGCATGATCGAGGCATCGACGACCCGCAATGCCTCCATGCCGATCACCTTGAGCTCGGGATCGACCACGGCGTGCGCGTGCCGGCCCATCGCGCAGGTGCCGACCGGATGGTAGATGGTGGTGCCCCGCTCTCGCGCATAAGCGAGGAGCTGCTCGTCGGTCTCCAGCGCGGAACCGGGCTGGGTCTCGTGATCGATATAGGAGGCAAGCGGATCGGTCGCGGCGATGCGGCGGCCGAAGCGGAGGCTGGCAACGACGACTTCGCGGTCGAGCGGATCGGCGAGATAGTTGGGCAGGATCGCCGGGTGAGCGAGGGGATCGGGCGACTTGAGGTGGACGGAGCCGCGCGACTCCGGGCGGAGCTGGCATGGCGCGATGGTGAGGCCAGGTTCCTTTTCCAGCTCCATCACCTGCTCGTTGGAGAGTTTGTCGGCGTCCATGGTGGCGGGAAGAATGTGGTATTGGATGTCCGGTCCGGCGAGGTCCGGGCGCGAGCGGGTAAAGACAGCGACGTGCGCGGCCGACAAGGTGAGAAGGCCGCGCTTGGCGAGGAGATAGCGGCCGACCTCGCGCAGCAGGCGGGGGCCGCGGGCGAGCTCGTTCACCGACAAGGTGCCGCGTTTGAGCCGATAGGTGAGCCCTACCACGAAATGGTCCTGGAGGTTCTCACCGACGCCCGGGAGAGCGTGGACGACGGGAATGCCGAGTGTCTGCAGGCGTTCGGGCTGGCCGATACCGGACAGTTCGAGCAGTTGGGGCGAGTTGATGGCGCCGCCGCAAAGGATCACCTCGCGGCTGGCCCGAACAGTACGGACCGAGCCGGCGTGGTCGAGCTCCACGCCCACGGCGCGCTTACCCTCGAACAGGACACGGCGGGCCTGTGCGCGGGTCAGGACCTGGAGGTTGGGGCGGTGCATTGCCGGGTGGAGGTAGGCGACCGCGGCGGAGTGGCGCTTGCCGTCCTTGATGTTGACCTGGAACCAGCTCACCCCTTCCTGCTCGGGACCGTTGCAGTCGCGGCGAGGGAGGCCGAGGGCCTCGCACGCCTCGATTGCGGCTTCGCTGACGGGATGGCTGTCCGCAGGGTCGGCGACGTGCAGCGGGCCGCCGACGGCATGGGTCTCGCACTCGCCGCGGGCCTGGTGCTGGGCGCGGCGGAAGTAGGGAAGGACATCGTCCCAGCCCCAGCCGTGGCAACCCAGCTGACGCCAATGGTCATAATCCGCGCGCTGGCCGCGGACGTAGAGCATGGCATTGATCGAGGAAGAGCCGCCGAGCACCTTGCCGCGGGGCCAGACATGGCGGCGGCCGCCGGTGCCGGGGTCGGGCTCGGTTTCGTAGAGCCAATTGACCTTGGGGTCCTTCAGCGTCTGCGAATAGCCGATCGGAACGTGGATCCAGAGGTTGGAAAGGAATTGGCCCTTTTCCTTGCCGGGGCGGTCGTCGCCGCCGGCTTCCAGCAGGATCACGCGGACGGACGGATCCTCGCTGAGCCGCGCGGCAAGGACGCAGCCGGCCGAGCCTGCGCCGACGATGACATAGTCTGCTGCAAGCTCGGACGCATCCATCATCGTCACTCCTTGGGAAGCACGCTCCGCACCCACAGCGCCGTTTCGAGCGGCTGGGTGTAGGGCAGCATGTGCCCGCCCTCGACCAAGGTCAGCCTGGCGCCCGGGATCTGCGCGGCGGTCCGTTCGCCATGGATGCGGTAATCGAGGATATTGTCTTCGCGCCCGTAGAGGATGGCGACGGGGAGGCTGAGTTCGGGGTAGCGCTCCACCATCTCCTCGGCGTCTGTGCGGGCGAGCTGGATGTCGCCCGCCGCGGCAGCGATGTTGGACGGGCGCATGGCCAGCGCGCCGCCGCCTTCGATGACGAAGTCGGGCGGGACGAGCTCGGGCTTGAACACCTCCCGGAGCACGGCATCGCGGGTCGCGAGCCCGAGCGGAACAGCAATGGTGCGGCTAACGAAGCCAATCAGCGGAAGCGGGACCATGAGGCCGCGGAAGACTTCGGGAACGGTGTCGACCGGCTGGGTAGCAGGGGCGATCAGGACAAGGCCGCCGACCTTGCCCGGATGGCGGGCCGCGACATGGAGCGAGAGAGCGCCGCCGAGCGAATGGCCGACCAGCACCGGCTTCTCGAGCCCGAGCGCGTCGATCAGCGCTGCAACGGCGTCGGCCTGATCTGCGAGGTGCTGCGAGCCCGACGGGAGAGCGGGGGAATAGCCCGAGCCCGGCCGGTCGATGCGGATGACGCGGTGGTCCTTGGCGAGTTCGTCGACCATCTCCTGCGCGAAGCTGCGAAGCTGGGCCGACAGGCCGTGGATCAGGAGCAGCGGCTTGCCCTTGCCCTGCTCGGCGACGTGGAAGCGATAGGGGCCGGCATCGACCAGGCGGCCGTCCATCGGCACCTGCCGTTCGGCCTTGCGGGCCGCGCGGGCGCTGAACAGGCCGGCGCCGATCAGGGCTCCGGCAAGCGACAGGCCGGCGATGCCAAGTGCTTTCATGCCATGCTCCGTTTCAGGATGTTCCAGTAGGAGATCGGTGCCAGCCGCTCGATGATCGAGCCGATCCTCGCGTCCGTGCCGACCAGCACCCGGGCGCGCTCCTTCTCGATGCCGGTAGCGATGATCTCACCCGCTCTGGCGGGCGACATGCGCAGGAACTTCTGGAAGCGATCGCGCTCGGCCGCGACCAGCGCCGCTTCCTCGTTGGTGACGTGCCGCGGCGGGCGGGCGTTGCGGGCGATGTCGGTGTTGATCCCGCCGGGATGGACCACGGTGACGCCGACGCTGGAGCCGGCCTCCGCAAGCTCGTTGCGGAGCGATTCGGAGAAAGCGCGCACGGCGAATTTGGCGGCGCTGTAGGCGGTCTGGCCGGGCGGGGCGATCAGCCCGAACAGGCTGGAAATGTTGACGATCCGCGCCTGGTCGCTGGCCTTGAGGAGCGGCAGGAAGGCGCGGGTGAGGCGGACAACCGCGTGGAAGTTCACGTCCATCAGCCAGTCGAAGTCGGCCTCGTCCACCTGTTCAAAGGTGCCGCCGATCGCGACCCCGGCATTGTTGACGAGGAGGTCGACCCGGCCATGCTCCGCCAGCACGGCCTTGGGCAGAAGAGCGGTGGCGGCGCGGTCGGTGACGTCGAGCTTGTGGGTCGAGACATGGACCCCGCGGAGCAAGGCGCTGGTCTCGGCAAGGCCAGCGGCGCTCACGTCGGCAAGGGCGAGGTGGCAGCCGCGGCGGGCGAGGGCAAGGGCGATCCCGCGGCCAATGCCGCCGCCGGCGCCGGTGATGACGGCGACCCGTTCGGACAGGTTCATGCGCCGACCTCGACCAGGGTGGGGGCGGGCGGTGCGCGCCGGACCTGGCCGGCGAAGCGCATCACCCCGTCCTCGAGCTTGCCGTACTTGAGCGCGGCAAGATCGCGGGCGTAGTTCTGGTGGAGCTTCCAGGGCGCGCGGTCGCCCTGCACCGGAAGGATCGACTTGGCGCGCTGGACGTAGCCCGAGCTGAAGTCGAGGAAGTCGACCGGCTTCACGTCCGCTTGTGGCTCGGGCAGGGCAAGGGTTCGGCCAGTGTCGGCCAGATGGTTGAGGAGGCGGCAAAGGTAAAAGGAGGTGAGGTCCGCCTTCAGGGTCCAGGAAGCATTGGTGTAACCGAAGCTGTACGAGAGGTTGGGCACGCCCGCGAACATCATGCCCTTGTAGGTCATGACCCCGCTCAACTTCTTCTCGACGCCGTCGAGGAACAGGCGGATGTCGCTCATCAGCTGGAGCTTCAGCCCCGTGGCGGCGACGATGATGTCAGCCTCGAGCAGGCGTCCGGATTTCAGGCGGATACCCTCCTTGACGATCTCTTCGATATGGTCGGTGACGACTTCAACCTTGCCCGTCCGGATCTCGGCAAAGAGGTCCGCGTCGGGCACCAGGCAGACCCGCTGATCCCAGGGATTGTAGGCGGGGTTGAAGTGGGTCTCGACCTCGTAGTCGGGCGGAAGCTCCTTCATCACGCCCTTGGCGATGAGCTTCTTCATGAAGTCCGGCCGGCGCCGGGCCAGCTGGAAGAAGGCCTGCTGCATGAGGACGTTGCGGGTGCGGACGACGCCGTAGCTCAACTTGTCGCCGAGCAGCTTGCGCAGGCCGTTGGCGACTTTGTCGACGGCTGGGCGGCTGACCATATAGGTCGGCGAACGCTGCAGCATGGTGACGTGGGCAGCGCCGTTCTTGGCCATCTCGGGAACGATGGTGACGGCGGTGGCGCCGCTGCCGATCACCACCACGCGCTTGCCCTTGTAGTCGAGATCCTCGGGCCAGAATTGCGCGTGGAACAGTGACCCCCCGAAGCGCTCGCGGCCCGGCCAGTCGGGCAGATAGGCTTCGGAATAGCTGTAATAGCCGGTGCACAGGTGCAGCCAGCGGCAGGTCATCTGCTGGCTTGCGCCGCCGCTTTCCACCTCGACCGTCCAGAGCGCCGCCTCGCTGTCGAAGGAGGCGCTCACCACCTTGTGGTTGAAGCGGATGTGGCGGCGAAGGTCGTATTTGTCGGCAACCCCGTTGACGTAGGCGAGGATGGACGGGCCGTCGGCGATCGCCTTGCACTCGGTCCAGGGCTCGAAGCTGTAGCCAAGCGTGTACATGTCGCTGTCCGAGCGGATGCCGGGATAGCGGAACAGGTCCCAGGTGCCGCCGATCGCATCGCGGCCCTCGAGCAAGGCGAAGCTCTTGTCGGGGCAGTAGCGCTGGAGGTGCCAGGCCGTGCCGATCCCGGACAGGCCTGCGCCGACGATGAGAACATCGACGTCGGCGTCGACGGGCAGGGCGGGCGCGGTTGCGGGCTGTTTCATCCTTGCCGCGCATGCTGCCCTTGACTTCGCAAGGGAAGCAAGCGGAAACTCAAGCCATCTGAAGCGATCCGGCCGTTTGTAGCTGCGGCCCTCGCGCCAGGGGGAGACATCGATGACTTACTCGCGCCTGCTGCTGGCCGGAGCTTCGCTCTCGGCCATGACCCTTGCCGTGCCTGCCGCCGCCCAGACCGTTCCCGAGGGCCAGCCGACCGGCGGCGAGGTCCAGACCGGGGCGGGGGCCGAGCAGAGCGGCGAAGCGCGCAGCGGTACCACCGATGCGGCCGGTGCCGACATTGTCATCACCGCTCAGCGCCGGGCCGAAGCGCTGCAGTCGGTGCCGATCTCCGTTTCCGCCTTCAGCGGCGAGGCGCTGGAGCGGCAGCAGATCAGCAATGCGCAGGACCTGCAATTGTCGCTGCCCAACGTCACCTTCACCAAGACCAACTTCACTTCGTCGAGCTTTACCATCCGCGGCATCGGCGACCTGTGCGTCGGCTTCAGCTGCGACCGGGCAACGGGCATCCACCTGAACGACATGCCGCTGGTGGAGAACCGATTGTTCGAGACCGAATATTTCGACCTTGAACGGGTCGAGGTGCTGCGCGGGCCGCAGGGTACCCTTTATGGGCGCAACGCGACCTCGGGCGTGGTGAATTTCATCACTGCCCGGCCGCGCCTCGGCGACTTTGCCGGCAACGCCACGGTCGAGTTCGGCAACTTCAAGTCGAACCGGCTGACCGGCATGATCAATGTCCCGATCACCGACTGGGCGGCCTTCCGTCTGGCAGGCTATTCGCTGGTGCGCGGCGGCTATACGAAGAATCTATTCGACGGCAGCAGGATCGACGGGCGCGACCTTTACGCCTTTCGCGGCACGCTGCGCCTTCAGCCGACCAGCAGCACCACGATCGACCTCCTCGGCTACATCTTCCGCGAGGACGATGATCGCAGCCGCATCCAGAAGCAATTGTGCGCGCGCGATCCGACGGCGATCCTGGGCTGCCGCCCCGACCGGCTGGCGTTCGAGACGGTGAACGGCAATTCCACCCTAGCGGCCATCCTCTCCTCGCGCCAGTTCTTCGCGCTCAATAGTCCGACGCTGGCGCCGCTTGGCCTCAGCGACCTTTATGGCGCGGACCCCTTCTTCGGCGGCGTTGTCAATTCTGACGACCTTCGTACCGTCAGCACCGACTTCAATCCGACGTATCGCGCAAAGGAGACCATCTGGCAGGGGCGGCTGGAGCAGGAGCTTGGCGAGCAGTTCAGCCTCAGCCTGCTCGGCGGCTACAGCCGGTCGAGCATCGACAGCCGCACCGATTATACGCTCGCGGCGGGGCGGCCGCTGGCGGGCAATCCAGGGCTGCTGGCGCTCGCCTTCCAGGCGGCGCAGCCGATCCCCGGCGGCAATCCCTTCGCGGCCGTCGCGCAGCGGCTGATCCCGAACGGCCCGCTGGGCGCGGCCTGCACGTCGGAGACCAACCTCAAATACAGCGGCGTGTACGGCGGTTTCACCAACCGCTGCACCGCGGCGGGGACCGAATATGACCGGTCGCAGTCCGAATATCGGCAATATGCCGGCGAGGCGAAGCTCAACAGCAACTTCGAGGGGCCGCTGAACTTCATCCTGGGTGCGACCTACATCGACGGGCGCTTCACCAACTCGAACTATTACGTCGCCTCCTTCGGGCTCGACTATGCAGCGGGCATCCTGGGTGCGGCGCAGACGCTGGCGCAGCGCGGGGCGGGCAACGTCACCTTCCCGCAGGTCTATCTCGCGCCGCCCTTCTTCAACTCGGAGGTGCAGGACTTCCGCCTGAAGAGCAGTGGCCTGTTCGGCGACGCGAGCTTCGAGGCGACCGAGCGGCTGAAGCTGACCGCGGGCCTGCGCTGGAGCCGCGACGAAAAGTCGCAGGTCGCGCGCGCGCCGATCCTGTCCTTCCCGGCGGTCGTCGGGGTACCGGATGCGAACACGTCGCCCTTTCTCCTCGCCTATGATGCCGATCCGCGAACGCCCGGACCGCAAAGCTATGCGGTGGACGAGGTCAGCTTCTCCCGCCTGACCGGCCGCCTGGTCGCCGACTATGAGCTCAGCCGCGGCAAGCTCGTCTATGCTTCCTATTCGCGGGGCTACAAGGCGGGCGGGATCAATCCGCCGATCGATCCGTCGTTCAACATCTCGCCGACCTTCTCGCCCGAAACGATCAACGCTTATGAGATCGGGTCCAAGAACAGCTTCGCAGGAGGGCGGGCGCGGCTGAACCTGTCGGCGTTCCTCTACGACTACAAGGGGCTGCAGCTGAGCCGGATCGTCGGGCGCACCAGCGTCAACGACAATACGGATGCGTCCATCTGGGGCGTCGAGCTGGAAGGCTTGCTGCGGCCGGTCGACGACCTGCAGCTCAACTTCTCCGCCTCGTACCTCAAGAGCAAGATCAAGGGGCTGAGCCTGGTCGACCCGCGCGATCCTTCGGGCGGTCGGTCGGATGCGGTGATCATCAAGGACCTGACCAATGCGTCCAATTGCGTGGTGCTGCCGACCGTGACGCTGCCACCCGGCACTGCGGCCGGGTTCGTTGGCGCGGTGAATGGGTCGATCGGGCTCCAGGCGCCGGTCGCGGTTCCGGGTACCACTGCCACCGGCGCGTTCGGGGTCTGCTCGGCGTTGGCGGCGACCGCGGCCAATCCGCCTGCGCCGCTGCGCGCGGCGTTCGGCGTCGCCACCGGGCCGCTGCCCTTCACCATCACCACCGGCGTTCCGCTCGACCTCGACGGAAACGAGCTGCCCCAGTCGCCCAACTGGAAGCTGGCAGGCGGCGCGCAATATACGTTCCGCTTCGGTGACGGCTGGACGCTCGTCCCCCGCGCGGATGTC
>ERZ1066118.1337-NODE-1337-length-16051-cov-6.639972_pt1 | contig 16051 bp, 16 predicted proteins | sample MGYA00382765_ERZ1066118 | MGnify/ENA primary metagenome ERZ1066118 (study PRJEB33369, sample SAMEA5778348) | biofilm metagenome | biome: Industrial cooling water; feature: Water cooling tower basin; material: Biofilm | place: United Arab Emirates | collected...
TGGGCGAGACGCGCGAGCAGCGCGCCGGCCTGCTGCAGACGCTGGCCAACCTGCCGGAGCATCCCGGCTCGGTGCCGATCAACCGCCTCGTGCAGGTGGAAGGCACGCCGCTGCATGGCACGGCCCTGCTCGATCCCTTCGAGTTCGTGCGCACGATCGCCGTGGCGCGCCTGATGATGCCGGCCTCGATGGTGCGGCTCTCGGCCGGCCGCAACGAGATGGGCGAGGAGCTGCAGGCGCTGTGCTTCCTCGCCGGCGCCAACTCGATCTTCTACGGCGAGAAGCTGCTCACCACCGGCAACCCGGACGTCGAGGCCGACCAGGCCCTGTTCGCCCGTCTCGGCCTGAAGCCGATGGCCGTCGTCGAGGAGTCGAAAACCGTCCACGCCGACATCGTCTGCCCCGCACCGCAGGCGGCCTGAGCCGCATGTCGCGACCCCGCTGGAGCGAACGCCTTGCCGTCGCGCAGGCCCGCCGCGCGCGCAGCGACGCGCTGCGACGCCGCCGCGTGGTCGAGCGCGTCGAGGGCGTCCACGTGGTGGTCGACGGCCAGCCGCTGATCAACTTCTGCAGCAACGACTACCTCGGCCTCGCCGGTTCGCTCGACGCGGTCAGCGCGCTGCAGGAGGCCGCCGCGTGGCACGGCGTCGGCAGCGGCGCCTCGGCCCTCGTCAGCGGCCACCACGCGCTGCACGCCCGCTTCGAGCGCGAGGCCGCCGAGTGGATGGGCTACGAGCGCGCGCTGTATTTCCCCAGCGGCTACACGGCCAACCTCGCGGTGCTGCAGGCGCTGCTCGAGGCGGGAGACCTCTGCGTGCAGGACAAGCTCAACCACGCCTGCCTGCTCGACGGCGCGCGCCTTGCCGGTGCCGACCTGAAGCGCTACCCGCACCGGGATTTCGGCGGCGCCCTGCGCCAGCTGCAGTCGATGCCCGAGGCGGCGGCGGTGCTCGCCACGGATTCGGTATTCAGCATGGATGGCGACGTGGCGCCGCTGCGCGAACTCGCGCTGGCGGCCACCGGCGAGCACGCGCTGCTCGTCGTCGACGAGGCCCACGGTGTTGGCGTCATGGGGCCCGAAGGCCGCGGCGCCTGTGCCGCGGCCTCCCTGTCGGCGCGCGACGTGCCTGTGCTGGTCGCGCCGCTGGGCAAGGCCTTTGGCGGGCAGGGCGCGCTGGTGTTCGGCGCCACGCCGCTCATCGAGCACCTGCTGCAGAGCGCGCGCCCCTACGTGTTCAGCACGGCCGGTGCGCCCGCCTTGGCCGCGGCGATGTCGGCGAACCTCGAAGCCCTGCGCACGCAGGGCTGGCGGCGCGCCAAGCTCGCCTCGCTGGTGGCCCGCTTCCGTCGCGGCGCCCTGCGGCATGGGCTGCCGGTGCTGGAATCGAACACGGCGATCCAGCCGCTGGTGCTGGGCGGCAATTCGCGGGCTCTGGCCGTGGCCCGCGTGCTGGAGCAGCAGGGCTTCTGGGTCGCGCCGATCCGCCCGCCCACGGTGCCCGACGGCAAGGCGCGGTTGCGCATCACGTTGACCGCCGCGCACACCGAGATCGAGGTCGACGCCCTCGTCGACGTGCTGGCGTCCTGCCTCGAAGCGATCGACGCCGGGGCATGAGCGCGCTGCATGTCGAGCGCACCGGGCAGGGCCCGGCGCTGCTGCTGGTGCATGGCTGGGCGATGCACGGCGGCGTGTTCGCACCACTGGTGCGCGAGCTCGAGCGCGATTTCCAGATCATCACGGTGGACCTGCCCGGCCATGGCGGCAGCCGTGACAGTGATCTCCCGCTCGCGCTCGACGCGGTGGCCGACGCCTTGTCGGCCCTCGTCGGCGAGGAGCCGTCGCAGCGCGCGCTGGTGGTCGGTTGGTCGCTGGGCGGGCTGGTCGCGACGGCGCTGGCGGCGCGGCATCCCGATCGCGTCCGCGGCTTGGCGATGCTCGCGGCGAGCCCGCGCTTCGTGCAGGGCCCCGATTGGCCGGCCGGCATGGACCCGCGCGTGTTCGAACTGTTCGGCGAAGAGCTCGGCCGCGACTACCGCGGCACGCTGGACCGCTTCCTGATGCTGGAAGCGCAAGGCTCGGCGCACCTGCGCGAGGAACTGCGCTACCTGCGCGACGCGGTCTACGCCCGCGGCGAACCGGCCCCGCGCGCCCTGCAGGAGGGCCTCGGCCTGCTGCATGACAGCGACCTGCGCGCTGCACTGCCGGGCCTCGCCATGCCCAGCCTGTGGATCGCCGGCCGTCGCGACCGGCTGGTGAGCCCGCAGGCGATGCAGGCCGCCGCCGCGCTCGCGCCGCGCTCGCACTTCCGGCAGTTCGACCACGCCGGCCACGCGCCCTTCCTCACCGAGGCGACGGCCGTCGCCGAGGCGCTCACGGCCTTCGCGGCATCCTGCTCGCCATGAGCGTGTTCGATCCCCGCGCCGTGCGTCGCGCCTTCGGGCGCGCGGCATCCACCTACACCCAGGCCGCCGCGCTGCAGCGCGAGGTGGAGTCGCGACTGCTGGAGCAACTCGGTTACCTCGACGATCGCGTGCCGTCGCGCGTGCTCGACCTCGGCAGCGGCCCCGGCAGCGCCGCGGCGGCGCTGAAGGCGAAGTGGGGCCGCAAGAGCGACGTGGTGGCGATGGACCTCGCTTTGCCGATGCTCCGCGAGGCCCGCGCGAAGTCGCGCTTCTGGCGGCCGATCCACGCCGTGCAGGGCGATGCGCAGGCGCTGCCGTTCGCCGACGGCGCCTTCGATCTCGTCTTCTCCAGCCTGTGCCTGCAGTGGGTGGCGGATCTTCCGAAGGCCCTCGGCGAGCTTCGCCGCGTGATGCGCGAAGGCGGCCTGCTGGTGTTCAGCACCTTCGGTCCGGACACGCTCGTCGAACTGCGCGAGGCTTACGTGCAGGCCGGCTTCGAGCCACCGCTCTCGCCCTTCGCGGCGATCCAGCAGGTGGGCGATGCGCTGGTGGCGCAGGGCTTCAAGAACCCGGTGATCGAGCGCGACGCGTACACGCTCACCTATGCCGACACCACCGCCCTGATGCGCGAGCTGAAGGCCATCGGCGCCACCGACGCCCGCCACGACCGGCCGCGCGGCCTGAGCGGCCGGGGCCGGCACCGCGCGGTGGCGGCGGCGTACGAGTCCCTGCGCCGCGACGGCGTTCTGCCGAGCACCTGGGAAGTCGTCACCGCGATGGCTTGGGCGCCGCCGCCGGGCGCCGCGCGCCGCGAGGGTGGTGCCGACATCGCCACCTTCCCGGTCGACAAGCTGACGATCCGGAAGCGCTGAGGCCTCAGGCCGGCGCGTCGTCCGCGTACGTCGCGAACCGCAGGCGGTTGCCGTCCGGGTCCATCAGGGCCATCTCGCGCGTGCCCCAGGGCATGTCCGCCGGTGGCGACACGTGCACGGCCAGCCAATCCGGCAGGGCGCGGTAGACGGCATCGACGTCCGGGACGATGAAGAACACGGCGCCGCCCACGTTGCCGTCGCCCGCGTGGCCGCTCAGGAAGATCGTCTGGCCCGCGCGCGTCAGCTGCACGAACAGCGGCAGGCCCGGTTCGAACTGGTGGCGCCAGTCTTCGACGAAGCCGAGACCCTCGGTGTAGAAGCGCAGGCTACGCGCCGCGTCGGTCATCCGCAGTTGCGGGATGACGGTCTGCGGCCGGCTCATGCCTTCAGGTCGCCCTTCACCCGCGGCGTGCCGTCGTCCACGCGGCGCAACATCCGGCCGTCCACTTCCATGGTCCACTCGCCATCCACTTCCTTCGGTGGCTGCCCGACGTCGAAGCGGGTCACCAGCGGGCCGAGGCCCACCTCGAAGTCGTCGCCGTCGAAGCCCTTCATCGGCAGGTCGAGCGAGACCGAGGTGTCGCCCTCCCGCCGGTGGTACACCACGTTGCCGTCTTCGGTGATCAGCAGGGAGACCCCGTTGCCGCGCCAGTCGCCGACGTAGTCCTTGCGCTCGACGGGGAGTGGCTTCGCGCAGGCGGTGAGCAGGGCGAGCAGCAGGAGGATCGCGAGGCGATGGCGCTGGCGCATCAGAGTGTCCTCTTCAGGATGGCGATCACGTCGCGCGACGCGCCCTGGTGCTGGTTGGTGTCGAAGCACGAAACCAGCTCCCAACCCTTCGCGCCGAGCTCGTTGAGGTGCTTCCCGAACGCCTCGGCATCGAAGTGCCCGCCCAGCCAGAAGCCGGACGTCGCGGACTTCACCACATGGTATTCCCAGCGGGTCATGGCGCGAACTCCGCGACGATCGCCGGCCGGGTGAGGCGGTGGATGATCCAGCCGAAGAGGCCGATGAACGCCGCGGCGAAAAGCCCGATGAACACCTGCATGACGATGAAGACGAGGCCCGATTCCGGCGGCATGCCGGTGCTGGCAAAGGTGGCTTGGATGTCGCGCTGGAGGACGACCTGGAACGTGAAGCCGGCCGCCTGCCAAGCGATGAGGACGCCCATCAGCGCGATGAACAGGCGCCGGCCCCAGGATCGGCGCTTGAGCAGGCCGAAGGAGGCCACGACGCCCAGAAGCGAGACGGCCAGGGTCACGAGGAAGAACCAGGGCATCACGTCGAACATCAGGGCGGCAGGCCCCGGCAGTTGCGCCATCGCCTCGCCGTGCAGCGGGTCGTTGCGCATCATCGGCAGCATGAGGCCGTGGACCATCACGTTCTGAAGCACGCCGATCACACTGCCGAGTCCGCTGAGCACGAGGAAGGTCCAGGCGAGGGCGGTGACGAAGGGGGATCGTGGCGGTGTGGGCGTCATGGGGCGGGTCCATCGATGGGGGGCGCCCTAGCCTACCCCGCCCCGCTCAGCCCGCCACCTGGCGGAGCCAGTCCTCGAGGTTGTAGGTGTTCGTCACCCGCGTCAGTCGGCCCTCGCGCACGTCGAAGAACGCACCGCCCGGCAGCACGTAGCGCTGGCCGCGCGCGGGCGGCAGGCCGTCGTCGTCGGCGAGGTACTCGCCGTGCACCACGTACTCCGCGGCGGCATGCGCGCCGTCGGGCGAGGCGAGGAAGCGCAAGCCCTCGAGACGTTCGCGGTAGCAGCGGTCCATGCGCGCCATGAAGGCGCGGAACGCGGCCTTGCCGTGCTCGCGCGGGCCCTGGTTGAGGTCGTGGACGACGTCGTCCGACAGGCAGGCGAGCATGGCGTCGCGATCGCCGGCGTTGAAGGCGGCGTAGTAGCGGGTGACGAGGGCAATCGTGGCGTCGTGTGCGTTCATGCGTGGGGCGAGGCGAGGGCGAGCAGGCCGGGCAGGGCGTCGAGGTCGACGTTGCCGCCGGAGAGGATGAGGCCGACGCGCAGGCCGGCGAAGCGATCCCGATGCTTGAGAACGGCGGCGAGGGGCACGGCGCAGCTGGGCTCGATGACCACCTTTAGGCGTTCCCAGACGAGGCGCATCGCGGCGACGGTCTCGGCGTCGTCGACCAGGAGCACGTCGTCGCAGCGATCGCGCAGGATCGAGAACGTCAGCGGGCCGAGCTCGGCGCGCAGGCCGTCGCTGATCGTGTTCGCGGTCCGGCCGGTGATGCGCGTGCCGGACTTCAGCGAATCGTGGCCGTCGCGCGCGCCCTCGGGTTCGGCGGCGATCGCGAGGATGCGCGCGTCGATGCCCTTCGCGGCGATGGCGGTGCCGCTCATCAGGCCGCCGCCGGAGAGCGGCGCCATCACCACGTCGAGCGCCGGCGTCGCGTCGCGCGCCTTGCCGCGCCGGCAGGCCTGATGCAGCAGCTCGAGCGTGGCCGTGCCTTGGCCGGCGATCACCCGCGCGTCGTTGAAGGGGTGCACGAGCTCGCCGCCGGTCTCGGCCAGCACCCGGGCGGTGGCCTCGTTGCGGGCCGACTGGGCGACGTCGCAGTCGACGATGCGCGCGCCGTTGCGGGCGATGGCCTCGCGCTTGATGCGCGGGGCGGCGCCCGGAACGACGACGGTGCAGGCGATGCCGCGCAGCCGGCAGGCCAGTGCGACGGCGGCCCCGTGGTTGCCGGAGCTCTGGGTCACCACGCCGCGCGCCGCCTGTTCGGGGGTCAGCGAGAACACCGCGTTGGCGGCGCCACGGAACTTGAAGGCCCCGGCGCGCTGCAGGTTCTCGGCCTTGAAGAACAGCTGGCAGCCGGCGAGCGCGTCGAGCGAACGCGAGCGCAGCACCGGCGTGACGTGCGCGATGCCGGCGATCCGCGCCGCGGCGTCGCGGACATCGTCGAGGGTGGGCGTGTCGTCGCGCTGCAGGCCGCGCGTGGCATCGGGGCTCATGGCCGAAGTATGCCCGTGCGCCGCGCCGCGGGGACGGTCGCGTGTTCAGCGATCGGCACGTCGCCGCCCGGCGCCGAGGGCTATGCTGCGCGCCCACGCCTCCGCCGTGTTCCGATGACCGACTCTCTCCTGCCGCCGATCCGCCTCGCCGACTACCGCCCGCCCGCGTGGACCGTCACCGATGTGGCGCTGGTCGTCGATCTCGGCGCGGAAACCAGCGGCATCGAGGCGACCTTGACGTTGCGCTGCGACGCGATCGGCTCGCCGCTGCGCCTCGACGGCGAAGCGCTCGAACTGGACGGCATCGCCCTGGACGGCCGCGCGCTGGGGCCCGGCGAGTACCGCCAGGACGCGACGGGCCTGACGGTGCTTGCCGCACAGGGCCTCGCGGCCTGCACGCTCCGCACCCGCGTCCGCGTCCACCCCGCCGCCAACACCCGCCTCGAGGGCCTGTACACGAGCGGCAGCCTGCTGCTGACGCAGTGCGAGGCCGAAGGCTTCCGCCGCATCACGTTCTTCGTCGATCGCCCGGACGTGCAGGCGCGCTGGCGCACGACGCTTCGTGCCGAGCGTGCGCGATATCCGGTGCTGCTGGCCGGCGGCGACCGCGTGGCCGAGCGCGATCTCGGGAACGGCCGCCACGAGGTCGAATGGCACAACCCGCACCCGACGCCCTGCTACCTGTTCGCGCTCGCCGCCGGACCGATGGCCCGGGTGTCGAAAGCGATCACCGGTGCCGATGGGCGTGCGATCGAACTCAACGTGTGGGTGGAGGGCGATGATGCCGAGCCCTGCCGCTACGCGCTCGGTGCCGTGGAGCGCGCCTTGCGCTGGGACGAATCGCGCTTCGGCCGCTGCTACGACCTCGGCGTGTTCAATGTCGTCGCCGCACAGGATTTCACCATGGGCGCGATGGAAAACAAGGGCCTCAACATCTTCAATGCCCGCTTCATCCTCGCCGACGAGCGCACCGCGACCGATGCCGACTTCATGGGCATCGAATCGGTGGTGGGGCACGAGTACTTCCACAACTGGTCGGGCAACCGCGTCACCCTGCGCGACTGGTTCCAGCTCTCGCTGAAGGAAGGCCTGACGGTGTTCCGCGACCAGGAGTTCACCGCCGATCTGCACTCGCGCGACCTGAAGCGCATCGAAGACGTGCGCTTGCTGCGTGCGCGGCAGTTCGCCGAGGACGCGGGGGCGCTCGCCCACCCGGTGCGCCCCGCCGAGTACCGCGAGATCAACAATTTCTACACGCTGACGATCTACGAGAAGGGTGCCGAGATCGTCCGCATGCTGCATACGCGGCTGGGCGAGGCGCTGTTCCGCGCCGGCATGGACCGCTACTTCGCCGACAACGACGGACGCAGCGCGACGCTCGAGGACTTCTACGCCGCCCACGGCGCCGCCACCGGTATCGACTGCTCCGACATGCTGGCCTGGTATGCCCAGGCCGGCACGCCGGTGCTGGAGGTCGAGCGCCGCTTCGATGCCGCGCTTGGCGAATACACGCTGTCGCTGCGCCAGCACCCGCCGACGAACGTGCCGGATGCCGCGCCGCTGCCGATCCCGTTCCGGATGGCGGTGTACGCCGCGGAGGGCCGCGCCCTGCCGCCACCGGACGCGCACGATGCCGAGCCCATCCCGGGCGGCCTGCTGCTTCGTGGGGCGACGCACACCCTGCGATGGCGGGGCCTCGACGCCGAACCCCTGCCGGTGCTGAATCGCGGTTTCGCCGCGCCGATCCGCCTGCGGATGCCGATGCGTCCCGAGGAGCGGGCCCGCATCGTCCAGGTCGAAAGCGATGGTTTCGCGCGCTGGGACGCCCTGCAGCAGCTGGCGCTCGACGTGCTGCTGGCGCGCGCCGGCGAAGCCGTGGACGGCTTGGTCGACGTCGACGCCGCCGAAGCGGCGCTGTCGGCTGCCCTCGGGGCGCTGCTGGCCGACACGCGGGCACATCCGGCCCTCGTCGCCGAATGCCTGGCGCTGCCGGACTTCGACACCTTGGCCGACGCGGTTGCCGTCGTCGATCCGGAGGCGCTGGTCGTCGCCTGCGAACGCCTCGTGCGTTCGCTGGCCGTGACGCATCGCGAGGTCCTGCAGGCGCGTTTCGATGCGCTGCGGGCGACCGCGCGGGGTGGGCTCGATGATGCCGCGATGGCCGCGCGCGCCCTGCGCCATGCGGCGTTGGCGTGGCTGTCGCGGGTGGACGAGGGTGTCGCCGCGAGAGGCCTGTGGGCGGATGCCGCATCGATGACCGAGCGCATGGCGGCGCTGCGCGCGCTCTGGCATTCGCAGGCGGAAGGCGCGGCCGCCGCGCGCGAGGCGTTTGCCACGGAGTTCGTCGACCATGCCCTGGTGACGGACAAGTGGTTGGCCGTGGTGGCGACGCGACCGGCGGCCGGGGCGCTGGACGACGTCGAAGCGCTGGTGGCGGGTCCGTTCTGGCACCCGACCAACCCGAACCGCGTCCGCGCGATCGTCGGCAGCCTCGCGCGCCTCAATCCCGCCGCGTTCCACCGCGGGGATGGCGCCGGTTACCGCTTCGTGGCGACCCAGGTGCAGGCCCTGGATGCGATCAATCCGCAGGTCGCCGCGCGCTTGCTCGGAGCCTTCGAAGGCCTGCCGCGCTGGAGCGAAACGGCCCGCGGGGCGGCGCTCGCGGCCCTTGCGCCGCTGCGCGCCGCGGTGGTTTCGCGCGACGTCGCCGAACTGCTCGGTCGCCCGCCGGCCTGAGGGCCGGGGTCAGTCCGCCCCGTCGATCTCCAGCCGGTTCCGCCCGGCTTCCTTGGCGCGGTAGAGCGCGTCGTCGGCCCGCGAGAACCAGGCCTCGCGCTTCTCGCCAGGGCGCAGGATCGCCCCGCCGATCGACACCGTCACCGGCTCGCCGCGCACCGCCAACCCGCCGCGGATCTGCGAACGCAGGTGGCTCATCGCGAGCTGCAGGCCGAGCTCGTCGGTGGCGGGCATCAACAGCACGAACTCCTCGCCGCCGTAGCGGTAGAGGCGGTCGGTGCGCCGCACCGAGGCCTGCACGAGCTGCACGAAGCGCTGCAACACGCGGTCGCCTTCGTCGTGGCCGAAGCGGTCGTTGATGGTCTTGAAGTGGTCGAGGTCGAGCACCGCGAGCGCCACCGGCCGGGCGTCGCGCCGGAAGCCGGCGATGGCGATTTCGAGTTCGGTTTCCAGCGCACGACGGTTCTCGGCGCCCGTCAGGGCATCGAGGGTCGCCAACTGCTCGAGCTGCTCGCGCTGCGCGCCCGTTCGCTGCGCGAAGATCATCGCGAACACGGCGTTGACGACCAGGGCGGCCAGGGTCGCGAGCGGCTGTCCGGTGCGGGCGAGCGCTTCGCTCTCGATGACCAGCCAGAGCAACACGCCGGCATACAGGGGCAGTGCGGTGCGCGGCCGCACCATGAAGGCGATGGCCATCAGGATGGGGTAGAGCCAGAACAGCCCGGCGGAGCTGATCGTGGCCACGAGGCAGCCGCCCGCGGCCACCGCGATGGCGACCACGACCCCAAGGCGGTCGAGATCACCGCCCCGCCATGCGTGGATCGTGGCGCCGACGATGAAGGCCACCACGGCGAAATCCACCGCCGCGTGCGCCATCGTCCCCTGCGCCAGCCGCACGAAGGCGATGGGCAGCAGGATCAGGACGGCGAGGGCGCCGAAGACGACGTAGACCCCCAGGCGGAAGTCCGTGCGGGTGCGTTGCCGGACCAGTGCGAGCACGGCGCGAGGCGTCATAGCGTCGCCTCGTCGAGGACGAGCCGGTCGCGACCGCCCTGCTTGGCCCGATACAGCGCCGCATCGGCGCGCGCGAACCACGCGTCGCGGGTTTCGCCGTGGCGAAGGACGGCGGCGCCCATCGAGACGGTCACGGGCTCGCCCGCGGCGCGCAGTTCCTCGTGGATGCGGCGCTGCAGGTTGGTGAAGGCCCGCATCGTGCCGATCTCGTCGGTGTGCTCCATCAGCAGCACGAACTCCTCGCCGCCGAAACGGAACAGCCGGTCGGTGGCGCGCGTCGAGCGGCGCACGAGGTCGACGAAGGCGCAGAGCAGGTGGTCGCCGGCCTCATGGCCGTGGCGGTCGTTCACGCGCTTGAAGTGGTCGAGGTCGAGGATCGCGAGCGTCACCGGTCGGCCCGTGCGCTGGTGTGCGTTCAGGGCGATGGCGACCTCCACCTCCATCGCTCGGCGATTCCGTGCCCCGGTGAGCGGATCGAGCGTCGCCGTTTCCTCGAGTGCCCGTCGCTGCATCGCCGTGCGGAGCGCGAAGATCAGGGCGTTGAGGGCGACCAGCAGCAGGGTTACCGTCACGGTGACCCGCTGCGTCAGCGAGCCGAAGGCCTCCGGCTGGAGCTGCAGGGCCGCGGTGGCCAGCAAGGCGATCGCGCCCGCCGTGCGGGGGCGGACGATGAAGAAGATGGACAGCAGGGTGGGGTAGAGCCAGAACACGCCCAGTTCGCCGATGATGGCGATGATCAACAGCGCGCCGATGGTCGTCGTGAGGCTGATGCAGAGGCCGGCGACATCGAGCCGACCACCGCGCCAGGCATAGAGGGTGGGGCCGATGATTCCGACGGCGATCGCCGCGTCGACCAGGCCCGCCAACCATTGGCCCTGGGCGAAGCGCAGCACCGCGAACGGAGTGATGGCGAAGACGGCCACGCCACCGAACACCGTGATGATGCTCAGGCGGAAGTCCTTCCGCAGTCGGGCCAGCAGGCGGGCGAGGAGAGGCGGCATGGGGTTCCGGGCGTCCAGTCGCGGAGCGTAGCGGTTCCGGGCGTGCATGCAACGCGATCCAGATCAAACGCGGGGGGGGCCGGTACACTGGCGCCATGAAGATCGCCAGTTGGAACGTCAATTCCCTCAATGCCCGGCAGGAGCACCTGCTGGCCTGGCTCGGCTCCCGGCAGCCGGACGTGGTCGGCCTGCAGGAGACCAAGCTCGAGGACCACCGTTTCCCCGACAGCGAGATCGCCGCCCTGGGCTACCGCTCGGTGTTCGCCGGGCAGAAGACCTACAACGGCGTGGCGATCCTGGTGCGCAGCGCCAGCGGTGTGGCGCCGACCGACGTGCAGGTCGGCATCCCGGGGTTCGCCGACGAGCAGAGGCGCGTCATCGCCGCGACGGTCGGCGACCTCCGCATCGTCAACCTGTACGTGGTCAACGGCCAGGCCGTCGGCAGCGAGAAGTACGACTACAAGCTGCGTTGGCTCGAGGCCGTGCACGGCTGGTTGGCGGAGGAAATCGTTCGCCACCCGAACCTCGTCGTGCTGGGCGATTTCAACATCGCGCCCGACGACCGCGACGTGCACGACCCCAAGGCCTGGAACGACGACAGCATCCTGACGTCGACGTCCGAGCGCGCTGCGCTGCGGCGCTTGCTCGACCTCGGCCTCGTCGACAGCTACCGGCTGAAGCACGACGACGCGGGCGTCTTCAGCTGGTGGGATTACCGGGCCGCGGGCTTCCGACGCAACCTCGGCCTGCGCATCGACCTCGTGCTGCTCTCGGCCGCGCTCGCCGGCCGCTGCACCGAGGCCTCGATCGATCGCGAGCCTCGCACCTGGGAGCGCCCCTCCGACCACGCCCCGGCGATGGTGACGCTCGGCTGAGCCGGCGTCGCGCTCTCAGCGCGACAGGATCGGGAAGTTGCCCGGCGGCTTCTCGACAAGGCCGAAGAAGCGGCCGAGGTCGAGGGTGCTGCCCTCGATCGCCACGTCGTCCGACGTGAGCAGGGCGCCGGCGCCGGCCTGCCCGGTCATCATGTCGAGGAACACGGCGTGCGTGAGACGCAGTGTGGCGTCCGCCGCCGGGTCCTCCGGCGCCGCGCGGTGGCGCAGCACGCCGTTCCGCAGGTGCAGCACGTGGCTTTCGCCGCGGTCGGTGAGCACGAGGTTGATCGTGAGGTCGAGGTCGCCGGCGGCGGGGCCGTCGATGGAGGCGGCCATGCGCTCGAGGAAACGCTCCACCGGCGTTTGCGCCAGCAGGTCGCGCATGCGCGCCGGCGAGAAGCCCTTCGCGGGCGCGCCGTCGCGTGCCTCCTGTGCGCCCGCCAGGTAGGCGTTGCGCCAGGTGCTGGCCTCGGCGGCGAAGCCCAGTTGCTCGAAGCTGGTGGCGAGCAACGCCCTGGCGTCGTCGTTGCCGGGCTCGGCATACACCGCGTGCTTCAGCAGTTCGGCGGCCCAGCGGTGCTCGCCCCGGGCCTGTGCCGCGCGGGCGGCCTCCAGCAGCGGCCCCATGCCGCCCGCCAAGGCGACATAGCGCTCGGCGGCCGCCACCGGGGGCAAGGGATCGAGATTGGCCGGGTGGGCGTCGTACCAGCCGAGGTAGAACTGGTAGATCGCCTTGATGTTGTGGCGCACCGTGCCGTAGTAGCCCCGCGTGGCGAGATGGCGATCGAGGGCATCAGGCAGTTCGAGCGTCTCGGCGATTTCGGGGGCGGTCAGCCCCGCGTTCATCAGCCGCACGGTCTGGTCGTGCAGGTAGCGGTAGACATCGCCCTGCGCGGCGAGGAAGCCGCGGATCTCGTCATTGCCCCACACCGGCCAGTGGTGCTGGTTGAACAGGACCTCCGCGTCGCCCAGCCGTTCGGCCGTCGCGTCGATGTCGTTGGCCCAGCGCAGGGCGTCGCGGACCTTCGCGCCGCGGATCGTGTAGAGGTTGTGCAGGGTCTGGCTGACCAGCTCCGCGCCGTTGAAGGCCTTCAGTTCGGGCAGGGCGAAGGTGAACTCGGAGGGCGCCTCGGTGCCCGGCACGTTGTGGAACACGAAGCGCACGCCGTCGATGACGTGCTCCTCGGTGGTCTGCGTGACCACGAGGGTCGGCGGCAGCAGGCCGATGGTCCCGTAGGCCACCGCCTTGCCGAGACCGTTGTCCACCAGCCCGGTGGCATCGCGGGGCAGGTGCTTGCCGTACATGTATTCGGAGCGGCGCACCATGGCGACGCCGAGCAGCACGTTCTCGCTCGTGGCCTCTTCCATGAAGCCGGCCGGTGCCACCACCGGAATCGCACGGGCGGCGGCTTCCTCGGCCGAGACCACGCCGAGCACGCCGCCGAAGTGATCGACCTAGCCGTGCGGGTAGACGATCGCGCTGACCGGGCGGTCGCCGAGGTGCTGGCGGGCGAAGGCCATCGCGGCGGCGGCGGTCTCGCGCGACGTCAGCGGATCCACGACGATCCAGCCGGTGTCGCCCTCGATCAGCGACAGGTTGGCGATGTCGAAGCCGCGCAGCTGCCAGATGCGGTCCGTCACCTTGAACAGGCCGGCGTGGTGGTTCAGCCGCGCTTGGCGCCACAGGCTGGGGTTCACGGTGGGAGGCACCTCGCCGTCGACGAAATCGAAGGCGGCGAAATCCCAGATGACCTCGCCGGCGGCATCGCGCACCACGCCGGAAGGGGCGGCGATGAAGCCGCGCATCGCGTCATCGAAGGCTTGGCGGTCCTCGAGGTCGAGTCGCTCGCGCACGGCGGCATGCGTCGCCGCCACGCTGGCGTCGGCGCCGCCACGGCCCCCGGGCGTTGGCGTGCAGCCGGCGAGGCCGGCGAGCACCAGCACCAGCGCCGCGCGCCGTGCGCTCATCGCCGGGCCTGGAAGTACGCTTCTTCCGACACCGAGTGCCAGGCCTGCGCTTGGGCTCGGAAGGCGCGGATCGAATTCCACACCCGGCGGGCGAACGGATCGCTGTTGGCGAGGTTGTCCAGCACGTCGTCGGCGGCGCGCTTCAGCGCGCCGAGCACGTCATCGGGCAGGCGCCGCAGCTGCGTGCCGTGCTCGCGCACGAGGCTGTCGAGGGCCTGCTGGTTCCGCGCGGTGTACTCGGCGAGCATCTCGTCGTTCACTGCGGCGCAACAGGCGTCGACGATGGTCTTCAAGTCCTCGGGGAGCGCGTCGAAGGCCGTCTTGTTGAAGAGGGCTTCGAGCGTGGGGCCCGGTTCCTGCCAGCCCGGGTAGTAGGCGTACTTGGCCACGCGGTGCAGGCCGAAGGCGAGGTCGTTGTACGGCCCCACCCACTCGGCGGCGTCGATGGCGCCGCTCTGCAGGCTGCTGAAGATCTCGGCGCCGGGGAGGTTCACCGGCACGCCGCCGACGGCCTGCAGCACGTCGCCGCCAAGCCCGGGAATGCGCATCTTCAAGCCCTGCAGGTCGCCGATGCCGTTGATGGGCTTGCGGAACCAGCCGGCCAGCTGCACGCCGGTGTTGCCGGCGGGGAAGGGCACGAGGTTGAAGGGGGCATACAGCTCGCGCCACAGCTCGAGGCCGCCGCCGACGCGAAGCCAGCTCGTCATCTCCTGCGCGTTCAGGCCGAAGGGCACGGCGGCGAAGAACGGGGCGGCCGGGGCCTTGCCCTTCCAGTAGTAGGCCGCGCTGTGGCCGATCTCGGCGGTGCCGCGGCTGACGGCGTCGAACACTTCGAACGGCGGGACGAGCTCGCCGGAACCGAACACCTTCACCGTGATGCGGCCGCCCGTCGCCTGCGTGATGCGCTCGGCGAGGCGCGCGGCGCCGGTGCCGAGGCCCGGGAAGTTGGTGGGCCAGCTCGTCACCATCTTCCACTGGCGCGGGCCCTCGTCGGCGACGGTCGCGCCCTCGCCTTGGCCGGCTTTGCCACACGCCGCCAGGCCCGCCGCGGCGGCGGCCATGCCCACGCCCCTCAGGATGTCGCGACGCTTCATCGATGCCCCTCCGGTTGGATCGCCGGAGTGTAGCAACGGGGCCCGTCGCCGCCGCGTTGCAGGTCCGCCCCGAGGGCGTAGGATTCGCCCATCCCCCCTGACGCGTCGGACGCGCCGCCATGAAAGAATCCCTCGGGCATTACGAAATCGTCGCCGAACTCGGTCGCGGCGGCATGGGCGTGGTCTACAAGGGCTACGAGCCGGCCCTGACGCGCTACGTCGCGATCAAGGAGCTCTCGCCCGCGCTCGCGCACGACCACAACCTCGTCGAGCGCTTCCTGCGCGAAGCCCGCTCGATGGCCGCGCTCAACGACCCGCACATCATCCAGGTCTATTTCATCGGCCAGGAGAACCAGCAGCCGTTCTTCGCGATGGAGTTCGTCGAGGGCGAGAGCCTCTCGCAGCTGATCAAGCGCGAAGGGCGCCTGCCGATCGCCGACGTCCTGAAGATCCTGCTGCAGACGGCGCGCGGCCTGCAGACCGCGCACGAGCGCGGCGTGGTGCACCGCGACATCAAGCCGGCGAACCTGATGCTCGACCTGCGCGGTCGGGTGAAGATCGCCGACTTCGGCATCGCGCTCGCCCGCCAGGAATTCGACGCCAAGCTCACCGGCACCGGCGAGTTCGTCGGCACGCCCGGTTACCTCTCGCCGGAGATCTGCCTCGGCAAGTCGGTCGACGCGCGCTCCGACCTGTTCGCGCTGGGCATCGTGATGTTCGAGTCGCTCACCGGCCGCCTGCCGTTTTCCGACGAGTCGCCGCTGAAGCTGATGCTGGACGTGGTGCAGGCCGAGATCCCGGACATCCGCGACATCAACAAGGAAGTCGACGCCAGCACGGCCGCCATCCTCACCAAGCTGGTGGCGAAGGACCCCGGTGGTGGGCAGCAGCCCCGCCAACGCGGCGGTGTCGAACGAGCCGCCGACGATCCCCGGGGGCTCGCCGCCGCCCGCGCCCGCGCCGGTGCGTGGCGGAGCGCCGTCGAAGGCGCCGATGCTCGTGGCCGGGGGCCTGCTGTTGGGCGTGCTCGGCGCCGCGGCCTTCGGCGCCTACCGGTTCTTTGCTGCGCCCGCCTCGGAAACGGCCGCTGCCGTCGCCGAGGCCGGGTCGCCCAACG
>ERZ1066118.1340-NODE-1340-length-16010-cov-11.110624_pt1 | contig 16010 bp, 12 predicted proteins | sample MGYA00382765_ERZ1066118 | MGnify/ENA primary metagenome ERZ1066118 (study PRJEB33369, sample SAMEA5778348) | biofilm metagenome | biome: Industrial cooling water; feature: Water cooling tower basin; material: Biofilm | place: United Arab Emirates | collected...
GCCGGAAATAATGTTGTTTCCGTACATTAAAGAACCAGCTACTGGTTCGCGGATGCCGTCGATGTCAACAGGAGGTGCTGCTACAAATGCGATGATGAAGCAGGTGGTTGCTGCCAAGAGGGTAGGAATCATTAGTACGCCGAACCAACCGATATAAAGGCGGTTTTCGGTGCTAGCTATCCAACGGCAGAACTGTTCCCACACATTGGCGCTTTCGCGACGTTGTAAGGTTGCTGTCATGGTTTTATAATTGCGGTGAAAATGAATATGTATATACAAGCGATGTGCTTGCTTGTTTTTAATATAGTTTACATTACTTAACAATTTCAAGTAGTCTCTGATTATCGTTGGTAATCAAATATATCAGTGTTACTTATATCACTCTTTGGTTCAGGCGCCTATATATAGATGTTTTTGTCGGGCGCCGCCATATTGATTCGGGGCGCGTGTTTCTTCCTTGAAGGTGTCGTTTCCATGCTGAGAGAACCATACGGCAGACTTACGGTTGTCTCAAAATATCCTTGGTAGTCAAGCAACCGACAAACAATAGCATCAAAAACTGTGCCAATTGAAAACCCACATCCAGGCGCCAACCCTGAAATACTAATATAAAGCCGTTGAGTAACAGCGCAGATGCTCCAATCACCAATTGCGCTATATCTAAAGTTGAGGCTGTGCGTTGATTGAACTTGTTTAACCAGAGTATCAGATAAGCGAGTCCTGCAATTACGTAAATAATGCCTATGCTACTGGCGCCTGCACTTGGCGTACCTACATTAACTTGAGAAAAAATAATCATATAACGTCCCTGGCGCACTTAGTCACACATATATAGTTCCCTGTGCGAGACGCTTCATACCGCAGCTTCATCATATATATAAGGCGCCGTTTGACAAGCCCAACCTGTCGAGGTGGGTTAATTTACAAAGAATATTCTTAACTATTGACTCTGCATCAACCTCATAATTGTACTATTTCAAACAAATCTGTTGCATCGGCACCCTATTATCCGTTACGCGCGTTATCCGCTCGCATCTCCAACTTTAGTACGACACGCCATCAACATAAAGCACAGTAACCAATTCCAGCTAATTTACGATGTGTGGAGACTATCGAAACCCCTACTATTTAGACATGAAGGCAAGCGAGCCAGAAAATCTAAACAATATACTTAATGAGGATAAAATAATGAATACCGAAATTAATGCAATTGAACTTTCTACAGACGAACTTGATACCGTAGCTGGTGGTTTGGCAATTACATTGGGCGATGTTGGCGGGTTTGCATCAGATGCATCAAACACCTACTCATTGAAACAACTCCAAGTTGGTCAACAAACATTCGCGGGTCCTGGTGGTAGTGGTACTGCTTCTGTAACCAACCTAACAGATATCTTTAGTAAAGCTGCTCAGGGTATCGCTGTTAAATAATTTTAATTTACTTTGAGGCGCCTTCAATATCTACTGTACGCATGTGCATAACATTTGTTACTTGCTACTGGGTATATTTGGCGCCATCTATATATCTTGGTGTTGTTCTACAATTTATTTAACGCATGGCGCCGTTTGATGTAGCGAAAGTGGTGGGGACTACATTGGACTGGCGTCATCATACTATGTGCTTTTTTACATAACTCATCAACATTAAAGTCATCCTTGATTTGCGGAGAATCGAGACACCTCAAGTACAAATATACAAAACAATTTTTATAATGCAGCAATGCAGTAATGCAGTAAATACTGAAATGATTACACGCAACAAGTGGTAAGGTGGCGCCACAACGAATAAAGTCGAATATTCAATCAACAGAGACAAAGATAACGGGTATTGTGTGTTACCCTGATTATCGAACTTACCGAACATCAATCGGCAATAAGTCATGCAGTCATGCAGTAATGCAGTAATTGATGAATGATTTAATTACATATTGCGATTCGATACTTCGTTGCCAATCGAAGGTAAAAATTGAATTGCGAGTCGGCAAGTAAAATGGCTCCTTCCCTTGACACTTTTGTACGAGCGCGAATATAACAGTAACGAAGCTACGCTTCTAGGTGCCAGTTACAGCGGTGTTTATGCTGGTAATTGCCACCATTACTGTACCACCGCCTTTAGCGCGCGATATTTCTCATATACTTTTACCGAACGTGCGCGCGTCGATTATTAAAAAGGAATTCCATCCGAGGATAAGATTGAAACAAGCGCACTTTTAGTCAATGCGACTGCGTGCTGCATATCATGTGGGGCATATATTCTCCGTGTTGGTTGACTATCTCCACGTAATTGATATGGCTTTAATGCTGACAATTCCTCGTCCGATAGTCGGTATGATATTACTTGACTACTCATATGTATACATTGTTATGTTTGTATACATTGATATTATCAATATTGTTGATGGCGTGTGTAATATTATTTGGTAGGTTCGTCACCAACACATTGTTTTGGGTTTTGTGGTGGCAATCCAAGTTTTATGCGAAAGTCGGGGTCGTAGCAAGCGTCTTGCCAGTTTTTCGCTTCTTTGATTTGGTCCGGTTGGATGCCTTTTGCACCTTTGAAGTTGGTGCAGTAACCATCATCGCAATTAAGGTTGGCACTATTAAGTTTGGCTCCACTAAGGTCGGCATTACTAAAGTTGGCATTAACAAGAATGGCATTATTAAGGTTGGTATCACTAAGGTCGGCAACACTAAGATTAGTGCCACGAAGGTTGGCATAACTAAGGTTGGCTTTATAAAGCAAGGTATTATAAAGCATGGCTCCAGTAAGGTTGGCATTATTAAAGTTGGCATTGCTAAGTCTGGCATGTTGCAACTCAATGAGATATAAATTCGCACCACTAACATCCAACCCTCCCAAATCAACACCATCTTTATTCAAATCTTGCAGTGCATCAATTCTTCCACCACTACCTGTTTGCCCTCTTGCCGAATTTATCATTTGCCATGCTTGATAATGTGCGAGTTTCTCACGTTTTGGCGCCTCCCAAACATATCGACCAATTCCAATCGCGATGGTAAGTATCACCCCACTTTGTACTAATTTGACTACTCCCTTTCTTGATAATGCTAATTTCTTCTTAGGTGGTAAATGCCATACCCATTTACTCCAGTCACCGGGGGTATGCCACCAATGTTTAGGTTTTGGGTAAGGGTTAATTTCCTCCTCTCCCCTTAATTCATACAATCGACGATAAGTATCGATATGCACACCTAACCTTTCGGCTTCTTGTGTTAATTCGTATTCCCGACGTAAGCGGTCTGGTCCGTGGTACACACGATTAAAGCTGTCACGCAATTCATCGATGCTGGGAGAATTGTTGCTCATTCTACTAGAATATACTGCAATGCTTCACATAAATAGATACATTGGTATATAAATATTTTCGGAAATGTTAACCATTATCTTATTAGTTTGACCTTAATATAAATATTGCCGCATATGTAGTATTGTATACATTCATTAATTTATTGAACAGGAGGTGGTGCCGCACTCAATTTAACTTTGAAGTATTGCCTCTTAAACTTTGATGACATCCTGACAACCACCTCTGAGTCCTTGACAACACCTCCTGACAACCCAGAATCGAGTGGTGGTGAGCATTCTGACAACCCTGACAACCTTTTGGATAAAAAAAATAATGAGGATAATGAAATAATTGATTTTTCACCCCCATCTATATGTATAGATGAGGATGGCGATGCAGCTTCTAAGAGTGGTAAGGGATTTAAACAAACAATGCCACAAGGGGTGTCGCAGTCGTCAGAAGTAAAACAAAACAACGTAGATACAAAGGTTCCAAGTACTGACAACCAAAATTCGGGTGAGGTGTCAGTAAGTAATAAACAATCGATGGGCGCCAAACGTAAATTAGTGGTGGGTGACAGGTGCGAGTATTGCGGGAATGACCTAAACCTGCACCAACAATATAGTGTGGTGTTGGTTCAAATACGGTAAGGTCGCACTTACTTTACCCAATGGTGCTTACACTTCCTGGTTGAATCGCGAAGACTTGCGGCTACTTTGATGTGGAAGGGTGGGTGTTATTCACTTACTCTATATATGTGACGTGTCGTATTGAATATTTATTATCAATGGTATTGACTATTGAAGTTAAGGCGTGCGTATGCGCTTATGTGGGGGATGTGCGTTGTATAATTCCCTTTGAGTGAAGGTGCCTGCTTACTATATATAGGGAAATATTCATATTATTTATGGGAATTGGCATGATAAATCTATGCAAGTAAATCAATCAAATGTAAATTTTTGTAAATATTTTAGAAAGAGTGAGAATTAAGTTAAAGAAATAACAGTTATATTTTATACATGCAATTACGAACTATTTCGGAAATTTTTTTTGTAAAATAAAGCCGAAGCGCGAAACTATTACGCTATAAGACTTTTTCTTGCTATATACTAGTAAAAAAACAAGAAAACAGATATCTTACATTTAAACTTTTGTATGTACGTTATCTTGAATTAATGTAATATTATTTACCGTGCATACAACTAATTCACACCTATTTATGGTTGAAAACGATACTATAATAGCTTAAATCCATTTTAATGGGCTATTAATGAATGTAACATAAAAAACATATCAATTTGTAATTAATGGTTTACACCAGATTTACAACATAATTATTAAATTTGGCAATATTAAAAAAAAGACAGTAGTTTTTTAAGTACTTTCAAAAAAATCAAACAAAGAAATACTAGTAAATTTCGGATAACGTGATACTATATGAGTGGATAAGTGTTTGTACAGTTAAGCTCAAGATAGATTAATATGAGGGTAGTTGTTCAGAGGAAACATACTCTCAATGTCGAAGCTATTGCGTAATTTCAATATTGACCAGAATGCGTGCAATACTCTGTTCGGGTTCATTGTTGTTACATCAATGTTGGGCTTAGTTTACTTTGCCTATATTGATGCAAGCAGCCGTCCAACATTTTTGGAAGTAGCCCGAATGGTTGTGGCCGCGTTTCTCGGTTACATGATACCGAAGCAAAGCAATAGCCGCCATGTTTAACAGTATTGTTTGACAAGGCGGCTATTGATTTACTGATTATCATTTTTGACAACCCTTACTTGTTGGTAGCAGGTAGGGGTATTTTTTTACTATTACCCACAGAAAAATGGAAGGCATAGTATCTCTATTCAATATTATAATAGTTAGTTTGGGTAATGTAGTGTACAAGAGTATTAATATTTTAACTTTCAATACCGACTCTACTTATGAGTGGCGCCAATAGAAACATTGATTATTAGTATAAGTAGGGAGGTTTCCCACCCTTACTAATCAATTCTCAACATCCTTTCTTCAATTGCTTCCCAAGTTGATGGCGCCACTTGCCCCGCTGCTTCTTTACACTCAATAATTAAGTAATTGCCATAGAAGTAATGTTTCAGTGTTTCACTTTCTTCTCTGGAAAAATTAACCATTTCTGGCGTGAGGTTGAAAGCATGAAGCCATGTTTCAATTAGATGTTCAATAAATGACCTACGCACGGACTCTGGCTGTGTACTATCAGGAATTTGAGTCAGTAGTACTTCCATTTGGGCAATTAGTCCGGTCAAGTCTATGTTTTTAAATATTTTAATTGTGATATTTTGCAGGTCTTGAGTGCATTCGATAAATTCGTTGATACTTTTGGCGGTGTTGATGGGGTAGTAGGCGCCGCTGATACTACAATCACCGACAACAACGAAGTGGCCGTAGCATTGGTAGTTGGCGTTGGTGATGATGTAAGTTTCGGCGATGTTGTAGGCATCGAAGCTGGCATCGCAGAGTAACCCGGCGTTGTATATGATGTCGCTAGTAATGATGTAGGCCGTGGCGTAAATGGTGGCGATGCTGATGGCAAATGCACGTTTACCTACAGGTTTAATATCACCCACAGAACCTGCAGTTTCTTCATGTGCCCAACGTAACAACGCTTGTAATTTAGGTGTATTGACATAAGAACGTATTTCAAATTCCATTAAATTTAGTAACTGTCCAGCTTTATTACGCATTAATCCTGCAACTAGAAGAAAAACTTCTCGCCAACGATAATCGGTACTATTAATATGAATATGGGTACATAAATCACGTAAAAGTTCGTCTGAACCTGCTTCCTTAATTTTTCTTGCCGTAAAATACTCATGAAAGGTAAAATGTGAGAATGAGTAAATACCGTGCGCGCGTTCGACAAATAAACCATGTTGTGCTGAGATTGATTCCAATATTTTCTTCGTATCGATGTCTTGTTTAATATTTAGTGATTCATAATATTGTATTATGTGTTCCTCAACTTCTTCTGGTTTGAAGAAGTATTTACCATTCTCAAATGTTGGGTAAGCTATTTCACACAGTAAATCTATTCTTTGTTTTGGCGATAGGTTTTTGTATGGTAGTTGGTCGCGTTCAACATCACGTTTTTTATCCCACTTCTTAATTAATATGTCCAAACCTTCTTCGTATAATTCAGCACGACTTTGTGGAAAAGTACCTTTTTGCTCAAATACCAAACATAATAATGTTAATAATATTGGACTAGTTGCAAGTTCCTTAATAGGTTTGTTTTTTTCTAATTCTGAAATAAATTTTTCAGCAATACTTTTATTATTTTTAGTAGTAAACCATTTTTCAGCGAAAGTTTTAATTTGTTCGTCATTAAAATCAGAAATTTCAACATCTGTAAAATTGTCAAAAATATACTCACGCGCTGCAATTCGACAAGTAATAACAAATTGATTCTGATGATATTTATATGTAAAATCTTTAATTTGCTTTGTAATGCGTTTATTATCTACCTGTTGTAATTCATCTAACCCGTCTAGTAGTATAAGCAGTCTACCTTGTTCGATTAATTGTTTGACTATTTGCGAGTCTATAAGTTTGGAGTCGAACAATTGTATCAAATGCTCCAATAAATTGGGTTGACTATCCGTTTCTGCAAAATCTTTGAGCGTGACAAACAAAGGGACGCGGTTTGGTTCAAAATCGCCATTCATACATTTTAGTGCTATATGCTTGAGGAACGTTGTCTTACCAGAACCGGGTTTACCCAAAATCATCAGTTTGGAGTATTTTGCTACCGCTGTCTTACCTGGTACTTGTTCTTCACGTACATTCCCCAAGCAAAATCGATAAAAACGTATTCCACGAAAATTTTGAAGAAGTTCTTCCGTTGATGACCATTCAGACTTTGTAATTTTCTCTAAAATATTGACATTAGTATAAATATCATCCAACCCAATTGGTTGGTTCATATCTAGTACACGCATAGTACCGCAACGTTCATTAATGTAGTCGCGAATTTTATCGCGTGCGGTTTGTACTAATACATCGATATTAATAGTCTCACTTGATGATTCGTTTTGTGGCGCCAATTGAGAGTCAATTGTTTCTTGGTTGGTGTTGCTGCTTAACTGTCCTTTTTTGTCTTTGTATGACGGACTCGTTTCTTCTTCCAGCACAAGTGATGCATTTACACCCAATACTTGGCATATAGCGCGGGCATTGCTCTCATCAATACCCTGCTCTCTCTTTAAGAAGCGTTGAACTGTTTTTACACTAAGCTCTAATGCATCTGCAATACTTTGGTAAGTCCAACGTTTACCATTGTCATCACGGTTAGTACCTTTCGCCTCTTGAAGCTTTATTCTCCCCTCTTCTGTTGCTCGAACGCCACGTTCGCGTGTTTCTCCCATGCGCGTCAATATATATATGTAAGACTATTGTTTATTTTACTATTTCATTTTACGTCGGGTTAATTTGAGACAGAATCGGACAGAAAATGGAACTTTATCTCTGGGGTTAACTGGTATATAAAAGCACGATTAGTCATTGTAATGTAGTAGGTATCGACAAACAATATTTTAATAAGGAAGGCAATTTGGTTATGAAAAAATCAAATCAATTGGCGCCATCGACCAATGCTAGTGCAGAAGAAAAACCCTCAACTGCGTCATCGAATGAATTAGTCAAAGCCATTGATAAAACGGGTGATGTGGTGGTCGAAGTCGTTAAAGAAATGGGTGAAGAGACACCCACTAAACAGTGGATGAAGGTAGCAGCATCACTCATGGGTTCGGGTGGCAAACCAGTGGCCATTATTTTGTCACTGGGGTTTATTAGCATCCCTCTAATGGTAAGTGGTGGACCATTGGTGCCGATAATCTTAGCTACTGGTGCGAGTATAGTCGCGGTTTTATCAGCAGTATAATCGTACATCTTCGCACGATTATCGTTGGACTATTTAATACTTATTGCACGCGCTCTGCTTTATATTAAATAGTTCATGTTCATCACACGATTAGGCGCCTTTATATCGCAAGAATTACACCTATTAATTACGTACTAATGCACTAATATATTCAATACTAGTTGCATTCGTACAATATTGATAGGTAATTCAATAATTACTAATGCGTGTATACATGTTTACTCTGTATGTTTCATGATGCCAGTATAAATATTAATTACTTTATTCATGTATGAGGTTAGTAATCAATCTATTACTATCTCCTGTATAAAGTGGTGCCACATACAAGTGAAAGAGGGTAAGTTGAGGCACCTAGTGGTGAAAGTTCTTCCCCTAATAGTCTTTCTCGTTTCTGGTTCAATAGTATTATTTTGTTGCAAAGTGTTTTTAATTTTTACTGTTCTGCATTGTGGTGCCACATCTAATCATTTAAGTCAGTACGAATTGCCGAACAAACAGCGAGTGATAGATATCCTTGTGTCAGTGCAATAATGTTTGCATAAGCACTACATCATTCAGATAACCTATGTCTTATTTCTAACTCTTAAAAATAGTAGTATCTTTTATCACATACCTTAATTACCACCTTTTAGCGCATCCCACTTTATATTGCTAATGTTGCAATATAAATTAACATTAAGTATATATGGATAAAAACATTATTAGTATAGAGAGTAAACAGGTGCCTTTGTTTGGGGGGAAAATAAATGTCTGGGAACATAAACAATAGGACATATTGCTCGTGCATCAGTTAGACGGTGTCTTGCATCACTCACAAGTTTTTTTCCTTATGCTTGTGAAGTTGGGTATCTACGTGCCAACCCAGCGATTACAGATTTTTATACGGGTGTACATCACATGAAACCTAGATACCTGTAAAAACCTGTATGTAAGATGGTCTGAAAACTTTTATCCTGTATGATTCTGATAATTTTTGGAGTCATCTTGTAGTTTTTTGGTTACATCTCCCTACAATACCTACTTTTCTATATACTTCTCCCTTATATATTTTTTGTGTAGTTTATCACTTATTACACAATCCGACGGCTACTTGACCCTTTTATCCCACATTCCGCAACCCCAGGCGCCTGTATTCCCATACACTAAAGCAAAACAGGCACGTAAATCTTTCATAACCAACGGCACCTATGTAACTTGCTAATTACGAGAAACTCACTCCTTGTAACTTTTGTAAAGCTTATAAACTTTTCAAGCGTATCTTGGCACAGCCTGATTGCAGTATTATAATTAACGAAAGCATAAATGTAAATAGAATCTTTACAAACGTCTCAACAGCTTTTTTTGAAATACTTCCAGCTAATTACTTGGCGAATCGTTACGTAAACATCACTGAAATCAAAAGTTTACCTTTATACTACATAAAGGATCTACTCAACGTAGCTCAAGTATTTATTGTGCAGTCAAAGCAATTACAAAACTATAAGCTATCGTAAAGAACTGAAAATATTTATTGACGAACAATAATTCATCGTACAGGCACCTTCCCCACAGTGGGAAGATGCAATTATGATTACATACGCAGTTTGTCTCATCAAAAAAATCAAGACTTGGGCACAGCTAAGTACTTGTGAAAAACATAACACAAGAGCGCGCGAGACTCCCAATGCTGATTTATCCGTTAAAAACATTCGGTTAATTGACAGTGCCAACGGCGCCAGTGACAAAACCCTCAAGGTATTGTTCATGGAAAAAATCGGCACTCAAAAGATACGCTCGAATGCTGTGTTGGGTATCGAGATGGTTTTGAGCGCAAGTCCCCAGTACTTCCGTCCCGAAAATCCATCACGAGCTGGTTTTTACCTGCGAGGACGAGTTGATGATTTTGCGGATGCTTGTACCAACTGGCTACTCAACCGTTATTACAACAGAGTCGTCTGTGCCGAACTGCATCTTGATGAGACAACTCCGCATATTCACGTTTTCATAGTACCGTTGGATAATCAAGGTAAACTCAATGCGAGAGCATTATTCCACGGTAGATACAAATTATCAGAACTTCAAGATAGTTTCGCGTGCGCTGTTTCCCACCTTGGTATTGAACGCGGTATCAAAGGAAGCAAAGCTAAACACACTGACATCCAAAAATATTATGCAGCAGTAAACTGCAAATCCTTCCACATCAATCTAAATGAAGTTTTACCAAAACCCAGCGAAAACGAATCAGCCATAAACTACCGTGCGCTAATTCAAGAAATTCTCCAACCCCAACTTGATATCCTTAACAACCAACTATCTGACCGCGACTTACAACTGAGACAAAAAAAGAACATTGAGCAAACCGCAATTGAAAGCGAGCGCGAACGCCAGAAGTTAGAGCAGCGCGTACAAAACTTAGCTTGGACATTAGAGCTTTGGCAAGCGCAAGCGAATTTGTTACGTGACTTACCCCTGGAAGAAGTCGCTTATCATTTGGGGCTGCATCTAAATAATAAGGGAAATTGGGAAGGTTACGGTCATACCGTCAAAATAAACGGTGCCAAATTTTACGATTACAGCGGCGCCCAATATGGTGGTGGCGGCTCCATTGATTTGGCAATGCACTTACTACAGTGCAACTTCCGGCAAGCCGTAGCTTGGTTGCACGATATTTTTGGTGAGTCAGAAATGTTACGTGCAGTCACCCATCACGCACGCACAACTGCCCAGGAAATTTCTCTAGAAGAGGCGCCGCAATTTGCCCCCCCACTTCCAGATAATACTCGTTGGGATGCAGTCAGAGATTATTTAGTTACCACACGGAAATTACCCATAACTTTAATAGATAATTTACACGCCGCTGGATTAATTTACTCTGACCCAAAACAAAACGCAGTGTTTGTAATGCGGTCATGGAGTGGAGAAGTAACGGGCGCCTTTCTTCGTGGCACCTATGGTTACAACAACACCTTCTATGGATTAGCAAAAAATAGTAAACGTAATAAGGGATGGTTTCACTTTACCGCAGGTGGTCAAGATGAAGAAAAAATTACGCGCGCGGTCTTAGCACTTTCTCCAATAGAAGCACTCTCAGTTGCTGTACTAGACCAAGAGTTATCAGAGAAGACTATATATATAGCTGTCGATAGTCCCCGTTGTATGCCAGTTGAATTTTTAACCTACTTCAAAAATGTAGTTGCAGCTTACGACAAAGATACTACTGGAGAAGAGATAGCAGGCGCCGTCAAAAAAATCTTGCCACAAACAACCCGACTTAAACCATCATACAGCGACTGGAATCAGCAATTGGTTTTAATGAGATGAACCATGCAGGAGTGGCAGCAATACTGCTTGGTTAAAAGAATTTGTAGGTTGGGCTATTACTCGTCTTGATGGTTTTGAACAAATGAGTTTTGAACAGGTTGATGTTGCTGCAAAAATAATAAACTTAAAGCTTGATATAGAAACTACTAAAAAAGTATCTGATGTTCATATTCCAGATGCTACCTCTAAAAAAGAATTAGAAGTACCCTCTGATATCACATCGAGTATAACTTCCTCCTTAGCCAATTTTAAATCCAGTATTACGGAGCCGCTACCTGTATATGAAACGAACGAAGTTAAACAATCGGAAATTATAATAGAGTATCTTCCTGCTGAACCTTATCCTGAAGATGAAGCAATTGTTGAGCGAGAAGCGGCTTCTTTAAGATTGCCTATTCGCCGATTTCGTTCTAAAACTGCTGCTAGCGGACTAATTATTGGAGTCGAAAAGGCAAAAAGCCTTCAGAATTTGGCTTTAGTGAGGACATTGCTGGAAGCTGCAAAATACCAATCTTGTCGTAAAATAGCAACTAATCATAGCCAACAGCAGTTGATACTGCGAGCTACAGATTTGTACTCTTACCGCAGGGCACCTGTTGCAGAGCAAATGCTAACCTTGGTATTGGATTACACTTGTTTACGCAATTGTAATTGGCAACAGGAATTATTACCTTACCTAAGTTGGGCTTATGTGGAACGAGCAAGTGTTTGTCTGATTCAGGTAGGAGTAACTAAAAACCATAATAAATTTACTGTTAATAGTGTAAGTAAATTAAAAATCTACCCAGAAGAATTACGAGCCGAACGGATACTAGCAAGGAATATTTTAGTACCTCGCATTTCAGCAGGGTTAGACGCGGAAGCAGGAAAAGCAACTCCTCTTGCTCACGGTTTGGATATGGCGTTACAAACATTACGTCGCTCTTTGCAACATGGGCGCAGTAAAATTCAACAGGCTGTGTTGGTAGTAATTAGTGATGGAAGAGGAAATGTTCCAATAAAAGCTAGTTTTACAGGTGAGGTTAATCTACCTGTAGGAGGAGAAGGCGTTGAAAATGCTTTGCAGGTAGCCGAACGCATTGGTGAGTTAAAAGGAGTAAAAGCAGTTTTACTTAATCCTCAGCCAAAATATTGTGTAAATTTACCACTACAGTTAGCCCAAGCTATGAGAGCAACTATGGTTTTAATTCCGCCTCATGAAATTGAGGAGGTGAAATAGTGGCACCTCCATCTAAGTTTTCTTTAACACAACAAGCAATCAATTCCCCAAAAGCAAATTTAGTTAATCCAGATAAAAAAATATTAAAAATAGATAACCCTGAAACATTAAGTAAAACTAAAATAGATTTACCAGATAATATTGAAGTTATAAAAGAAGAAGCTTCAATCTCCCCTAATGAGCTTTATATTACAAAGCAGCTACCTAAAGAGGTAGCAATTTTACATATTTATCAAAACGGTCAAGATGAATATTCTGTATGGGGTGGAAATACAACTTACTTTCTCGCACCAACTAAAGCCAATGAAAAACCAAATATTTCTTTAGGTAACATGGTACAGAATGGAAAGCTCCCAGAAAATATTCAAGATGACATAAAATACTTTTCGCATGTCAATGTTGAAATTCGTAAATGGTTAAAGCAGTTAAAAAGACAATTTAATGAACGCTTATGTCTTGTAATTGCCGACCATACAAATTTTGAGATTCCTTGGGAGATGTTAGAACTATCACCCTATGAATATGAATCACCTTATGAATATGTAGGCGCTTTGATAACGACAGTACGTTGGAGGCAAATTATTAGCGGTGATGACTATTTATTTTTGGAATTTCAAGATAATAAATGCTGTGGTCACACTGCTGCTTATGTTTTAGATACTGAGTTAAAAGGAGTAGGGGCAGAACTTAATACTTTCAAAAAATTGCAAGCTAGAATTTATCGCAGCAGCCAACATAATATTAAAGATTTTCAAGCATATTTACAACAAAATGAATCGAACTGTGCTTTTATTTATATTTCTTGTCATGGTACTTATCAAGACAACTTAAAAGATATTGCTTTAGGCTCAGATAATGATGAAACACAACAGTTAAAATTACTGAGCTTACGTAAATCTCAACTAAATTTACTTAAAAACTCTCAAGGTATTGTTTTTATTAATGCTTGTCATTCTGGTAGAGAACAAGCTCATTATTCTATACCCCATAGTTATCGGATGGGTTTTGTAGAATTATTTTTAGCAAAAGGGGCACGAGGTGTAATTGGCACATTAGGGGCTATAGGTGATATCCATGCAGCAACATTTGCTAGTGAACTGATTGAGGAGTCGTTAAAATCACCGACTACTCCAGTTGCTGTATTATTACGTAAACTGCGTTTGCAGGTAGTACAAAATCTACCAGAACAACCAACTACACAAGATTTATTACCATTTATTTATACTTTCATGTATGTTTATTATGGAAATCCGATGACTGTGCTTCAACTGGCTATTCAAGGAGGACAGACTGATGCTTGAAGAGGGAAACTTACCATTGTTTGTCAAGCCAATAATTCGCTATCCCCGCAGAGCGCAGGTGGGTAAAACTTATTTAATGACAATTTATTTGCAAACATCAGAAGATACCGAATGGCAATATGAAGATGAAGAATATCCGATTTATTGTATGGTAGATGCTTCGCCTTTATTTATTTGCAAACCAGTTGGTGAACCATGTGTCGTTTTGCATCGATTTGGAGGCAGTTATGCTGAAGCAAAATTTCTCTTGACAGCAGCACTTCAAGAGGCGAAGGGAGATATTCAGGTTACTTTAGTTAATGGATGGGGAGTAGCAATTAGAGTTTTTAAATTAGATACACATATTGAATATGATATTCAAAAATCTAATCAACTTGTTCAAACACCGGAAATCACAACACTTTATGAACAAATAAACGCACTTAATAATCTCGACTTTTATAACATTATTACTAGTAATACACAAGCTTTAGAAACGCTAGCAAAAGTAATTACTGATTCTCAAGGTCGGTTTTCACTTTGTTTTGTGGTTTGTAATTATAGCATACTACGTCAACAAACGCTGCGGCGCCTAGAATTAGAGCTTGGTAATGATTATCAAATTCACAAAGTCACCCTAAAAAGTAACGCAATTAGCTTATATTCGACAATTCACGCTTCGATTGGCAACTCCCAACCATCTGCTTTAATGATTTTGGGTTTAGAGTTTGTAGAAGAACTTGATGATATACTGCGAATGATTAACCACATTCGTGATGAATTTCGTAAAAGCTATCCTTTCCCGATACTATTTTGGGTTAACGATGAACTGCTGCGTAAACTGGGACGGTTCGCACCAGATTTTACTAGTTGGGCAGCAACTCCAATTCGCTTCGAGATGACTACCGAGGAGTTGCAAGATTTTTTAAAGACAAAAACTAATTCGCTGTTCGCCAAAATTTTAGGTATTAATGGTGTTCCAGAAGGTGAGCATCCTCATACTACGCTTGGACAAGTTTGGGATTACAATAGCTACGAGTTTCGCACGAGCATTAAAGAGTTACAGCATCGTGGTATTGAACTAGAACCTGAACTGGACGCTTCAGTTAAATTTATTGCTGGGTTAGATTATTATGCCAGCAACCGTATTGACTTAGCTATTGAATATTTTCAAGAAAGTTTACAGTTTTGGTCTTCTCCCCATCCTCCTGTTCCTCCTTCAACATTTGTACTTCGTCAAGGAATATTACTGTTTTATTTAGGCTTAAGTTATTACCGTTTAGCCGAACGAATACATGTAGAACACCAAGAGCGCTGGCAAGAAGCTAAGTCTTATTTACAGCAGTGCCTTGATGTTTTTGAAACTGCTCGACGTCCAGATTTAATGGCTCAAATTATCGGACTTTTATGCGATGTTTTGCAACACCTAAAATTATGGGATGAGTTACAGCAATTAGCATTGAAGTCACAAAATTTACATCATGATTATGATAGTAATTTTCAGATTGCTTGTGATTCTGGGTTTTTAGCCCAAGTTGCTGTTGCCAAAGAAAATTGGGTTATCGCAAACAAACAAGCGCGCGTAGCGTTATTACGACTTTATGAAGCATCTGAACGTAAAGACTCGCATCCCAATTCATAAAAGAACAAATCTATCGTCTTACCTTAGCAAAAGCATTACAGCATCTAGACGAGAACAAAGCTGCTGCGGAACAATTAGAGTTAGCTAGTAAAAATTTAGAGGCTGCTTTAGAAAATAGTGATTATAGATACGAAGTATATAAGTATATTCGTTTAATGCGATGGTTACGCGGACTGTATTTTGAATTAGGACGCTATCTTGAAGCTTTTACAATCAGGCAAAAGCGACGTTCGGTTGAACAGCAGTATGGGTTACGTGCGTTTATTGGAGCGGGTCGGCTAAAACCTCAGCGTCATGCTACTACCCCAATAGTTAATTCTCCGGCGCCGAGTGGTAGTGTTGCTTTAGAAATTA
>ERZ1066118.1343-NODE-1343-length-15972-cov-64.906578_pt1 | contig 15972 bp, 13 predicted proteins | sample MGYA00382765_ERZ1066118 | MGnify/ENA primary metagenome ERZ1066118 (study PRJEB33369, sample SAMEA5778348) | biofilm metagenome | biome: Industrial cooling water; feature: Water cooling tower basin; material: Biofilm | place: United Arab Emirates | collected...
AGTATATGGATTTTCTCGTTTGTTCTATTTATACAATCCAGGCAATGAGTTATACAATGTTCTCAGTATTTTAAAGCGTTTAGGTAAATGAAAAAATTACTAATTACAGGCGCCAGCGGTTTTCTAGGGTGGCATATAATTCAGGTAGGACGCGAACACTACGAAGTTTACGGTACATATAACTCGCACACGTTAGAAGTAAATGGCGCCAGTCTACTAAAAGCTAATTTATCAGACTTTGAACAACTGAAACAAATCTTTATAAATATTAAACCAGATGCAGTAATTCATACAGCAGCAATTTCGCAACCAAACTACTGTCAAAACCATCCAGAAGAGTCTCACGCAATTAATGTCACAGCATCAGCAAACATAGCAGGATTGTGCGCTGAGTATTCTATACCATGTGCATTTACATCAACTGACCTGGTATTCGATGGTAAAAATGCACCATATAAAGAAACCGATATAGTCAACCCTGTGAATTTATACGGGGAACAAAAGGTATTAGCAGAGCAAGCAATGTTAAAAGAATATCCCGAAACAGCTATATGTAGAATGCCATTAATGTTTGGCGCCGCAACACCGACAGCAAAAAGTTTCATGCAAGGGTTTATACAAACGCTGCAATCTGGAAAAGAGTTAAAATTATTTACCGATGAATTTAGAACACCAGCAAGTGGAACAACAGCTGCCAAGGGATTATTATTAATGATAGAAAAACAATATCACGGTATTATTCACCTAGGTGGGAGAGAAAGAATATCTCGCTACGACTTCGGAAAGTTAATGATTGAAGCATTTCAACTACCAGATACAAATCTAAAAGCATGTAAACAGCAAGACGTGCAAATGTCGGCACCACGTCCCGCAGATGTATCATTCGACAGTACAATAGCATTTACATTAGGATACAACCCGTTATCAATAAAAGAAGAATTGGTAGGGTGCGTAACGCCATAAAAACACGCCTCAAATAAATTTTGATGGGTTGTGATATATTAATATGTGACGACGCAAATACAAAATATGAACAAAAAGCACAAAGTTGTTCTAAGTGACGAGCAACGGATGCAGCTACTTGACTTAGTAAAGAAAGGAAAAGCTAGTGCTAGGACAATCCGTCGCGCGCATACACTACTAATGGCACATGAAGGTAGTACAGATGAAGCAATAGCCAAGACCCTATATACATCTGTAACAACAGTTGAGAGAACTCGTAAACAGTTCTGTGAAGAAAATTTAGAGCAAACACTAATCGAACGTCCACGCAGTGGAAAACCACGTAAAAACAAGGCAGGAGTTACGATATTGCCATAAAACTGGTACGTGACTAACACCTTTAATAATATATTGGCGACATCAAGCGGCATTGTTTTTAGAATGATTACTATTAATGTAATAATTCTAAGGACACTTTAGAGAATGTATAGTAAGAGACTTTAATAAAAGTATTCAGATGATTTATAATTGCTGAAAAAGAAGCTTTGGTAAAACGAAGCAATTTAAACAGTGGACAAAATAAAAAACAGATTGAAAGTTGAAAGTAATATCAATAGATACAAAGCGTAAGATGTTTAACCTCAAAAACAACGTAAAATATTTCTTTTTGTTAACTATCATTAGCGCAACTTTATTTGCCGGGGTTGCGAATGCAGGAACATTAAAAACAAAAAATTATAGTATCAAGATTAAAGCAAATTGTGAAGGACAGCCAATTTGTATTAATTATATATATGTCTTGAAAAATTTAAAAAGAGGTAAGTCAATTAATTTACCTGGCAAAGCAATATACACTCAGGGTGTTGATGAGTATACTCCAGGTCGTTTAATTCGTCATGAGTTCCGCAACAATCAATATCTTTACCGAATAACAGCAGATAACAAACTACAAGTTCTTAAAAGTGGAAAATTAATACTTCAAGAACAAGGAACGTTAAAATAAATGCTTAGTGTAGCGCATATTGCACAGGGTTTTAGGCTGTGTCACGTGCTAACCAGGCAGCGCTACAATTTGGGTCTAATTTAATAGCTCGGTCATAAGCATAAATAGCATCTTCACGGCGCCCTAATTCATTCAAACTGTGACCGCACCATAACCAAGCCATTACAAAAACAGAATCTAGTCGCAATGCTTGGTCAAATGATGAAATAGCTTCAGTATACTGTTTCATAGAATGTAATACTCGACCACGATAATAAAAAGCGTTGGGATAATCACCTTTGAGTTGAATTGAACGGTTCAAGGATACTAATGCTTCTTCGTTTCTATCTAATTCCATCAAAGCTACACCGCGATAAAACCATAGTAAATAATTATTTCCTTGTCCAAGTTCTATGGCACGGTCGGTATTTAAGACAGCATCTTCATATTTTTGCAAATAATAAAGCGAAAAAGCACGATTTTTCCAAGCATCGCCATAATCTTTACATAGTTCAATTGCACGGTCATAAGACTTAATTGCTTCATCGTCACGTTGCAAATAGTAAAGTGCCAAACCCCGAAGATTCCATACCACTGCATCATGCGGTTCTAAGCGAATTGCTTGTTCGTAAGAACTAAGTGCTTCTGAGTAACGTTTTAAGGCACCTAAAGAATAACCACGAACAGACCAAACTTTCTCATAATCAGGTTGAATAGCAATTGTACAATCACAAGCAGTAAGCGCTTCTTCATGACGTTGAAGCTCTTGCAGCACATAAGCACAACCTAACCAAGCACCAGGTAAATTAGGATTTATTTCAACAGTCGTTTCAAATGCGGTTAATGACTCTTGGTATAATTTTAACTCCATCAAAACCATACCGCATTTATACCATGCATCAACATTATCTGGTTTAATATCAATTGCGCGTCGATAAGAAGTCAATGCATCTTGAATTCTGCCTAACTCAAAAAGCGCATCTCCACGATTTTTCCAAGTTTCAGAAAATTCGGGTTGAATATGAATAGCCTGGTTATAGGACTCAATAGCACCTTCATAATCTTTAATATCCAACATCAAATTGCCGCGACAATACCATGCTTCCCAGTATTTAGAGTTACACTTAATAGCTTCCTCATAATCTAAAATAGCTTCTTCATAGCGTAGCAAACTCCACAAGGCGCCTGCGCGATAATGCCAAGCTTCATGAAAATCAGGTTTCAGAGCAATAGATTGGTCATACGAAATAATCGCAGCTTCGTTTTTACCCAAAGATCCAAGGGAAATACCGCGAATCCACCAGGTATAATAATCATCACGATAGCGTAAAAGTGATTGGTCATAAGACGAAACTGCATCACTGTAGAGTTGTGAAGCAGCCAACGCTAAACCACGATATCTCCAAGGAGCAGCACTATCTGGTTGAATTTTGATAGCTTGATTGTAAGCTAATACCGCTTCAGTAGGGCGCCCTAAGTACCTGAGCGCTTGACCACGACCAAACCAACCCATAAAGTGACTGCTATATGAAGCAATGCATTGGTCAAAACATTCCAATGCATCGTCAAACCGTTGTAAATGACCTAAAATAAAACCTATATTTATTAGAGCATCAAAGTAATCGGGTTGAATTTGTAGCGCTTTTTGATAAAACCCTATTGCCTCTTCATACTGTTGGTCATCATAAAACTTGTTACCAACCTGAAACCAATCTTCCGCAGTTACCAAAGACTTTTCGTAAATGTTTTTAGTTGTAGGCACTTGTGTGTAAGTCATATAAAATTTGTATAAATTGCGACAGATATTAATTAATCAATAAGAGTAAGGATAAATTGCCCCTACATTACTTAATACGTCTAAGCACACCCAACTTATGCAATCTAAAATAAAAGAATGTTGTGTATAGAAACTTTGTTATGACTTCTGAGTTATTAGACGAATACTTGCAATGGCAGGCAAAAACAAAAATCGAACTAGTTGATGGACAGTTGATAATTGGTAAAAACAAGTCTTTAAGTCGTTTACTGTTCAATCAAATTTTACGGGGTTGGGGAGCATTATCTGCGGTAGCTTTGGCGCCGGAACAACTTTGGTGGCAAGCACTCAGTTCAGCATTTGAGGCACCTGTAGTACCAGATTTCAACGCAATAGACGCTTCAGCTATACGTAATTGGGCATCTGGAATAAATTTTACACCTGAAGTTACTAAACTTACACGTAGAGGCCGAAAGTGCAGTAATATCCGACAAACTCTTTATATGGCATTATTTGGGTTAAGACGAACAGAAATAGGAGAATCTTTGGGTGGTGGTTTTGTTAACCGTTTAGGCGCCAATGCCTTTATGCCAGATATATTATTTTATAAATCACAAAGTTTAAACCGTATATACGATTATTATTTAGATGGGCCTGCCGAGTTGATAATTGAGTTTGTCACCCCAGGTCATGAAAGTTACGATACAGAAGTTAAGCGTTCGTACTATCAAGCAGCAGGTGTCCCCGAATATTGGATTTTTGATGTAGAGCAGGAAAATATAGAGTTTCTTAGGTTAAAAGATGGAGTGTACCAACCGCAACACCTTTTAGACGGACGTTACGAAGTTTCTAGTATTCCAGGTTTAACGTTTTTACCAGCAAAACTTTGGGAAGCAGCAGACGATTTTACTTATTTATCAGAAAATGATTTATTTGAGGTAGCTAGCGATGCTTCCAAAGTTGGCAGTATGAAACCTGTCGGTGAAGGAATTGATTGGAGTAGAAGTGAATTAGGATTTGCTCCGGCATTGGAGGAACCTGTACCAATTATGTTTGAAGATTATATATACTGGTGTCCAGAGCCAAAGTTTGAATTTATGGATGGTAAACCTTATATAGGTAGCAGAGACGGAATTAAAGGACTTATTGGAATGTTTTTAATGACGTTTGGGTTAGTTGAGTCAGTTAAATTATTACATCCGCGTGAGTGGGTAGAAGCATTACTAACTCAAAGATTTTCTGTGCAAAATATCCAAGAATATAAAGCACAAGTGTGGCAATTAGTACATGAAGCTGCTGCATTACTACGTGAAAAATATGGCGCCACTAGGTTGGGCGTAATAGGAGGATTAGTTAAACCAAAACCACTGAATTTTTGGGATGAGATTACAATAGTAGCCTGGAATTTACCATTAGGACAAATGGGTAAAGCATATGTAGCAGTGTCCGAGTTCAGCGAATTATTTTACCTTCATTTAATTGATGCAGAAGATGCTACAGATATACAACTCAATGCTATCGCTTCTGAATTAGTTGAAATTTAAAAGTTTCACAGCTAGAAAGCGCCATTTTCAATAAGTTATGGGTAAATATTATGATTGCATAACTCGCGGTGCCTATTTAATAAAGTAGTATTAAACTGTTATACTTATTGACAGTACTAATTAATTACTATAATATTCTGCACATGAAATACAAGTTAATAGATTTATTTGCAGGCGCCGGCGGATTAACTACAGGGTTTCATCTGGCAGATTTTGAATCATTGTGTGCCATTGAGATTGATAAAAAAGCTTTGGCAACATATAAGCATAACTACCCAAGTGCAAAAATTGTCAATGATGATATATATAAAGTAAATCCGAGAGAATTACGTGAATGGCTTGGTTTACAACCGGAAGAATTAACGGTAGTGATTGGTGGCCCACCTTGTCAAGGTTTTTCTAGAAATATTCCTGCGGGTTGTCGTAGTCTTGATGAGTCTCGCAATCAACTTTACAAAACTTTTTTAGAGTTTGTAGAAGAGTTTCGACCGATTTATGTAGTAATGGAAAATGTACCTGAGATATTAAATGCTTATAAAGGTGTAGTTAGGTATGAAATTACTAAGCAACTAGAGTCATTCGGTTATAAAGTTGCTTCCGCTTCATTAAATGCAGCACATTATGGAATACCCCAAACAAGAACGAGAGCTTTTTTTATTGCCAGCTTAGATAAAACACCTTGTTTTCCTAAACCTACGCATTCAGAAGAAAAATCTACGAAGCAACTTAATTTATTTGATAATAGTATTTCTTCAATTGTTACAGTCAGAGATGCAATTGGAGATTTACCACCATTAGATGCAGGACAAGAATATAGCGAAGATAATTATCCATTACAGGTAAATAGTATATATCAAGCTATGATGCGCTTTGAAAGTACAAAACTTGTAAATCATGTCGCTCGTGCTTTGAGTCCTGTTCAAATAGCAAGAGTTCGTGTTTTAAAAGAAGGGCAAGATGCAAAACATTTACCACCAGAACTGGCGCCTAAAAAACATTACAGTGGCGCCTATGGTAGATTATATTGGGATAAACCAGCGAGAACAATTACAAGATGGGTATTTCATCCAGGCTCGGGTAGATTTTTCCATCCCACACAAGATAGAACTATAACAATACGTGAAGCAGCAAGGTTACACTCATTTCCCGATAAATTTCACTTTTTAGGTACATACACAGAAATGTCATCTCAAATTGGAGAATCTGTACCTCCCCTTCTTGCTAAAGCTATAGCTACGTGTCTAATTCAAGATTCTCATTAGGTGTATTGTTATATTGTTCGCGCAAAGCAGCAATCATAGTTTCCACATACCTATCGGGTTCAAGACGAACTCGCTCAATATTTATAATTACTACATCTAGAGGAATCGTGCGCGCTCTAAAAAGCTGCTTTTGATTTTTATACCAAACTAGTTCCGCTTTACCTGCAATACTTCCTTGTAAACCTGCTCCATCTTTACCTGTAATTCTATCTACAGTCCAAGCCCAAGAAAACGCATCTGAGTTAAGTGGTTCAAGTAAATATTCGCAGTAAGCATAAATAGTACCTCTGATTGTTTTTAAAAGTATACCTTCGTAACTATTAGTTACATTCTGCGCTGACTTACTGGTAATAATTTTATCATTCCAATGTTTAATAATAGCTGCTCCTAACTCTTGTGGGGAAGAACGTTCTGTTAAATCAGGAAAACCAAGCTGAACAGCTTTTTTAATTACATCTGCTCTTTGAATAACAAAGAAAAATGTGCTACCGGGATTAATATTATTAAGTTGAAGAGATTTTAGCGACCATCCTGTCTGAGTTGCCATATCAACAGCATCGTAAAGAAGTTTGCTACGTCCTAAAGCTGGGTCAGAAAGAGAAATATCTTTTACATAATGAAAAATTGCTTCCCAAGCATAGTCCTCTATTGAACCAATAACAGGAGATGCAATTGTTGCAATAATAGCTTTCCTCAATCTCGATATTTCATTTTCCGTCAGCACTCAAAAACTCCTCCATTATTATTGTTTAATATATATTTTCAGCAAACCAACGTCTAATTAACTCAACTTGATAACAATATCCATCATCAAATTGTTATATTAATTACCTTTGTAATAATAAATACTGAAGCTTAAGCATTTTGTGCTGATTAAAACAAGTTATCATCAGCACGCCTACAGCAAATCTCAGGTATATGAGGTATACATATAATACCCAAAATCTCGCTCTTACGTTACATGCAACGTCTCTACAATGTTTTTAAGGGATTTGTATTATAAATTCGGTGCCTTTTCCAGGTGTAGAAATGCACTTCAAGCTACCATGATGTTTTTCTGTAATAATTTGGTAGCTAATTGCTAAACCCATCTCGGTACCTTTACCTACAGGTTTAGTTGTAAAAAATGGGTCAAAAATAGATTGTTGTATGTCTTCAGCAATTCTTATTCAAATAAAAAAGAATCTCATTCTCTCTTATTCTTCCACCAAAATAGAGAAATGTAACAGAATATAACTATGATTAGTATGTGCGGCACCAATGCTACAAAAGCGTGTGGGTATTTACGGGTTAGGTATAATATCTTTTAATATCCAAGAGCCATTACTTTCTTCTGGAATTAGCTTTGCTTCCCAGTTTGTGCTATAATGTATATTCCAAGGTTTGGCGATTGGATTCATTCTGTCAAGACCAAAAATATCTGCATTGGAATAGTGTTGTTTATCGTTGGCTTGGTTGAGCATGGCTGTAAAAAATTGTTCAACGGCGCCGTGTCCTTTGTTGACTCCAGGAATATCAGGAAACTGTGTATAAAAGGGAAAGTCTATTATAAAAGATTCGTCGGCAGTTCTGGCGCGGTCTTGGGCGCCGAATCCACTACCGTAAAAAGCCCAAGACCAGCGTGAATTATCACTAAAGTTAGTTTGTTTATACTGATTGCCTCCTATTTCTAAATTACCTGGGTCTAAAGCAATAATTCGGTTAATACCTCCTGTAATATCAGCAGCTATAGATGATGCAACGTAGCTACCAAAGCTGTGACCAATTAAATTAATATTTGGTGTACCGATTCCAAATTGTTTTAGAATATTAGTAGTCCAAGTGGCAGCAGCATCAATCCATGAAAGAGCAATTACAGGGTTTGGAATATTAAAATCTCCACGGTAATTTATTCCTGGAGAATAAGCTGCGCTTCTCCAGTCTAAAACCAGTACTTGGTCATCAGGAGAAAAGCCATCAACTGATGAAGCTAAATTTTTAATATCTGTTAGCTGGTCAAATATATCTCCTTTGGGTAAATTCATTTGTAAACCATGAATAACTATCCATGTACTTTTGTTTGGGTTGAAAGTCTTGGAAATACCATCAGCCCACTCAATGCTAATATCATGTGATTCTATACCCAGTAAAGTGTTACCAGTGATAATTCCTTGTAACTTGAGCCAAGGATTAAGGCTTTGTCTTTCATCATGTTTATAACAACTAGACCCATTAAGGCGTAATGGGTAATTTGTTATATTTAGGCTAGATTCGATATTAAGTAAGCTTGTATAATTTGTAAAATAATTATTTTGGTTGCCTAGCATAGCTGCACCTTCTCTATATTATGATAATTACGCAACCGGGACATAAAAACTGTAGGGTGCGTGACGCTACGAAAAAATTCACTACCTGCGATAAAACTTATAGCCTGATCGCACTTATTTATAAGCGTCACGCACCTAACATCTTTTGCGGTTATCATCAAAAGTAAGTCGCTAGTATGAATGTCAAAAGCGTAAGGTCAGTGATATACTTTATCCTGTATGGCAGTTCCGTATCCTAATATCCCATTACTATGACCCTGGAGCAACGCTTTTTTACTATCTCTCCGGATATATACTGTATTGTAGGTATGGACGGTTTGATTATTCAGGTAAATCCATCTTTTGAGAAAGTATTAGGGTTTACTAAAGAAGAAGTGTTGGGACAGTCGTATATTGGGTTTGTACATGAAGATTCGGCGCCTGCAACGGTTGAAGCATTTTTAACACTCCAACTCGGTATTGCGACTCGTTATCATAATCGTTACAAATGTAAAAATGGTTCCTACAAGTGGGTTGAATGGATTGTAGAGCCAGTTTTAGAAGAAGGGGTAATGTATGCACTAGGGCGGGACTTTACAGAGCTTCATCAGGTGCTTGAGGAACGAGAGCGCTTTTTTTCTGTAGGTGCCGACCTTCTTTCTATCGGAACTTTTGACGGTTCTCTTACTTGGGTAAGTCCATCATGGGAGAAAACACTTGGTTGGACAACTGAGGAGTTAACGAGTCACCCCTGGCTTTATTTTGTCCACCCTGATGACCATGAAAAAACTTTAAGTGTAGGTCAAGAGCTAATTGCAGGAGTCGAGTTAGTATCGTTTGAAAACCGTTATCGTTGTAAAAATGGCAGTTATCGCTGGATAAGTTGGAGGTCTCGCCCATTTATTTCAGAAAAATTAATTTACGGCGCCGCAATAGATGTTACCGAGCGTAAAGAGGCTCAAGAAGCAGCCGAAGAGCAGAGTCTTCTTCTTAAAGCTATTACCGATAACGCTTCTGTTTCTCTTTTTATTATGGATGAAAACCAGCACTGTGTGTTCATGAACCCTGCTGCTGAAAAACTTACTGGGTTTTCGTTCGATGAAGTATTCGGTCGGGCACTGCACGATATTATTCATCATACTCGCCCTGATGGTAGCCATTACCCTCTCGAAGAATGTCCTATTGACCGTGCATTTCCAGAAAATAATCAGGAGCAAGGTGAGGAGGTGTTTGTTCACAAGGATGGTCACTTCTACACTGTTGCTTACACTGCCAGCCCAATGCGTTCGGCAGGTAAAATTCGTGGGACGGTCATTGAAGTTCAAGATATAAGTGTTCGTAAAGGCGCCCTTGAAGCGTTGAGAGAAAGTGAGGAGCGCTTCCGTACACTCGTGGAGCAAGTACGCGACCACGCAATTTTCCGTAGCGATATTGAAGGGCGCCCGACAACTTGGAACGAGGGTGTACGGCAAGTACTAGGCTTTGAGGAACACGAATTTATCAACCAAGAAATAATACCAATAATTTTTACCCCAGAAGACTTAGAGAAAAATGTCCCAAGCCTTGAATTGGAAGAAGCGAAAAAAACAGGGAGTGCAAGCGATGACCGTTGGATGCGACACAAAGACGGCACGCGAATTTGGATTTCGGGTATGACTTATGCAGTTTACAATAAAAAGGGACAAATTAGCGGCTATGGCAAGGTTATGCGAGATATGACCAATGCCAAGCGAGCAGAAGAAGCGCTAGAAAAAGAACAGGCACGTTTACGTGCTGTACTCGATAATATTCCTGTCGCCGTTGTACTTGCTGAGGCGCCATCCGGAAAAATTGTCATGGCGAACAAACGTACAGAAGAAATTTTTCGCCATCCAGTATTTTATTCAAATGATTATAATTCCTATCATGAATGGGAAAGTTACCATGCAGATGGACGAAGAACAGAAAGCCACGAGTATCCCCTTGCCAAAGTGTTTGCTACTGGTGAATCATACCAAAATGAGTATCATTATCAACGTGGCGACGGAACAAGAGCATGGGTTCGCATAATGGGGGCGCCAATTAAAGACCGTGACGGCAACCTGATAGCAGCAGTAGTTGCTATTACAGATATAGATGCAGAAAAGCAAGAGCAGGAGCGGCGAGAGCAACTTCTTGAAACTGAGCGTTCAGCTCGTGCAGAAGCAGAAAGGGTTGGAAAGATGAAAGACGAATTTTTGGCGACACTTTCGCACGAACTTCGCACACCGCTTAATGCAATACTTGGCTGGTCACAAATTATTCGTAAAGGTAACATAGATGCGGCTAGAATACGGCAAGGATTAGACACTATCCAGCGTAACGTTCGCGCTCAGTCACAGCTTATCGAAGATCTTCTTGATATGAGCCGCATTATTTCCGGTAAAATACGGTTAAACGTGCAGCCAGTTGATATAAAAAGTGTTATAGAAGCAGCACTTGAAACTGTACGCTTATCAGCAGAAGCTAAGGGAGTTCAATTACAAACGGTTTTTGATCAATTTATTGGTGTAATATCAGGAGACCCAGCGCGCTTACAGCAAATTATTTGGAATCTCCTTGCCAACGCGATTAAATTTACTCCTAGAAACGGGAAAGTGCAAATTGTTTTAGAACGTGTAGATTCTCGTATGGAAATAAGCGTTATTGACACAGGGTTAGGTATAAAGCCTGAATTTTTGCCACACGTGTTTGAGCGGTTTAGCCAAGCAGACGGGTCAATTACGCGAAAACATGGGGGTTTAGGACTTGGGTTATCTATTGTTAGAGGACTTACAGAACTTCACGGTGGTACAGTACGAGTAAAAAGTGATGGCGAAGGAATGGGCGCCACGTTTACAGTATCATTACCAATTGCCGCAGTAATACCGGAAGTAACAGAACAAAAGAAAGCGCATCGTGATATGGCTAATAGTAGCGAAGAGTTTAATGACTTCGAGCAATTAACACTTACTGGTATAAAAATTCTCGTAGTCGATGACGAACCCGATGCTCGTGAACTGATACGATGTGTACTTGAAGATGCTTCAGCTAGGGTTATTACCGCAGGTTCCGCACACGATGCATTAAATTTAATCACACAAGAGGCGCCGGATATACTAATTAGTGACATCGGTATGCCAGACGAAGACGGGTATGAATTTATCCGCAAAATACGCTCACTACCTTCAGAAAAAGGCGGAAAAATACCTGCGGTTGCACTTACAGCTTACGCAAGAGCAGAAGACCGAAAACGCGCAATGATAGCAGGTTATCAAATGTATCTTACCAAACCCGTTGAACCATCAGAACTTCTCGCCGTTGTATCAAGCCTCACAAACCTCATCCAAAAAAATTAATTGTAGTGCATACAACACATGTAGCACAGCCATCTTGCCTGTGCAGTGAATTAAAATAATACCTATAAAATAGGGTCATCTTCAGGAGGATGCCAACCTACACTTACCCACAAACGGCGAGATTGTTGAATAAACTGACTACCTAAGCGTTCATCATTTAAATCAAGCCGATTACAAGTAGCTCTACCTGTTGGAGTTACACCAATAATTTTTACACCATCCTGTGACCAAATAAAATGCTCAGACCATCGCTGTGTACGAGGATTAAAAAGGGGTTCTTCTTTCTGGGTTTCTGGGTCGATACCGACTGTAAAGTTGTAACGACGACAACATAAAGCTAAATTTTGCACTTTATCAGACCCACCCAGAGATTGCGGGACGATATGATCTACTGTGAAACGGTCAGAATTTATGAATTCTGGGGAGTGACAGTATTCACAGAGGTATTTTGCCCTTTGAGCGATAATTTTTCGGATTGCGTTGGAAACCATCTTGATTCAGCGGCTAAAACGGAATTAGCATAGGTAAAAATCTGTGCTAATTCAGATATACCATCTAACTCGGCTTTTTCTTGTCTCGTTATTAAACCTGACTTAGTTTTCTCCAATAGCTCATCGGAACGAGCTTGAAGTTCATCGGTAAGCCTGAAAAGATTAAGATTATTAACTTTTTCAAGCTTTATCCCTGTCTCTAACCAATATGAAGGCTCTATCATCAATTTTGGATCAATCATTGTTTGAAAATAGAATGCAGTATATATTTATCTTAGCTTTTAGGTTGTGTATGGCGCCACAAAGCAGTATGTTATATATAAAAATATACATGCGTTATACGGTAATTTGAAAGCCATCGCAAGGGTAGATTTTTTTGACTTCAAAAATTTGCCGAGGTCTAAACTTTTCTAATGTGCAAGTCCAAGAAATAGAGAAATCTAAGCGATGATGAAATAATAGCTGTAAAGAAGATAAAAGTAGACCGTGATAGCGAACGAGATGAAAGTCAAAATTATCGTCTTGAAGAAATAAGTCTAAGTTTCTTGCCTTAATAACAGTATGACGCATAATTGGCGCCACAATAAATATCATTCCATAGCGTCGAATATATTTGACTTTTTCCCGATTTTTCCCTACTTCGTTACAAACCCCATATCCTTCTAATAATACCCCTTCAGTATTTACCAAAGCTAGATTATTATAAATTATTTGCTTATTAATTTCTCTTTCAATATATAAAATATCTTTTTTATGTAAGTAAGAAAGGTTTTCTCTATCTAAATAAGCTCGATACAAAGCATCAAGTAAAGTTGCATTTGTTTCGTTGTTTATAATTACATTTTTTTTATTTTTATACTTCCATAATTTAAATGGTTTATACAAAGGACGATTTAGGGCATATTTATGGCGCCCAGTATATTGATTAACTTTGGTAAACTGAAAAAATGCAGTACGTACAGTTTGAGGAGTTAAAATAACCAAACGTCCATCACCTAGAAGTGATAATTTAATTGGCGCCATAATAATATTAAACTAATCTTGGTTTCTAGCAGATGGTAATTTAGCTAGTATTACTTGACTAATGCGGTTAATAACATCATCAATAATTGGGTCATTTTCTCTACCTTTAGTATTTGCTTCATCGATAGCAACTTGAATAGACGTACCTAAATCATCTATCATTTCACCTATTTCATTAAGAAGTTTAACTTCTAAACCATAATCGATTTCTACTTTTTGAGTGTAGTGAGTAATAACTTTATAATGTTCTTCATATGTCCGCACCCTGGAACTTGACTCTTCTTCGTATGGGATATATCGAGTTGCTTGTTCTTCATGTTTTTGTTTAACATGAGCAAAAGCAGGACGATTATCAATTGTAGTATTATATATAAGTTTAGGGTTGCGTCGAGGAAGTTTGCGAGCTAACTCAGATAAAACAGTGTGGGCACTTTGCAACGCGCGTAATTGTGGTACAGTCAGTTCTATAGAAATTCCATACCATGTAAAATTTCCTGTATTATTAGAATTAGACTTTTGTCTGGCGCCGTGTTGACTAACTACATCCTTAACAATTTCTATAACTTTTTGGCTAATTTCTTCAGGAGAATAATCTACGTAAGTTTCTCGCAACTCATCTTGAAGTTCATTTTGAGCATTATAGTTACGAAAACGAACTTCTTGCGCTCTAATTTTTTCAATCCACGAGATTGCTTTTTCTAGTTCACGTTTTTGTTTAGTAAATGTCGTTTGAACCATATTTTATTTAATAATCCCGATTAAAAGTTGAAAGAAAGGCGTTGTTTTATATCTGGACACGAGATATATCCATAGCATTACTACTACAGAAATGAAAGGCTTAACGGTAAAAACCGAGGAGACTTTGCCACTAAGACATTCGCCAGCTATTTTTCCAAACCATACGATTAGTAAAAATAATCAACATCCAACGAATATCTTTCTTGAAGTGACTCTCATTCATTTACTAAAACCTCCCTGAAATCTTTAATAAAGACTCCAGCTAAACTCACCTATAGATTGATTCTCCGCACTCACGACCTTTAAAGGTAGTCGCTCACCTGTAATATAATATTAATGATGGCGCCGCCACGCCGAGACAATGTGAATTGATAGACATATTTAATGGGAAAATCCAAAGGGATTTAAGAGTTCTAAAAAGAAAGTGTCCGTGCCTGTATCGGATAATGCTTATACATTATATATGATTGGACAACGGATGAAAGCCTTCGTCCCTCTCAATATATCTCTCCGAAAATACGAGAAGTTTACGACCCTACGAACATCTCAGGTTTTACCCCTCCCCAAACAATTTAGACTACTTCAACATTAGTTTTTCAAGGATCCGTTTACTATCCTCTACTTGTTTGGCGGAACGTTTCATCATAATTTATATTGCATTTGTTCTTCGTTATTGAATAACTTAGATTTTTTTGTTGTTTGTCGTTAATGATATAATCTTGAACGAGATTTTTATTCGCAAAGACATAACATCTTTACTTTTCATAAAACTCAACCTTTCTTGCAATAGCTCAAAACTAGTTTTAGCCATTACACTACTCATTATACTACAGCATGTAGCACAAAGCTGATTTTTTTTATAAATCTTCACAAAAGGTTTAAATTATGCTGATGCAAAAATTCTTAAGGAAGTGTAGGTTGGGTGTCAGCGAGTGCGTGTACGTAGTATGCCGTTATCCGTAAACGGAGTTTTCCCGCAGGGTAGGCACAACCCAGCAAAACAGAAGCGAATGTTGGATTTTCCTACGAATTATCGTATTTTTAGCTTAACTTACATCTTGCAGCATGGTCAACAAGCTCAAAGAAACCGGGCTTCTCTACGACAAACTAGGAATTTGTAGCAAAATCTTGCTCAAGAAGCCCGGTTTCTCGGACTGGTGCAAGATATAAGCCTCTGACTGGCGCCCTTCGCGCACCAGTAAAATATGAAGAAGCGCACATTTTTTGAAACCCTTACTATATATAGGTTTTCGTAATGTGCAAGTTAGGAGTTAACTCACCGGAATGCACCTTCTCAAGAAGGGTAACTGACATCTTGCACCTGGTCTAGAAACCGGGTTTCTTGCGACAAACTGCGCTAAAAAAGCTTAATCTCTCGTACTATTCCCGGTTTCTTTTGGCTTGTTGCGAATGGTGCAAGATATAAGGTAAGGTCGTCAGTGACGAACCTACGCAAAAATATGTGTTACAAGCTCTTTTATTCTCAATAAGCTCATCTGTGAAAGATGTCTGTTAACTCACCGGAATGCACCAGTCCTAGAAACCGGGCTTCTTGACAAAAACTTTGCTATAAAACGTTGATTTTTCGTGACT
>ERZ1066118.1345-NODE-1345-length-15962-cov-10.737160_pt1 | contig 15962 bp, 12 predicted proteins | sample MGYA00382765_ERZ1066118 | MGnify/ENA primary metagenome ERZ1066118 (study PRJEB33369, sample SAMEA5778348) | biofilm metagenome | biome: Industrial cooling water; feature: Water cooling tower basin; material: Biofilm | place: United Arab Emirates | collected...
GCCGCCCTCCGCCCCGCGCGCCTCCCCGGCGACGCCGGGGCGGTCGTCGAACAGCGCGCGCACCAGCGGCGTGGGGCGCACGTGCGTGGCCAGCGCGAGCCGCCCCTCGAGGTCGAGCGCGACGGTCGACCGCGCCCGGTGCCACCCCGGCGCGGCGCCGAGCTCGAGCCCGACGCCGTGCCATCGCCCCGTCGCGTCGCGCGCGTGCGCGAGCGTGGTGCGGGCGCGCAGGAGGGCGCCGTGCGGTCCCCCGCGCCGCAGCCGCACCCCCTCGAGGCCGAGGGCGAGCGTCCAGGCGTCGCCGGTGGTGGCGAGCACCCACGGCACCGTGAGGCCGAGCGTGACGGCGCGCCCGCGCCAGCCGCCGGCGCCACCCCCGCCGAACGGGGCGAGCACGCGCGCGTCGGCGACGAAGGTGTGCTCCCATCCGACGGTGGCCTGGACCGCGCCGTCGGCCGCCACCCCGAGCGGCCGCGCCACCTGGGCGTTGCCCCCGGCGGCGGGCAGGAGGAGCGCCGCGACCGCCGCCGCGCCCGCGTGCACCGGGCGGCGGAGCGTGGAGGGGACGGAGAGGGGCGCTGCCCGGAGCATCCGGATCGCCGCCGGTGAGGGAGCGGGCCGCGCAGCGTCGCACCGTCGTCCGGCGGGCACGGCCCGGCACCCCGGACGCGCGCCCGTCCCACCGCTCGCACCGCCGGGCGGGCGACGGACGCCCACCTCAGTGTCCGCGACGATCCGATGCGGCGCAAGAGCCGGGTGCCGGCCGGGGGTTGCGGCGCGGCGACGCCGCAATATCTTAGTTCTGAGACAACTCGCTGCCCCGACCACCGGAGCTCTCCCATGACCACCGCCCACCCCGCCCCCGAGGCGCCGGCGCGCACCGCCGGGATCCACCACGTCACCGCCATCGCCGGCGACGCGCAGCGCACGCTCGACTTCTACGCCGGCGTGCTCGGGCTGCGGCTGGTGAAGCGCACCGTCAACTTCGACGACCCGACGACGTACCACTTCTACTTCGGCGACGCCGAGGGGACGCCCGGGTCGATCCTGACCTTCTTCCCGTGGAGCGGCGCGCCGCGCGGGCGCCTGGGCACCGGGCAGGCGGCCGTCACCGCGCTCGCCATCCCGCCGGCGGCGCTCGGCGTCTGGCTCGACCGGCTGGCCGCGCACGGCGTGGCGCACGAGCTCCCGGTGCGCCGGTTCGGCGGCGAGACGGCGGTCGCCTTCCACGACCCGGACGGGATGCGGCTCGAGCTGGTGACCGACCCCGCGGTGGCGGCGATCCCCGGGTGGGAGGGGGGCCCGGTGCCGGCCGAGCACGCGATCCGCGGCGTCTTCGGCGTGACGCTCTGGGTCGAGCGCGGCGAGGCGACCGCGCGCGTCCTCGTCGGGCAGCTCGGGCTGCGCGAGGTCGCCCGCGAGGGCGCGCGCGAGGGCGCGGTGACGCGCTACGTGGCCGACGGGGCGACGCTCGGGCGCGTCGTCGACGTGCGCGAGGCGGGGGGCTTCTGGCGCGGCGCGACGGGCGTCGGCACCGTGCACCACGTCGCCTTCCGCGCCGCCGACGACGCCGCGCAGGGGGCGCTGCGCCGGCAGGTGATGCAGGCCGGCCACTCGGCGACGCCGGTGCTCGACCGCAACTACTTCCGCTCGATCTACTTCCGCGAGCCGGGCGGGGTGCTGTTCGAGATCGCCACCGACCCGCCGGGCTTCCTCGTCGACGAGACGCCCGACGCGCTCGGCCGCGCGCTGCGCCTGCCGCCGCAGTACGAGCCGCACCGCGCGGAGATCGAGGCGGCGCTCCCGCCGATCGCCCTGCCGGAGCCGCCGATCGCGGCGGCCGCCGCGCTCGCGGGGGGTGCATGAGCGCGCCCGGCGGGAGCGGCACGTCGGCCGAGCGCTTCGGCCTGACCTACCGGTTCGAGTCGCCGGTGCCCGGGGCGGCGGGGGAGGGGCTGACGATCCTCGCCCTGCACGGCACCGGCGGCGACGAGCACGACCTCGTCCCGCTCGCGCGGATGGTCGCCCCGGGGGCGGCGGTGCTGAGCCCGCGCGGGGCGGTGCTGGAGCACGGGATGCCGCGCTTCTTCCGCCGGCTGGCCGAGGGGGTGTTCGACCTCGAGGACCTGGCGCGGCGCACCGAGGCGCTCGGCGACTGGCTCGACGCGGCGGCGGCGCACCACGCGGGCGACGGGGTGCGGCGCGAGCGGGTCGTCGCCGTCGGCTTCTCGAACGGGGCGAACGTCGCCGCCAGTCTGCTGCTGCGCCGCCCCGGGGCGCTGGCCGGGGCGCTGCTGCTGCGGGCGATGGTGCCGTTCGAGCCGGCCGCGCCGGTGGTCCCCGGTGCGGTGCGCCCGCGGGTGACGATCGTCGCCGGGCGGGCGGACCCGATCGTCCCGGCGGCGCAGGCGACACGGCTGGCCGAGCTGCTGCGGGGGGCCGGATGCGACGCCGCGCTCGAGTGGGTGGCGGCGGGGCACCAGCTCACGCAGCGGGACGTGGAGCTCGGGCGCGCGCTGGTCGGCGCCGTCGCGGTGCCGGTGGAGGGTGGGCGGCGCTAGCGTACGCGCGTGCCCGCCACCGTCGTCGTCACCCGCCGCCTTCCCGCCCCCGTCGAGCAGCGCCTGGCCGCGCGCCACGCGGTCACGCTCAACCCCGAGGACCGGGCGCTCTCCCCCGCGGAGCTCGTCGACGCGCTGCGCACCGCCGACGTGGTGCTCTGCACCCTGACCGACCGCCTCGACGCCGCGCTGCTGGCGCGGGCCGCCGCGGCGGGGGGGATCCGCGCCCGGCTGCTCGCCAACTTCGGCGTCGGCACCAACCACGTCGACCTCGCGGCGGCGCGGCGGCACGGGCTCGTCGTCACCAACACGCCGGGCGTGCTGACCGAGGACACCGCCGACGTGGCGATCGCCCTCCTGCTCATGGCCGCCCGCCGCCTGAGCGAGGGCGAGCGGATCCTGCGCGCCGGCGCGTGGACGGGGTGGGCGCCGACGAACCTGCTCGGCCGCTCGCTCGGCGGGTGCACGCTCGGCATCGTCGGCTTCGGGCGGATCGGGCAGGCGGTGGCGCGGCGGGCGCACCACGGCTTCGGGCTCCGCATCGCGTACCTGAACCCGTCGCCGCGCGACGCCGAGGCGGCGGCGGTGGGGGCGGTGCGCTGCGCCTCGCTCGAGGCGCTGCTGGCGACGAGCGACGCGGTGTCGATCCACTGCCCGGCGACCCCCGGGACGCGCCACCTGTTCGACGCCCGGGCGCTCGCGGCGATGCGCCCCGGGGCGATCCTCGTCAACACCGCGCGCGGCGACGTGGTCGACGAGGCGGCGCTCGTGGCGGCCCTCACCCACGGCCCGCTCGGCGCCGCAGGGCTCGACGTCTACGCCGACGAGCCGCGCGTGAGCGCGGCGCTCCTGGCGCTGCCCAATGCGGTGCTCGCCCCGCACCTGGGGAGCGCGACGACGGCGACACGCACGGCGATGGGGCACCGCGCCGTCGACAACCTCGAGGCGTTCCTCGCCGGACGGGAGCCGCCCGACCGCGTGGCGTGAGCGCCGGGGTGGTAGCGGCGGCGGAGGCGCGCGGCGGGGGTTGCCCCGGCCCGGTACGCAGGGGAGGATAGAGGGCGATCGGAGACGCGCGCCGCCCACCGGCGTGCGTCCGGTCGCGCGCGCCCCACCGCGGGGCGCCCCCCGCCCTCCCCCTCCGCTCCCGCACCGATGCCTTCCACCCACGCCCGGGCCGCGACGCGGTCGCTCGGGCACACGGCCGCCGTGCTCCTCGCCGGCGCGCTGGCCTCGCTCGCCACGACGCTCGTCACGACGCTCGCCACGGCGCGCCCCGCCGGCGCGCAGACCACCATCACCCTCGAAGGCGTCGTCACCGGCGAGGGGGGCGCCGCCGTCGCCGGCGCGCAGGTCACGGCCGTCAACCAGGCGACGCAGGAGACCCGCCGCGCCGTCACCGCCACGGCCGGCACCTTCCGCATCCTCGGCCTCCCCTCGGGGCGCTACGGCGTGACGGTGCGCGCCATCGGCTACCGCCCGGCCGGCGAGACGGTGCAGCTCGTGCTCGGCCAGCGCGCCCGGCTCACCTTCCAGCTCGAGCGGGGGGTCACCGAGCTCACGGCCGTGCAGGTGGCCGCCGACCGGCAGCGCGTCAAGCAGGTGGAGGTGCAGCGCATGTCGGTCTCCGCGCCGGTGCTGCGCGAGGAGATCGAGAACCTGCCGCTGAACGCCCGCGGGCTGATGAACCTCGCGGCCGTCGCCCCGGGGATCAAGGCGTACGCGCCGCAGCAGGGGCGCACGCTCCCGTCGGCCGGCGCGGCGCCCGACCTGCGCTTCATCAACCTCTATCTCGACGGCGTCGAGATGAAGTCGCTGTTCAACGGCAACATCGTCGGGCTCGGGCAGACGGGGAGCCCGGTGCCGCAGGAGGGGCTCGAGGAGTTCCGCGTCTTCCTCAACCCGTACGATGCCGAGTACTCGCGCGCCGGCAGCTACGTCATCAGCGCGGTGACGCGCCGCGGCACCAACAAGTGGGAGGGCTCGGCGTTCGGCTTCTTCCAGAACGCCGACGCGGTGGGGCGGACCTTCATCCAGCGCAACGCCGGCGTGCCGGCGCCGAACTTCGGGCGCGAGCAGGTGGGCTTCAACGTCCGCGGCCCGCTGGCGCGGAACAAGCTGTTCCTCGCCGCCAGCTACGAGCTGACCAACACGCGCAACTTCATCGACGTCGTCCCGGGGCGCCCAGCCCTCAACCCGGGGCTGTGGGACCAGTACCGCGGCACCTTCGAGGCGCCCAACCGCAACCACGCCGGCGTGATGCGGCTGACGTGGGTGCCGAGCGACCGGCACACCGTCGACGGCATGTGGTCGACGCGCGTGCTGAGCGGCGAGGGGAACTTCGGCGTCACCATGGCCCAGAGCAGCGGGATCAGCCAGGACTACTTCGTCAACGTCGCGCAGATCCGCGACAAGTGGCAGCCGACGGCCAACCTGGTCAACGAGGCGAGCGTCCAGCTGGTGAGCTGGTACCACGACGAGCCGCCGCTCGTCGCCGGGCCGGTGCGCACGTATCCGAGCATCACCCTCGGCACGGGGACCTTCCCGCTCCAGCTCCGCGAGACCCACTGGCGCCTCGTCAACCGGGCGCAGTACACCAAGGACGACTTCTTCGGCAGCCACCTGGTGAAGTTCGGCGTCGAGGGGAGCCGGGTGAACGCCAGCCAGTTCGCGCCCAACTTCCAGAACGGCTCGTTCAGCTTCCCGACCGACACGAGCCGCCTGCCCAACGCCGCGTCGGTGTCGGTCGGCTTCTTCGACCCCGCCTCGACCGCCGACGCCCGCGCGGCGCTCTCCGGGACGATCGTCGGCGCCTACGTCAACGACGAGTGGCGCCCGACGCCCACCTTCGCGCTCAACGTCGGGCTGCGCTACGACGCGGAGCTCAACACGCTCAACAACGACTTCACCGTGCCGTGGGCGCAGGACGCCCAGCTCGTGAGCACGCTCCAGGGCGCCGGCTACGGGCGGTGGATCAACCGCGGCGACCGGAAGAACGACCTGAACAACGTCAGCCCGCGGCTGTCGTTCTCGTGGGACCCGACCGGGGACAACCGCACCTTCCTGCGCGGCGGCGGCGGGATCATCTACGACCGGACGACGAGCTTCATCGGCTTCGGCGAGCGGCTCAACGGGGCGTGGCGCACGTACAACTTCGTCAACCCGGGGACCACCGACGTCGCCGAGCTGCGCCGGCGCGTGACGGCCGGCGGGGTGAACGCCACGCCGGGGCTGGTGCTCGTGAAGGACCGAATGGAGACGCCCAAGAACGTCCAGTGGTCGCTCGGCGTCGGCCACCAGTTCACCAGCACGCTCGGTGTCAACGTCGACTACGTCGACCAGCGCATGAGCGACCTGTACGTCCGCGTCAACCCGAACTACTTCAACACCGCGACCCGCCAGCGCGCCCTCACCGCGCGCTACGGCGACATCGCGCTGTGGGACGACTTCGGGCGCGCGACGTTCCGCGGCGTCATCAGCCAGGCCACCTTCCAGCGCGAGCGCACCCGCGTCAACCTCGCCTACACGCTCGGCTGGTACGAGGCCGACTTCGACGGCAACCTCGCGGCGATCTTCCCCTTCCGCTCGAGCTACGACATGCAGCCGACCTCGGGCGACGAGCGGCACCGCGTGGTGCTGAGCGAGGTGAGCCCGATCCCGTTCGGCTTCATCCTGTCGTCGATCGTCACCGTCGCCAGCCCCCGTCCGGTGGCGGTGACCGACGGGCGCGACCTGAACGCGAACAACGTCTTCTTCGACGACTTCATCGGCGGCCAGCGGACGCGGCGCCCGGCGAACTCGTGGAGCAACTGGTACCGCACGGTCGACGTGCGGCTCGCCCGCCCGCTCGTCAGCTACGGGCCGCGCAAGCTGAGCGCCTCGCTCGAGGTGTTCAACCTGTTCAACTGGAACAACGTGGCCTCGTTCGGGGCGCGGCAGCTCCAGGCCAACGGCTCGGCGATCACCAACTTCATGCAGCCGATCGGCGCCTTCGCCGCCCGGCAGGCGCAGCTCGGGGTGCGCGCGGACTTCTGAGCCGCCGCGCCGCGCGGCATCTTCGGGGGGCCCGGCGCCGTCGCGCGCCGGGCCCCCCGCCGCGTCCGCCCTCGCCTCCCGCCGGCTCCCGCCATGCCCGCCGACCCGCGCCTCGTCGCCCTCCTCGCCGCCCTGGACGACGCGCGCCGCGCGCTGGCCGACGCCGTGGCCGCCGTCCCCCCCGAGCGGCGGGCGACGCCCCCCGCGCCCGGGCGCTGGTCGGTGGCGGAGATCCTCGAGCACTGCGGGCGCGTCGAGGCGGGCGCGACGCGGCTGATCGCCGGGCTCGTGACGGCGGCGCCGCCGCGCGCGCCCGGCGACCCCGGCCCGGATCCCGACGATCCCACCGCCTGGTCGCTCCCGCTCGCCCCCTTCCGCGACCGCTCGGTGCGCGTCGCCGCACCCGAGTTCCTGCACCCCACCGCGCCCCCCGACGCCGGGGCCGCGTGGGCGCGGCTGGAGCGCTCGCGCCTGGCGCTCGTCGACACGGTGCGCGCCGGCGACGGGCGCGCGCTCGAGGTGGTGAGCGCCCCGCATCCGGTGTTCGGCCCGATCACCGCCTACCAGTGGATCTCCGCGATCGCCGGGCACGACGTGCGGCACGCGCTGCAGGTGCGCGAGGCCGGCGAGGCGCTCGCCGCCCCGGTGCCCTGACGCTGCAGGACCGTCGTCGGTACTCCGACGTCGGCCACCCGCGCCGTCGGTCGCGAGCCCTCCGCGCCGAGGGGGGGATCTTGCGGTGCCGCCGCGGCGCGTGTCATCGTGAGGGAAACGCGGCGCTCCGCCGCCGGGACGCCGCACTCCGTCGGCGTCCGCCCGACCTGCCTGCGAGGCGCCTCTGCGTACCGCGGTCCGTGTCGTCCCCGCCCCGGCCTCGCGCCGGGCGCGCTGACGGCAGCGACACCAGGCCGGCCCTTCGGGGCCGTCCCCGAGCTCGTCGCCGGCTCCCCCGCACGGGGTCGAGCCCCCGCCCCTGCGTGCCCGCCCGCCGGGAGACGTCGTTCGCGCCCGCCGCACCCCGCAGCGGGCCGCCCCTCGTCGCGCGGGCCTCCGGCCCGTGCCTGCGGAGCCCCACGCATGACCGCGACCTGCGACTCGTCCCCCGCCGCGCCGCGCCACCCGGCGCCCGCGGCGCTGCCCGCCCCTTCGCCCTCCACGTCGCCCCCTACTTCGCACCCCGCGTCGCCCTCCGCGCGCGACCGGCGCGACGCCGCCGAGCCCCGGGTCGCCCGCGTCGTCGCCCAGCATCGCGGCCGGTGGCTCGTCGCCCCCGACGACGCGCCCGGGGAGCGCCCGCGCCCGGCGATCCTCGCCGGGGCCTTCCGCCACGCGAGCGCGGACGCCGCCGAGGCACACCCCGTCGTCGGTGACCGCGTCGTCCTCGCGCCGGCGCCCCCCGGCGCCGCCGATCCGCCGGGCGCGTCGGGTGCGGCCGGTGCGATCGCGCGGATCCGCGGCGTCCTGCCACGGCGCGGCACCATCCGCCGCCGCGCGGCGAGCTCGGAGACGCGCGCGCAGCTGCTCGCCGCGAACGTGGACGTCGTCCTCGTGACCACCCCGCTCGGCGAGCCGCTCAACGCCCGGCGGGTGGAGCGCTACGCGACCGTCGCCTGGGACGGGGGCGCCGTCCCCGTGCTCGTCCTGACGAAGTCCGACGCGTGCGCCGATCCGGCGGGCGCCGTCGCCGCGGCGCGCGCGGCCGTGCCGGGGGTGGACGTCGTCGCCGTCTCGGCGCACACCGGCGACGGGCTCGCCGCCCTCGCCGCGTGGCTCGCCCCCGGACGCTGCGCCGTGCTCCTGGGCGGCTCGGGGGCGGGGAAGAGCACCCTCGCCAACCGGCTGCTCGGCGAGGCGCGGCTGCGCACGGGCGCCGTGCGCGCCGACGGCGCCGGCCGGCACACCACGATCCACCGCGAGCTCGTCGTGCTCCCCGGGGGCGCGCTGCTCGTCGACACGCCGGGGCTGCGCGAGCTGGGCGTCTGGAAGGGGGGCGACGACCCGGGCGCCGCCGCGCTCGAGGCGACGTTCGCCGACGTCGCCGCGCTCGCCGATGCGTGCCGCTTCGCCGACTGCGCGCACGAGGCAGAGCCGGGGTGCGCCGTGCGTGCCGCGGTCGGCGACGGGCGCCTCGCGGCGGGGCGCCTCGCGGCCTGGCACCGACTCGTGCGCGAACTCGCCCATCTGGCCCGTCGGCAGGAGCCGCGCGCGGTCGCCCGCCGGCAGGCGCACGATCGCGCGATGGCGCGGGCGCTGCGCGCGGTCGTGCGCACGAAGCGTGGCGGGTGAGTCGCCGCGCTCACGCGCCCCACGCCTGCCGCGCACCCCCGGTCCGGGGTGCGCCGGTGCCGGCGGGGCGTCCCGACGTGGCGCACGAAGGGACGGCGGGAGACGTCGCCGGAGCTGGCGCGGTGCGGCGCCCGGGTGCACACTCGCGCGGTCCCCCTTCCACCGCGCCCACGCCGATGCTCACTCCCCCGACCGCCCGCCGCGCCCTGGTCGCCCTCGGCGCCCTCGCCCTGGGCGCGCTCGCGCCGCTCGCGGTGCCCGCGCGCCCCGCCGCCGCGCAGGTGCGCGCCGCCGCTCCCTATCCGTCGCGCTGCGGCAGCGGGATCCCCGCGGAGGAGGCGCGCGGCTACGTGCCGCTGCCGCGCGGGGATCTCTTCTGCCCGCTCGTCGCCGACCCCAAGGGGCTGCGCTCCTTCGTCAGCTACCAGCGCGGCGACGCGCTGCAGTTCGCCGCCAACATCGCCTCGGTGGCGATCGCCGACGCCTTCGGGCTGCTGCGCTTCGGCGGCGGGCGCCCCGGCGACGGCGTGCAGATCGGGCTGAGCGCCGGCGTCTTCGCCCAGTTCGACCTCGACGCGCCGAGCTACGACCTGATCAACGCCGACTACCTGATCGGCCTCCCGATCACGCTGCGCCGCGGCGGCTTCTCGGCGCGCGTGCGCGTCTACCACCAGAGCTCGCACCTGGGCGACGAGTTCCTGCTGCGCGAGGCGCGCCCCGATCAGGTGCAGCGCGAGAACCTGAGCTTCGAGAGCGCCGAGCTGCTCGTCTCGCAGGACGTCGGGGCGCTGCGCGTCTACGGCGGTGGGGAGAACTTCTTCAACCGCGCCCCCGCCGGGCTGGCCGCACGCCTGGCGCACGCCGGCGCCGAGCTGCGCCCCGAGGCGAGCCTGCGCTTCGGCACGGCGGGGCGCGTCCGCCCGATCGCCGCGGTGGACGTCAAGGTGGTCGACGACGACGCCGTGCGCACCGGGGTGAGCGTGCGCGCCGGCCTCGAGGTGGGGCGGCCCCGCGAGGGGGCGGTGCCGTCGCGGCGGTGGAGTCTGCTCTACGAGTTCTACGACGGGCCGTCCCCCTACGGGCAGTTCTACGGCACCGACGTGCGGCTGAACGGCATCGGCTTCCACTTCGCCCTGTAAGGGCCGGCCTCCGGCAGCCGGCCACCGGCGACCGGCCGCCGGTGTCCGGCTCGCAGGCGTCGCGTTCTCAGGCGTCGTGCTCTCAGGCGTCGTGCAGCACCGTCGCCGGATCGACGCGCCCCGCGCGGCGCGCCGGCCACGCGCTCGCCGCCAGCGCGACGGCGCCGGTCACCGCGACCACCACCGCGAGCGTCACCGGGTCGCTCGGCGCGACGCCGTGCAGCAGCGAGCCGAGCCCGCGGGCGAGGACGAGCGCCAGCGCGGTGCCGAGGGCGAGCCCCGCGGCGGCCTGCGCGGCGCCGGCGCGCACCCCGAGGAGGACCAGCTCGCGCGGCGACGCGCCGAGCGCGGCGCGCACGCCGAACTCGTAGGTCCGCGCCGTGACCACCTGGGCGACGATCCCGAACAGCCCGATGGCCGAGAGCGCGAGCGCGACGGCGCCGAACAGGGCGAGCAGCGCCATGGCGAAGCGCGGGCCGGCGATCGACGCGTCGACGACCTCGCGCATCGTGCGCACCTCCGAGACCGGGAGCCGCGGATCGAGCGCGCGCACCGCGGCGCGCACCGGGGCGACGAGCGCGGTGGGCGCGCCGCGCGTGCGCACGACGAGCGACATCGTGCGCATCGTGTTCCCCGGCGACACGGCGAACTGTCGGAGGGTGGCGTAGAACTGCGGCTTCACCTCGCGCGTCAGGGCGTTGTGCCGCACGTCGTCCACCACGCCGACGACGGTCGCCCACGCGTCGGGCGGGCCGCCGTTGACGCGCACGCGCGCGCCGAGCGGCGGGCGGCCGGCCAGGTACGTCTCGGCGAAGCGCTGGTTGACGACCATGGCCAGCGGCGCGCCGAGCGCGTCGCGCGGCTCGAGGAAGCGCCCGGCGCGCCGGCGCAGCCCCATCGCCTCGAAGTAGCCGGGCGTCACCACCTGCCAGTCGCCGGGCGTCCCCTGCTGCGGCGGCGGGGTGTAGCCGTCGACCTGCAGCCCCCAATCCCCCATCTCGGTGGAGAGCGGGAGGAGGCGCACCGCGCCCACCGCGTCGACGCCGGGGAGCGCGGCGACGCGCCGCTGCAGCTCGTCCCAGAAGGCGGCGACGCGCGTCGAGTCCGCGTACCACGTCGACGGCGTCGAGAGCTGCATCGTCAGCACGCCGTCGGGGCGGAAGCCGGCGTCGACGGCGAGCAGGTTGCGCACGCTGCGCACCATCAGCCCCGCGCCCGTCACCAGCACCACCGCCAGCGCCACCTCGCCGACGACGAGCGCCTGCCGCCAGCGCAGCCGCGCGGCGCCGACCGAGGCGCTGCGCCCCCCCTCGCGCAGCTCCACCGACGGCGCCACGCGCCACGCCTGCAGCGTCGGCAGGAGCCCGGTGAGGAGCGCCGCCGCGCCGGCGGCGGCGAGCGCGAAGAGGAGGACGCCGCCGTCGAGCGTCGCCTCGGCGACGCGCGGCAGCCCCGCGGGCGCGAGATGGCGCACCAGCCGCACGCCGAGGACGGCGAGGGTGACGCCGAGCGCGCCGCCGATCGCCGCCAGGAGCACGCTCTCGGCGAGGAGGAGGCGCGCCAGCCGCGCCGGGCCGACGCCGAGGGCGACGCGCACCGCGAGCTCGCGCCGGCGCAGCTCCCCGCGCACCAGCAGCAGCCCGGCGACGTTCGCGCAGGCGATGAGGAGCACGAGCCCCACCGCGGCGAACACCACGAGCAGCGCCGGGCGCACGCGCCCCGTCACCTGCGCCTCCACCGGGACGGCGTAGGCGCGGAACTCCATCCCCGGCGGGTAGACCCCGTCGCGCTCCAGCCCGGCGACGAAGTCGCGCAGCTGCCGGTTGGCCCGCTCGGCCACGGCGGCGGCAGGGGCGTCGTCGACGAGGCGCGCGACGCCGTAGAAGCCGTGGCTCATCCCGTTCTTCGGGAAGGCGGGGCCGGGGACCGCGCCCTGCTGCGCGGCGTCGGTGGCGAGCGGGCGCCACGCCTCGGTGGGGCCGTCGCCGCCGTAGTCGAGCGGGAGGCGGAAGCCCGCCGGCATCACGCCGACGACGGTGACGGCCTCGCCGTCCACCTGCACCGGGCGCCCGACGATCGCCGGGTCGCCGCCGAAGCGCCGCTGCCAGAGCGCGTGGCCGAGGACGACGACCGCCGGGCCGTCGGGGCGGTCCTCCTCGGCGGTGAAGCCGCGCCCGAGCGCCGGCGTCACGCCGAGGATGGGGAAGACGTTGGCGCCGACGAAGCCGGCGCGCACGCGCTCCGAGCCCACGTCGCCGCCGCCACCGGTGAAGGTGAGCGCCCCGTCGGCCCACAGCCCGACGTCGCGGAACGCCGGGATCCTGGCGCGGTAGCCCTCCCACTCGTCGTAGGAGAGCCAGGTCTGCTCGTATCCCTTCCACGCGCTCCAGACGACGGCGACGCGCGCCGGGTCGGCGTAGGGGAGCGGGGTGAGGAGCACCGACTTGACGACGCCGAAGAGCGCGGTGGTCGCGCCGATGCCGAGGGCGAGGGTGAGCGCGGCGACGGCGGTGAAGGCGGGGCGGCGGCGCAACGCGCGCCAGGCGACGCGCACGTCGTGCGCGAGGTCGTCGAGCGGCCGGGTGCCGCGCTCGTCGCGCACCTCCTCCTTGTAGCGCTCCACGCCGCCGAAGGCGCGCAGGGCGCGGCGGCGGGCCGCCTCGGGCGGGAGCCCGGCGCGCTCGAGGGCGCGGGTCTCCATGTCGAGGTGGAAGCGCATCTCCTCGTCCATCTCCCGCTCGTCGTCGCGGCGGCGGACGAGCGCGCGCCCGATCGCGCGGAGCTCGTGATGCCAGGCCATATCACCCTCCCTGGAAGGCGAAGCGGAGCACGCGGTCGACGGCGCGCGCCGACCGCTCCCACTCGGCCACCTGCTCGGCGAGCTGGCGCCGCCCCTCGGCGGTCAGCTCGTAGTAGCGCGCGCGCCGGTTGTGCTCGGTGGCACGCCACGTCGACCGCACCCAGCCGCGCCGCAGCATCCGCTGCAGCGCCGGGTAGAGCGAGCCCTGCTGCACCTCGAACACCTCGCCCGAGATCTGCCGCAGGCGCACGGAGATCCCCCAGCCGTGCATCGGCTCGAGGGAGAGCGTCTTGAGCACGAGCATGTCGAGCGTGCCCTGGAGCAGGTCGGAACGGGCGGCCGGGCTCACGCGGTCTCCTTCACATGGTCTGGAGGAGAAGATGCACCGTTCCTTCAGGACGTCAACAGGAGAGGCGGTGCCCGGCCCCCGACGGATCAGCCCGTCAGCGTCTCCTGCGCCGACGCGGCGATCACCGCGCCCGGCCGCTCGATGACCGCGTCGACGATGCCGTAGTCGCGCGCCTCCGCGGCCGACATGAAGCGGTCGCGGTCGAAGTCGCGCTCGATGCGCTCCACCGGCTGGCCGGTGTGGCGCGCCATCAGGCGGTTGATGGTCGCGCGCGTGTGCAGCACCTCGCGGGCGACGATCTCGATGTCGGCCGCGGTGCCGCGCCCGCCGCCGGAGGGCTGGTGCATCATGATGCGCGCGTGCGCGAGGGCGGTGCGCTTCCCCGGGTGCCCGCCGGCGAGCAGGAAGCACGCGGCGCTCGCCGCGAACCCCATGCAGATCGTCGCCACCGGCGACGACATGAACTGCATCGTGTCGTAGATCGCCAGCGCCGCGGTGACGCTGCCGCCGGGGGAGTTGATGTACAGGTGCACGTCCTTCCCCGGGCTGTCGGCCTCGAGGAAGAGCAGCTGCGGGATCACGACGTTGGCCACGTCGTCGTCGATCGGCGTGCCGATGAAGACGATGCGGTCCATGAGCAGCCGCGAGAAGACGTCGTAGCTGCGCTCGCCGCGGCTGGAGCGCTCGATCACGTAGGGCATGTGGAGCGTGGCCATGCGGAGCTCCGGCAGGTGAGAGGGGTCAGACGCCCGCGTGGGTGTGGGCGTGGGCGTGGGCGTGCGGCCGGGCGCGGGCGACGGGCGGGACGCGATGGACGAGGTACGCGCGGCAGGCGACGCGGCAGGCGACGCGGCGCGCGCCGGGGGGGAGGCGCACCGCGACGCGCGAGGCGGCGACGAGCGAGGTGGCGACGCGCGAGGCGGCGACGACGGCGTGGCGCACGGGCCCGACGTGCGTGACGGTCAGGCGCGTCCCCGGCATGCCGTCCACCGTCGCCGGCGCGAGGTCGAAGCGGACGTGCGACGGCGCGTCGTCCCAGCTCGGCGCCCAGCTCGTCTCCAGACGCCGCGGCACGTCGACGACGCGCCAGACCCCGCCCACGCGCCCCGCCCGCCCGCCGGGCGCGACGGCCGGCACCTCCCACGCGTCGCCCGGGCGGGGCGCCCCGTCCCGCGCCCCGTCGCGCGCCTCGTCGCGCGCGCCGTGCACCGCCTCGCCGGCGCCCTCGCCCGAGTCCGCGGCAGCGTCGCCGCCGTCTGCCGGCGCGTCGCCCGTCGGGTCGCCCGTCGGGTCGCCCGTCGGGTCGCCCGTCGGGTCGCCGAGCCAGTCGGCGAGCCACGCCGGATCGACGAGGGCGTCGAAGACGCGCTCCGGGGGGGCGGCGATGTCGACGTCGGTGCGCACGACGGGACGGACCGCGCACGCGGCGCGCGCCGGCACGGGGCGAGGGCTGCTCATGGCCGCTGCTCCCGGTGCGGCGCCTCGAGGCGCCGCTTGAGGGTGTCGAGCCGCTCGCGCCAGTACTCCTGGTACGCGAGCGTCCACGCGGCCACCGCGGCGAGCGGCGCCGGCGTGAGGTGGTACACCCGCTGCCGCCCGTCCTCCCCACCGCGCCGCTCGGCCACCAGGCGCGCCGCGCGCAGCACGCGCAGGTGCTTCGACACGGCGGGGCGGCTGAGCGTGAAGCCGGCGCCGTGCAGCGCCTCGACGAGCGCGCCGACGCTCGCCTCGCCGGCGCGCAGCCGGTCGAGGATGGCGCGGCGCGTCGCGTCGGCGACGGCGTGGAAGGGGTCGGCAGGGGCGGCGGGCGGCATTCAGGTAACCGATCGGTTACCCATTCTGCCGCGCGGGCGCCCGCCCGTCAAGTGGCCCCGCCGCGACCGACCGGGGCGCCCCCGACCCGGGCGCCCCTTGTTCCGGGCGCCCCGGGCGCCGGCGGCCGCGCTGCCGGGAGATGCTGCCGGACGATGCTACCGGTAGATCCGGTAGCGCTGCGTCGCCGCCTCGAAGGCGCGCGACTCGCGCTCGTAGGTGGCGAGCAGGGCGCGCACCGCCGCGTCGCTCGCGTCCACCGCCGCGCGCAGCCGCGTCCCCCCCGAGAGCCGGTCGATCGAGCCCTGGCGCCACTCGAACTCCTGCGGGTGGCGGGCGCGGATCTCGCGCAGCATCCAGAGCCCCACCGCGGTCGGGTTCACGCGCTCGCGGTCGGTGACCGAGACCCGGAGCATCGGGATCGTCAGCCCGCCGTGCTTGTACCCCGCCTCGACCGGGCGCGTCGTCGCCTCGAAGCGCACCCCGGGGATGGCGCGCGCGTTGAGCGCGGCGGCGATCGCCGGCGCATCGTCGAGCCACGGCGCGCCGACGAGCTTGAACGGCGCGTCGGTGCCGCGCCCCTCGCTCAGGTTGGTCCCCTCGAAGAACACGGTGCCGGTGTAGACGAGCGTCGCCTCGACGTCGCGCAGGTTGGGCGACGGGTTGACCCACGGCAGCTTCGTCTCCTCCCACCACATGGCGCGGCGGTAGCCGGCCATCGGCACCACGTGCACCGCCGGCGCCTTGGCGCGCCCCGTCCCCGCGAGCCACCGCAGCAGCTCCCCCGGCGTCAGCCCGTAGCGCATCGCCACCGGGTGCAGCCCGACGAAGCTCTCGTGCCCCTTCAGCAGCAGCCCGCCGTCGACGCGGTCGGCGCGGATCGGGTTCGGGCGGTCGAGGACGACGAACGGCTTGCCGGCCGAGTCGGCGGCGAGCGCCATCGTCCACACGTAGGTGTAGACGCGCGCGCCGACGTCCTG
>ERZ1066118.1346-NODE-1346-length-15956-cov-8.157223_pt1 | contig 15956 bp, 15 predicted proteins | sample MGYA00382765_ERZ1066118 | MGnify/ENA primary metagenome ERZ1066118 (study PRJEB33369, sample SAMEA5778348) | biofilm metagenome | biome: Industrial cooling water; feature: Water cooling tower basin; material: Biofilm | place: United Arab Emirates | collected...
CCACCGAGTCAGCTGCCGTCACCGGTAAAGCGACAGGCTCCCCGGCGCGAGTGAAGCCGGCGAGACGAGCGCCGATGCGGTCTTCCATCTGCTTCGACTGCCACCCGGATGGGGCGTCGTTCGCGAAGATGGCGAAGGCTAGCATCTCGCCATTCGCAGCCTCGACATAGCCGGAGAGCGCCGAGACGTTTGCGATCGTCCCCGTCTTCGCCCTCAGGTTACGCGCCGCATCCGTTCCTCCCATCCGATTACGCAAGCTGTGTGAGCCCCCGCTGGGCGACGCGGCTTCCGGCAGAGACGCATAGAACTCCTCCCAGACATCCGTCCGCCGCATCAGATCCAGCAGGTGAATCGTGCTCCGCGCAGTGACTCGGTTGAGCGGTGAGAGGCCCGAGCCATCGACGATTCGATGCCCCGTGAGGTCGATCGGGTTTTCGCACTCCAGTAGATACTGAACGGCTCTCGCTCCTCCTTCGAAGCTGCCATCTCCGACAGCCACTCTTCCCGCCGTCTTGAACATGGCCTCCGCGAAGAGGTTCATGCTGACATGATTGGTGACGGTAGCGACCTCCAGAAGGGTCGGAGAAAGGTGAGTCCCGAGAATACGCGGAGGCCGGCGTCCATCAGTCTGAGCGACTGAGCTCGCTCCACCGATCGGCGATTCGGCTGGCGTGCGGATCGTTCGAACGCCGCCAATCACCTCGATTCCCGCACCCTCCAGAACTGTCTTGAATGCGGACGCGGCAAAGTTTCCGGGATCGACAACGGAGACAGTCCGAGCTACCCCGGGGTGTCTGCGCCCGATCTGTCCCTGGATCACCAGGCCATTCGGATCGTACGCGAAGCGGATCGATGAGCCTCCGCTGCCAACGGTACGGACCCGATTCTGGACGAGGAGTCCGTCGGTGGCGGGAATGGTTCTGATCTGCGCCGGCTGCCCGGTCGCCCCTGGAGTTACCCGAATGCTGACGATGTTCTCAGCGAGCGACAGTGCACCGATCGGAGCCGAGTAGGAATCCAGCCGGTACTGCTCCTTCCAGCCTTCGGCGATCCACGCGTCGTCGAAGTAGCTGCCATCCCCGACGACATCTCCTTCGATCCTGGTGATACCCTGAGCGCGGAGCGAATCTGCGAGTGCGCGAAGGGGTCCCAGGGCGCCGTCCAGCATCCTGCTGGAAATCGCAGGGTCACCGGTGCCGTAGAGGATGAGGTCGCCGGCCAGCGTGCCATCCCGAACCTGACCGTCTGCGAGAGCGAAAGTGGAGTATCTGAAGTTCGGCCCGAGATAATAGAGAGCCGCAGCGGTACTGAAGAGCTTCATGTTGCTCGCGGGAGCAACAGGTAAATCGGGATTATCCGAGAAAAGTGTATCGCCTCGATCGAGCGAGACGACGAGTACTGCGGATGAAGAGCTACGCGAGGAAGAGCGAACCAGCTGGTCGAGGTCGCGCCGGAGCTGCTGGACCTCCTCGCTGACAGGCCTCGGCTGCGGAGCCGCTACAGCGGTCGCCGATCCGTTCCCCTGGGCCTCGGGCGTCCCGTGAATGGGAACCTGACCTGTAGCGACACCCAGGTAGGTCGCCAGCGAACCGATTCCTAGGAACAGCCAACGCAAAGAGGACATTCGACACCGTGTTCAGTGACAGGACTGCGGTATTACTCCAGACCGAGGTGGCGGGGTTCGCTCAGACTAAAGCAGTGCGCGCACAAGAAGCAGGCCGACTCCGATGCCGGACGCTCCCGCGACCAACATCACAACTCCCACCCAAAACTTCCGCCTCGTTCTAGCTCGCGGCACCGCACTCCTCCGGTTCGGCGGTCAGTCTTGCCCAGAAACAAAGTGTCGCACCGCGCGCGGATCGTTGCGAGGAGTGTGCCCGCCAACGTTGAGGCGGGCGCCGGGAAGGGCTATTCTTACCCCCTCTCGCGCCGCAGTTCCCACTGCTTGCCCGGTATCCGGCGGCAGCGGGCTGCTGGTCATTTCAGTGAGGCAGCCCTGGTAGCGTTCTTCTGTCGATGCAGGGAAGGCGAAGAAGGGTAGACGCAGCTGAGCTGCAAAGCGGTTGTGATTCTGTTGGCACGCTTCGGCTTCTGGGGAAGGGTGGATGTTCATCAAATCGTACTTTTCGCATCCGACGCGGAGTGTTGATGGGGAAGTCGGCAACAGGGGCGTCAGGGCGGGTTTCAGCGGATCTGCAAAGCAGCGCTGCACGGGAGGTATGCTCCAGAGGCGCGGTGGTCGACGCGGCGGCAGCGACTGACGGAACATGATCAACGCCGTATTCATCTATGCGCTCGTGGCGGCCCTAGCGAACCTGGCCGGGGGACTGCTCATTACCACCGCCGCGCCAAAGGCGATCCGTGACCAGCGGCTGATCCTCGGTTTCGGCGCCGGCTTCATGCTCGCCGTTACCTTCCTGGCGATGATGCCGCATGCGCTCGAGGCAGGCTTGGCCGGGGGCGTGGGAGTGCTCGGCGGGTACCTGCTCGTGCACATGAGCCAGCACGTCTTCACACCGCACTTCCACTTCGGCGAGGAGACCCATCACGAGGCCATGGTGGACGAGTGGGTAGGAACCGCGGCGCTGCTGGGCCTCCTGCTTCACACCTTCTTCGACGGCGTCGCCATCGCGAGCGCGTTCGACGTCGATGTGTCGCTCGGCTTCTTCGTCTTCATGGCGGTCTTCGTTCACAAAGTCCCCGAGGGAGTTACCGTCGCCTCGATTATGATGGTAAGCGGAAGCAGCAAACGAAGAGCATTGCTCGGAGTCATCCTGCTGGGCGTCTCAACTGTTGCCGGCGTGCTGCTGACGACGTGGCTGGAGCCGCTGGCGGAGTACGGGCTGGCGATCAGCGCAGGAGTCACCCTCTACGTTGCGGCATCGAACCTGATGCCCGAGGTGCAGAAGGAGAAAGACGTGATCTCCGGTCTTTCAGTCGTGCTTGGAGTGGTCGTTTATCTCCTGGCGACGACACTGGTCGCGGGGATAACCCACTGAAGGACGCAGCTTCATGACCGACGACAGCCTGTCTCTCTTTCAGTCGGGTGCAGCTGAGCCGCGAGAGAAATCGGAGCGCCGGGGGACAGCAGCTGTCTCCGATTCCGACGCTCCTCTGGCGGAGCGGATGCGTCCGCGCGCCCTCGACGAGATCGTTGGGCAGGAGGCGCTTGTCGGACCACACGGATTCGTGCGCCGCCTTCAGGAGGGTGGTCGCATCCCCAGCATCATCCTTCACGGCCCACCCGGGAGCGGGAAAACCACCCTCGGCCGACTGCTAGCGGGCAGTGTAGGCGCCGAGTTCGTCCCATTCAGCGCGGTCAGCGAAGGTGTTCCCCGCCTGCGCGAGATCGTCAAAGCCGCGACGGAGAGGAAGCGGGCGAATCGCCGGACCCTTCTATTCGTGGACGAGATTCACAGGCTCAACAAAGGTCAGCAGGACTTCCTGCTACCCTTTGTCGAATCGGGGCTGCTGACGCTCGTCGGAGCTACGACCGAACATCCAGCTTTCGAGGTAAACGCTGCGCTTCTCTCCCGGACGCGCGTCCTTGTACTCGAACCGATACCCGGGGAGCAGCTACGACTCCTGCTGCGGCGGGCGGTCGAGGATCCTGAACGCGGTCTGGGGGCCCTGGCGGTCACGCTGTCACCTGAGGCTGAGGACGAGATAATCGAGGTCGCCTCAGGCGACGCGCGTCAGGCGCTGAATGCGCTCGAGGTCGCTTCCGAGCTGGCTGGTAAAGGGGGGGTGATCGACCTGGAAGTTGCCAGAGCTGCTCTTCAGCAGCGGGTCGCCCACTACGACACTACTACCGCGTTCCAGATGCTCTCGGCGTTCCACAAGTCGCTGCGGGCGAGTCACGGAGACGCGGCTTTGTACTGGGCGATGCGGATGATCGCGGCAGGGGAGGACGCTCTGGTGCTTTTCCGGAGGCTGGTGGCGGCCGCGTACGAAGATGTTGGCCTCTCGGATCCTCAGGCGGGTATCGTTGCGATGCAGGCAATGCAGGCGTTCGAGCGGCTTGGTCCGCCCGAGGGATTTCTCCCGCTCGCCAACGCGATCCTGTACGTCGCCAATGCGCCAAAGTCGAACCGCGCGTACATGGCCCTTTCCGCAGCCCGGGAAGCAGCTGGTGAAAGCCCGGATGCGCCTGTTCCGCTCAGCCTGCGCAACGCTTCCACCAGTCTGATGCGCGAGTGGGGCTTTGGTGCAGGTTACGAGTACGCGCACAACCACGAGGGCGGCTACGTAAAGCTGGAGTGCCTCCCGGACGAGCTGGCGGGGAAGAGCTTCTACGACCCCAGCCCCTACGGTTACGAAGCGAAAATCCGCGCGCGCATGAAGGAGAGGGGGCAGGTCGATTGACGCGCCGCTCTCAGGTCTCCCTGCTCGCTTCGCTCAACCGGCTTCGCCTCGCCGGCTCCGCCCGGCACCCGAACGCCGCGATAATCATCGGCGTCACGCTGCCCCTTCTGGTGATCGTAAGCGCCCTGTGGATCATCGGGAGCATCGGCTCTCCTCTGCAGGCCGACGCCGGGCCCAGCGCCACCATCGGGCTGGTCGTGTCCGGGACGCTGTCATTCCTCGCGTACGGCGTGCTTTTTGGCGGCGGCGACGATCTCTTCCTCAGCCACGTCGGGATCAGAGCGGCTCCATGGTACCTGGAACGGAGTTCTCGACTCGCAATTGCCGGAGTCTTGACCGTATCCGCCCTTCTGGTACCCTACGTCGCGGCGGGGGCCCCAATTGCAGCCCCGCTGATGATCGGCAGCACTGCAGGAGCGCTCGCAACGGGCGGGGCGTCATTGATGTACGCCATGGCAGCGCGAGCGACTGTCGGCGGCAGCAGCGCGCTGGGGGCGGGAATCCGGCAGTTCGATGCCTCGCTGGCGAAGGCAGCGCCACTCGTATATGCACCCCTGCTCCCCTTCCTGGCAGGCTCGTTTGGCGCTGCCGCGGCATCGAGCCTGTCTTCGTTCCGGCTGGCGATTGCACTCGGCTCAGTAGTCGCGGGCGCTGCCGCGGTCGCTTTGGGCGTGCGACGGTTCGCACCCGTTGGAGGCAGATTCCTCCCCCGAGCGAGCGAGATGAAGTTCGCCCCCCCACCCGAGAGCAAGGGCGAGGTGTTCCGCGTGGGACGCGGGCTATCCGCACTGCTGCCAAGGCGCGCTGCGGCGGTCTGGGTGCGCGACGCAGCGGTTGCGGGACGGCGCTTCGGGTGGGCGGCGAGGGTCAGCTGGCCGATCGTGATTGTTTCATTCGTTGCGCTCGCGCGCTGGGGCGACAGCGCGCCCACGCGTGCGTGGGTCGCCACCGCGGTCGGGATCGCGCTTGTGATTCAGTCGGGCGCTGTGGTGGGACTGGGGTTGCTCGAGAGGAGCGGGCCGCGCTGGATCGACCGCTCGGCCGGAGCCCGCTGGCGGGAGCGCTTCCTGGGCCGTTGGGCGTATAGCTGGGGCCTCTCACTCTGGCTGCTGGTTCCGGTCGCACTCCCATGGGCATGGTGGAGCGGTGCCCCCGGAGCCTGGGCCTGGCCGCTCCTCGGGGCGCTTTCCGCGGCGGTCGCGACCACGGCGTCCCTCCTGAACGCAGAGCGGAGATGAGTCAGTTGCAGAAGGTCCTGGAGGTCGCGGCGCTGTCCAAATCCTATCGCCGCCGACCGATCCTGAAAGACGTTTCATTCGAGGTGCTTCCCGGCGAAGCCGTGGCTGTGATCGGTCCCAATGGCGCAGGCAAATCAACCCTCCTCGGGTGCCTGACCGGAGAACGAGTACCGGATGCCGGTACGATTCGGATTGGCGGTTTCGATCCATTCCACGATTCATCGAAAACAGCGACTCATCTGGGATTCGTACCAGAGCAGCCGTTTCTGTATGGAGAGCTCACTATCACGGAGACGCTCCGCTTCGTCGCCGAGGCGCGAGGGCTCGACCGGCAAGAGAGTGACGCTGAGTCGGCCCGTCTGCTGCAGCTTTTCGGCCTCTCCGGGTCAGAAGGTTTTCTTTGTCGCGAGCTGTCACAGGGGATGGGGCGCAAAGTTGCAATCGCGATCGCCCTTCAGCACCAGCCATCCCTGCTGGTACTGGATGAAGTTTTCAATGGATTGGACCTTCCGTCGATCGAGCGCCTACTAGACGAGATCGAAAAGCACCGGGCCCGCGGGGGAGCTGTTCTTCTCTCGAGCCACGATCTCGAGCTGCTCGGAAGTCTCTGCGACCGAGGGCTCCTGCTCGGAAACGAGGCCCGGGTCCTCGATGGAAGCGACTGGCAGAGTTGGAAGATGGCACCGACACTGCTGACATCCTCAATCGAACACCAGTGAAGAGATCAATAGGAGAACTATAGATGCGAGCTTCCATCTTCCGCCCGCTTGTGCTGGCTGCACTATTGTTGTCGCTGGCGGGCTGCGCCCGAGGAATTTTCCGGCAGCCGGTGGTCACCCTGCAGAATGTGCAGGTAGCAGGGCTCGGGTTAAGGGGCGGGACGTTGCTGGTCAACCTCGAGGTCCAGAACCCGAACCGCTTCGACCTGAACGCGAATCAGCTCGAGTACCAACTCGCGATCGCTGACACCGAAGAAGCCGGCGATACCGCCTGGATCGATCTGGCGAGTGGCATCTACGCGGAGCCTTTTTCGATAGGCGCAGGTGAAACGGGCACCGTTCAGGTACCCGTAGAGTTTACTTATGCCGGACTCGGGGGCGCCGCTTCATCGATTTTGCGGGCCGGAACGTTCAGCTATCGGGCGTCGGGAACCGTGGACGTAAGGACGCCGCTGGGGACATATGACGTACCTTTCCGGCGCGGCGGTCTCGTCACCCTTGTCGGAAGCCAGTAAGGAGCTTCTTCAATAGCACGGGCCGGTTGCTTCGCACTCGTCTCCGGAAGAGACGGGTGCGATGCGCTTCCGGGCCGGTCAACATCCTCTCTACCTTCACTTCATGATCGAGCTCGAAGTCCCACGCGAGAAAGCGATCCTGGTCGGTGCACCGCTGAAGCGGTTCTCCGGTCAGGAGGCGGAGGAGCACCTGGAGGAGCTCGCGCGGCTGGCGGACACGGCAGGCGCCGAGATCGTCGGCACGATCCTCCAACGGCTCGACGCCCCTCATCCAAAGTTCTACATCGGGGAGGGCAAGGCCGACGAGCTCCAGGCGATGGCCCAGGAGACAGGCGCCACGATCGTAATTTTCGACGAGGAGCTGTCGCCGGCGCAGGGCCGAAACCTCGAGGAGCTCCTGGGGCTGCGGATCATCGACCGCGCCGAGCTGATCCTCGACATCTTCGCGACCCGCGCACGAACTGCCGAGTCGAAGATGCAGGTCGAGCTCGCCCAGCTTCAATACACGCTGCCTCGCCTCACGCGCATGTGGGTGCACCTGTCGCGCGTGCGGGGTGGTATCGGTATGCGGGGCCCCGGTGAAACCCAGCTCGAGACAGACCGACGGATGATCGGCCAGAAGATCGCCAAGCTGAAGGACGATCTGGAGCGGGTATCACGGCAGCGAACAACGCAACGGAAGGGCAGACAGGACGCCTTCACTGCCGCGCTTGTAGGATATACGAACGCCGGGAAATCATCCCTTCTGAGGTCGCTCTCGGGAACAGAGGCGTTCGTTGAAGATAGACTCTTCGCAACGCTGGATGCAGCGACACGGACTGTCGACCTGGGCGAGGGCTACGAATGCCTGCTGACCGACACTGTCGGTTTCATCCGCAAGCTGCCTCACCACCTCGTCCCGTCGTTCCGGGCAACGCTCGAGGAGGCTCAGGATGCCGATCTGCTCCTTCACGTGATCGACATCTCGCACAGTGGCTGGGAATCGCAGAAAGAAGTCGTCGAGGACGTTCTGGACGACCTCAGCCTCGCAGCACACCCGACGGTACTCGTATTCAACAAGATCGATCGGCTTACGCACGAGGAAGAGGCGAGCTGGCGTGCCCGGATCGAGTCGGAGTATCCCGAGCAGCCGGTGTTCGTATCTACCCTGGAGCTCGAGGGTGTCGAGCCACTACGCGAGCTGCTCCGCGAGCGGATTCGGTCCGCTAACCCCGCTGTATGGATCTCGCTTCCACCCTCCGGAGGCGGGTTGCTCGCCGAGCTTTACCGCGAGGCAGAGGTCATCGCGGTGGAGGATGAGGAAGGCCGGATGGTAGTGAACGCGCGTGTGCCCGCCGCCACCCTGGGCCGGCTCCGGCAGCAGCAGGGGGTCGAGGTCCGCGACGTCAGGTGACGGGCCGTTCAGCCTGGATCGTCGGCCCGGGGAGGATAGGGCTGGCGCTGGGGAGCGAGCTCATGGCGTCGGAGTGGACGGCGGAGCTGACTCTGGTCGGACGAGGGGCTCAGCCTGCGCATTCCGTATTTGATAAGCCGAGAGTCAGATACAGCACGGCTCTTCCCGCTGAAAGTGCCGCACCTGACGTCATCCTTCTCACAATCCGGGATGATGCGCTTCGGGAGGTAGCGTCCTCTCTGGTTGAACATTTCGTCGGCTCCGGCGTTCCCCTTCGCAATACGGTCGTCCTCCACACGAGTGGGCTCGTCTCATCAACTGTTCTCCGGCCTCTGGGAGAGATGGGCGCTGGCGTGGGTGCGGTTCACCCGCTGGTCTCCATCGCGGATCCCGAACGTGATGGCCCCCGCCTCCGAAATGGCTGGTATGGCGTAGAGGGTGATGAGAGAGGGATTTCGGTCGCGGCTGACCTCGTTGGCGCGCTGGACGGGCGCGCTCTGACGATTTGTACAGGCGATAAGCCAGTCTATCACGCAGCGGCTGTGTTCGCGTCCAACTACATCGTCAGCATCATGGCCGTGGCAGAGCGGCTGATGGTGTCGAGTGGCGTGATCCGAGAGGATGCGCGCGCAGCTCTCGTGAGCCTCGCTTCGGGAACCGTCGAGAACATTGCAGCGGTGGGTCCCACCCCGGCGCTGACAGGTCCTGTAGCAAGAGGTGATGCCGCGACAGTGGAGGAGCATCTCGGGCGGTTGTCGGTGCCGGATCGACTGCTATATTCGGGGCTCGCACGCGAGGCTCTCCAGCTTGCACGGGAGAGGGGTCTCCCTGAGGAGGCCCTCGCGCGAATCTCCGCCATTCTCGAGGGTGAGCTGCCGTGAGGCTCTACATCAACATCGATCACGTTGCCACAGTGCGTCAGGCGCGGATGACGGACGAGCCCGATCCTGCACGCGCTGCTGTGCTCGCTGAGATGGGCGGGGCGGACGGAATCACGGTACACCTGCGCGAGGACCGCAGGCACATCCAGGATCGCGATGTGGAGCTGTTGGTCCGGACGGTCCGGAGCGGAATCAACCTCGAGATCGCTGCCGTTCCGGAGGTCGTGGAGCTCGCGATCGGCTGGCAGCCGATGCAGGTAACGCTTGTTCCCGAGCGGCGCGAAGAGGTCACCACGGAAGGCGGTCTTGCGGTGAGCTCCTCCTCCGCGAGAGGCGCGATCGAGAAGGCGATCCGGAGGCTGCGCGACGCAGGGTTACGCACGTCCCTCTTCATCGACCCGGACCCCGAGGCGATCCGTGCTTCGGTTGATTTCGGGGTGGAAGCGATAGAGCTACACACAGGGGAGTACGCGAATGCGGGCCGCGCGGACCGAGTAGAGCAGCTGGGTCGCCTCGCACGCGCATCTGCTCTCGGCCGTTCCCTCGGGATCGCTGTTCACGCGGGGCACGGACTGACTTATCTCAACGTCAGCAGGGTAGCGGCGATTCCAGAGATCGAGGAGCTGAATATCGGCCATTCGATCATCTCTCACTCACTCTTTGTCGGACTGGAACGCGCAGTTCGGGAGATGAAGGAGCTGGTTCTCGCCGCGCGGAAGAGCGCCTGATGTCCACCAAGCTCAACGACTACTTCGCGAACGAAGCCGGCGAGTACCTCGACCAGCTCGAGCGTCTGCTCTCCCAGTCGGGCCTCCCCGATACCTCGCAGTTTCTGAGGCTCGCTACGGGAGTGCGAGGCAGTGCTCAGATGGCCGGGGCCGAGACCGTTTCAGGCGTTGCCGAGCGCCTCGAGGATGCTGCACGCGCGGTCGCCAACAGCAGCGTATCGTGGAGCGAAGAAATCCGGCTTCTCTCGCAGCAGACGGTCGCCGATCTGAAGCTGCTGGTTCGTGCGCTGAATCGCTGGGGTCAGGAGGAGGAGCGTCGGGTTCGCGAGGCGATCATCCGATGGGACGATCGCGAAGCAAGCGGCATCCAGAGCTCCCAGCCGGTTCCGGTAAGCGACCTCTTCTTCGATGACGAAGGGCCCCACGTCGTCGAGGACGTTGAAGAAGCGGCTGAGGTCGTTTCGATCGATACCCTGCTGCTCCGGGGTGAGCCCGCCCTTCGCAGGGCTCTCGAGATCCGACCCGAGGTGGAAGCTGCCGCTCAGCTTGGATCGGGCGGTGCGATCCGGCTGGATGAGTTGCTGCGCGAGCTGTTCGAGCTGGTCGAGCTCGGGCTCAGCTCAGACACGGAGGCATGAGGCGGCATGGGCGCACCGCGCTCGGCATCCTTCTAAGCGTTCTCCTTCTGTGGTGGGCTCTGCGCGATGTCTCTGCCACAGAAGTCTTGCAGGAGATCCGCGCAGCCGATCCGGCCCTCTTCGGGCTCTCTATCATCATCGCCCTGGTCGGATTCTGGTTCCGGGCAGTGCGCTGGGGAGTGTTCCTCGAGCCGATCCAGCGGGGGATTCCCTTCCGCCCCCGGCTGGCGGCGACCTTTATCGGGTTCGCTGCGAACAACGTGCTCCCCGCACGTATGGGCGAGGTCGTTCGCGCCTTCTCCCTCGCGCGCCTTACTCCCGTCTCCCTTTCCGCTGCCTTCGCAACACTGGTGATGGAGCGGCTTTTCGACGCCCTGGCGCTGGTTGGCCTGTTGTTCGGCGCGATGGCTACCCGGAACTTCCCCTCGGCGACCTCACTGGGCGGGCTCGATGTCCGCTCCGCAGCGACATTCCTGGGAGTAGGAATGTGCGTTGTCGCGATTGGGCTCTACATCGTTGTGGCAGCGCCTGCGCGGGCCGCGTGGGCAGCTGAACAGGCGAGCAAGCTTCTCCCCCGTCGGCTGCGGGCTCCGGTGCTCGACGCCCTCAGGGGCTTTGCAAAAGGCCTGGGGGTTCTGAAGAGCGGTCGGTTGTTCCTGATCTCGGCCGCGCTTGGTCTGGGGCAGTGGGTATTCCTGGCGCTCTCCTTCTACGTCGGCTTCCGCGCCTTCGGTATCGATCAGGTGCCGTTTACGGGCGCGGTTTTTCTCCAGTCGCTCATTTCGCTGGCCGTCGCCATTCCGTCCTCCCCCGGCTTCTTCGGCCCCTTCGAGGCCGCGGCCCGGGTGGGTCTCGGCCTCTGGGAGGTCCCGGCGCAGCAGGCGATCTCTTTCGCCATCGGATTCCACATCGCCGGGTTCCTCCCGGTCATCGTGATCGGCGGTTACTACCTATGGCGAACCAATGTGAGCCTGTCCGACTTGTCTTCCGGAGCTTCAGAGACCGCAAGCACTGATGGGCATGTAGGGCGGGGGAGATCCGCTGGATGAAGAAGCGCGTGCGGATCGCGGCACCGGCAAAGGTGAACCTCCGGCTGGTCGTTCTCCGGCGGGAGGAAAGCGGCTATCACTCGCTGGAGACTCTATTCTGCGCGATTGGCTTCGCCGACTATGTCCAGGTGGAGCTGGGGGAGGGCGGAGTCCGGCTCGAGGTGCTGGGAGAGATCGATACGGGGCCCGCGGAGGAGAACCTGGTCGTCCGGGCGGCTAACAGCTTCTACGACGCTACAGGGGATCTCCCAAACGCGCGAATAACGCTCGACAAGCGGATTCCCTCAGGGGGCGGGCTCGGAGGCGGAAGCTCGGATGCCGCCGCCACGCTCAAGGTGCTGAACGAGTTCTACGACCGGCCGCTCTCGGAGGAAAAGCTTCTCGACATCGGCTCGAGCCTTGGAAGCGACGTACCGTTTTTCCTCACCTCCACGCCGCTCGCGCTGGGGTGGGGACGTGGCGAGCGGCTGCTCGAGCTCGAGCCATTGCCAGGCAGAGAGATCGTCATCGCTCATCCCGGCACCAGGCTCTCGACACCGGCAGTCTTCAAGCAGTTTGCACAGCTCCGCAAAGGTGCCGAGAGCACTGAGCCGGTCGCCCTTCCGAAAGCAGCGCTCTCCTCCTGGGACGATGTGCGGACGTTTGCGGTGAACGATCTCGAGATGGTCGCGTTCGAGCGGATCCCCTCCCTCCCAGTAGGCACCCGCTCGATGCTGGAGGGGGGCGCTACTCTCGCCCTTCTCGCCGGAAGCGGCTCGTCAATTTTCGGGATATTCGAGGGGGCTGAGGAAGCCGAGCAGGCTGAGCGGCAGCTCGCATCCCTAGGGATGAAAACGTGGCGATCAGTCACTTTGACCGAGTGGCCGCAGCCGGAAGTGCAGGATTGACCTCGATGTATCAAACCTGTAAACTTACGATCTAGGCTTCCGCCGGTCCGCTGGCGGCGCTTTCCCCCCTGGTGTAATGGCAACACAGCGGTCTTTGGAACCGTTAATCCACGTTCGAATCGTGGGGGGGGAGCTTCTGCAGAAAAGAAAACGGTAGGGTGAGGATCCGGGACCTTCCGGGACCTAATCAAGAGAGGCCTGAGTTCCAGGCCTCTCTTTATAGCCGCAACCTATGCTCACCGGCACTTTTTTGAGTGCCGCTCCTCCATCCGGGATGACGACCAACGGCATCCTCGCCTTGAGGATCTCCACCGTATCTATCTGGGTTCCTTCCTGGCAGATCCCGTAGACGACGTACAGCCTGCTCCTGCCGGGACCTCTTCTACTCTCTTGAACGCGGCGTTGCACCAATCTTCCTGTGGGTGATCTACGGCAGCGCGGTGCCAGGTTTGAGGCTATCGGCTGCCCGACCCTACATTGTGAAATTGTTCCGATGCACCTCCCCCGAGCCCATCCGACGCCGAGCGACTCCGACTATGCCCTTGCCTCGACACCCGCTCCGACCGGTCCCCGGTGACTACCTGGAGCACTTCGGGCGCTACATCGAGAAAGTACCTGACGGCGACTTGCTCGAGATCCTGTCCGCGCAGGCTAGCGAGACGCGAGCGCTGCTCTCCTCGCAGCTCGCCGGGGATCGCGCTGAGTTCAGCTATGCACCCGGGAAGTGGTCGCTGAAGGAGGTAGTTGGGCACATGGCTGATACGGAGCGGGTGATGGCGTACCGCGCCCTTGCCTTCGCACGCGGAGAGAAAAGCCCGTTGCCGAGCTTCGACGAGAAGAGCTATACCGTAGAAGGGCGGTTTGGAGCCCGACCGCTGAAGGAGCTTGTAGACGATTTCGCCGCGGCCCGCGCCTCCACCTTGTCGCTCTTCCGGGGATTCGCTCCGGAATTCTGGCTGCGGAGCGGAACCGCCTCGGGCGCCCGCATCACCGTGTTGGCACTGGGTTTCGTCGTCGCGGGGCACGAGATCCATCACCGACAGGGCCTCGTCAAGAACTACCTGCGGGAGGCGGGCTCCACCGACTGAGCCGGCTCAGTGGGGGAGCTCGGCGTGTTGCCGGGGCTCCGCCGCGCGTGCTCCATCCGGTTCTGCCGCAAACGACTAGGCATGGTTGCAGCAACACCCGCTTCAGCTTGACGCTCCTACGCCATACTCCTAGTTTCCAAGGCTGTCGTTCAACTGAATCCTTCGGGCTACCGAGATATGTCTGACCCGTTTGCCAGCGGTGCGCGCGGCCCGCTGATGGTGTTGACCGCCTCCGCGAACACTGCACTCGCAGATCAGGTTGCCGATGTGCTCGGCGTTCCGTTGGGCGCTACGACAGTAAAGCGCTTCTCCGACGGCGAGATTTTTGTCAGGATCGACGAGAACGTTCGCGGGCGCGACCTCTTCATCGTGCAGTCGACGCCGCCTCCGTCGGACAACATCTTGGAGCTGCTCCTCCTGATCGACGCGGCACGAAGGGCGTCGGCAGCGCGAATCACTGCCGTCATCCCGTATTTCGGCTATGCCCGGCAGGACCGCAAAGACCAGCCACGAGTAGCGATCGGCGCGAAGCTCGTCGCCAACATGGTCACGACATCGGGCGCGGACCGGGTACTCGCGATCGACTTCCACCAGCACCAGCTGCAGGGCTTCTTCGACATCCCGGTCGATCATCTCTATGCTGCCCCCGTTCTGGTCAGATACTTCCGCGAGAAGAATCTCCTGAACCCGGTGGTCGTCGCGCCGGATGTCGGTGCGGCCAAGATGGCGAGAGGCTTCGCCAAGCGTCTGAATGCGACCATCGGCATCATCGACAAGCGTCGGCCGGCGGCGAACGTCTCCGAGGTGCTGCACGTGATCGGTGAGGTGGACGGCCGCGATTGTCTCCTCGCAGACGACCTGATCGACACGGGCGGCACGATGACAGAAGCTGTGCTGGCGTTGAAGTCACGCGGTGCTCGCGACGTCTACTGCTGCGCGACGCATGCGCTCTTCTCCGGTCCCGCCGTTGAGCGGTTCTCGAAGTCTCCTGTGAAGGAAGTGGTCGTGACGAACACGATAGCGATGCCGCAGGAGAAGATGTTCCCACAGCTCACTGTGCTCTCCGTGGGCGAGCTTATCGCAAGCGCGATTCGCTATACCCACTCCAACGAGTCGGTGAGCTCACTTTTCGAGTAGGTAGCGGAAACGAAGCGGACGCGCGAATGCCGCGAACGTTTCGATCTCCGATTTGATCAAAAGGATTGACCCAGATGGCTAAACTTACGGCGCGCCCACGCCAGGGTACCGGCAAGAGCGTAACTCGGAAGCTGCGCGCGAGCGGTGAAGTACCAGCGATTGCCTATGGCCATGGCCAGGAGGGCCGCGCGCTGACCGTGAATGCACACGAGCTCCAGATGCTCCTCGGCTCGATCAACGCCGACAACACAATCATCGAGCTCGAGATCGAGGGCGGGAAGCCGGTTCAGGCGCTGATCCGAGAGGTGCAGCACCATCCGTCGCGTCCTTATATCCAGCACGTCGACTTCTTCCAGGTCAAGGCTGGGGAGAAGCTCCACGTCGAAGTGCCGATTCATCTCCACGGAACACCCATCGGCGTCCGCGAGGGCGGTGGAACTCTGGCCGAAGTTCTCCGAGTGGTGTCAGTGGAGTGCCTGCCGAAGGACATCCCGGCTGGAATCGATCTCGACATCAACGACCTGGGTGTCGGCGAGTCGCTCCACGTTTCGGACGTCACGCTGCCGAACGTCACCATCCTAACGGATGCGGCGCTCGTCATCTGCTCGGTCTCCGCGCAGAGCGGAGCTGCTGCCGCCGAGGTGGCCGACGAGGCGGCCGCGGAGTAAGCTTCTCAGCACGGCAGCGTCGTGGCCGAAAAGCTGCCGAAGACGGTTCTCTGTCTCGGCAATCCTGGGCCGGAGTATTCCACCACGCGGCATAATGTCGCGTGGTGGCTTGCTGATAGACTTGCGGAGAGGTACGATCTCGGCCGCTTCAAGCAGCAGGGTCCGGCCGGGATCGCGCGTGGTCGTATCGAGGGGGTCGCGGTTCAGGTGGTCAAGCCGCACACCTACATGAACCGGAGCGGTCGCCTCGTCGAAGGGCTCCAGAAGGTAGGGGGCTTCGATCTTGTGGATGACCTGCTGGTCGTTGTGGATGAGATCGCGTTGGAGCCCGGAAGGTCACGCATGCGCCCCGGTGGGAGTGCCGGCGGGCACAATGGCCTCAAGTCGATCCAGGCCGCGCTTGGTACGATGGAGTACGCTCGGCTGCGCATCGGTGTGGGAGGCCCACCTGCCGGTGCTGACATGGCCAACTGGGTACTCTCCTCGCCGCCCCGCTCGGAACGACAGGTGATCCTCGACAGGATCGACATGCTCCTCGACTGCGTCGCAAGTTGGGTCCGCGATGGTGCCGTGGCTTCAATGAACGAATGCAACAACTAGTGGCCTGTTTACGCGAAATCGGCAGTGCCGAGACCGTCGATGCGCCCGGC
>ERZ1066118.1347-NODE-1347-length-15951-cov-7.068445_pt1 | contig 15951 bp, 13 predicted proteins | sample MGYA00382765_ERZ1066118 | MGnify/ENA primary metagenome ERZ1066118 (study PRJEB33369, sample SAMEA5778348) | biofilm metagenome | biome: Industrial cooling water; feature: Water cooling tower basin; material: Biofilm | place: United Arab Emirates | collected...
ATGGCAACCCAAGTGTAGGAGAGTTCACACGCAGACAAGCAAGATTAACTGGTAGTCATTGCATAAAAGATTTTAACTGTGTTGGTTAGCTAATACCCCGGATCAATTAGTGTAGAGACGAAATGAAATGATTCTGTTGCTCATTCAGGGGTATTACCCCTTATCAAATGATTTTACGTAATCCCAGGCTATGTGGAGACCGAATGAATTCAGTCTTTAGCAACCAATTTGCGTTAAATAGAGGGTCTCAACCCTTATTTGTTAACAGAATCATTAAATTGCGTCTGTACACTAATGGAGCAATAAAATTATAAAATCAGGTAAAGTAATTAAATATGCTTCTTAAACAACTTGAAGATAAAATCGACAACAAGCAGGCAAAAATTGGAATTATTGGACTAGGATATGTTGGGCTACCAATTCTTGCCGCATTTGCGAAAAAAGGTTTTACAGTACTAGGATTTGATATTGACCAGAGCAAAGTAGATAAAATCCTAGCTGGACAGTCTTATATTAAACATATTCCATCAGAGCATTTATTAAACGAACTGATTGATGCCACAACTGATATAAATCGTTTAGGAGAAGTTGACGCAATAATAATTTGTGTTCCAACTCCTTTGAATGCTCATCGTGAACCTGACTTGACTTATGTTGTTGATACTTCCTACGCTATCGCACGTAATTTAAAAATAGGTCAGCTCATTATATTGGAAAGCACTACTTACCCAGGTACCACCAAAGAAGTGATGCTACCAATACTTTCTCGAAGTGGGTTGATAGTAGGAGAAGATTTTGCACTTGCCTACTCTCCAGAACGCGAAGACCCTGCAAATGAGAATTATTCCTTTGCGAATGTTCCTAAAGTGGTTGGTGGAATAACTCCGCTGTGTCGAAATTTAGCTCAAACTCTTTATAACCATATTGTTATTCAAACAGTTCCAGTTTCATCAACTCAAACAGCAGAAGCAACTAAGATTCTCGAAAATATTTATCGTGCGGTAAATATTGCCTTGGTAAATGAGTTAAAGATTCTATTCCAAAAAATGGATATAGACATTTGGGAGGTCATCGAAGCAGCGAAAACTAAACCTTTTGGGTTTCATGCTTTTTATCCAGGCCCAGGATGGGGTGGACACTGCATCCCCATAGACCCATTTTATTTAACCTGGAAAGCAAGGGAATATGATGTATCTTTAAAGTTTATTGAGTTGGCAGGTGAAGTTAATAGTTTAATGCCTAACTATGTGGTAGATAAGGTAGGAGCGGCACTAAATAATGTTGGTAAACCTTTAAAGAATTCCAAAATCTTAATACTTGGAGTAGCTTATAAGAAAAATATAGATGACCAGCGAGAAAGTCCGTCACTTAAAATTATCCAGCTTTTACAGCAGAAAGGGGTGCATATTGAGTATCATGACCCTTATGCGTTGACCTGTGGTAATCATCGTCATTATCCAGAAATAAATCTAAAATCAATAGCTTTAACAAAACAAAACTTACAGAAATTCGACGCTGTTATTATTGCAACTAATCATGACCAGGTAGATTATGACCTTGTTGCCGAACATGCAGCTTTAATTATTGATACTCGCAATGTTTTAGGACCGAAAAACCAAGATATGGAAAAGATAATAGCAGCGTAACTTTTAGATAGCATCAATACCCATTCACGTAAAAATCAAGGATGCAAACAAGTATGTCACCACCAATTAATAAATATGTTGCCGTTATTGGTTGCGGTTACTGGGGCAAAAACTTAGTACGAGATTTTGCTCAATTAGGAGTATTACGGGTTATATGTGATGCCAGTCAACAAATATTAACAGATTTAGGCGCCAAATTTGATGTCGAAGGTGTTTCTGATATTGATACTGTTTTGGCAATGTCTGATGTCAAAGCTGTAGTCATTGCAACTCCGGCGCCGAGTCATGCTAGTTTGGTTATTCAAGCCTTGAATGCAGGTAAAGACGTATTTGTTGAAAAACCTTTAGCTCTAACGTTAGAAGATGCGCTCTTAATTGAAACTGCCGCACGTAAAAGCAATCAAATTGTGATGGTGGGACATCTACTAGAATATCACCCAGCTTTAATAAAACTGCGTGACTTAGTAGCAGCCGGAAAAATTGGCAAGCTACGGTATATTTATTCTAATCGGTTGAGTTTTGGTAAGGTTCGCACAGAAGAAAATGTGCTTTTGAGTTTTGCACCTCATGATATTTGCTCGATTTTAGGATTTACTGGTAAATTACCTATATCAGTACAAGCTGTTGGTAGCGCTAACATAACCCAAGTTGAAGATTTTTGCTTAATTAATCTAGAATTTGAACACAATATCAAAGCGCATATTTTTACAAGTTGGCTACATCCGTTTAAAGAACAGCGACTTGTAGTAGTTGGAGAGTTAGGAACATTAGTCTTTGACGATGTATCAACTGATGCCAAGCTGACATTTTATGACCAACAAGCTGAGATACAAGATAATGTACCAATTCTCAAACTTCATTCCAAAACAGTTATTCCTATTGATACTGCATCACCATTAACCGAGGAATGTAAACATTTTCTAGCTTGTGTAGAAACAAGGCAAACTCCTAAAACTGATATTCAAAATGGTATTAATGTTTGCTCAGTTTTACAATCGGCGCAATCATCTTTAGAATCTCAAGGTAAAACTATAAGTTTAAAGGAGCTTCAACTTGTCCACTCATAATGGAAATACACAAACCACACAACAAAGCACCGATTATTTTGTGCATGAGTCAGCATATGTAGATTTACCTTGTAAAATCGGCGCCGGAACTCAAATTTGGCATTTTAGCCATATTATGCAAAATGTTGAAATTGGAGAAAAGTGTAAAATTGCCCAAAACGTGTTTGTGGCAGCAGGGGTAAAAATTGGCAGCAACGTCAAAATACAAAACAACGTCTCGGTATATGCAGGAGTTACTTTAGAAGACGATGTATTCTGCGGACCTAGTTGTGTTTTTACTAATATCAATACACCACGTTCTGCTTTTCCACGCAATACTATTGACGATTATCTAGTAACCTTAGTTAAACAAGGTGCAACAATTGGTGCCAATGCGACAATCGTTTGCGGTCATACTATTGGACGTTATGCGTTTATTGGTGCAGGTTCAACCGTTACTAAAAACGTCAGCGATTACGCACTAGTTTACGGCAACCCAGCCAAACAAGTTGGATGGATGTGCGAGTGTGGCGCCAAATTAGATGACTTTGAGGTTAATACTGCGACGAATTGTAAAGCTTGCGGTCGCGAGTACGAATATTGTGCTGAAAACCAAATAAAAAGAAAAGAATAAAGAAAGGATAATATAACAGTGATAAATATTCCTCCATTTGATGCAACTACTCAATATAAAAGTATTGCTGACAAAATTGAAAAAAATGTTTGTGCGGTTATGGCAGGTGGACGTTATATTATGGGTCCACAAGTCAAAGAATTTGAAATACAGTTTGCTCAATACTTAAATTGTGAGCAAGTAATTTCTTGTAATTCTGGTACTGATGCACTGCATTTAGCATTAAGAGCATTAAAAATTGGTGCAGGGGATGAAGTTATTACAACACCCTTTACATTTATAGCTACAACTGAAGCAATAGGTATAGTTGGAGCAACACCTGTTTTTGTAGACGTAGAGTTAGATTCTTATAATATAGACACTCAACTCATCGAGTCAAAAATCACCGAACGTACTAAAGCTATTATACCCGTGCATTTATACGGGCGCCCGTGTAACATGACGGCGATAATGAAAATTGCGCGTAAGCATAATCTGAAAGTGATTGAAGATTGCGCTCAAGCAACAGGCGCCACGTGGGAAGGTAAAAAAGTCGGTACAATTGGTGATGTTGGGTGTTTTAGTTTTTTCCCGACTAAAAACTTAGGTTGCTTTGGCGATGGAGGAGCAATTGCTACATCTAACCCCGAAATAGCCGCGCGTGCTGAGTATCTTCGCAGACATGGGGGTAAAGTAAAATACCATCATGAAGAACTTGGATTAAATAGCCGTCTTGATACATTACAAGCAACTGTATTGCTAGTAAAACTTCCGTATATTGACCAGTGGAATGCTGCTAGAAAGGCAATTACAGACTTTTATGTTGAAGCACTCTCAACAACCACAGGTATTGTTTTACCGCAAAAATTGCATCAGGGGAATTCGGTATGGAATCAATTCACTGTTAGGGTACTTAGTGGGAAACGTGACATTATTCAGAAAAGCTTACAAGCTAAGGGTATTGGCAGTATGGTGTATTACCCAATACCGTTACATCTTCAAGAAGTTCATGCTGATTTAAATTATGTTGAAGGTTCACTACCTGTAAGTGAGCAGCTAAGTCATGAGGTTCTTTCTATACCCTTGTTTCCAGAGCTTGAAAGTTCAGCGCAACAAGTTGTTGTAGAGTCGGTAAAAGAAGTGATGGCTGATATTTATTGTTTGCAGTAACTCTTTTTCGTGAACGAGTGCGTTCTTTTTATTAAGGTGATAAAGCCATGACGGTACAGTCGCTGTCTTCTCGTCAAAAAGCTATTTCTTATACAACTTTGTTTATTAGTATAGGATTTGGGATTATTGGACAATTGCTAATGAAGCACACCATGAGCAGTTCTACGCTGGGGTTGAATTGGTCGTTTATTCAGCAATTAGTTCTTGCTTTGACTGTATATAGTTTGGGTATAGTTAATTGGATTTTAGCGTTACGTGTTGTTAAGTTAAGTATTGCTTATCCTTTGACTAGCTTGAATTATATAGGAATACTTTTTGGTTCTTATTACTTATTTGGTGAGAAAATTACTTTAATTCGCATTTTTGGAGTTATTCTAATTTTCTTAGGAGTACTTTTGGTTGCACTACCAATTCAAAGAGGTGCAAAAACATGAATTTTCTTCCTTGGCTAATTTTAGCAATGGTTGTGGTGCTTGGTACTGTTGGACAGTTATCATTAAAGTATGCATTTCAGGCGCCTGTAAGTAGTAACAACAATACGATTAAAACCTTATTATTTTCTCCTTTTTTTTGGGTTTGGTTTATTAGCTATATTGTTGTTACAGTTTTATGGCTAGTAGTATTAAAAAGTGTTCCGCTTAGTCAAGCTTTTCCAGCTTTGGGAATGACTTTTGCTCTTGTACCTTTGGCATCTAATAGGTTTTTAAAAGAGAAAGTCGTTTTAAGTCAATGGTTTGGTATCGCAGTAATTATTGTCGGTGTAATACTTGTCGTTCAAACTTAAATTTATCAAGACACGATATATCGTGTCTCTACACTCAGCACTCATAACTCATTATGACACTACCTAAAAGAATTCTAGTTACAGGTGTAGCGGGGTTTCTCGGTTCTCACCTACTTGATAAACTCATTACTCGCGGACACGAAGTTATCGGTATTGATAACTTAAGTATGGGTAAATTGGAAAATATTGAGCATCATCTTACAAATAAACAATTCCAATTTCTTCAGAAGGATATTACCGAAAAAAGTACCTTTGAGCAAAATCTTGGCGCCGATATTGACTGTATAGTTCATTTAGCAGCTTTTAAAATTCCCCGTTACGGTAAAGCTATAGACACGTTAAAAATAAATTACCAAGGTACAGACAATGTTTTAGAGTTTGCTAGAGAGTTAAATTGTAAATGCGTTTTAGCTTCTACTTCTGATGTGTATGGACGTAACCCTGAGCTACCTTTTAGCGAAGAAAGTAATTCGGTTATTGGTTCATCGAAAGTCGCGCGTTGGAGTTATGCTGTTTCAAAACTATTTGACGAACATTTGGCGTTTGCATATCAAGAAAGCTATGGTTTTCCTGTTGTTCTACTACGCTTTTTCGGTTCGTATGGCCCACGTCATCACTTATCTTGGTGGGGTGGTCCACAGTCAGTATTTATCGAACAAGTATTAAATGATGGAGAAATCACTATTCACGGTGATGGTATGCAAACCCGTAGCTTTACATTTGTTGATGATACGGTTGCAGGAATTTATGCTGCCACAATTAACAGTAACGCGAATGGCGAAATTTTCAATATCGGTAACAATCAAGAAGTTACTATTTTAGATTTAGCCAGAACCATCAAACGTATTAGCAACACACCAGGCGAACTCAAGCTCAAGTTTATTCCTTATGAGTCATTCACTGGTAAAAAATATGAAGATGTAATGCGACGAGTACCTGACAGCAGCAAATGCGAACAAGTTTTGGGTGTTAAAGCACAAGTGAGTTTAGAGGAAGGACTTACACGAACTATCGCATGGCAACGTAGCTTGGGTCTGTATAAATATTAAGCCTTACCCCTTACCCGTATGAAAATTGGTATTATCGGCGGTGGGATGATGGGATTATCACTTGCCTATCGTCTATCACAACAAGGTCATCAAGTCACCGTATTAGAAACTAATGAGCAGTTGGGTGGACTTGCAACCCATTATGATTTCGGCGCCTTTGTGTGGGACAAATTTTATCACGTTATCTTACCGTGTGATACCGATTTGGTTAATCTTATCAAAGATATTGGTTTAAAAGATAAACTACATTGGCGCCCTACACTCACTGGTTGTTATATCGACCAAAAGCTTTACTCGATAAGCAATACTATCGAGTTTTTTATGTTTCCCCCTCTGAGTATTATGGGTAAACTGCGGTTAGCTTTTACCATGCTCTACGGTTCACGGGTAAATAACTGGCAAAAGTTAGAAAAAATACCCGTTGAAAAGTGGTTGTTGAAAATATCTGGTAAAAATGCTTACCAAAAGCTATGGAAACCCTTGTTACTCGCAAAGCTTGGAGAAAACTATCAACGTGTTTCTGCTGTATTCATTTGGTCATATATCAAACGCTTATTTTCTGCGCGTGATTCTTCATTACATAAAGAACAATTAGGTTATGTAGAAGGTGGTTACAAAACAGTTTTTGACCGTTTAGCCGAATTAATTCGTGCATCAGGTGGAAATGTTCTTGCCAGTACAAAAGTTCAATATATTGCACCTCACCCTGAGAAGGGAATATGGGTGGAGAGTAATAGGGGTAAAGAGCTTTTTGATAAAGTCATTTTTACGGCGCCTGTAAATGTCCTACAACAAGTAATATCTAATGATTTAGCTCAAGTATCAGGAGATGGGAATGTTGAATATTTAGGGGTTATCTGTATGGTTTTGATAACTCGTAAACCACTGGTACCTTTTTATATCGTAAATCTTGCTGACTCTCGAATACCTTTTACTGGGGTGTTGGGGATGAGTAATTTGGTTTCTCTAAAAGAGACAAATGGGTTACATTTTACTTATTTTCCTAAGTATATACACTCTGAAGACCCTTTGCTCAAACAACCAGACCAATCACTGCGTGACTTATTTTTCAAAGGGTTACGTTTAATGTTTCCAGATTTAGACGCTGATGACATTGTATCAGTTCATATTAATCGGGCACAGAAAATGCAGCCATTACAAGTATTAAATTATTCTCGAATGGTGCCCCAAGTATTCACGCAGCACAAAGACTTTTATGTGTTAAATACATCACAATTTATTAAGGATACTTTGAACAACAACACGGTAGTTCGACATGTCGATAAATTCGTACATGATTGGAAAGAAGCCAATATTTAAAGTTCCTTTGCTGTCAAATTTGTAGGTATATATACGATAGTCATTAATTAAATATTTAGTTACCTTAAATAATAATCATACTTATGTAAAGATTATAACAGCGTTTTAAAAACACCAAAATGTAACTATGATAAAAAAAGGGTTAATAGCACTCTTCTTCAGTATTTCTACGATTGTGACATTAACAAGCGAAGCTTTTGGTTTCACTTTTACTCGGATTGCCGATAGCAATCAGGGTTATAGTGAGTTCAAGCTGCCTACTATAAATCAAACAGGCAATGTTGCTTTTACAGCTAACGATGCAGATGGAAGCAGTGCCATATTTACAGGTAATGGGTTAGGTTTAACAACCGTTGCAGATAATACGGCATTTAACTCGTTTGGACAATTTGTAGGCATTAATGATAATGGAGCAGTCGCATTTAAAGCAAATGCGAACACTGGAGGTACCAGTGTTTTTACTGTTGAAAATGGATTAGTAACTTCTGTAGCACAAGGCGCCAACTACTTTGGTATAGGCGACCCTGTAATCAATAATAGTAATGTTGTAGCCTTTAATGCCAACATCAATGGTGTTTTTGGGATTTTTACAAATCTTAATGGCTCGGTAAATTCCATTGCTGATACAAGTGGGATATATAGTAATTTTGAACGTCCAAGTATTAATCAAGAAAGTACTGTAGCATTTTCTGCTAGCTTGAAGAATGGAGGTGGTAGAGGAATTTATACGGTTGATAGCAACGGCGCCGTTAATACTGTAGTTGATACAACTGGAGATTTCGACTTTTTATTTAGTCCAGCCATCAATAACACAGGTACGCTTGCCTTTAAGGGAATATTGGACGCTTTAGCAGGTGAAGGAATTTACACAGCCAGTAATGGCGTAGTTAATAAAATTGTCGATAATACTGACCGTTTTGATTTTTTTGAAAACCCAGCTATTAACGATAAAGGTAATGTTGCATTCAAAGGTGTTCTTAGAGGTGGTGGTTTAGGAATTTATAACGGTGCAGACCCCAACAGTAATAAAATCATCGCAGCCGGTGATTCTTTATTCGGCGCCATCGTTACAGACCTTTACATATCTAATCAAAGTTTAAATAACAGTAATCAACTTGTGTTTTATGCCAAATTTGATGATGGTTCAAGCGGAATTTTCCGCGCTGACCCAGATATTCAAAGTACTTCTCCTGCCACTTCTATACCTGAACCATCATCGGTATTAGGTATATTAGGTGTCGGTGCTTTGCTTATGGGTTGGAGGCAACGGATTTAACGGATGTAACGGATGGTTTTTTAATACATTTTTTAAATTCAACCGTGTAGAGACGCGAGGAACATCGCGTCTCTACATTTTTTATATATTTTTTAATTAAAGCAATGGCTAATCAAACGATTTTTACAACACAAACACCAAGCAACCCTGATGCTACCGATGGGACTGCTTATGAGTTAGGAATGAAGTTTCAAAGTTCTGCGGCTGGTCAAATAACGGCTATTCGTTATTGGAAGTCGCCAAGCGAAACGGGTAGTCATATCGGTAAAGTATGGGCGGGAACTGGTGGCGCCAATCCTTTAGTGACGGTAACATTTGCAAACGAAACCGCTTCGGGATGGCAAGAGCAAGCATTAACGACACCATTAAATATTCAGGCGAATACAACCTATGTAGTTAGTGTTAATACTAATAATCATTTCGCAATGACAACAGATGCTTTAGCTACTGCGGTTACTAGCGGCAATTTGAGTTCGGTTGCTGATAATAACAACGGTGTGTTTGGCAATGCTGGTAGTTTTCCGAATAATTCTTACCGCAATAGTAATTACTTCCGCGATGTTGGATTTGTTGTTACTACTATTCCTACGATTAGCAAAACTGGTGGTGATAATCAAACGGGTACAGCAGGCGCCGCGCTAGCAAATCCATTGGTAGTTAAAATCGAAAATGGGGGTAATCCACAAGCTGGTGTAACAGTAAATTTTACTGTGATGGCTGGAGGTGGTAGTGTATCACCAGCTAGTGCTGTTACTAATGCGAGTGGACAAGCTAGCACTGTACTTACTCTCGGCACCGCTCCGGGTGCGATAATTCCTGTTAGTAATACTGTGAGTGCTTCAGTACCAAGTATTGGAACTGTGACTTTTAATGCTACAGCTAATCCTGCTGGTGTAACTGTAGTCAGTGTGTTTACTAACCAGACGCCCAGTAATGCCAACGCTTCTGATAACGCAACATATGAACTGGGAATGAAATTTACCAGTACCAAGGCAGGCCAAATTACTGGTATTCGTTTTTGGAAGGCAGCAAGTGAAACAGGTTCACATATTGGTAAAATTTGGTCGTCTAACGGTACTTTGTTGGGTTCTGTAACTTTCGCAAACGAAACAGCTTCGGGATGGCAGACTCAAGCACTTTCCACACCAGTTAATATTGACCCTAATACAACATACGTTGTCTCTGTTAACGTTAATTCGTTCTTTGCACTCACTTACGATGTTTTAGCAAGTACTATTACAAACGGCGCCATAAGCTCAGTTGCTGATGGTAATAATGGTGTATACGGTAACATCAATGCGTTCCCAACTAATTCGTTCCGCAACACTAACTATTTCCGTGATGTAATTTTAGTGATTGGTAGCACCATTAATAAAGTAAGTGGTGATAATCAAAGCGGTAAGGTTGGAACTGCGTTGCCAAATCCCTTGGTAGTTCGCGTCGAAGATGGTAATAATAATCCACAATCAGGTGTCACTGTTACGTTTACAGTGACTCAAGGTGCTGGTACTGTGTCGAATGCCAGTGTGGTAACTGGTAGTGATGGTCAAGCAAGTACGACACTGACTTTAGGTAATATACCAAGTGGACCCAATAGCGCAGTTATTGTGACAGCAACAGCAGCGGGTATTGGTAGTACTACTTTTAGCGCAAAATCGGCGCCTGCAAATGCCAACGCGATATATTTAGAAAATATCAAAACAGGCACAAACAATTGGGTAATCACAAATTATGCGTTAGACGAAATTACAGGTTATGCAGCAGCAACCAGTGTAAATAAAGGTGCTTCACTACCAATTAAAGTATCGCTCAAGCAATCTGGAAGTTTTCAAGTTGAAGTGTACCGTTTAGGTTATTACGGTGGTTTAGGCGGTAGGTTAGTATCGAGCAGTGGTTCACTTACTGGTAATACTCAGCCCGCGTGTACTGTAGATGATGATCCTAATAATCCAAATAGAACTAACCTTGTTGAGTGTAACTGGTCAGATTCTTATACAATTGCAGTTGGTTCCGATTGGACAAGTGGACTTTATATAGCCAAACTTATCGACCAAGCGAGTGGTAAACAATCTGCTATTTGGTTTGTTGTCCGTGACGATAGCAATAATTCTGATATCGTATTCCAAAGCAGCTTTACTACTTTCCAAGCTTATAACAGTCTAGGTCAATATAGTTTGTATGCTTGGAATAGTCTTAATGGACAAAAAGCCATCAAAGTTTCTTTCGACCGTCCGTTCATTCAAACTACTAGTAAAGGCGCCTGGTATTTTGACTCAATGTTACGTTTTGAGCGTCACATGGTGCGCTGGTTAGAGTCACAAAGTTATGATGTCAACTATATAACGAACCTAGATGTTCAAGCGAACCCGCAAATAATTCGACAACACAAAGTCTTTATATCAGTAGGACATGATGAATACTGGTCGATGCAAGAACGCGATGCAGTCGAGCAAGCACGCGATGCGAACCCACCAGTTAACTTAGCCTTTTTCAGTTCAAACACTGCTTACTGGCACATCCGCTTTGGAAACTCCACTAACGGTGGACAAGCTAACCGCATCATGACGTGTTACAAGAGTAATGCTGACCCAACCTCACCAGCAACGAACAAATTCAGGTTAATTAACCGTCCAGAGAATGCGCTGTTAGGTGTTATGTATACAGGTGATAGAAGTGACGGTTTATACGATACAACAACAAATATAAACAGCCCTTCATATTCGGGTTTTGACCATGTAGTATCAAAGAGTGATGACCTTTATTACGCTAATACCGGACTAACTAACGGCAGTAAATTAACGAGTTTAGTAGGTTTTGAATGGGATGCTAATGTAAATAACGGCGCCGCACCTAGCAATTTAGTGATACTATCACAATCTACAGTAGTCCCAAGTAATACTGACCCCGATGTTCCACCGGGGACTAATTATAGCGTTTCTAATGCGGTACGTTACACAGCCAACAGTGGGGCAAAAGTCTTTTCTACTGGTTCAAACCAATGGATGTTTGGTTTAGATAACGGTGGTAATAGCACAAATTTAACTGACCCACGAGCAAAACAAATAGCTGTTAACGTTTTTGCTGACATGGGCGCTCTCCCTCAAACACCCGATGCGGGAATTATTGTGCCTACGTCTCCCTAAACCCTCTATACAGGGAAACTTAAAATTTTATTGCCAATAAAATAACCTAAAATAACCGTAAAAGACAATGTACATAAGAATTAGACGGCGCCGATTTGGGCAGCTTGTTTTATCCGGTGCAGCTACGGCAGTGTTAGCTAACTTACCACGCCGAGCATATGCTCAGTCAGAATCACAACTTTATGGAGTGCAAGTTGCCAAACAGGAAGTTGCAACTGATGCACCAAACAAAACTCCAGATACTGTTTTTGTAGTAGCAGATACAGTAACAGGAAAAGAAACTTCTCGAATTAATGTTCCTTCCCGGCAAGTTAGTAATTTACAAACAGATACAAAGCTTGATAGTGTACAAATTGACAATACAGATGCAAGTCGAAGAGTACCAGGAAAATCAGTATTGACTCGTACAAGAGAACGCATAACAAGTTTAACTCCTCTTACTGACGGAACTTTAGCTGTTGTATCTGTAATCAATACCCCACGAGGCAACTTTACACGGGTAGCACAAATTAACCCTAAAACTGGTGAAAATTTAGGAGCAACAAGAATTTCTGGCTTTGAAACAAATAGTTCCACACTTGAAAGCTTAGTAGCAACAAAAGATAATAATCTAATTGGCATAGCTAGTTTTAGCGATGGGTTACCACCATTTAAATTAATTGGTATTGATTTAAAAGGAGGTAAAGCAAATAATGCCGAAAGGTTAGCACTACCGACATTATTTCCAAATCGACGATACAGTAACTTAGTACTGGGTCGTGACAACGTAATTTACGGTACAAGCATAGGTTCTGAGGGTTCAGTTGTACTGATTAAAATCGATTTAAACGATAGAGCTGCAATAACAGGTCGAGCGAAAGTTACCACAGTCGTCGAATTGCAGTTGGACGGCAAAGACTTAGAAAACGATATATTAGGCCTAGCGATTTCTCCGGGAGGTCAAATATATGCCCTTGCCAACCCGACATCAAAAGGAACTAATTCGCTATTTCGAGTTGATGAAAAAAGCGGCGCCATTAGATTTGTGCGAGATTTTCAAGTTGATAAAATAGCATTTGCAATAGCTTAAAAGTTCATCAGAAATGAAACATTAGAATCTCGACTTCTAACAAAAGTCGAGATTTTTTTTACGCCACAAGAAATAGTAATAAAGCTAAAATTATGTATTCCAATCACATGAATAATAGCGACTACGAACTAGTTAGTATCATTATACCCTGTTATAATGAATCCGAAGGGATACCAGCCCTAAAGCAAGAATTACTACCAATATTATCAAAACTGCGAGAGCGAAAAAATGTAGAAGTAATTTGTGTCAACGACGGTAGCACTGATGATACATATTTTCAATTAGAAAAGCATTTAGGAGAACACGTACAAATTATTAATCATCTAAAAAACGCAGGACTTTCAGCAGCAATTAAAACAGGGTTAACATCAGCCAAAGGTCAAATTATTTGCACGATTGATAGCGATTGTACCTACCATCCGAAATATCTTATAGACCTTCTAGACTTAATGTACCCGGATGTCGATGTCGTCACAGCATCACCCTACCATCCACGCGGAAGAGTCAAAAACGTACCAGGTTGGCGCTTATTTTTAAGCAAAGGGCTATCAAACTTATATCGAATCGTACTACCACAAAGACTATATACATATACAAGTATGTTCCGTGCATATCGACGCGAAGTCCTTGAAGAAATCCCTATTACATATCCAGGATTTTTAGGGTTAGTAGAAGTCATTGCAGAAGCAATGCTATGTGGATATAGAGTAGTCGAACTACCTACAGAATTAAGTAACCGTGTATATGGTCGTTCCAAACTGCGCGTCGTCAAAGTGATCTTAAGTCACCTAAATTACATCAAAAAACTCACATTCAGGCGTCTACTCTCAAACAAACCATCCCAAACCATCAAACCCCTTCCCAACTCAGCAAAAAAAGCAATACGCCGATGAAAATTACAACAATACTAGGCGCCAGACCTCAATTCGTCAAAGCATCCGTAGTTAGCAATGCCTTCAAAAATTCCAGCATCGAAGAAACCATTATCCATACAGGTCAACACTTCGACGCTCAAATGTCAGATGTATTCTTCAAAGACTTAAACCTTCCACAACCCAACCATCATTTAAATATTCATAGCCTCAACCACGGAGCAATGACAGGTAGAATGATGGAGCAAATCGAAACATTACTACAACAAAACAAATCAGACTGGGTATGCGTATATGGAGATACTAACTCAACACTAGCAGGCGCCTTAGTAGCATCGAAGTTAAACATTCCCATAATGCATATCGAAGCTGGTTTGCGTAGTTATAACCGCGAAATGCCAGAAGAAATAAACCGAGTTGTTACAGACCACTTAGCAAAATTATTACTGGCGCCAACACAAATAGCAGTAGAATGTCTTAAGAAAGAAGGTATACATCAAGGAGTATACTGTGTAGGTGACGTAATGATGGATGCTGTATTAACATTTCATCATCGCGCCAAACAAACTTCCCATATTCTCGATAAATATAATCTAAGCCCTGATAGTTTTTATTTAGCGACCATTCACCGTCCTAGCAACACAGACAACAGCGAGCGGTTGAGTGCAATTTTAGAAAACCTAACAAAATTAGACTTTCCTGTAGTATTCCCAGTTCATCCACGCGCGCTTAACCAAATAAAGCAGCAAGGATTAGATAATTATCTAAACCACAAACAAATTATCACAATTCCTCCAGTCAGTTACTTAGAGATGTTGATGTTAGAAAGTAATTGTAGCGGAGTTATTACAGACTCAGGGGGAGTGCAAAAAGAAGCTTACATCTTCCAACGTCCTTGTTTTACCTTACGTAACGAAACTGAGTGGAAAGAAACAGTGTATGCAGGTTGGAATCATTTAGTACAGCCAGAAAATCTAAGAGACACCATTACTAATTTTACTTACCCATTAGAATCACCTTCATTTTACGGTAACGGAGACGCAGCCCAGAAAATTGTTGAGATATTGATAGGGAAAGAAAATGATTAAAAATGTTAAAATTCCAAACAGTATCGTTACTTACGCAGTTCTAAGTATTGCAGTTCTTGCCGCATGGTTTCCTGCACTAGGTGGTCATCCTTTATTTTCTGAAGAATTCCATTATCGAAATATGTTAAATAATGGGTTCTGGAGTTTTTGCGTGGAATGGCTAGAATTTCAGGGAATGTGGCGCCTTTTAAGTCAAGCAGCAAATGGTGTAACTACAAATCACCCTGCATTTACTTCTTATTTGGCTGTTTTTACACATATAATTACAGCATGTTTATTTTTTAGAGTCGCAGAAATTTTATTTAAAAGAAAAGGGTTAGCGCTGGTTCTCGCATTGACTTTTGGTATATTTCCTTGGGGATTTCAAACTATAGTCAATGTAATGGGTTATACACCAATGTTAGCCACAACTATATTTTGGGGAAATTTATTATTACTACTAAAATTTGCAAATAACAAGAAACTACAACCTTATATATTTGTTACAAGTTTTATATTGACATTTGTAGCACAGTCATTATATGAAATTTTAGTTTTTGCATTCATGTTTAGCGGCGCCATTATCTGCTTTGATGAAGGCGATAAAACTTTTAATGTTAGAAAAATAATTAATAATTTACGAATAAGCTATATTGCACTGGCGCCGTTTTTAAGCGGACTAGCGTTTTTAATTTCATACAAGCTTACATACCCTGAAAGCAACAGAATGTATCCTCCTGGGTTCGCCATTCAGGCAATTTTTTCAATTTACTTTCGCCAATACACAAATTACTACATTTTTCAACCCTGGTTCAGTCCAGTTACTCGTAATTTAATTTTTCACTCTTGGGGTTTAAGCGACGTACTGCTGTTTGGTATATTGCTGTTTGCCTTAA
>ERZ1066118.1348-NODE-1348-length-15942-cov-21.101781_pt1 | contig 15942 bp, 15 predicted proteins | sample MGYA00382765_ERZ1066118 | MGnify/ENA primary metagenome ERZ1066118 (study PRJEB33369, sample SAMEA5778348) | biofilm metagenome | biome: Industrial cooling water; feature: Water cooling tower basin; material: Biofilm | place: United Arab Emirates | collected...
CCGAAACGCGCCGCCAGGTCGCCCTCCGCCACCAACAGTTGGGTGAGCTGCGCTACCGTGGAAAGAACGAGATCGCCTGCCGCATGACCGTATGTGTCGTTGACGGCCTTGAAGTGGTCGAGATCGAACACGATCAACGACAGCGGCGCTTTCTGCCGGCGCGCCTGCATGATCGCGCGGTCTATCTCGCTCATCGCAAATCGGCGATTCGCCAACCCCGTGAGTGGGTCTGTATTGGCAAGTTCCTGCGCTCGCCGGGCGGTCGCTAGCGCCCGCTCCTGCTCGGCTTTGAGACGGCGGGCCTGCTCATATTCCTCGGTCACGTCGCGTGCGACCATGAAGACCTGGCTTGCCTCCTCGCCCGCGCCGAATTCGTTTCGCGCCCGGCATCGCAGCAGACGATGTTCGCCACCCGGACGGATTATCTCGAATTCGACCAGGAACGGCTCGCGATCGTAGCGGTGCCGGGCCAGGGTCGATAAAAGGCCCCCGCCCGTTGGGCCTAGTACATCGCGCAGCAGCGCTGCATCGGGCTGGCGTGGCGGATGGATGCCGGCGAGCGCGCAAAGCTCCGGGGACCACTGATGGACACCGGTCGTCGGATCGTATCGCCAACGGCCCACGCCCGCCAGGCTCTCTGCCAGCTCAAGCAGGCTGACCGACTGAGCCAGAGCATTGTTCTCCTGGGCCAAACGCAGCACGGTGCCGCGTTCGTAGACTACCAGCGCGGCGAGCGAGAGGATCGCAAGCGCCACGACCCCCATCGGCCCCACGCCCGCGAGCGAAAGCACGGGCACACCCGCCGCGGCGATCGCCGCGAAGGCAAAGGCATGAATTCCCTTCCGGGACAGGCGGCCCGCAGACACGCAGCTCATACTCCCCAACTCTTGCCGCCCGTTTAGGTAGAAACCCCGAACGGGGTCAGAACAGGGTTGGGTAGTTTTTCGTTAAAATCGTCCGGAAACCGAACGTTGGCGCATTTCGCCATGGCGGTCGACGGCTTCGCGATTGAGCATTTCTGCGACCAGGAATGCCAGTTCGAGCGATTGCGCGGCGTTGAGGCGGGGATCGCAATGAGTATGGTAACGATCGCCCAGCGCATCGTCCGTTATGGCCACCGCCCCGCCGACGCATTCGGTCACGTCCTGGCCGGTCATCTCGATGTGAATACCACCCGGATGGCTGCCTTCGGCCCGGTGTACCGCGAAGAAGCTCTTAACTTCGCCAAGTATGCGATCGAAGGGTCGAGTTTTATAACCGCTCGCGGATTTGACGACATTGCCGTGCATGGGATCGCAGCTCCACACCACGGGGTGCCCCTCGCGCGCCACCACTCGGATTAGACGCGGCAAGCCGCTTTCGACCTTATCGTGGCCGAAACGGGCGATCAGCGTGATGCGGCCCGGGATGCGCGCCGGATTGAGGGTGTCGAGCAGGCGAAGGAGCGCGTCTGGCTCCAGGCTGGGCCCGCATTTCATACCCAACGGATTGCCGATCCCGCGGGCGAATTCGACATGGGCGCTGCCAGGGAAGCGGGTGCGGTCCCCGATCCAGACCATATGCGCGCTGGTGTCGTACCAGTCGCCGGTCAGCGAATCGCGGCGGGTCAGGGCCTGCTCGTAAGGCAGCAGCAGCGCCTCGTGGCTGGTGTAGAAGCTGGTGCCCTTGAGCTGCGGCAAGGTCTCGGCATCGATGCCGCAGGCGCGCATGAAGTCCAGCGCCTCGCCGATGCGGTCGGCGATATCGCTGAACCTATCCGCCCAGGGGCTGCGGCTCATGAAGTCGAGAGTCCATTGGTGGACCTGGCGTAAATTGGCGTAGCCGCCGCCGGCAAAGGCGCGCAGCAGGTTGAGAGTGGCGGCCGCCTGGGAATAGGCACGGACCATGCGCTCGGGATCGTTGCGCCGCGCGGCGGGCTCGAACTCGATGCCGTTGATATTGTCGCCGAGATAGCTTGGCAGGGTAATTTCGCCCTGGGTCTCACTCGGCGCGCTGCGCGGCTTGGCGAACTGTCCCGCCATCCGCCCGACCTTTACCACCGGCAATCGCCCGGCGAAGGTCATCACCACCGCCATCTGGAGGATTACACGAAACGTATCGCGAATGTTATCCGGGTGAAACTCGGCAAAACTTTCCGCGCAGTCGCCGCCCTGGAGTAGAAAGGCGCGGCCTTCGGCGACCTCGGCAAGGTCGGCGGTCAGCGCCCTGGCCTCCCCTGCAAACACCAGAGGCGGGTAGGTCGTCAGCGTGTTCGTCGCGCGCGCCAGGGCCGCCGCATCCTCGTAATGCGGTAGGTGCCGGGCTTCGAAGTCCTGCCAGCTATCCGGGGTCCACGCCTTGCTGTTCATCGTCTCGCTCAATTGCCGCGCCAGTTCGCACAGCCGAGCGACCGTTATGACGCAAGCAGCTTGTGCTTGGCCAGTCCCAAGCCTTGTTTGGCGATCCTAGCGATTGCCGCGCGCGTTCGATGCAGGGCTGACGGCCAAGGTCTGACCTTCGGGGATCACCGCAAGCTGCCACGGTCGCTGGGCGCCGAAATATTTGCGCGCCAACGCTTGAATGGCCTGCGGCGTCGTGCGCGAGTAGTCGGCCAACAGCGGGCGCAGATAGGCGACGATCCGCGGGTCAGCGGTCGCGCCCTCGAGCTGATAGAGCCAGAACAGGTTCCCGGTCGAAGCCCTACTGATATATTGGCGCAGCGGTTCGGTCACACGGTCCAGCTCATCCTGTGCGGCGGGCTTCGTCGCCAGTTCGGTAGCGATACGCTGCGCTTCACTGAAGAAGATCGGCACATCCTTGGGCTGGAGCTGCGCCATGGCGCTAATCCGCCCGCCGCCGTCGACATCGGTCGGCCAATCCGACCGGACAACTGGCGCATAGCTCGCACCTGCGCGCTCGCGCATCGCATCGAGCAGGCGGTTGTTGAAGAGCTGCACCAAGATCTGGAGCTGACGCGATTCGCGCAGGTTCGCCACGCCTGCCCCGCTCGGCCATTGGACCACGGCCGCCGCCTGCGAAGCATCGCCGCGGTGTGTGCGGATCGTCGTTTCCCCGGCAGCGGCAAAGCCGGGCACACGAGCGGCATTCACCTCAGGCAGCGGGGTGCGGGGCGGCAGGGCCCCGAATGTCCGAGCCAACGCTTGAACGGTAGCGGTGCGATCGAAATCGCCGAACACCAGCACCTCAACCGGGCCCTGCTTCAGGATCGGCTCCCACACCCGCCGAAACCCTTCTGGCGTGGCGGCGGCAAGCTGCTGGCGGGTGGGTGCGGCATAGCGTGGATCGCCGCCACGCTCGAGCGTTTCCAGGTCGCGGCCGAGCACACCGGCCGGACTGGTCGCATAGCTCTCGAACGCAAGATTAGCCGCTGCCTTGGCGCGGATCACCGGGTTGGCGTCCCACCGGGGAGTGCCGAGCTTGGCCGCGAACAGATAAAGCTGATCGGCCAGATCTTCCTGACGCGTCTGCGCGAAGAAGCTGAACGCGCCATCCTCGATCTCGAACTGGAAGCCCATTTTCCGGCCCGTGGAGATGCGGTCGAGCTCCTCCTGGCCGAGCGGGCCGACGCCCGAGCCTACGAGCGCCATCTTTCCAAGCGCGACATAAGCCGCATCGTCTTCGTCAAAGGAACGATAGCCGCCCCCAAAGCGGACTTTGACCGACACGCGGCCTGGCTCAGCGTCATTAGGCCACAGCAACACTTTGACGCCATTGGCGAAATCCACCCGTCCTATGTCGAGCACGCCAATCGGAGCGTCCTGCACGATCGCGCCCGGCTTGCCGAGCACTGGCAGGCTGGCAAAGGATATCGGCTTGGTGGAAAGCCGCGCGGTGGCGTCTGGCGTGACCGGCGCGAGCATGGCGGCCCGCAAATCGGCAGCCGTGGCTTCGCCCGTTGCTGGCGTGACGTAAGTAGAGCGGATCACATTGCCGCTGAATATCCGCCGGGTGCTTTCGAGGATCTGCTGCGTCGTGATGGTGTCCTTCATGCCGGTGAACACGGACAGGACAGTTTCCGGCGCGGCGACCGCCTCGCGAATATCGACGGCGTTGACGATGTCATCGGCCAGACGCGACCCGGCGAGGACACTTCGCTCGGCGACCGAGCTTTCGAATACCTGTTGTTGCTCGGCAATCTCGCGATCGAGCTCTTCTTTGCTCGGGGGCCGCGCAAGCGCATCGGCAATCACCGCGCGCACATCGGTCAGCGCCGCACGCCAATCGGCCGTCAGCGGTGCGAACGACACGAAAGTCGCATCAGTCGATCGGCTTACCTTGTCCTGCTGGACCTGAGCATAAAGAAAACTGCCGCCGGCGCGGGCACGGGCTTCGAGCCGCCGGTTGATCAGCGCCTGCGCCAGTGCATCGCGTAAGACGCCCTGATTGTAAGCGATGGTGTCATCGACCTGCCGCCAGGGGCGCAGGATCGCGAAGGTGAAGTTTCGCGGCAGGTCTGGTTCCACCAATACCGCCGTTTCGCCAACTGGATTTGCCGGGTCGGCGCCCGCCGGGGCGACGGGGTCACCGAAAGATGGTGCGGGAACTACCGGGCCCCGACCCTGCCAGTCGCCGAACCATTTCTCGACCTGCGCCGCCAGCAGCATGGGGTCGATATCGCCCACCACAGCAATGACCGTGTTCTCGGGACGATACCAACGGTTGTAAAAGGCCGAAACGCTGCGCGCGGTTGCTGCTCGCAGCGTTTCTTCAGTCCCAATGGGGCTGCGTGTCGCCAATGGCTGGCCGGCAAACAGCGTTTCACGCGTGGCGTCGGCGGTTCGCTCCGCCGGTCCGCCGTTCTCGCGCTTTTCCGCGAGTACGATCGGCACCTCCGCCCGGACATTGCGATTGGTGAGCTTAGGCTCACGAATCATGCCGGAAAGTAGGCGCATGCTTTCGTCGAGCTTGGCGGGGTTCACGCCGGGCACGTCCAGCTTGAAAGCAGTGTGAGTGGGGCTTGTCTCGGCGTTGGTGTCACTGCCAAAGGTGGCGCCCAGCCGCTGCCAGGTCGGGATCGCCTGTGCGGGTCCGAGATATTTGCTTTCGCGGAACACGAGATGCTCCAAGAGATGGGCATATCCGCGCTCGGCATCGCGTTCGTGAAGGGAGCCCGCGTCGATACGAACGCGTATCGAGACCTGGCCCGGCGGCACGCCGTTGCGGCGCACCGCATAGCGCAGCCCATTGGGCATTTCCCCGAACAACCACTCCTTGTCCTGCGGCACGTCGCTGCCGCGATAAATCCAAGGCGTTGTCTCGCCGGTTTGCAGATAACGAGGTTGACCGGCTTGCGGCGAGGTAACCGCGGTTGTGCGCGGCACCGCCTGCTCCGCAAGCACCGGCTGGAGCGCGACGAAGACAACGGGAAAGAGAAGCGCGAAACGCCCGGCGGCGCGCGTATAGAGAGGCATGACGTTCCCTATAAGCGGCCAGCCGGTGAAGGGCGAGTGAATAGCGAAGCGCTAGAAAAGCTTATTTGCCGTCAGTGATTCCGCTCATCCGGGCCGCTTGTGCCGGTCAATCCCTCCCCCTACATCCCGCACATGCTCATCGAAACCGAAACCACGCCTAATCCCGCGAGCCTCAAGTTCCTGCCTGGCCGGGCCGTGATGGGCAGTGGCGGAACGCGCGAATTCGCCACTCCGGAAGCGGCGGAAGCCAGTCCGCTCGCGCAGGCCCTGTTCGACACCGGCGAGGTGACAGGAGTTTTCTTTGGCGCCGATTTCATCACGGTGACCGCCGCACCGGGTGCCGATTGGCGTGACCTCAAGCCCGACGTGCTGGGAGTTTTGCTGGACCATTTCGTCTCCGAGGCGCCTTTGTTTGCCCCCGCAAGCGCTGCGGGTATCACTGTGCCCAGCGGCGACAGCGATGAAACGCTGCTCGTCGAGTCCGATCCGGCCGATGCTGACATCGTGGCGCAGATCAACGAGCTGCTCGAAACCCGCGTTCGGCCGGCGGTCGCAGGCGACGGCGGCGACATCCGCTATCGCGGATATCGCGACGGGGTAGTCTATCTCGCGATGCAAGGCGCCTGCTCAGGTTGCCCGTCCTCAACAGCGACGCTCAAGCACGGAATCGAGGGACTGCTTAAGCACTACGTCCCCGAGGTGACAGAAGTTCGCGCCGCCTGACCGAGCCTCGGAGTTTTCATGACCAAGCAGTATCACGACCACGTTTTGGACGGCTCCGCACTCGACCAGCTGTTTCGCGAGGCGCGCAGTTACAATGGTTGGCTCGATAAGGATGTGAGCGAGCAGCAGATCGCTGAAATCTACGATCTGCTCAAGATGGGGCCAACCTCGGCCAATATGCAGCCTGCGCGGCTGGTCTGGTGCAAGTCTCAGGAAGCTAAAAATAAACTCGCCGGCTGCGCTCTGGAGTCCAACAAGAAGAAGATCACTACGGCTCCGGTATGCGTAATCATCGGTTATGATCTCGACTTCCATGAGCAGTTGCCCTGGCTGTTTCCCCATACGGACGCCAGAAGCTGGTTCGAAGGAGACGAACCGTTTCGCGAGCAATCCGCAGCCCGCAATTCCGCTCTGCAAGGCGCCTATCTGATGCTGGCTGCACGGTCATTGGGGCTCGACTGCGGGCCGATGTCGGGGGTTGATCTCGCAAAGGTGACGGAAGCGTTTTTCGCTGATCAACCGCGCTACCGGGCCGACTGGATCTGCTCGATCGGCTATGGCGATCCAGATACAATCTTCGGCCGCAGCCCCCGGCCCGAATTCGCTCGATTCAACGAGGTCATTTGATCGCACTGGCTTGATGCGCCCCCCGGGCTGATGCATCGGCGCGATCATGCGGATGCTGGCAATCGAATGCGCGACCGAGGCCTGCTCGCTCGCCCTTTTCGAAGCGAGCGGAGCTTCATCGTGGCGGGTGATCGACCGGCGCCACGAAATTCTCGGTCGCGGCCATGCGGAACAGCTCGTCCCCTTGATCGCCGAGCTTCCTGAAAAGGGCAGAGCGCAACAGATTCGCGTGTCGCTCGGCCCCGGCAGCTTCACCGGCGTGCGCATCGGCCTCGCCGCGGCCCGTGCGCTTGCGCTGGCTTGGGAGGCCGAGGTGGTCGGGTATCCCACCCTCGCGCTCGTAGCCCGGATGAACGACTTGACCGGTGCGATCTTGCCTGGATCGATGGAAGTCTCGGATCCCAAGAATTTCCTAGTGTGTATGCACGGCGGTCACGGCGAATGGTTCGTGCAAAGCTATACTCCGGCTTATCAAGCTGCGGGGGAATTAATGGCGCTTTCGCCCGGAGAGGCCATTGGTCGGTTCGACCAATCCATCGTCGTCGGTTCGCGGGCAGAAGAATTCGTAGCTAAGCGTGGTTGGGGCGAACCGCTATCTGTTCTTCCCGATGCTGGATACGCCGGCTGGCTGACCGGACATCATCTCCTATCGAATCTAACGCCGATCTACGGACGCGCGCCCGATGCTAGGCTTCCGTCGTGACCGACGAGGCCTCGATCGATGCCGCGATGGCAGTAATGACAGCCGCTTTCGAGCCGCGTTGGCGTGAGGCCTGGACCCGAGAGCAATTGCGGGACTCGCTTGTCCTTCCGTCAACGGTTCTCCTACTCGCCGACCGGGGAGGCCGGTCGACCGGACCGGACGAAGAAGTCGCTGGCTTCGTGCTGTCTCGTCAGGCGCTCGACGAAGAGGAATTGTTGCTTCTGGCCGTACTTCCTTCCGAGCGCGGGCGGGGGCTCGGCACGGCGCTACTCGAAAATTATTTCCGAGCGGCGAAGCGGCGAGGCGTGCGCCGCATCTTCTTAGAGATGCGGTCCAACAACACTGCGCATTCGCTGTACCGGCGGTGCGGCTTCGAGCCCATCGGCGTGCGACCGCGCTACTATCGTTCCGACGATGGCCAAGCCCTCGACGCCATAACTTTTGCCCGTCGATTGGATGTTTGATCGCGACATCCGTATTACTTCGCCGCTTGGAATTTTTCAAACGGCCCATGGCTGCGTTGACTTTATTGCCTTTGGACCCGTATCGAAAGCTGTGGCGGTTGCCGCCAGAGAATGAAAGCAGTCCATATGGATTCCAGCGAATACGATCGGAATGAAACCCTCATCACCCTGACGTCGGAAATCGTCGCGGCGCACGTGAGTAACAATTCGGTTTCTTCTAACGAAGTGGCGTCGTTGATTTCTAATGTCTATTCGGCGTTATCCAGTCTCGGCCAGCCAACTGCGCCGGCAGAGCCTGCGCGTGAGCCGGCGGTTTCGATCCGCTCGTCGGTAAAGCCAGACTATCTGGTTTGCCTTGAGGACGGAAAAAAGCTGAAGATGCTGAAGCGTTACCTCCGAACGAATTTTGACATGAGCCCGCAGGAATATCGCGAGCGTTGGAACCTGCCAGCTGACTATCCCATGGTCGCACCCAATTATGCGGAAACGCGCCGAAATCTGGCTAAGAAGATCGGGCTCGGTCGCAAACCGGGCCAGCGGCGCGGACGCCGCAAGAAAGCCGAATAATCGCCCTGGTAGCTTGAGAACGGCGCCTCGCAACCCTAAGGTTACGAGGCGTCTTTCACATGGAGCGGCTCATTGAGGCACCGGATCGATCTCGAACAGCTTTGTGCTGACAAGGGCCTGCGCATCACCGAGCAGCGCCGCACCATCGCCAAGGTCCTATCCGAGAGCGAGGATCATCCAGATGTCGAGCAGTTGCATGCCCGTTCGGCCGCCATTGATCCCCGCATCTCCATTGCCACGGTCTATCGCACCGTCCGCCTGTTCGAGGATGCAGGCATCCTGGATCGGCATGATTTCGGCGATGGACGGGCACGGTATGAAGCGGCGCCGGAAGCGCACCACGATCATCTTATCGATGTCGAATCTGGCAAGGTCGTTGAATTTGTCGATCCGGAGCTAGAGGCGCTACAGAGGCAGATAGCCGAGAAGCTGGGCTATCGGCTGGTGGATCACCGCATGGAACTTTACGGTGTCCGCCTCGACCGCGAAGTCTGAACGGGTCGCAGAAGCACGCTTTGCGGCGATGCGCGGCGCAAGGACGGAACTCAGCCTTTCGCAAAAAATGCGCTTCTATCTCCGCGCGCTGGCGCTCCTGCTGTCGCTCTTAATTTTCGTTCCGCTGCACTTTCTGTATCGACTATTCCGTTACGGCTCGCCCTTTCCGATGTGGTTTCTGGGCACGGCGGGTTGGATCTGCGGCGCACGCGTGCAAAAGATTGGCACCCCCCTGCGGCGTGATGTGTTCTTCATTGCCAACCACGTAAGCTGGATCGACATACTCGTGCTCGCCGGCGCTAGCGGCACCGCTTTCGTCGCGAAGCAAGAGCTTTCAGAGGTTCCGGTCATAGGTTGGCTTTGCCGCCTAAATCGCACGGTCTTTGTAAAGCGCGAAAACCGTATGGGCGTCGCCGAGCAGGTCAACTCGCTACGGGAGGCACTGGCTGACAACTGGTCGGTGACTGTCTTTCCGGAAGGCACGACGACCGACAACCGCTCCTTGCTGCCGTTCAAAACCAGCATGCTATCGGTACTGGAGCCGCCGCCGGCTGGTGTTTTGGTGCAGCCAGTCATGCTCGACTATGGACCAATCGGTGAAGAGATTGGATGGGTTGGTGAAGAGAGCGGGCTAAACAACGCGCGGCGCGTGTTGGGGCGGCGCGGCAGCTTTCCCGTTCGCATCCATTTTCTCGAGCCGTTCAGTCCCGAAGATCACCGCGGGCGCAAGGCGATTGGGAGCAAGGCGCGTGCTGAAATCGAGCGCATGTTGATCAACAGCCGGGGTCCGTTGAGAGACTTCGCGCACGCGGTGCCGCCCGTACGTTACATGCCGCCGGTTGCTTAAAGGCCGGCCTGCACCAGCCAATCGTGAAAAATTCGAACGGGCCGCTCTTCCAATGCAGTGGGCTTGCACACGAACCAATAGCTGTAAGGGCTCTCGACTTCGACCTCGAAGACCTGCGCCAGTCGGTCGTCATGCGCGCGGCGGACGTGATCGTCATGCATGATGGCAATGCCAAGGCCCTGCGCCGCCGCCTCGAGCATCAGCTGTCCGGAATCGTAATGGTCGATGGCCGCTGGTTCGAGATCGGGCAGACCGATCTCTGCGGTCCAGGCGACGAAGCTTTCCGGCAGTTCGTTGTGCACAAGGAAAGTCTGGCGTGACAGCGCGGCTCTGTCGGGTGACTTGCCGAGCGCTTCTGCAACAGTGCGGTTGCCAATCGCTCGCACCATATTGTGGTCGAGCCGCACTGCGTGGAGCCCGCGCGTTGGTCCGCGCGAGAGGATGATGGCAGCGTCGAGCGTATCGCCCACGCGATCCTCGAGATGCGGCCCCGTATCAATGTCGATGTGCAACAGCGGATGGGATCGGCGCAGCTCACCGAGTCGCGGAAATAAGCGCTGGCTGCCGAACAGGGGCAACACGCCAAGATGGAGTCGCAGCAGGCTCATGTTTTCGGACTGATTTTCGACCGCTCGGGCAAGAGCTTCCAGATGAGGATTGATCGCCTCATAGAACGCCTGGCCTTCATCAGTCAGGCTCATCGCCTGCCGCGCCCGGGTGAACAGTCGCTTGCCGACAAAGGTCTCAAGCGACGCGATCCGCCGCGACAACGCCGAAGGGCTGAGACCAAGCTCGTCGGCTGCGGCTCGGGCAGAGCCGGCCCGGACCGTTCGCACGAAGGCTTCCAGCGCGCGCAGCGGTGGCAAGCGACGAGTGGCCATCGCGATGCTATTCGGCCTCGTCCGCGCCGGGCGCATGCAGGCGCAGCCGGGTCACGTGCGTGTCGTCTCCCTCGATCACCTCGATCTTCCAGCCCGAGGGGTGCTCGACGCAGGTTCCGACCGGGGGGACTTGTTCAGCAAGTACATACGTGAGCCCTCCGAGGGTATCGACCGCTTCGGCTACTTCGGCGAGGCGGGGATCGATTCGCTCCGCCACGTCTTCGAGTTCGGCGCGAGCGTCGCATTCCCAAAGGCCCTCGCCGACCGGCACGATCAATTCTTGCGGCGCATCGTCATGCTCATCGGCGATATCGCCGACGATTTCCTCGACGAGATCCTCGATCGTCACCATCCCGTCGGTGCCGGAGAATTCGTCGAGCACGATCGCCAAGTGAACGCGCTGCTGGCGCATGTCCGCCAGCACGTCGAGCGCGCCGCGCGACTGAGGCACATAAAGCGGCTGGCGCATCAGCGCGGTCCAATCCTCGGGCGGCTGGCGCTTTTCGGCCAGGAAAGGGAACACATCCTTGAGGTGCATCATGCCGATCACATGATCGAGCTGTTCGCGATAGACCGGCATGCGCGAATGCCCGTGCTCCGCGAAGGCGGCGATCACCGCGTCCCAGCTCGCATCGGCGCTGAGCGCCACGATCTCGCCGCGCGGGATGGCGACATCGTCCGCATCTTTCTCGCTGAAATGCAGGAGGTTACGCAGCATCTGCCGCTCGATGAGCGAGAGGTCGCTGCCGTTTTCTCCGCTGCTCCCGGAATGCTCGCCGGCCTCCTGTTCGGCCTCGTCGAGCGTCTCCTCGAGCTGGGCACGCAAGGATCGTTCGCCGCTGTCGAGATCGAACAGCTTCTTGATTGCGGGCCACAGCCCGCCGCTACTGTCCGCGTCTCCCGCGGAAGATGAATGTTCGGGCATGGCCCCCTAAATACTCTCGACGCTGTCGCGATCACCATATGGGTCGGCGATGCCCATTTGTGCAAGCGCCTTGATTTCGAGCGCCTCCATCGCCGCAGCCTCTGTGTCGCCCAGCTCGTGATCGTGCCCAGCAAGATGAAGCAGGCCGTGCACGATCAGATGAGCGGCGTGTTCCTTGATCCCCACACCCTTTTCCGCCGCCTCGCGGGCGCATGTTTCGAAGGCGAGCGCAATGTCGCCCAGCATCTCGGGCCCGCCCTGCGGTGTCAGCGCGGTTAGCTCCGCGCGGGTCATCATCGGAAACGACAGAACGTTGGTGGGCTTGTCCTTGGTCCGCCATTCGCGATTGAGGACCCGCACCTCCTCATCCAGCGTGAACAGCAGGCTGGCCGAGAGTCGCTCATTGGCCAGCGCCGGCTCGACCGCCTCGACCGCTTCCAACGCCTGCTCCGCCAGGTCGGGCCAGTCAAAGTCCTTCGGCCAGCCGTCGATCTCAATGTCGAGGTCCATTCAGGCCGCGGGCCCTTCATAAGCCTCGACAATTCGGCCCACGATCGGGTGGCGCACCACATCGGCGGCGGTGAAGCGGATCGTACCGAACCCCTCCACACCCTCCAGCTTGTCCACCGCATCAGCCAGCCCGCTCATGCGATCGCCGCCGGGAATATCCACCTGGCGCGGATCGCCGCACACCACCATCCGGCTGTTCTGGCCGAAGCGGGTGAGAAACATCTTCATCTGCTCGCGCGTGGTGTTCTGCGCCTCGTCGAGAATGATGAAGCTGTCGGCGAGCGTACGCCCGCGCATGAAGGCAATCGGTGCAATCTCGATCTCGCCTGAAGCCAGCCGCCGCTCCACCTGTTCGGGCGGCATGCAATCATAGAGCGCATCGTAAAGCGGGCGCAGATAGGGATCGACCTTGTCCTTCATGTCACCAGGCAGGAAACCGAGCTTCTCGCCTGCCTCCACCGCGGGGCGGCTGAGGATCAGACGCTGCACGCTACCCGTCATGAGCTGTGCCACGGCCTGCGCCACGGCCAGATAGGTCTTGCCGGTGCCGGCGGGGCCGAGCGCGAAGATGATGTCGTCGCGGGACAAGGCGCGCATGTAATCGACCTGCGTCGCGCTGCGCGGCACAATCGTCTTGCGGCGCGTGCGGATCATGATCGGCGGCGCGTCCAGCGTGCCGGCGATAATGCCGTCAAAGGTCGGCTCGTTCGACATGGCGATAAGCGATTCGATCATCCCGGCGTCCAGGTCCTGCCCCTGGGCGAGGCGATCGTACATGGTGCGAAGAACCTCGCGGGCGCGGGCCACGCTGTCGGCCGGGCCCTCCAGATGAAGCCGGTCGCCCCGGGCCGAGATGAACACCCCGAGCCGGTTCTCCACCTGTACCAGATTGGCATCGAACTGGCCGTAAAGCGCGCCGAGCAGGCTCTGATTTTCGAAATTCAGATCGGCCTGAGCGCGGCGGACATCGCGGCTGGGGGTGGCCGAATGATCGAGGAAGGCGGGGTGCGCCTCGCGGGCGGGTCTACGAGCCATGCAGTCCTTTCGGTAAAGACGACTCGGAAGATAGGCCGGTGTTCCCCACTGGCAAGCGGCACCCCATCACAACGGCGTGGATAGTCACCGCATCGCCACAATCGCAGCACGCAAAAAAGGCCCCACCGTGAGCGGGGCCTTTCTTGATGCGAGATTGTCGCTGTCAGGCGAACGCGGGCGCACGGCGGCGGCGCAGCGACGCTCCGACCGCGCCAAAGCCCAGGATCATCATCGCCCAGGTCCCCGGCTCGGGCACGGCGGCGGTTTGCGCCAGCGTGGCGGTAAGCCGGAAGTTGTCGACCCCCAGGCCATGATCGCTGCCACTGGAATCGATGTCGACCCAGCGGAAGCCGAAGCGCTGACCATCGGCGATGGACAGCCCGCTCACCGTGCCACTGAGCAGACGCTGATTGGCAGCAAGATTGCCGTTCAGCGCCGTGTTACCGGTGAGGGTCAGCGGCAGGAAATCGAGCGAATCGATGTTGGTCCAGGTACCGTTTCCAACCTCGGTCGCATCAAGCGAGAACTGGAAATCGAGGCGATCGTCGGTTGAGGTGCCGGCGCGCCATTGTTCGCCCGTATATTCGAACGCCAGCGACTGAATGATCCCACCAAGCCCGTTGGTGAACACACCGCCATAGTAGATTGGCGATACGCCGCCGCTGGCGAGGCTGCCCAGGGCACGCTCGGTCGATCCCGCCGCGCCGAAGCTGTAGGTGTTGCCAGCATTCGACGAACCGGTGCCGGCGGCGTAGAAGCCATCGGCGGCAGCGCCCGTACCGAGCTCGACGATCTGGAAACCGGCAGGCAGAGCCTGGCTGGTACCGCTGTTTGCCAGCGTATCGAAGTCCTGTGTGTAGGTGGTCGTCGTCAGCGTGTAGCTGGGCGCCGGCGAAGAGCCTGCGGCGAAGGCTACGGCTGGAGCGGCCAGGAGCCCGGCAGCGAGGAGTAGGTTTGCTGTGCGCATCTTCATGACTCCGATCAGATGTAGTTGAGCTGCGGGCGACGGGTGCGGCTGCTGCGCATCGCGCCACCAACGGCCATGAAGCCGACGATCATCATCGCCCAGGCGCCCGGCTCGGGCACGGCGGCGGCGACGAGATTGCCCGTGACGCGGAAGTTGAGATCGCAAATGCTGCCGGGCGTGTTCGGGCAGTTCGAATAGAGCGGGGTGCTCGCAAAGGCGCGCCCGCCGGCATAGGCGTCGCCGCCGGTGAATTGGTTCTGGCCGACGTTAAAGCCGGGCCCAACCGCCACGGCATTGCGGAAGCTGCTGCCGGTCGTGAGAACGAGCGAATAGCGCGAGCCGTTGGTGACGGCGATATTCGGCACGGCGATGTCGAAGAACGTCGGCGTGCTCGAATTGATCGAATTCGGCAGCGTAAAGTTCGTGGTGAACAACGACGTGCCGGTGAGCGTCTCGCCCGCGAAGATGCGGAGCGTGATCTGCTCGTTCGGCTGCGTGGGATTGAGCGAGCCGAACTGGAAGCCGACCGAAGTGATCGTATCGGTGAAGGCTGTGAAGCTCTGTCCGATAGGATCGAAGGCGGCGATCGATGCCAGCCGGTTGGTTTGCGGATTGGCGACAACCTGAAGCGTTTCCGCAGCAGCGGCGGGCATGGCGAGCGAGAGGGCCACGGCGGACGCCGCGATCCCCAACAGGGACTTCTTCATGTGATGTGATTCCTTCCGACCCAAATTGGTAAACGAGTCGTTAAAGCCGCCATGTTGCGAGGCAAGGACGATTATGTGACGGCCAGGTGACTGTGTCGAAACGGGATTATCGGCCGGGCGGAAACGTTCGGCGATCCTCCCCATTTCGCTTCAGCCAAATGGAAAGGTGGTAGCCGCGCGCGAGCGTGGCTGACGAAGAGGAATTGGCGCGGCGCTCGAACCCCTCCACCCCGAGCCGCTTCGCGGCCCGTGCCCCCTCCCCATTTGCGACTTCGCCGAAAATGGGGGGGATCAGGCGAGTAGTGGCTCCAGCAGCCGGCCCGACAGCGAATTTGGCCCTGCTTCGGCGAGCTCGACTTCCATCAGATCTCCGATCGCGGTCTCAGCCGTAAAGTGGACCGACTGAAGCCACGGCGACTTGCCGAGCCATTGGCCGGGGAGTTTCCCCCGCCGCTCGACCAGCACCTCGCAGCGCCGCCCTACGCTAGCCCGGTTGAAGGCATGCTGATCGCGATTGAGCGCGACCTGGAGGCGCTGGAGGCGATCGTCCATCACCTCGGGTGCCACCTGGCCGTCCATGCTTGCTGCCGGGGTGCCGGGGCGCGGCGAATATTTGAAGCTGAAGGCCTGCGCGTAACCGACGGTGTCGACGAGCGCCAAGGTCTCAGAGAACTCGGCCTCGGTTTCGCCGGGGAAACCGACAATGAAATCGCCGCTCAGCGCGATATCGGGCCGCGCCGCGCGAAAGCGGTCGAGGAGCCTGAGATAGCTTTCCGCCGTGTGGCTGCGGTTCATGGCGCGCAGCACGCGGTCGCTGCCTGCCTGCACCGGCAGGTGGAGGAAGGGCATCAGCTTTTCGACCTCGCCATGCGCGGCAATGAGGTCGTCGTCCATGTCGGCGGGATGGCTGGTGGTATAGCGGATGCGGGCGAGGCCATCGATTGCCGCGAGGTCGCGGATCAGCCCGGCGAGACCCACCGCCCTGCCCCTTGCGTCCTCGCCGCGCCAGGCGCTGACGTTCTGGCCGAGCAGCGTGATCTCGCGCGCGCCGGCTTCGACCAGCCGCTGCGCCTCGCTGAC
>ERZ1066118.1349-NODE-1349-length-15933-cov-7.218982_pt1 | contig 15933 bp, 17 predicted proteins | sample MGYA00382765_ERZ1066118 | MGnify/ENA primary metagenome ERZ1066118 (study PRJEB33369, sample SAMEA5778348) | biofilm metagenome | biome: Industrial cooling water; feature: Water cooling tower basin; material: Biofilm | place: United Arab Emirates | collected...
AGCGTTCGTGGTCGATTTCATCTCGCTCCCAGACCAAGCCAAACGTGCGGTCGGCGCGGTCGCGCCGTTCGAGCAAGCGCACCAAATCTTCTTTGGAAAGCGAAGAGTAATCCTGAGCCATAGATTGCGTCCTAATTTACAATGCCTGGCAGATTGTGGCACTTCGATTTTCCCGCTAACGGCGGCGAAAAAAGGCGGAGTTTGCCGAAATAATATCCAAATCGGCCTGCGTGAAATCGCCGTCGTCGGTGACTAAAATCAGGTCGTGGTGTTGGCAAATGCGCACCAGAATTTCGTCGTTCAAATCGCGTTGACGCTGTTTCATGTCGCTCAAAATTTGCGGCCAATCGGGGTCGGCGTGCAAAAGTTGGCACGCCGACAAAATCTCGTTAGCCAAAGCAGTGGTGCGCTCCAGAGAATAGCCAAATTCGTCCGATGTGCGGTAGCGTTTCCAAGAAGGGTCGGCCAAACCGTGACGAATATCGGCTTCGTGACCCAATTTGAGAGCGCGGTTGATAAATTCGCCCACGACGGTATCGTCGGTAAAAAGCGCGCAGCGCGCTTTGAGAATGCGTTTATAAGCCGCCGAGTAAGCGACGATGCGCGAGTCGCTGGGGTCGCCAAACGGGTCGAGCAAAAACAGCCAGATGTTGGTATCGAAAAACAGCGCGTCGCCCTCTTGAAAATCGTATTGATCGGGCCGAAACCGCCCAGGCCGCGCCGGGGAAGAAGCGTCCATTTTTGACTTAAGCCGCTTCGAGAACGCGCTCGCGGCCCAGCGTATAGCCTTCGCGGTCGGCGTAGTAAAGACGCGAGCGTTTGACGACTTCGCCCAGGAGTTCGGTGTGCAGTTTTTTGAGGTCGCGCGCGCGCAAACGGTTTTTGAGGTCGTCCTCGCTAAAGTGCAGCAGCAGTTGGCCGACCGCCGCCGTGAGAAAACTGGTGGTGAGACTTTCCACGCCCGCAAACGAAAGCACGACTTCGCAGCCCTCGTCGAGCGCCGCTTTGAGAACCTCGAAAAGGCGCAGACCATCGGCCTGCGAAACGCAAATCGAGTCGCCCACGACTTCGTAGACGCTGATAGAAAACGGTTGCTGGTTCATGTTGCCCTGGCTTTAGTGTTGCAATTCAGCCAAAAATAGCGATTTCCTCGCCCGCGCTCGTTTCATCGTCTTCGCTGTAAAAAGTGGCGTCCAGCGTGTTGAAACTGAGGTTGACGACGCTGCCGCCAAAAGAATGGCGCAGCGTTTGGCGACTGATTTTGCCGCCGTGCTGTTGATAGAAGCCGTCGCCCGAAAGGATTTGCAAATGCCCTTCGTTTTGCGCGAGGAACTGCGCCAACCGCTTGAGGCCCAAACCACCCGCGATATTGCCAACGCGCGTGGTGTGGCCTTGTTCCAGCGCCCATTCGATGGCGGCGAGCGAAGAAATCGGGGCGTTTAAAAACTCGCTCACCCGAAAGCCAAAGCCGACTCCCAAATCGGTGAGCGTGAGATCGAGCCGGTTTTTATGAGGAAAATGCTGGCCACACGAAAAAACGCCGTGAACCGAAAACGAGTGATGCACCGCGTTGGTGAAAACTTCCTGCACGTTGGATTCAAAGCGCGCTTTGGCGCTGCGGCTCATCGTGGGAAGCTCTTTTTCCATCAGTTCGCCGCGCAGATAGCGCACAAAAGTTTTGTCCTCATCGAGCGTGAAGCGCCGGTAGCCGATGGTGGTATCGAAATGGTCAACGAAATCCGCGCCGCCAAAATGCCGATAAAACCCGTTTTGCCCCCAAGCCTGAATGATGGGAGCGGGAATCTCGTCAAGAGAAACCGTGTTGAGCCGCAGTTTGCACGCGGTTAAAATCGCGCCGAACGGCCCACACAAGTTCGCATCAAACCAGCTAAGGCCGCGCCCACAAAAACGGATTTCCTCGCGCCGGAGCGGTTCTAACTGGGCGCCCGTGCGCGCCAGCCAAGAGTAGCCTGCAAGATTGCAACGCACTTCGCGCGGAAAGGAAATCTGCATGGCAAAACGGCCCGACTCAACTGCCTCCGCCTAACATTTTGGGCAGTCCTTCAAACCATGCGGGAAGTTCGGGCGCGGCGGTGCGAAAATTCGCCACAAACCCCGTGAGCGTTGCCACCCAACCCGCCAATTTGCCGCATCTTTGAAGCCAACCTCGCTCGGTTTCTGCCGTATGTTCCGCATATCCAAACAGCGTCGCGCCCGCCAATCCATCCGCTGCGCGCCGCAAACCCTGACTTCCCGAAATCGCATAAAGCCGCAGCGCCCGCTCGACGAAACTCAGATGTTCCAGCAGAATCGCTTTCAATTTCGCATCCAAATTGGCGCCTAAAATCTCGTTAATCAGGGTTTGAACTTGGTTCAGCAAATCAGTGAGAGTCGCGGCATCCAATGTCGGTTCAGGCGATTCTTTACTCAAAATTCGCGCACAATACTGCAAACCCTTCAACGTCTCCGCCCCAAATTGAGCTTTGAAATCTCGTATGAGACTTTGTGGATTGTGAGTTGAAATAACGACTGCAACCCGATCAACATCGGCCCGAAATTCTTGAATATCAACTGCGTCGTAGCCAAGGGGCAAAAGCTCATCCAAAGCCTTGTTTGAGCTAATGACAAGGTGCGCCAAATCTGCGTAAAGCTCCATTTGCGTGGCGGTGTTTGACTCACCCACGCCAAAATACTCGACAAGCGATTGCCCCACTGTTTTTTGCCGATTATCATTCGGCAAGGAAACCAAAATGTTATGCAGCCGCCCGACGGGATTGCGGGCTATATTTTCAAAAGAAACAGACATTTTACGAATCTCCCGCACGTCAAGCGGCGAGGCTCTCTTATTTTACCAACCATTTTCACTGAACTCAAAAACAGAGGAGATCGCAAACTAATTTCTATGAAATCTTCTAAAAAATCGGGGCTGTTGGCGCCAACAGCGGGTGCGGACGTTTTGGAATGGCGCCGCAAAGTGGTGGACGTTTTAACTGGGACGAACGAGGAATTTTTCATCCCTTGGTGCGTTATCGTTTTCCAACTTCGGTGCATCGCAAAAAATCAGAAGCGCACTGGGATTGGGAAACGGAACCGTTTGAGGGCGAAGTCACCGAGGAAAACGCCGCGCAATTCGTCAATGTGATTGCTAATGGTTGGACGCCCGAAGCCATTCACGCCCCCAAATACGCCACGCAGCGCGATGAGTTGCTGCAAGTCGCCACGCGCGAAAACTTTGTCGAATCGAGCCAATACAAATCGAAGGACGAAGGCCACCCATTTTCTCTGGGCGGCGTTTACTATCATCCGTTTCAGCTTTTTCGGTTGCAAAACGCGGTTGAGGCGTGCTTGATTCGCTGCTCATTCACCGATTTTACGGTGAGTTCCAAAGCGCGGGCCTGGTTTGCGCGCGATTTGGAACACGCGCTCCAACATTTAGCGCAAAACGAGTTGTGGCATCTCAAAACGCTCTATCTTCTGGCTCTCATCGAAGATCGCTATCTCCCCCACTGGCGCGGTCGGCGCCACCAAATTTTGGTTAAAGGGAGTTTGCGCGACTCCGATGTTTCGTGGCACGAATTTGAGAAGCAGTTCGACGCGCCAAAGCTGTTGGAAAGCTGCGCCCTCAGCCGCGACGACATCCAAACTATCCGCGAAGATTTGGCGTGGCGTGGTCAATGTCTCGACCCCAACTCTTCTTTTTATCTGTTGTTCCGTCACTTTTCGCACGAACACCGCCAGAGATTAGAAGGCAAGGCGCTTTTAGCTTGGGACTATTACGAAGCCGCCGAACTCATCGGCTGGTTTTTGCGCGATGCAACGGGAGAAAATCAAGGCGCAACCGACGATTTGGGTCGCTCGAACGGTTGGTGGAAAAAGCGCGACTTTGGCATTGAAGCGCACGAAATTGACTTCGATGCGGGCAATATCCTGAACCGCTTATTGCATGATTACGCGCTCAACCCGATTTACAAACTGTTGTGGATTGTCGAAGGCGAATCGGAAGCCCAATTTATCAGCACCTGGTGCGAAATCGAGGGTTGGAACCTGGATTTAATTGGAATCCGGTTGTTGATTTTGGATGGCATCCCAGGCTTAAAAGCCAAATCCACTCGTCAGGCCATCGCTCAAGCCCAACGCGACCAAGCCGGAGTTTTGGTTGTGGTTGACGATGAACTCGACGCCCAAAAAGTGATAAATCAGTGGGTGCAAAACGGTTGGATTGCGCGCCGCCTTTCTCTCGAAGATTGGAAGACAAACCCGCTTCCAGGCGGTCTGGTGTGGTCGCCGTGTTTCGAGGACGCCAATTTCACGCTCGACCAACTTCTCGAAACCTTTCTGGTTTTTGTCGCCCAAAACAACCAGCAGACCGGTGCATCGCGCACAGTGGATTGGGCGACGTTGCGGGAAACAACCGAAAAATTGCGACAAAACCCGCCGCTCGACAAAAAAACCGGGCAGCCCAAAGCCTGTGATTCGTGGATAACAGCACTGACATGGGCCGCGCGACAGTTGCATTTGCCACAGCTTGATAAGCCCCAATTAGCGCACCTTTTGGCCTCGCGCTACGGGCGAGAAGACATCCCGATTGTTCAGTTGCTCTACGGGTGCCGTCATATCGCGGAACTGGCAACCAATTATGGCCCACCCCGCCCAGATGGTGGATTTGGATTTGATTACTCCGAGTGAAATCGGATGGGCAGCAACTCACCTTAATCCAAAATCATCGCCGCCAAAGCCCAGTTCGCCCAAACTCGCGCGCAGTTTGGCCAGGTCGTGTTCGCCACCAACAAGCGCATCCAAATCCGCGAATTCACGCGTCACTTCTTCCAGGCGCGCGCGCGCTTCGCGCAAAATTCGCCCGCTTTCACGCAGGTTTTCGCGCGATTTTTCCATATCCGCGCCCGATTTTTCGCCGCGCGTGAATTCAAGAAAGGTTTGTTCGTAATCGAAAACCGCCGCTTCGAGTTCAAACAGTGATTCCTCGACATCGGCGACTTCGGGTAATTTTGGCGTGTTCATCACCCTTCAGTTTGCCCCTCGCGCGCCAGTTTTGCCGCGCGTTTGGGGTTTTGGTCACCCGCTGCGAACGCGCGGCCTCGCGGCGCGCCTTTGCGCGTGGGTGCCGGTTTTCCAGGCAGTTTTTGGGCGCGCGGCACGTTCCACAGTTTGGAAATGCAATGCGGGCAGCGTTTGGGCGTTTCCTTGCGCGGGCGCCACTCGAAACCGCAGCGCAAACAGCGCGCAAACTCGACTTCACGCACCACGCGCGTCGCGTTCGATTCATCGAGCGACTCCTCAGATTTTAGGTTTTTTTTCATGAAATCTCAGATGCTTTGCGTTTGGTTTCGTTCCACCGCGCCCGCGCCGCGAAGCGGCGCGGGCGGTTGCGAAATTGAGTTCGAGACGTGGGCGCCCCGCCGGGCTGAGGAGTTCGGGGCTTCCCCCCGACGACGAGGCCCGATGGAAGTGATGGCGACCCATAGCGCGCGGCGGGGCAGTGGGCGGGTGGGCGGGGTTTCGCGCGCGACCCTCAGTCGAGCTGTGGAGTTGGAGCGACGGCGAAACCAAAAACTTGCGTTTATTGATGAGACCTCGCGTTTTTGCCAACCCAAAGGCGCTGCGCTTTTTGCCAAAGTTTCGGTCGAGCGATTTTTGGCGGTCGGCGTCCGCCCTGCGAAGCAGGAGCGTGGGCCGATCGCATCGGCGTTGGGGCGAGCGGGCCAATTTCTTGACCCGCTCGCGGCCCGTTCACCACTGCAAACGGCCATCTTCAACCGCGTAAACCGCCGCCAGCCATTCGGATTCCTCCAATTCGTTGATCGAAAGCAACGGGCGATTCACCAAAACCGACACCGCCGCGATGCGCGCTGCGCGCTTTTCAGGGCGCGACGAAAGCCCCATTTTGCGCGCCGCGCCAAAAAATTGGCGGCGAAGCGATTGGCACGCGGGCGAAAGCTCGACTTTCGGCGCCTTCGCGGGCGCTTGAATTTCGATTTCCGGCGCGGCGCCTTCGGGCACATCGGGCGACGGCATCGCGGCATCTTCGGCGAGCGCCAAAATTGCCCGCGCGACGGCGTTCAAATTGTGCGAAGCCAATTCCATCGCTTGCACCTGCGACACCAAAACGTTTGCATCTTCGCTTGAAAGCACGCGAATTTCGGGCGAAACGTGGCGCAGGATGCGGGCGACCATTTGGCGCACGCCGGAGCGCAGAATCGCGGTTTGAAGGCACAAACCTTCGGCATCATCTCGCATGATGGCGAGTAAGTTGGGCTGGCCCAGGGCGATTTCCTCGAACGAGGCGGATTCGGCACGCTCGCCAGCGATGGCGTCCAAATCCTCAAACTGTGTGTTGTTCATTGCGAACTCCGGTTGGGCGGACTTTCCACCTCTCGCCCAACCGGATAATTAGACGCTTTTCTATACGTAAAGTTTCTATGTCTTACTAATTTTTATCGCTAAATTTGGCCTGATTTTTCGCCGCCGAAAGTTTTGGCGACGGCCACAGCATCGGGCCGCGCCGGAAAATGGGAGCGCCAGAGCGAAGCCGTGAGCGTTCCGCTTTCGCCCCGCCGACCTTTCTCTCCTTTTCGCTCTCTCCTCTCCCGAAAGTTTCGGCCCCGTCACCGTGAGCGACGAGCGACCGACGACGCCCAGACCAGCCCTCAAAAAATCCCATTTCCCTTGTCAAGGGTGTTTACAGCGAAGCGGCCCTTGACAAGGGAAATGGGATTTTTTATCGTTGCCCCTTTGCGGCGGCGGGCGCGTGGGAGCGTGAATCGAAGCCGGAAAGCCGCGCGGCCAAGCCAAAGGCACGGGGAGCGGCTGGGTGCCCGCGCGCCGCGCAGGGAGCTTGCGACCAAGCGTGTCGCACGGGCTGCCGCCCCCGCGCCGTCAGTTTGTGGGGTGTTGGAATCGAAGCGAAAGGGCGCGAGCCGCCAGCCGCGAAGCGAGTTGGTCAGGCCGCGCCCGAAGTAGGAAAGCGAGCTGGAACGCGCTCCGCGCGGGACTAAGCCGCTTTCCGGTGAGTTTCTGGGAGCGTTGCAGTTTGGTGGGTGCGGCAGTCGAGCGAGGGAGTAGGTGCGCCGCCGCAGTGGGTGGGCGGGTGGAAGGGGCGGCGCGCCGGTGAGTTTGGATTGTGCGTCACGATTCGCGGGTTTTCACCATTCGAGGCGCCCGTCTTGGGTGGCATAAACGATTTGTGTCCATTCGTCTTGGGTGAATTCGTCGGTCGAGGCAATCGGGCGCCCAATGAAATTCGCCATTGCCGCCAGTCGCGAGGGTCGCACTTCGTGGCGCGTAATGAGGCCCACTTTTTTCGCCGCCGCGAAAAATTCGCGGCGTAGGGTGCGACACGCGGGCGACAATTTGACGGGCGCTTTCGCGTCGGGCGGCTCGTTTTCCAGTTCCCTTTCTTCGGCGTCCCAAATTGCCAACTCGTGCGCGCCTTCGCCGAGAGTCGCGCGGCGTTCGAGTTGGCGCGCGCCCTCCCAAAGCGCGTTGGCGTAGCGCGAAAGTTCAGCGAAATCGGCGCGCAAGCGTTCGCACTCTTCGGGCGCGAAATCGTTCAAGGCGGGCGAAAGCGCGCTTTGCGCGTCGGCGGCCAAAAGGCGCATTTGCGCGCGTAAATCGGCGATTTTGCCGACGAGTTGGGTCGCATCTTCGGCGCGCATTTGCGCCACAAAAAGCGGCGTGGTTTCGGACGGTGCGGTTTCGGTGTGATTCTCGATTTTCATTTTTTCTCCGTTGGGTTTCTCCTGGGTTTTCAATTTTTCAAGCGCCGCGCTCAAAACTTCGCCGCCAATGAAGACACCGTGCGCGAAGTTTTGGGCGCGAGTTGTCTTTTTCAGGCGTTCAACTTCGCGTTTTCCTCTTCGATCCACGCCGCCATTTCTTCCTGCGCGCGAATCGCCTCGAAGATCTGCGCCCGCGTGAGTTCCGGGCCGAAAACTTCGAGCAGGTTTTCGAGCTGCGGCGCGCTCAGCGAGTGCATATAAACGCCATCACCGGCGAAGAAAATCGGCCCGAAAATCAGCGATTTTGTCGCGGGCACAAAGCGACATGGTGGGAATTGCAAGAGCAATCCTTCGTCGTGGCAAACGCCGATTGTTCCAGCAACGCCAGTTTGAAAGCAGCAAATCGTGCCGCCGACGATGCCCTGCATCGCCCGCAATTCGTTGGGAATGGTGACTAATTCGGGCAACTCGTGCGAGCGAATCGTCAAAACCTGAATCGTGGCGGTTTTCGGGCGCCCGTCGTATCGCTCATCCTCGTTCCACAAAGCGCGCGGCTTGTCGTGGCCCGCTTGCGGCATAATCGCCGCCGAAAGAAGTTTTTGAATATCTGACATCGTTTAACCTCACTTTGGTGAAATCAAACAATCAGAACGCAAAGAAAGGCGGTGCCTCGCTTCTCGCCCTAATTGTTGTTTTCCGACCTTGCTTTCGCGTTGGGCTCAGCAACTCGCTTTAGCGAATGAAAAAGCGTTCGGCGGCTTCTTGGACGGTGCAACCGTCGGGCGTTTCGCCCTTTGCGGTGAAGTGTGCGTTGAGCGAAGTTTTGCTCAACCGCTCGGTGGTTTTGATGGCGTCGGGGCAATGGTTGCGCGCCCATTCGAGCGCCTTCGTTTCGTCTTCGACTTTGAGGCGTTGCGGTTCGGCGCGCAGCCCCATCGAACCCGCCGGGAGGTTGACCGATTTGCGGCGGTTCTTTTGCGCGTCGAGTTCGGCGCGCAAAACGGCTTGAAGCCCTGACCCGAATTGGAAAAGCAGACTTTCTTCTTCGGCCCTGGCGCGGCGCGTTTCGGCTTCGGCCCATTCGCCAACCGCTTCGGCGTAGGCGCGCGCTTCCTGGATTTTGCGAACCACCCAGTTGGCGGTTTGAAGGTCAACAACCGCGAACCCCGAAGGCGCCGCCACAAGCGGTGCGCCCTGCGCGAGTTCTTCGCTCGTGGCACGCGCGGCGGCTTGGGCTGCGATGTGGCGCGGCTGCACAACTGCGAGCGCGACGGGTTTGGCGTGGCCGTTGGTTTGGCCGTTGAGTTGTTCGGCGATGAGGGGCCGAATGTGCGCGCCATCTGGCGCGCCTGTGACTTTCGATTTCAGCATGGTTTCGTCTCCTGAAAAATGGGAGTTGGTCGAGGTGCGGGCCGTGTTGGAAAAAGTGGGAGCAACTCGAAAAACCCATCTTTGATTTTACTATTAAATAAGAAGTTTCGCAATGGAAATACTGGCTGAAACGCGATTTTTTTAGAGAGTTTTTTGCGGTTTCGGCGGCAATTCCCCAAGTCGGTGAGCGATGCGAAATTTGCCCTACTCTTGCGCCGATTTGCGCCGGAACAGGCCGCGTTTTGCTTTGGGAGCGGGCAGTTTTTCGCGGTCGCTTTCGAGGGCGCGGCGTTGCTGGTCGCGCGGTGTGGCTTCTTTTTCTTCGCTGGGTTCGATGGTTTCGATGGGTTCAAAACCGCCGTCGCTTTCTTCGATGATTGGATTTTCGCGGTCTTTGCGGCGCGTTGAGGCGCGCACTGGCGCGGCGACGAGCGGGCGTTGAATCAGAGTAAGCGGCGTGAAGGCCGAAACGATGACCCAGCCACTTTGCAGGGTAATCACGCTGCGGATGCGTTCGCCGCCCGTCGCGTCGTAGAGCCGTTCGGTTTCAATGGCGCGCTGGCGCTCGCGCTGCGCGGGACGGCTTGGCCAGGGCTGAATGATTTCGACGCTTTGCGCGTTGATGTAGAAGTTGATGCCCACGCGCAGCGTTTTCACGGCTCGATTTCCTCCTGCGCTTCGTCCATCACTTCGCGCAAAACCTCGAAACGCGCGCCGTCTTCGCTTTGGTATTCGGCGCACAGTTCGTCTTGCAACCACACTTCGAGCGTGTCGCTCGCGCGGTCGCTGGTGCGAATTTCCAGGCCCAGAGGCGGACGACGCGGCGCGATTTGAAACGTGAAAAGCGCGCTCAAAATGGCGGAGAAAAAACAGAAAACGCCCAAAACAGCGAGGGCGCGCGGAGTGGAAAGTGATGGCATGAGGCGAAGTGTCCTCGCGCGAGGACAGCAAAAATCGTCGTGGAGCGGGGGTGTCCTCGCGCGAGGACACCCGCAATTTGAAGGCACAAAAACTTGGGAATTGCCGCATTTTGGAAGTGTCCTCGCGCGAGGACACTTCCAAAAGGACACTTCCAAAATGCGGCTTTCTATCGGTAGATTTTCACGAGCGTGAGGCGGGCGCTGTGTTCGGGGCGCTCGCCTTTTTGCGTCGGGACGGTGGGCGGCTCCCACTCAATGGCATCGAAAGGCGCCCGCGCCGGGGCTGGGCGCGGCGCGGTTTGGGGCGTGGGCGGCGTCCAGTTCGCGGCGCGTTCGAGCGATTGGCGGCGCGCGGCGTAGCTTGAGGCCAGCATCGCCCAACTCGATGGCGCTTTCTGGCGTAGCGCGCGTTCTTCCTGTTCTAAAACGAGCCGTTCTTTTTGCGCGTCTTGGGCGGCGCGCTCGTGTTCGCGGTCGGCGTCCGACAGTTCGGGTTCGAGGCTTTGCGCGAAAGTGCGGTTGAGCGTTTGGCCTTCGCGCACGATGTCTCCGACGCGCGCCAGCAAATCGCCCTGCCGTCGCATCGCTTTGGCTTCGAGGGTGCGGCGCACGAGCGGAAATTTGAGAGGGGGCAGCCTCGCGTTTTGTGGCAGTCGAATGGTGAGCGAGGCCGATTTGAGCGTGACGCGACTGCCCGCACCCCCGATGTGGCGCGGTTGCGCGAAATCGAAGTGGATTTTCGAGCCGGAAAAAACGACGGTTTTGAGGCCGAATTGTGGCACGTCAAGCGGCGCAAACGCGGCATCCTGGGGAAACGGGTAACACTCGCCCGCGCCGGAAACCAGCACTTCGTGCAGAAAACGGGTGTTGCGCCACTGCTCTTGCGGCGCGGTTTCGGCGGGCGCGTAGCCTTCGCTTTGCGTGGGAATGGCTTTGAGGAGTTCGCGCGCCAGAGCCGCGAGCGTGAGGTTGGAAACCGCGACCGTGAGCGTTTGGTCGCGGCGCTCGAAGCCCTGCGAAACCGTCACGCGGCGCGGGCTGATGCGCTCGATTTCGGTTCCGCCGGTTTTGAGCAGCTTGTAGCCCGTCACGCCAGTTTGGGCGTCGGGCGCTTCAATCACGAGCGTGCCGTCTTCGCGGCGTCCGACGACCGCGAAATCGCCGTTCACAACGCGCTGTTTTCGCACGTCGTAGCCTTCGATTTTGGCCCAGAGTTGGTAATCGTCGCCCCAGTTTTCGGCGTCTCGAATCGCGCCTTCAACGCTGCCCGTCGCCAGATGCAACAAGCGGCGCGGGCCATGCAACGCAACCGGCACGAGCAGCGCCGCGACGACCAAACATCCGGCCAAAACTCCCATTTCGCCAAGCGAGCCGGTTTTAATGCGGTTCTTTTCGTGGCCGGGAAAAACGTAGCGCGCGGCGCACGGCCACGCGAGCGGCACGCCCGATTTGGTGGCGGCATCGGCCAAAATGTGCGAAAAATAGCCCCAAAGCGCGGCGGGGAAAAGCGTCTGCGTGAGCGGAAAAAAGAGCATCGGCGAGGCGAGCAGCGCGAACAGCAGCCAGCCGAGCGCGGAGTGGGTGATGGTGCGGTGTCCGAACCGTTTTTCGAGCCAGCGCGCGAGCGGAAAAACGCAGGTTCCGGCGCGGCTCGACGGCGTGTCCACATCGGGCAAAAGCGCGGCGAGGGTGGCCGCCGCAATGGTGGCGCCCGAAAGCGGAAGCGCGGCGGGTTGGCCGCACAGCGCGGAAATTCCAGCGAAAGAAACGGCGCCAATGAGCGCGTGAGTCGAGGCCATCATAGCGATTGCGGAGGCGGAATCTCTTCGAGAAAGCAGATTTTGGCGCGCGGGTGACGCTTTTGAAGCGCCGCGCGCACTTCGTGCATCGCGGCGAGCGGCGTGAACGGCAAAGGCACTTCGCCCTGGATTTCGGGATTGTCAGGGAAGCGGGCGAGCCACGATTTTTCGCCGCGAAAAATTTCTATTCGCGGGAAGGTCATGGCAGTGCGGCCTCCATTTCTTCGGCGGTCGGGAAGCCGCACGCTTGCGCCAAATCGAGCGCGGCCAAGCTCACGTTTTGGCGCGCGGCGTCGTAGGCGTCCCCGGCATCGGCGAAGGCTTTGAGGCTCGAAAGCACGCCCGAAAGCTCGCCGTTTCCGGCGTTGAAGCGCGTTTCGGCGGCGACTTGCAACGCGCGCGAAGTTTCTTTGAGCCGCGCCGCGCCCGTCACGCTCGATTCGGCGCGGCGCAAGCTAAACCACGCGCTTGTGACCGTTTTGAGCGCGGCGTTGCGCGCGGCGGTTTGGGCGGTTTGTTCGGCTTCGAGGGCAAAGCGGGCGCGGTTGCGCTCGTCTTTGTTGAGTTGGAGCAAACGTTCGAGGTCGAGCGCGAGGTAAAAGCGGATTTTGCCGGAAAACGGGTCGAGGCCGCCTTGCGTGGTGATTTTGAGGCGCTTTTCCTGTTCACTCAATGCGGCGCGCGCCTGAGCGGTTTTGGCGCTCGAAAGCGCAATCGAAGACGAGCGGGAAAGCGACAACGCGCGGCATTCTTCGAGATTCAAACGGCGCAATTTCGGGAAAATCGGCGACTCGTCGGGCGCGGCGAAACTGGGTGTGGCAAGTCCGAAACTCAACGCGAAAAGCCAAAGGCCCAGCCCCAAAACGCGAAAAACGACGCGACTTTTTTGCGCGAAAAACCTCTTAATGGATGGCGCGCAAAATCCAGGGGTTGAAACCGCGCCAGTCACCGTTTCCACTGCGTGCGAGCGCGTTTTTCCGGCGTCCAGCGCCATTTTGCGCGTGTTTTCGCAGTTTTCGGTGTCGGAGACACGAGCGAAGAAAGAGAAGATTTTCATGGTTTCTCCCTTTCAATTCGCGGCGCGTTGCGGGCGGCTCATGCGATAGGCGTAAAAGCGCAGCACCATGAACCCCGCCGCCGAAATTCCCGCGAGCGCGGGCAAATCCGCGTCTCCCAGACCGCGCACGGCGTAGCGCAGGGCCAGCAGAAAACACGCGCCGATGATGAGCGCCGGAGTCATATCCACCGTCGTGTGGCCGTGAACTTCTTCGCGCCGCACACCGCGCAGCGAGACGTCGCCGCGCTTGGCCGCGCGCGAAACGAGTTCATGAATCACGCGCGGCAAACCCTGCGCGGCCTCGACGACATGGCGCAGCAGCGCCCCGCGTTCGCCCTCGGCGATTTGAAATTCGCCCAAAAGCCGCGTCGCCAACTCTTCGCTTTCGCTTTTCGAGAGCCGCGCGACCTCGATTTTCTCGAAGCCAAACAAAAACGGCCTTTGTCCCGGCTTTTCGCTCGCGCCGCAAACAATCAGCGTCGCGTGTGGCGCCAAGTGCCGACACGCGCGCACCACGCTCGCGCTGGCGCCCTCGAACTCGTCAATAATGACGACCGGCTTTTGCGACTTGCCCGCGTTTTGCAACGCTTTCACGGCCTGCGTCAAAGCCGCTTTTTGGTCGAAGCGGCGCACCTTCTTTTCCACGCTCGCCTCGTCGCTTTCGGCGCCGTCGGGCAACTCCCAAACGCCGCGCCGCCAACATTCCATCAGCAGCGAGCAAAGCAGTTCTTTGACGGGCGAGCAATGCGGCAGATAAATCGCCTCGTCGCCAGTGCGTCCATCGCAAATCCGTTTGGCGAGCGCGGTTTTGCCCACACCATGCTCTCCCAGAAGAAAAACGCCAACGCCCGCATCAACCGCGCGGCGACAACGTTCGAGCAAGTGCCGCCGCCCCACAAAACAAAGATGTCCCGTTCGTGCCATGACTTTTCAGTTAGGGCGCCGCGTCAGGCACTCGATGAGGCGAGAGTGGGCCAGGTCGCGCGAGAAGAAAAAAAGAGGAAAAGTCGTGTCACACTGAGGAGAGAACGAGCTAATTAAATCTATGTCAAGTCCTTTGAATGCTGAAAATTTGACCGATTTGCGTGTGGAATCGCTGCCGCTTCACCGATTCAGCCCGCGCGCAACGGGCATTTTGTTTCGACTGCGAATCACGACTCTCGGCGAGTTTCTCGACTGCAACTGGGAAACGCAGGAGTGTTGGCAATTGGGTGAGGGCGCACGTCAGGAGCTACGCGAAATCCAAGACGAAATCCGTGCCAATCCGCGCGCTTGGTTAGGCGGGTTGGCACAGATTATCAAAGACTGGGACGAAGCTTTATTAGGCGCACGCTTGCCCCTCGAAGAGTTGTCCACGCGGGCGCGCAACGCGCTTTTGCAAAACGAAATCACCACACTGGGCGCATTTCTCACCTTTGAGTGGCAGGGAGTTTTTATCCGTCAAATCGGCGCCAAAACACGGGCCGAATTCGAGGCGTGGAAGGACGCCATCGGCACGACCCAGGAGAGCGCACGCGCATGGGTCGCGGCGAATTGCCCTGCATTGATCGAAAAAAACGTCTCTGCGGAAGTAAATAGCGCAGATGAAGGTTTTGCGCCCAACGCTTTTCATTTGCCCCAAGACTTAACAAGCGAGGAAATTGAAGCGCCCGACTTTCTGGCGCTCTGGCCGCGTGTTGTGCGCGAAGTTTTGGAAAGCAATCCGCGCAATTTAGAAGTTCTCAAGCGGCGTTTTGGACTCGATGGAAGCCAAAGTTACACCCTGGATGAACTCCGTCTGGTGATGAATGTGAGCCGCGAACGAGTGCGGCAAATCGAAAAAACGGCTTTGGAGTCGCTGAAAAAAACACTGGCTGGCTATGCGCTACGCGGCTCCAAAAAAGCCCTTCATCCGGCAGTTTTACAGGCTTATCTTCAATTTGGAGAGCGGTTGGAGGCGGCTCCATTTCCTCTGCGAGATGCCGAACTTTGGGCGCTCCTCAGCGAATGCGACCTCGAAGAAAACGAGCGCGCCTTCGCGCTATTGTTTTTGAATTTAGAAGGTCTTGCCACCGTGACTCCCGCTCCGCCCGAGTTGCCGATTCGATTGGAGCGGTTGTGGCTGCGCGATGCAACTGACCGCGATTTTGTCGTCACCGTTTTGTCCAGCCTCGCCCGTCAATTGCGCGAATGTGTGGAGCCAGTGCCGCTTTTCGATTTGCTCATCGAAGTCAATCGCGCGCTCGAACACCACCAAATTGGGCGCGGCTGCGACGAAGAAACGTTGCGCCAATTGCTCCTATTTTGGCCCCAGGCCGAAGAAGTGGCGGCGGATTTCTATCAAACGCGCTTCGAGTTTTTGCCGACCCAACCGCTTCGCGTCGAGCGGGTAATGCGCGATTGGGCCTCGCAAGGCGTCGTCAAAGCCAACCTAAGCGAAATCGCGCGCGAAATCAACGCCCGTTACGCTCGCGTTGGCGTAAACGCGCAAGTCTCAACTCAAATGGTCTCGATGGCGTGCAGCCTTTCGCCCCACCTCGATAACATCGGAAAATCGGGCTACTGGACGCTCAAAACCAGTTCGGTAGAAACCCGCGACGTTCACGAACTCATCCACGAAGCCCTCTTGCTGTGGAACCGTCCGGCAACGCTCACCGAACTCTCGGCTTATGTCGGGGAGCGCCGCGAGTGTGGAACTTACACGGTCGCGTGTTTAATTCAGCAACACGAAGAGTTCGTGCGCGTGGGACACGGCGTTTACGCTTTGCGCGCTTGGGGCGTCGAAGAAGCATCGCCGCGCCAACGCCGCCAGCGAGATTTCGTAGAAGAGCATCTGCTCGAAATTTTTCTGGAAAACGAGGTCGAGCCGATTCCCTTTGCCGACCTCGCCAAGCGTTTGCAAGAACGAATCGGCGGACACATCAACACAGCGCGGCTGTGGGTGCGTCGTTCGCCACACATCGAAATCAAGCAGATGAGCGCCTTTCGTCTGATGGCGCACTGGCGCGACGAACCGCTTTCACCCGAAAAACTTCCACAACGCCTAACCAAAACGCGACAAGTCCACACGG